>Ga0070706_100007801_pt1 | contig 10000 bp, 8 predicted proteins | sample KBSK5501metaG_FD_65476 | JGI IMG/M metagenome (GOLD analysis project Ga0070706, IMG submission 65476) | Corn, switchgrass and miscanthus rhizosphere microbial communities from Kellogg Biological Station, Michigan, USA - KBS K5-50-1 metaG | ecosystem: Host-associated > Plants > Roots >... | reverse complement strand
TCGAGCCTGCCCATCATCGAGCCCCCCTGAACGACCTCGTAGGGAGCAGAGTACGCGTAGCCGGCGATCAGTCCAAGTCCCGAATCCTCCACGCACGAGCCGACGCCGTCGAGGAAAGCAAGCTCCCAGATCGGCGCGAAGATTGCGCGCTCGTGCCTCCGAGTCGTAGACGACCACGAGGATGCGCCTGTGATCGCGCCCAGATGCCCCCTCCGACTACCGTTCTGCCGGCGACACTCGATCCACGGAGGAAGCGCATTCGAGTACGAGTAGACCGCGTCCTGTGCGAGAGTAACGCGGTATGCGTGCGGCTTTTGCCCGAGGTGTTCGAGATCGACGACGACGACCGGCTCGTGGTCGTGCAGGAGCATCCGCCCTAGGCGTGGCGGGAGCGCCTGGATCGGTGCTGGGTTGGGGTCGGCTCGCCAGTCTGCTCCTCGCCACCTTTATTTTTCTGCCGTCCCCGTCATCGGCCGCCACCCCGGATTTCAACGGGGACGGCAAGGGGGACATCCTCTGGCGCCACACTTCCGGTCTCGTCTCCGCCTGGCTCATGAACGGTGCCAGCGTCTCGAGCAGCGGTTCCCCCATCAGCGTCGGTATCGACTGGACCATTCAGGGGGCGGGAGACTTCAACGGCGACGGCAAAACGGACATCCTCTGGCGCCATACGTCCGGTCCTCTCTCCATCTGGTTCATGAATGATTCGAGCGTCTCGGGCAGCGGTTCGCCCGGCAACGTCGGCACCGACTGGGAGATCCAGGCCACAGGAGACTTCAACGGCGACGGCAGGACCGACATCCTCTGGCGGCACACCTCCGGCGTCGTGGCGATCTGGTTCATCAACGGCACGAGCGTCATCGGCAGTGGCTCCCTGGGCAGCGTCGATGCCAACTGGACCATCCAGGGCACGGGAGACTTCAACGGCGACGGCAAAGCGGACATCCTCTGGCGGCACTCCTCGGGCTCGGTGGCGATCTGGCTCATGAACGGCGCGAGCGTCATCGGCAGTGGCATCGTGGGCAGCGTCGATGCCAACTGGACTATCCAGGGCACGGGAGACTTCAACGGCGACACCAAGGCGGACATCCTCTGGCGGCACTCCTCGGGCTCGGTGGCGATCTGGCTCATCAACGGCACGAGCGTCATCGGCAGTGGCATCGTGGGCAGCGTCGATGCCAGCTGGACCATCCAGGGTACGAGGGACTTCAACGGCGACACCAAGGCGGACATCCTCTGGCGGCACTCCTCGGGCGCCCTGGCGATCTGGTTCATCAACGGCACCGCCATTGCGGATAGCGGCTCGCCTGGCGGCGCCGGCACGGACTGGCAGATAGCGCTCGCCCGTTGCCCGATCCCCTTCGGCTGCGACATGCTCGCGGAACACAACGCCGTTCGGGCCAGCGGCCCGTTTGGTTCGGGCAACCCGGTTCCCAACCCACCCCTGGCCCCGCTCACCTGGTCGGTCGCGAACGCCGCCGTCGCGCAGGCCTGGGTCGCGAACTGTAACTACGCGCACAATCCGAACCTCAACTTCTACAACCTCGGGGAAAACATCGCCGTAACGGGTCATCCCGCGGGGCCGCAGCCTCCACAACCCCCGGCGAGCGTTCCGGTCGGTTTCTGGTCCGGTGAGGTGAACAACTACAGCTTCGGGACCTTCGACATGGCGGACGCTCAATGTTGCGGACACTACACGCAGCTCGTCTGGCGGAGGACGACCTCGGTCGGTTGCGCGATCCAGTACTGCACCACGAACTCCCCGTTTGGTCCCAGCTTTCCGAACTGGTATCTGATCGCCTGCGACTACTGGCCGCCGGGCAACTTCCTCGGCCAGACACCCTACTGAGAACTGTCGGGCGCAACATGCAGGGCTTCGCCAGCGCTTCCAGCACCGGTATGATCGCGCACAGCACGGTGGACCAGCCCAGCGCCCAATCGATATCCTCGAGCCAGCGGCAGAAAGATGGCGGACAACATCTGAACCAGAGCAGGTGACCTAGAACGATCGCGATCAGGCATCCCAGCCAGACCCCCACGTAGAACATCGCGATCACGAACGTGATACCGATACCGATGCCGAATCCGAAGATGCACACGCACGCGACGATGGCTGCGGCGAGATAGAGGCCGATGATCGGGTAGATCGCCCACGCCTCGAACAATGGGCACGACTCCTCGCCTCCGCAGAACCACGGTGTGGTCTGCTTCGGCTTCGCCCCGCTGGTGCACGTTCTCACCACCACGGAGAGGTCGGTCTTCGGACAGCCGGCCACGTTCAGCGCGCTTTCACCTCGCCCGGCGCCCCGTCCGGAGGCAGGGCGATCGGCTGCGTGCGCTTCGGCCTCTGCGGGTCGGCGACCGCCGGGGGTACCCATTCCACGTCGACCGCGCAGGCTCCATCTGGGACGACCACGATCACCTAGTCCGTGGTCACGCAGTCGGTCTGCGCAAGCTCGTCCGTGAGGTCGAATTTCGCTTGCCCGTCTTCCACGCTGAAGACCCGGAGCTTGCCGATCAAGCCGGTCTGGTCGTCGCAACACGTCGCCACCGAGAACGGCAATCCCGTCATCGGGAGTTCTGGCGGCTCCGGGTCGCAGCCCAGCGGCTCCAGCGCTTGGACCGTCCAGCGATAATCTCCCGGCGCTAGGTAGAGCGTGTCTTCGACCAGACTGGAACCTGCGGGTTGGACCTGGCCTTGGGCGGTCCATCAGGTGATGCCGTCAAACCACGCGACCGCAGTACGAATGGGTCCCGACACGTTGGTCGCGTCGACGGTCCATCGAAACGTGACCTTTCGCACGGCCCGGGTGGCTTTGCATTCACAGTCGCCAGACACCTCGGGTTCGCCGGAAATCGCGATCAGCGGACAATCCATTCGGATCTCCCAGTGAGGCTATCCAATCCCTGCCGCGATCACTGCAGGAGCATAGGCGGGACAAAGGCCCTCTTGACGTAACATGATGTTCGCCACCTTGTCTTCGTCGATCGAGTACGTCAAGGCTGGCAAGCTGCGCCCGTTGGCCGCGACACGCTCTGAGGCGTTGCCGGACATCCCGACGGTGGGCGAGTCTGTGCCGGGCTATGAGGTGAGCGCATTTTTTGGCGGATCGTCGGTAAGCTCTATAGAGAGATCGAGGCGCGGCTCGGCATAAGCGGTCTTTCATGGGTCTCCCGAAATGCTGCCAAGAAGGGCATAGATCCCTCCTGACCGCGATACGCCATTTTGGGTAGGATGTGGTGCGGTCCTCGAGCCGGCGCATCGGTGTGACGATGGCGACGGCAAGAGCCCAAATCCATGATGCTGAAACTTTCCGATTTCGACGCCATAACCTTTGACGTGTACGGAACCCTCATCGATTGGGAGCCGTCCATCATTGCCTTTCTCCGCCGATGGGCCGATCAGAACGGTGTTTTTTCCTCGGGAGAGGATCTCATTATGGCGTTCGATCGCGCCCGAGCTGAGATCCAGAAAGAGCGCCCGGCATACCTCTATCCTGAGGTCCTGCGCCGATGCTTTAATCGGATCTCCGCCGAGTTCGGCGTTCCGATCGACCAGGACGAACGGGAAGCCTTCGCCGCGACTCCGCATCAGTGGCCCGCCTATGCGGACAGCCACACGGGACTGACGGCGCTACAGGCACGGGCAAAAATCGGTGCGTTAAGCAACATCGATAATGCTTCGCTCGAAAGCTCATGCCGCAATCTCGATTTCCGCTTCGACGTCGTCGTCACAGCGGAACGCGTCGGTGCTTACAAGCCGGACTGGCCACATTTCCACACGGGAATTGCAGATCTCGCGGCGCTCGGCATTCCGCGCGAGCGGATCCTCCACGTAGGGCAAAGCTTGCGCGCCGACGTCACACCAGCAAACAAACTCGGCCTGAAATGCGCGTGGATCGACCGCCCCGGTCGACTGCTCGGCCTTTCTGGCGAAGGTGCAGCTGAAGCAAAGCCGGATCTAGTTGTCGCCAGTCTTGAAGAGCTCGTCGCCACCATCTCCGCTAATGATTGAGTCGTTGCTTGATTATTTCAGCAGCCTGAAGAGAAGTGGCTTCGAGCGCCACATGAGGTAGTGTCCCGCGTTATGTGGAAATTGAGCCGCGCTCTTCCGGAAGTTCCCTTTTGTCCCCTATCGAATCACCTCGTCCGCTCGCAACAGGAGCGACTGTGGGATCGTGACGCCGAGCGCCTTCGCCGTATTGAGGTTGATCACCAATTCGAACGTGGTCGGCCGCTCGACGGGCAACTCTCCGGGGCGGGCGCCACGTAGGATGCGGTCCACGTACAGAGCCATGCGCTGGAACCGCTCCTGCGAAAGCGGCCCGTACGAGAGAAGCCCGCCGGCCTCGGGGAAAAGCCGCATCTCGTATACGGCGGGCAAGCGATGGCGAGCCGCCAGCTGGATGATCCGCGGCCTTTCGCTAAAGAGAAGAGGATCCGCCACCAAGACCAGGGCGTCCGTATGCTCGCGCCTCATTGTGTCGAACGCCGCCCCCAGCTCGGCCGGCTGGCGAACGTCAAGAATGCGTAGCTTCATCCGCATCTGCTGTCCCGCCGACTCAGTCGCGCGGAGAACGGGGGCCGTAGCTGGATTGGCTCGGTTCGCCAGGACCGCAATCCGCTCTGCCCGGGGAAAGATCTCACGGATCAGTTCGAGCCGCTTGCCGCTCAGCTCCGGAGCGAACCCCGACATTCCCGTGATATTCCCACCGGGCCGCGCCAGGTTCACCACGAGGCCGATGGCGACGACGTCCGACAACGACTCCATCACGATCGGAATCGTCGTCGTCGCACGCTTGGCCGCCAGCGTCGCAGGGGTACCTAGGCTCGCGAGCACGTCGACCTTGAGCCTGACCAACTCGGCGGCCAGTTCTGGGAGCCGGGCGTATTGCTCGCCGGGGTACCGAACGTCGAGCGTGAGGTTGCGGCCTTCGACCCAACCGGCGGCCTGCAGCGCCTCGCGGAAGACCCTGACGCTCGGCTCGAAGTTGGCCTCGGTGCTCGAGGCGAGGACGCCGACCCGCGCCGGCTTCGGCGGCTGGGCGTTGGGGGCATCCGCCGCGAGCGACGTGAGGAGTGCGACGGCGACTGCCAGCACAGCCCGTATGATGGTCATGCTGCCACCGCTGGGTATTGGCTGAGCACGGCGGCCCGGACTGGTGACAAGTGTATCAGCCCGTGGACACCGGCGGCCGTCAGGCCTTCCGGCGGCGCGGCGTACGGCTCGTACTGGCCCGCGACGCTGGCGACGAGCGGCGCGGAGCGAGTGGTTCGTCGACGAGGTCGATGCCGAACACGTCGGCCAGCTTGTCGGCGGCAACACGTTTACCGCCGCCGGCAGCTCGGGATCGCGACACGGCGCCTGAGGTCGCGGAGCTGAGCAGCTCGGTCTCGTCGACTTGCCGGAGGACGAAGAACAGTTCAGGCTTGTGGTCGAGGCGACTGCCCACGCCGTACAGGACGGCGGCGATATGCTTGCAGACTTCCGCCCGGTCCGGGCACGAACACTCGAGCGAGATCTCACGCGGCTCCGGGAACAGACCTTCTCTGGCGTCGCACAGCACGGACAGGACGTCGGCGCTGAGCTCGCCGCGCAGCAGTCCGACTAGCGATCCGATCCGGCCCGTGCATCGACTCGCCACTCGCCGCCATCGCGCCTTCGCCAGCGGGGCGATGCCGATCCTCACCGTGTACAACTCGCTCCCCGCCACGTAGGCGTCGACCTTGCCCCGGCCGATGGCCAGATCGAGGACCGAGCCGTTGCGGACGTAGGTGCGGCCGCGGGGCAGGCGATTGGCGAAGTCGGCATAGCGCTCGAGGTTCTCGCACCACGCCTTGCCCCAGAACGTGGTCGCGACGTGCCGCCGGCCGTTCGTGAGCAGCACTGGCTCGGGTGTTCGCTTCGATTTCTTCATCAGCCTGGCCAGTGTCTTGGCCGAGAGCGCCTTCTTCTCGGCGACCGAGACGTAGGCGCGGAAATACGAGTCGCCGTAGTCGTACCAGGCCATCACGCCTCCTCGTTCAGGCCTCGACGCACGCCCGGCTGAGATCGAGCGCCACCAGGGCCATCAGCTCCTCGTTGCTCATCTCGGTCAGCAGCGTCTCGGCGCCGCCCCCGAGCACGCCCCGGGCGAGCGCGAGCTTGTTCTCGATCATGCGGTCGATGCGCTCCTCGATGGTCCCGCGGCACACGAGCTTGTGCACGAGCACGTTGCGGTGCTGCCCGATGCGATGCGCGCGATCGGTCGCCTGGTCCTCGACGGCGGGGTTCCACCACCGGTCGAAGTGCACGACGTGCGAGGCCGCCGTGAGATTGAGCCCGACCCCGCCGGCCTTGAGTGACAGCACGAAGGACGGCACGGCGGGATCGTCCTGGAAGCGCCGCACGAGCCCGCCGCGTTCGCTCACCGGCGTGCTGCCGTGCAGGATCAATCCCGGCCGCCCGAACACGTCGGTCAGGAAGGCGGCCAGCGGCTCGGTGGCCTCGCGGAACTGCGTGAACACGAGCACCTTGTCGTTCGTGGCGGCCACGGCCTCGGTGATCTCGCGCAGCCGGGCGAGCTTGCCGCTGCTCGGCTCGTCCCATCGGCCGTCGCCGAGCCAGTGCGAGGGGTGATTGCAGATCTGCTTGAAGCGCATGAGATACGCGAGGATCAATCCGCGACGCTTCATGCCCTGGCGCTCGGTGATGATCGTGTGCTCCAGCTCGGTGACGGCTTGCTGGTAGAGCGCGGCCTGAACGTTCGAGAGCAGGCAGAACGCTTTCACCTCTGTCTTGTCCGGCAAGTCGGCCACGATGGCGCGATCGGTCTTGAGCCGGCGCAGGATGTACGGCTGGACCAGGCGCCGCAGCGGCGCGTACGGCTCCTCCGCGCGCTCGGCCAGCCGCTTCACGAACCCCGAGAACTCCTTGGACGAGCCGAGCAGACCGGGGGCGAGGAAGTCGAAGATCGACCACAGATCGGCGAGACGATTCTCGACGGGCGTGCCGGTCAGCGCGATGCGCGCCCGCGCCCGCAGCGCCTTGACCGCGCGCGTCTGCCGGGTGCCGGGATTCTTGATGGCCTGGGCCTCGTCGAGAATGACCAGCCCCCACTCCCGCGCGCGCAGCGACTCGCTGCGCGAGAGCGTGCCGTAAGTGGTGATGACGAGATCGGTGCCGCTGAATGCCGTTTCGCCCGGTTCGGAGAGCTCCTGGGCCGACATCACGGACGGATGGGCGATCCGTGACGCGAGCGACGGCGCGAAGCGCTCGAGCTCGGCTTGCCAGTTGGCGAGCAGGGAGGCGGGCACGACCAGCAGATGCGGCGGATCGTCGCTCGCGCGCTGCCGCTTGTGCAGGAGCAGGAGTCCGAGCACCTGGATGGTCTTGCCGAGGCCCATATCGTCGGCCAGGCAGACGCCCAGCCGGAGCGACGAGGCGAACCGCAGCCACGACACGCCGATCTTCTGATACGGGCGCAGCGAGCCGCGGAGATCGGCGCCGGGATCGGCGTCGGCGAGCTCGCCCGGCCCGCGCAATCCCGCCAGCGTCTCGGCGAGCCAGGCCCCGGCCTCGACGCGCGACCACTGGCTGTCGTCGAGGAGCGCGCCGCCGTCTGCGGCGGCCGCCGCCGCCCCGGAGAGCAGCCGCATGCCCTCGAGGAACGAGACGCCGTCCGAGCCGGCCGCGCGCTCCACGCGCTTCCAGTGATCGAGCACCTGGCGCAGACGCTCGCGGTCCAGCTCGACCCACTGGCCGCGCACGCGCACGAGCCCATCGGCGGAGTCGAGGAGCTGACGCACCTCCGCCGCCGTCAGCTTCTCGTCGCCGAGGGCGACGGCCACGGAGAAGTCCAGGAGCGCGTCGGTCCCGAGGCCGCTCGGCTTCGCGTCGCCGATGCGCACGGTGACCTCTGGCCGGGCCGGTCGGCGCGATCGCCACCAGTCCGGTACACGCACCGCCAGTCCGGCGGCCTCGAAGGCCGGGACCGCGCGCAGGAAGCGCAGCGCTTCGTCGGGCGTCCACGCGAGGGGCTCGTAGACGGCGCCCGAGTCGATCAGCTCGGCCAGCCATTCACTCTGGTCCGCCGCCCGCTGCAACGGCACGAGCAGGTGCAGGAGCGTCTGGCGATCGCCGCGCGCCGAGGACTCCTCGACCGCGCGCGCCAGCGGACGGTGCTGGATGCGCCCGGCCGCGCCCGCCTTGACCGCGTAGGTGGCGAGGAACGCGAACGGGTGTGCTTCGTCACCGCGGTTTTCGGCCAGGTGCAGGCACACCCTGCCGACGAGCTGCCAGGAAGGATGACGCCGCCGCAGCCACTCCGCGACCGGGCCGCGATGACGGCGGATCTCGTCGAAGAACGCGCGTCCGATTTCTCGCCACCGGGCCGCGATCCAGTCCGCATCGACGTATTCCGCGCCCGGCATCGGCGGTACCGCGCCGGCGAGCCGCGCACACTCGTCGGCCGGACAGTCGACCTCGACCCGCTCGCGCCGCTCTTCCAGCTCTGGCACCGCGCGCAGCCGCGTGACCCACGCGCGACCGACGTCTCGCAGGAACCCGAGCGCCGGGCTGAGCGCGGCGTCGGGCTCGGTCGCCCCCAGATCGAGGAGCCCATGTCCGACCCCGCGCTCGAACGCCGCCGCGACCCGAGCGCGCGCTGCCGCCGCCAGGCCGGTGTCCTCGTCGACTCTACCCACGTCGACGAGTAATGCCCCCGAGGGAAAGATGGTGACGGGCGGTCGCCGCGCGGCCACGACAGGAGACGCGACGACGCTCATTCGCGGCGATGCCGGGTGAAGTCGGGCGCCCCTGTCACACGGGCGGAGCCACGGAGGAAGGATCGGCCGGGGACATCGCGCAACATTATAAGATACCTTCCATCGTCACCTTCGTGACCTTCCTGTCATCCACGCTGTAACAAGGGGACCGTGATTCGGCAATGTGCGGTTGTGCTGCGCGCCCCGGAGACGCGGCTGCGCATGTTGGTCGCCGCTCTCGACGGCGTGGTGCCGTCCACGATCGACCCGCGCCCCTCGGGCTCCGATCTGCTCGATGCGTGGCTTCGCTAGCGAATTGGAGAGCTGATCAATTCACGGATCGGTGGCCGGCGCGGGCAGACAGTAGATCGCGGTGTGACGGATGTGGGCGACGGGCTTTGCCGCCGGCCCGGCCACGATCAGCAGATCCAGCTCCACCATCTCGCGTCCCTTCTTCTCGAAGACTGACCGCACGCGACCACGAGTGGCGAGGTGCGCTCCCAGCCGCGCGCCCCCGAGGTGGCGGACGACGCTCGAGACGTGGATCCACGGGCTGACCTGTACGTTGTCCCGCAGCGCACGGTTGGCCTGCTGGAGGAGGAACGCGGGATGCACCCACCCGTCGGATCCTTGGTAGACGGCCAGTGTCTCGGACACGCGGTCGAGGTACTCCGTGGCGCAGGCGTCGTCGTAGAGCGCCTCCGGGGTGCCGAGGGCCTCGAGCCCGGCCAGATAGTCGCGGGTCGCGACCGGGCGATCGGCAGGGAGCGGCGCCGCCAGGTAGAGGGTCGGGTTCACGGGTGTGGGCGAGCCTGCGGGCAGCGTCACGCTCGCGACGACGCAGTCGCCCGAGGCGGTGCGCCCGGTGACGCTCGCGGCGACCCCCGAGGGCGTCCGCTCGGTGATGGCGCCCGTCACCGTCAATTCCTCCCCCTCGTGGACGGGCTTGACGAACCGGACGCTGACGGTCCCGCGGGAGAGCCAAGCCGGGCCGAGAGCTTCGACGATGGGGCGCGTCAGGTAGGCGTACAGCGTGATGCCGGGGACGAGGGCGGCCGCGAAGCCATAGCGGCGCGCCACGTCGTCGTGATGGATCGCGTTCTCGCTCGTGCTCGAGGTGTTGCGGGCCTTGATTCGGTACTCGGGCAGGGCATCCGATGGCATGGCGCGGAGTCTAGCCGCCTCACGGCGGATGCGTCAATCGGGGACGCCGGCATCGTATAATCGTCCGGACATGCGCGGCGTCCTGATCGGC
>Ga0070706_100007798_pt1 | contig 10002 bp, 4 predicted proteins | sample KBSK5501metaG_FD_65476 | JGI IMG/M metagenome (GOLD analysis project Ga0070706, IMG submission 65476) | Corn, switchgrass and miscanthus rhizosphere microbial communities from Kellogg Biological Station, Michigan, USA - KBS K5-50-1 metaG | ecosystem: Host-associated > Plants > Roots >... | reverse complement strand
GCCGGGCGGCTTGGTGTATCACTGCTCTATGGCGCTAATACACTGGGTGCGGTGACGGGAACGATCTTCTCCACGTTCTATCTGATGGAGACATTCGGGAACCTCAAAGCCCTGATCGCGGCGGCGTTGCTCAACGCGATGATCGGATTGGCGGCCGTCGCATACTCGAATCAGTTCAGCGCCGACGCCGAAGAAAAAGTGCCGCCGAGGATGGTGCCGGCGATCGCGCCGCCGCGACTCGTGTACACAGCGGCGGCCCTGGTCGGATTCGCATTTTTTCTGATGGAGCTGGTCTGGTACCGCATGCTCGCGCCGATCCTCGGCGGAACGACTTACACCTTCGGATTGATCCTCGCGGTTGCGCTGGCCGGGATCGGAAGCGGCAGCTTCGTGTACGCGATCGGGCGCAGCGCCCGCGCGACGATCGGCGCGTTCTCGATTCTGTGCGCGATCGAAGCGGTTGCGATGGCGATTCCGTTCGCGCTCGGCGATCGCCTGGCATCGCTCGCCCTTCTTCTGCGGCCCCTCGGCACCTTCGGCTTCTCCGGCTTCGTCCTCGGATGGACCATCGTTGCGATGATCGCGATTTTTCTTCCCGCGTTCATCGCGGGCGCGCAATTTCCGCTCCTCATTTCGCTTCTTGGCGAAGGACGCGAAGGTGTCGGGCGCGACGTCGGCACGACGTATCTCTGGAATACCGTTGGCGCGATCGCGGGCGCGATCGTCGGCGGTTTCGGCGCGTTGCCGCTGCTGACCGCCCCCGGGGCGTGGCGGGCGTCGGTGGTCATTCTCGCCGCGCTCGTTTTCATTCTCCTGCGATGGTCGCGATCGATCGCTGCGGTAGCCATTGCGATCGGCGCGATCGCTCTTCTCTTCGCGAACGGGCCGACCGCCTTCTGGAGGCATTCACCGATCGGGGCGGGACGCGTCGAGTTGAGCAAGGCGCGGCGCAACGTGCTGATCGACTTTCAGCACACGCGGCGCCGCACCACGCTGTGGGAAGCGGAGGGCATCGAGAGCAGCGTCTCGGTTGCGAACTCCGACGGCTACGCGTTCATCGTCAACGGCAAGAGCGACGGACACGCGCGACTCGACGCCGGCACGCAGATCATGGGCGGCCTGCTGCCTGCGCTCTTGCATCCAAATCCGAAGCGCGCCGCGGTGGTGGGCCTCGGCACCGGCACGACTGCCGGATGGCTGGCAGCGGTGCCGTCGATCGAGAGCGTGGAGACGGTCGAGATCGAGCCTGCGATTGTGCACGTGGCGGAAATGTGCGCGCTGGTGAATCGCGACGTGCTCACCAACACGAAGTCGAAAGTCCTTCTCGGCGACGGCCGCGAATTTCTCCTCGGCCGAGGGGCGAAGTTCGACATCGTCTCCTCCGAGCCCTCCAATCCCTATCGCGCCGGCATCGCGAATCTCTTCACCACCGAGTTCTATGAAGCGGTGCTGTCGCGCCTCAACAGCGGCGGAATCTTCGTGCAGTTCCTGCAGGCCTATGAAGTTGATGCGCCGACAATCCGGACGATTTACGCGACGATCACCGGCGTCTTCCCGGAGGTCGAAACGTGGCAGACGTCGGGAGGCGATTTGCTGCTGGTGGCAACGAAAACCCCCATCGAGCATCGCTGGCAATCGATCGAGCAGAAGGCAGGCGCGGAGCCGTTTCACAGCGGGCTGCGCGATGCGTGGGCGGTCACCGATGTCGCCGGCGTTTACGCACGGTACGTGTGCGGAACGGCGACGGCCAAGAGGCTCGCGCTCGGAGCGAGGCTGAACACCGACGATCGCCCGCTCGTCGAATACGCGTTCGCACGGACGCTGGGCACGGCCGGCGCGTTCGACATCGCCGACCTTCGCGCGTTTGCGCGGACGCGCGCCGATGATCTGCCGCAGGCGATTCGAACCGTTCCCGACGCGCAGCGCATCGAGGCGGAGCGGCTGTCGATCGGCGTCGTTCATGAGTCGAAGATCGACCTGCATGCGCTGCTCTCGGCAGATCTTCGGATGCGCGGCATCGCGCAGATTCGATACATGGAAGGCGGATACGGCGATGCCTGGACGATCTGGCAGGCTCAGAAAACTCAACCGCAGACGCCGCTCGAGATCTTCACGTACGCCGAGCCGCTGGCCGAACGCGGCGACGGCTCGGCGGTCCCGTACATCAATCAGCTTCACAACGAATTTCCGATCGAGGCGGAAGTGCTGCTGGCGCGCTTGCGCTGGCGGATGGGGCGGCTCGATCAGGGCGTTGCGATCCTCTCGGCGGCATTTGAAAAATACCGCGCGAATCCGTGGCCAGTGCCGGTGATGATGCGGCACGCGATCGGCCTGGCAGTCGACATGGCGCGCGATCCGGGATTCGTGCAGGTCGGGGCTCCGCTCTACAACGCGCTGGAGCAGCCCTTTGCGATCGAGCTGTTCAACGAGCAGCGCGAGTCGGCTCTGATGTTCGTGGCCGAGCGGCTGTCAGGAGGATCGTGCTCGAGCCAGTTGGTGAGCGCTATCAAGTCGTACGAGCCGCATGTGCCGTGGCAGGAGATCTATCTCGATCGCCGTGCGCGGTGCTACCGCGAGACCGCCGATCCGATGGCGGCGCGGGCGCAGCGCGATCTGGAAAATTTCCGGCGCGGCGAGCCCAAATCTCTCGAAGAGCTCACCGCGCCGGGAGGGAAGGAGATTACCGGTCGGTCTCCACCGAAGTGATCATGACGCGCGGGAATCCGGGGAGCCGGATGCCACGCGAAAGCGATTCGTCGTACCAGAGGTTCGGCGTACCTTGAGAGTTGACCGATCCACCAGCCAGCACCGAACCGTAGTAGTCGGCGTTACCCTTCGAGTTGAACTGACCTTCGACGTACAACACTCCATCCGTCGCAGGCGGCAGCGTCACCAGCCCGCCGTCGAGATCGTAGGCGTTCGAAGTGCAGTCCGTCGGCAGAGAAGTCGTCGTGCATGTCACAGGAGTTCCTGTTCGCGTCCCGTCGGATGTCTTCTTGGGCTTGCGCATCGTAGTAACCGGCGTCGACGCAGGATCAAACCAGCCGAACTGGATTCCCAGCGTGTTCGACGTGTACTTGATGTTCAGGTACGGCTCGTGTGGCTCGGAGCAATTGCAGGCTCCGCAGGTGTTGTCGCCTGGAAAGCAACCCGGCGTGTAGGGAACCGGGAAGAATCCGGTATAGGTCGAGGTCGGGTTTGCGGTGTCGGCAGGATCGTGCACGGTTCGTGGTGCGACGAATACATCGAATTTTCCATTCGGAGTTCCGCCACCGATGGCGCCGGTGTTGCTCCACGGAAGATCCTGATAATCCCATTGGCGATTGGCCGCCCCTTGGGTGACCGGCATGCCGGCGGCGTCGCGAACGAAATCGCCCGTCGCACTGGTCAGGTCGACCTGACGGTAGCCGATATCCATATACGGCTCGCCTGGCTGGTTGAAACTGCCAGTCGGTCCTGAGAGGCCTGTCGTGGCGAAATCGGCGTTGAGGTAGATGAAACTTCCCATGTACGCGCCGGCGCCGTTGACGTTTACCGCCGGTGCAAGAATCCCGGGGTTGCCATTCTGCGGGTTCTGGTTGTTCTGCGTCTCGAAGAAATAAAACCCGAGCTGCGATGAGGCCCACTGGCGGAAGGTCTGCGTCGTCACGCCGTCTGTGTACTGATCGGCCGTCACCCAGCGAAGGTACTTGACTCCGTTCTCGTTGCTGCCGGCGATGGCTGCTGACTTCCAGAAGTCGTAGTTGATGATGGGGAAGATCAACTGCTTGAAGTTCGGATACTGGTCGAAGTTCTGGAACTGGAAGTGCCATGTTCCACCGACCTGATTCGGCGCGAGCGGCGCGACGCTCTGATTCGGATTCGAGGGGTTGAAAGGCCACGGCTGCGCATTTCCGTTCGGAGCGCCGGCATCGTTCTGAGCGGCGCGCGCCTGGAACCACGGATCATCGACGGTAATGTTTCCACGTGCGATGAAATACAACCACGGTTGAGAATCGAGTCCCACGGTGGGGAGAGGATAGGCGCTCGCGACACGGATCAGATACGACACGCCATTGAGGGTTGTCGTGCCCGGCGGAGAAATCGTGGACGACCATAACGGACGACCGGCCAGTCCATCGGGCTCGTTGGGGCCGCTGTTGCCGGCGGTTGTGACGGTGTACTCGAATGGGCGAATCTGCGGATTCGCTGCGACGGTTGCCGGCAACGCACGCACGACGTCCCCCACGCGGTAAGTCGTATTGGGCGACCACTGCACCGAAGAGTCGTAACCGCGGTTGAAGTGAATGCGCTCGTAAGCGTTGAACCACGGGACAGTGCTGTAATCCTTTTTGAGATCGAGCGTCTGCTGCGAGCTGACCAGCCCCCAGTGAACGTTGAAGTTACCGTTGGTCGCGAGCGATGTCGCGGACTGCAGCGGGCCGCCGGGGGTCGGCAGCGGGAACTGGGAGACGACGATGCGGCACTCTGCGAGCGCAATCGATCGGCGCGCGGCGGCAGTAGAGGGCTGATCGAACTTCTCAGCTCTCACCATGATCGTGCACACGCCGTAGCGCGTTCCGCCCTGCCAGAAGCGCGGCGGCGTGGCGGAGCTTGGAGTTGCGCCGACGATCGGCGGTGCGAAGAGCTTGATCGCTGTGATCTCGCCCGCGGGACGCGCGTCGGTCGTGCTTTCCGGCCCCAGCAATTTGGCGTTGAAGGTGTCGAGGAAAGTGCCGCCGGCGGTGGTCGTGCGGTCGATCGTGATGTCGGCGCTGTCTTCGAAGCCGAAAAACTTGTCCTTGTCCGCCGGACCAAATGGTAAATCGCACAGCAGACTGCCGGCGTCAGGCTTGTAGTAGGTCGTGGACGCGCCGCTGTCTCTTAGGATCTTGAAAGTGTTCGCGGCGACGTCGTTGACGGGCATCAGGCCGAGGCCTGTGCCGCCGGTCTGCATCTGGGTTGGGTTCTGAAACCACTGCACCACAACTCGCGCTCCGGTTTCAGCCAGCGCGACCGTCTGCGTGTGGTTTCTCTCGTTGATCGAGATGGCACTCTCGGTCTCCGAAATGGCCACGAACGCCAGACCGAGAAGGGACAGTCCGACGATGACCATCAGGCTGGCCAGCAGCGCGGAACCGCGCTGCCGGAGCCGTTTAGTCGTAGATCGAAACACTCTGCTCATTCGTCGCATACGTTTGACCTCTAGTTGCACGCGTTCGGGTTGCCCGGTCCCGCGCTCGGAGCGATCCGGCAATGGAACCGGAAGTCCGACGCGGTCAAGCCCTGAGTCGGAGTCTGATATTCGACACAAATACTGTTGATGACCGACGGCGTGATGTTGGCCGGGTTGCCGTTCGTCTTCGCCATGTTGATCAGCAGCGTCGACGTGCCACTGGCCGGCACGGTCAGGTCGCCCGCTGTGCAGCCACCGCTACCGACGCAGCTCCCCGGAGTCGGGAACAGGTTCACACTGAAAGCGCCGCCGCTGGTGCCAGGACCAGGAGCGGTTGCGCCGCTCGGGAACTGCACCGTGTTCCACGTGATGCGGTTCGGCTCGGTCCAGTTGAAGTCGAGCGCGCGAAGTGTCAGAGCTTCCGGCCCGACGTTCTTCAGACTGAGCTTCAACTGATAGATGGTCGCCGTATTCGCGAGGATGGACGGTTGTAAGTCGAGCGTCGTCAACGAGCACACTGGCGTCGGCTGCTGCGTGATGTAGCGAACGAGCTGCTCGGTGCACGGCGGGAACGCAGTGTCTGTGATGGTATACGTCACGGAGTACGGCGTACCCGGAACGAGGTCGAGCCACGTAAAGTTCGCCGGTGATGTATTCGAAACGTAGGTCGCAACTGGAGCGCCGGACGGATCGACAACCGTCATGCTGGTGGTCGCGAGCGTGACGCCGAGCGGCGGCTGGACCTGAATGGTGTCGCCGGCGTTCATGATCCACGCGGATGCCGGCGTCAGGCCGTCGCCTAGGGTGGCGCCGGTTTCGACGATGACCGATCCGCTGAACGTGCAAGGCGGCGGGAAGTCAATCGGAAGGGTGTAGCCGCCCGACGGACATGGATTCGGCTGCGTGGCGCGGACGCGATACTTGTAGGTGTAGTTGACGAACGTCACCGGATCGTGCATCGGAGCGGTGTCAGCGAAGGTCACATAGCTGCCCGACATCTGCAGGGCGTTGTTGAGCGTCTGCACGACCACACCGCCGACAACCGGCACGCCGAGCTCGTAAGCCGTGCGCTCGATGTCGTAGCTGTCGATGGCCAGGTTGGCACCGGTGGTGTCCTGAGTGACTTTGACCCAACGCAGATTGATCGGAGAGCAGACATTCATCGCGGCAGTGCACACGCTGTTAGTCAAGCCCGTCTGCGGCGGTGTTGGAGCGAGAGGCGCCACTTCGAGGTTGAGCGGAACTCGCGGAATACCGGTGCTGCCGCTGATCCCCTGGGCACCGTTGCTCGTGTTAGGCGGCTGTACGTTGCTGACAGAGTCCAGGACGTTGCCTGAGGTGTTGAAGGCGGCATTGGCAGCGCACCATTCAATGGCCTGGACGCGATAGTAGTACGTCTGACCGCAAGTCACATTGGTGTCGTCCCACGAATAGTTGCCGTAGCCGTCGGTTGTCGGCGCGGTCGGGCCGGAAGTGTTTTCGTCGATGACGCAATTGCCCGCTCCCGCGACCGTCCCGCTGGCGTTGAAGTTCGCGGTCGTGCTTCGGAAGACGCGGAAGCCCTGAATCTCGGAAAGGTATGACTGAACGCTGGGGCTACCAGCCGGCGTGCAGCTCGGGGAGCCGGAAGCAGGCGTACCTTGCGGCGCGATCCAGCTCACGCGCACGCGACCGCTGATCGCCGGACCGCCCACTCCACCGCTGGCGACGACGCCGGACGGAGGGCCGGGTTTCGTCGCGTTGGCGACAGAACCGGAGAGCGTGTTCGTTGAGAAAACGCTGCCGCCCGCATTGGTCGCGCGAACCTGGAAGTAATAGGTCTGACTGAGATCCTGGCCGGTCAAATCGACGGCGTAGGTGTTGCTCGTGCCGGCGTCGAAGGCGTTCGAGAACGTGCCGGTCGCGCTGGTGTCCCAAGCCACGATGTAGCTTGCGTTCGGATTGGAGGTATTCGGATTCCAGTTCACGACCGCGATTCCGCAGTAGCCGATGCAGATGTTGGTCAGCGTCGGCGCCGGCGGCGGGTTCAAATAGACCTGCGGCAATCCGGTCATGCCGAGGTTGCGCGGAGTGATGAGCGTGTCGTCGGTGACCTTGCGATAACTCGTCATCGGTTGTCCGTTTGCCGTCACTGCCGGATTGGTGTCGGAGGCGATCACCGGGAAGCCGGCGGTGTCCATCGTGCTGAGCTGACCGTTGTCGACGCTGGTCTCCTGCAAGTTGACGTCAGGTTGGGAGTTCATGCCAATCAGCCGCACGCGGATCGAGCGGATCTTTCTGCGGACCAGACGCTCAGGGGCGTTTTCCGAGTTGGCCACTGTCGGGTCATAGCGTCCGGCGCCGCCGATGTTCGGAGCAAACGCGCCGGTGGCATCGGTGAGAGGCTTCTGACCGGACGGGTCCTCGTAATAGAAGAAGTTCATGCTGCGGATGTTGTCCGCCAGCGGCGTGCGAACGATGTTTTGGGCGTTGTCGATCGTAAATCGATAAAGCGTGTAGGGCGGATTGGCGTTGGTCAGATCGACACCGGTGATATCGACCTGGTTTTCGCGCGAACCTCCGGGATACGCGTTTCGCGGGACGTTTGTATCGGCGAAGAAGGTGATGGTCTGGTTGTTCGGAGCCGTGCCCGATGGGGCAACGTTCGAGACCAGTGCATACGTCACGATCTCGGCATTTCCGGTCGTGACGACGGGAAACTGCGTGCTCTCGAGATTGGATTCGCGGCCGTGATCGGTCGCGTTGGGATTGACGCTGTAGTTGTAGTTGCCGCGTACGGTCAAAGCCGTCGTGCCGGCGAATTCGATCTGTTCGTCGCGCTGCTCGTAGACTGCGCCGCCGTTTTCCTGCCAGGTGATCGGCGGTGTGGCGCCGTTCTCGACGACCAGCGCGCTGGTCCCCGTCGGCCAGCTCGGCTCGGTCGGTCCGCTGGTGCCGGCGTTCGTTGCGCGATAGGTGCGGCCGTTCGCGGTCGTCGGCGTCACGATCGTGCCTGCCGAGTAGGGTTTACCAGGTCCCCAGGGCGCCGCGTTCTGGCCGGTGAGAAGAGGTCCGCCGCGTTTGTAGTCGAAGCCCGCCATGCGGATGTCGCCCACCATGCGCTCGTAGGCGATGCGGACGTTCTGCTGAAGCTCCGCAGCTTCGTTGCCGGTCTTGAAAACTCGGTTGGCGCGGTCGTACAGCGTCAGGATGCCGACAAGCACGATCACGAGGATCGCGGTTGCGACCATGACTTCGACGAGCGAGAAGCCTCGTTGACGGCTGTGGTTTTTGAGCGAACGCATGGTGTCTCCCTCGCTAGAAAGCTTTGACTGTGTCGAGTACGACTTCGCGCCCACGACCCTGTTCCTGCCATCGGACAAAAACGCGAACGTGGAGGATTGCGGCGGTGCCAAACTTCGGCGGATTGTTCACTGGGTTTGCGGTGTCCTGATCGGGAATCAGGATGACCGTGACCGACGGATTCGTCAGCTTGCCTGTGATCATGCCTGCCCACCGCGTGAGAAAACCCGGCGGAGTGGTCTGCGTCGAGATGTCGGCCTGACCGGTGATGATGTTCGGATCCGTCGAACGGATCCTGGCATTCGTAAATGTCGGCGCAATCAGGCCGGAAACGCGCGGGAGCGTGATCGCGGCGCCTGTGTCGGTGTCGAGAATCCCGAACGCGCCGTTGTAGAGCATCTTCTTGTTCAGGGGCTGCAGGTCTTCGAGGACCTGCGTGCCGATGGCCACCGCGACCGAATTCTGCTTTCCGGCGTAGACGTTGCGGCGGCCCATCACGAAGAGAGTGAAAATCGTGATCGATACAATCCCGAGCAACGCCGTCGCGAAAATCACCTCGACGAGGTTGTAGCCGGATTCCGTCGAGCGCAGTGCACGCTTGCTGTTCATCTGCCGTCTCCTAGCTGTGGCTGCCGACCGATGTGAATTGACCGGACGCGGAAAGACCGATCGTATAAATGTCGTAGGTGACCTTCGACCACGCGCAGCGCATCACGATCTGCGCATTGGCCGCGCTGGCCGCCAGGTCCATCGAGCCGTTGGGGTGATACACAATGTCCGGTTTGCTGTTGCTATCAGGATCCGTCAGGGACGTCTCGCTCTGAAACCAAACCGGCCCGTTGAGGTCCTTGATGTTGCCGGTGGTGCCGGGCGTAATGCCGCGCGCGCCCGGCATCGACAGCGGAGTCCACGTCGTACCGCGATCGTTCGACCAGTAGAAGCGGTACTGATTGCTCGTCAACGGGTTTCCCGGCGCCGGATCGAGCTCGACGCGGACGTCGACGGTCTGCGTGATCGCGTATTGACGCGCGGCGCGCAGATCGTTGGCGAAGTTCCGCAGATCGCTGCGGAACGTATTCTGGTTCTTGAAATTGATGAAGGCCGGCACCGAGATCAGGCTCAGAATGCCGATCAGGGCCACGACCACCAGCAATTCGGTAAGGCTGTACCCACGTGAGGAATACTTGAACCCGCTTCGCATTTGGATACTCCTCTTACGCAGCCGCTATGCCACGGCGCAAGGCGGCAGTTAAGCCAAATTAACACAAACACTTAACAGGAATTGGCCGCGAAAGGGACGATCTTCAGGGCTCGGTGGTTGTTACAAATTGTAACGCCGGTGCCGGCTCGACCGCAAAGAACTCGATCGACGCGACCGCGCCTTCTCCCACCGATCCCGTCAACGCGAATGACGCGCCATGGAGCAGCGCGATTTTTCGCGCGAGCGGCAACCCGAGTCCGTAGCCTTTCGCTTTTCCCGACTGGAAGGGAAGCATCAGGCGCGTCACATCCGCGGGATCGAGGCCGACGCCGTCGTCTTCGATCCGCACCGACGGCCGTGGCGA
>Ga0070706_100007797_pt1 | contig 10002 bp, 9 predicted proteins | sample KBSK5501metaG_FD_65476 | JGI IMG/M metagenome (GOLD analysis project Ga0070706, IMG submission 65476) | Corn, switchgrass and miscanthus rhizosphere microbial communities from Kellogg Biological Station, Michigan, USA - KBS K5-50-1 metaG | ecosystem: Host-associated > Plants > Roots >... | reverse complement strand
GGGATGCCATCACAGACAGTCGCCGATTACGAGGGCGCGCTTTCCGAGCGGATCCGCGACCTCACGTCGCGTGCGGTGGTTCCGCTGGACCCCGAGGACGTCGCGAAAGCGGCAATCGAGGCCGGTCCGGAAGCCTCCGTCTCGGAGCAGGCCGAGGCCTGGCTGCGGAAGCTCTACGAGCTCAGTCGCCGTGTGGACCCTCGCGTCGTTCTGGCGATCGCAGGCGTCGTCTTGTTTGTCCTGATCGTGCCGCCGTTCCTGGGCGGCCTCCTCGGCGGCATCGGCATCGGCTCGAACGCGACCCCGGTTCCGAACGACGCAAAGCGCCTCTGCGCGCCGGACGAGCTCGCGGCCCGCCTGGATGGCTGGGAGAGCAACGGCGGCGACTGGATTGCGTCGGTCTCGGTGCGCAATGTCGCCAGTGGCGCGTGCCTGATCGACAACAGGCCCCAACCGTCGCTCATCGATCGCAGCCGGAACGCGCTGATCACGGGACAGGACGCTTCCTCTGACAGCGTTCGAATCGGGCCGGGCGACGTGCTCCAGACGAAGGTCCAGGTGCACGACTATTGCGGGCCGGCTCCCGAGCAACCCGTCGCGATCGCCTTCCGGGCCGCAACGCTGACGTTGGTCGCCCAGCCGGCGGCATACTCGACGAGCGGCGTCCCCTCGTGTGCCGGAGGCGGCTCCGGCTCGATCTCGATGCAGCCCTGGTCCCACTGATCCGTTCGAAAACGCGTTGTGGACGGGTGGTGCGGGTGGCACTCTAGTGCCGGTGGCCCGCCAATCGATCCCCCGCTTCGATCTGTACGCCGCGCTCGGCGTGGATCCCTCGGCTGACGCAGAGTCGGTCGAGAGCGCGTACCAGGATTTCGTCGGGCGGCGCGGATCGAACGCAGGCGAGTCCGGGCAGCGCCAGTTCCTCCGTGCGCGGCTGGCGCGCGAATGGCTGACCGACCCTGAGCTTCGGAGTCGGTACGACACGTCCCGAGCCCGGGCCGCGGCCCGCGCTGCGGAGAAGGCCGCCGGCGCAGCCTCCGAGCCGGCCGACGCCGAAAACGAACCGGCCTGGGCCGACGATCTCCCGTGGCTGAAGGCGGATCTCGATCAGGCGGATCTCGATCAGCGGGCCGTCAATGTCGATCGCGCTGCGGGCGTCGACCGGGCTGCGGACGTCGAAGCGGCTCCGCCGACCATCACCTGGTCGACGACCCCGCCGGCGCCACCGGAGCCGCGAGCGAGGCGATCGAGGCGCCGTCCAGTCAGCGTCCTCGGCCTGGGCGCGCTCGTCCTCGCCGCCGCGGTCGCCATCTACCTCGTCTTCCAGGTCCTGGGCTCGAATGACACGGCCAGCCGCGCGACCCCCTCCGCGCCACCCGCCCAGACAGCTGTCGCGACGCCGAGCCCGACACCACCGACCGTTGAGCCAACGATCGAGCCGACGCTGCCGCCGCCGTCGCAGGGGGTCGATACGGCCGCCCTGCAGCAGAGCGCGTTCACCACGCTGCAGGCGCTGATCACCGCAGCCGAGGCCGGCGACGTCACGACCGCCCAGACCTACCTCGGCGGCACCGCGCCGGGCCTCCGCGCCTCGGGCCTGAGGCGGGCGATCTTCCCGGTGATGACCGTCGACCAGGTGATCGTCGCGCCAAATGGCACCGGGTACACGGCAACCCTCACCGACGGCACCACGATGGGCTCCCTCGACGGCGTCACCTGGACGCTCGACTACGGCGATCGACCCCTCGCCGCGTACCGCTCGGCCACCAACCCGCAACACGACCTGTGGTGGACGGGCAGCAAGGGCGTCAAGCACCACATCTACCTGCGCGTTCCCATCGCCACCGTCTCGAAGACCGGGATCCTGGCCACCGCCAGGTGGTCCTTCGACCCGAGCCTGCCCAACGACGCGACCTACTTCCAGGCGGCGGACTTCAAGATCAGCGGGCTCACGTTCGACGGGGTCGATGTCGCCATCACGGCCGACACCAACGCGATGGGCGGGGTCACCACCCGCGCGGCGCGCGCCCTGTTCTTGGGCCCGGCCTCGGTGCCCGACGAGATGGCCATCACCATCTCGGTGACGCCGGACGGGAACGCCGACCGTGCGGTCGAGACGACCTTCGTGCTCGACGTTCGCTGATTCGCTGACTGGGGGGCCACACGATGCAACCGTTCGCGTCGCCCATCGTGCTCCGCCCCGGCGAGGGCCGGCCGATCGACCTCGGCAACTTCTCGATGATCGTCAAGGCCACCGGCGCCGACAGCGGCGGCTCGTTCGCGCTGCTCGAGGCGGCCGAGCCGCCGAACTTCGGGCCGCCGCTCCACATCCACCACGACTGCGCCGAGGCGTTCTATGTCCTCGAGGGTGAGTACCGCATCTTCATCGAAGGCCAGGAGCATCGCTGCCCGGCAGGCTCGTTCGTGCTCATCCCGAGCGGCCTGGAGCACGGCTTCCGCGTCGGCGACGTGGCCAGTCGCAAGCTGAACCTGTACGCCCCGGCCGAGATGATCGGCTACTTCGACGACCTCTCAGCCGCGATCGCCAGGGGCGAGGCCGACCCGAAGAAGCTCGACGACATCGCGGAGCGCCACGGCATGGAGGTCGTCGGGCCGGTGCCCGAGGGATATCTCTAGCCGCGCGGCCGGAGAGCCCCAACCGGCGCCGCACGTCCGCCTCACGCCCCCGCCTCACGCCCACTCACGATGCCGCGCCTCGACGACGCCGCGATCGCGACGGCCCTGCAGGGCCTGCCCGGCTGGTGGCGCGAGGGCGACGTCCTGGTTCGAACCTATCGACGTCGCGACTGGGCCGACGCCATCGCCTTCGTCAACCTGATCGCGCCCGAGGCCGACCGCCGCAACCATCACCCCGACGTTTGCATCACCGGCTACCGCAACGTGACTGTCCGCCTGACCAGCCACGACGAGCGCGGGATCACGCAACGCGACGTCAGCCTCGCGACCTGGATCGAGGGGCTTGCGGGGAGCTGAACCAGGCTCGCGCTGCTCGTCAGTTCAGGCTCGCGCTGCTCGTATTCCCGGGTGCTCGTATTCCCGGGTGCTCGTATTCCCGGATTCCGGGCCGTTCTCTGGAGAGACCCTCCGCGCGATGCCCGTCGACCGAATACGAAGATGTACAGGGTTTCGCTTGGACGGCCCCGCGGTTGCCGGCGGCGAGGGCGCCTACTCCGTGATCGTGCCCGGCAGACGCCGCGTTGGCGCGGGCGGACCGTCGCGGAGCAGCAACGCGCTCGATGGGACCGACAGTTGTCCGAGGATTCGAGCCAGGTTTGACAGCCGCATGCCACTCAGCGTCCCGGCCTCGAGGCGCGCGATCGTCGACTGATGGACGCCGACCAGCCAGCCGAGCTGGCGCTGGGACCAGCCATTCGCAAGCCGGAACTGCCTGATGGCACGACCGATGGTCGATCGGCCGATCAGCTCAGGATCAGACGGCTCACGCCAGGACGCCGAGCGCATGTCGGCGAGTCTGGCCGCATGGCCTCATCTGCCGCTTATCCGGCCTCGCCTCGGCTCGCCTTCGCCCCCGCTGAGCTTCCTATTCGGCCGACGGGCATCGCCCGAAGAGGGTGTCTCTGACCCCCGGGAAAGTGCGCATACGAGCGATCACGAAGAACGGAAGGACAAACGAACGCAAGAAACAAGAAAGGCCTCCCCACCGCGGGGAGGCCTTCTTTCGCGACGGGCGCGCCGCGTCGGTGTTCGATCAGATCGGTCCGCGACCCATGCGAGACCTGCCGCGAAGGGCGTTCCAGGCCACGACAACGATCACGGCGCCGATCACCGCCACGACGATCGTGGTCAGGTTGATCCCGGTGATGTAGTCGCCACCGGTGAGCGCGCCGGCAAGAAACCCGCCGACGAGGCCACCGACGATGCCGAGCACGATGTGCCCGATCACGCCCATGCTCTCGTCACCCTTGACGAGGTAGCCCGCGAGCCAGCCGGCGATCGCGCCGACAACCAGCCATGCAATGAGACCCATGATTCGTGTCCCTCCAATTCGACGTTCAAACGACAGCGACGTCGCGCTTCTGGGCGTGAATGACGATCGATCCGGCGGCGATACGGCGACGCCGCAGCGCGGGGCCGAGTTGTCTCAGCGGAATCGCAAGGTGGGGAACGCTCGGCGACGGGCGAGGCTCGGCGTTTGCGGGAAAGCAAACGGAGGCCCGTCCTGGGGGCGGGACGGGCCTCCGAGAGGTCGACCTGAACTCAGGCCGGCCCCAGCTCTGGTCGGCCGAGGAAATAGCCCTGGCCGAGTCGAATTCCCAGATCGCGCAGCGCCGTCAGCTCGCCCGAGGTCTCGATGCCCTCGGCGATGAGCTCGCAGCCCGTCTCGCCCCCGAAGTGCACGAGCCCGGACACGAGCGCCCGGCGGACCGGGTCTCGATCGATGCCGCGCACCCATTCGATGTCGAACTTCACGTAGTCCGGGCGCAGCGCAAAGATGTGCCGCAGGCTGGCGAACCCCGAGCCAGCGTCGTCGATCGCGAGCTTGACGTCGGGTCCCAGCGTCTCGAGTGCCGCACGCACGCCGGCGTAGTCGTCGATGCGCTCGTGCTCGGTCAGCTCGACGATGATCGTCCGGCCCTTCTCGCCGAGCAGCTCCCGCAGCGCGGCGTCGTGCTGCAGCGCGTCGGCGGAGACGTTGACGCTGAGCGCGACGCCGGGCGGGAGAGGTCGCGCGGCTTCGATGGCGGCCTCGATGGCCGCCCGTTCGAGCGCCGCGCCGAGCCCGAAGGTCGCAGCCTCGCCGAAAAGCGCCTCGGGCGCCGAGCCGTCGGCGAATCGAGTCAGTGCCTCCACGGCGACGACCTCGCCGCCATCGAGCCGAACGATCGGCTGCAGGTGCATGGCGAACGCGCGCGTGGCGATGATCGACTGGATCCGGGTGATGGTCGCGCTGGCGGTGTCGGCCCGCTCGACCGCCGGCCGCAGGACGACGACGATGAAATCCGTCGCGTCGATCAGCTCCGAGAGGCGATGCGCGAGTGGCCCCGCCGGAGTCTCCGTGTCCGTGGCATAGACCAGCAGCCCCAGCGGCTCCGAGGTCGGACCGAGGCGAAAGGGCACGTACGCGACGTCGAGCGCGCGCGACCGTCGATCGACCGACCCTGATGCCGCTTCGAGCCACGGTCCCGTGGCAGCCCGCCCGACCAGCTCTCGCCCGAAGCGCTGCGCAATGTCGCGGTTCGGACGGAAGCGGCGTCGAAGCACGCCGCTCGAGGCGATGGTCGTGACGCCCGTCGCGCCGAAGTAGACGATCGCCGCGCCGTCGATCGCGAGCGCCTTCGGAAGGCGGTCGACCAGCGTCGACGCGATGGTCAGCACCGGCATGTCCGTGCTGAGCCCGTCGAGGGCGTCGGCCAGGCGCTTCCGGCCCGCCCGCGCCAGCTCGAGCTCGGAGGCCATCACGGCGCGGCCGCGCATCTGCGCACGGACGCGGGCGACGAGCTCTGCCGGGCCGACGGGCTTGGCGATGTAGTCGTCCGCGCCGGTCTCGAGCCCGCGGATCCGGTCCGCCTCCTCGGCCGCGCCGGTGAGCATGATCACCGGGAGCGTGCGCATCGGACCGGACGCCCGGATCGCCAGCAGCGCCTCCAGACCACCCATGACCGGCATGTGCTGATCGAGGATCACGGCGTCGACAGGCTGACGATCGAGCAGCTCGAGCACCTCTTGCCCGTTTCGCACCAGGATCGTGTTGAAGCCGTCGCGCTGCAGGGCGGCTTCATAGAAGGCGGAAGCGGCGTGGTCGTCGTCGGCAATGAGAACGATGGGCCGTTCGCTCACGACAGCGCGGACGTTGCCGCCGCCGTGTCGAGGTGGCGAGGAATTAGTTCCGCCACCCGGTGCGCGCCGCACTCAGGCGGCCGGGACCTCCAGAAGGTCGGGCTGGAGCAGCCGCAGCCCGGTACGGCCGACACGGGCGACGGCGCCTTCGCGCTCGAGCTGACGGAGCACCCGGCGGGTCATCTCCTGCGTCGTGCCCACCAGCCCGGCGAGGTGCGCCCTGGTGAGCACCGGTGGGTCGCAGAAGAAGAGGCTGCGATGGCGTGCCAGGATCCGGACGACGCGGCGACGGGCATCCTGGTGCAGGAATCCCTCGATCTGCTCCATGAGCGAGTGCAGTGAGCCGGCGAGGGAGTCGATTGCAGCGAGCGCGAGGGCAGGGTCGCTCGCGATCAGCTCTCGAATCTCGCTCCCGTGCCACTGCGCGACGACACACTCGGTGAGCGCGACGATCTCAACGGTCGAGGCCGACGACGCGATCCCCGAGTAGCCGAAGACAGTGCCCGTCGTCGCGACGCCACTGAGGATCTGCTGCCCGTCGGCGGTGGTTCGTCGGGCGATCCCGTAGCCCTCGAGGATCAGGTTCAAGGGCACGGGTCCACCCTGCCGATAGATCGTTTCCCCGGGGCGAACACGGCGGATCCGAGCCGAGTCGACGAGCGCGGCGATGGTCTCCGGCCGGCAGCTCGGGAGCAACGTGCCCAGCTGATCGCGCACGGCACGGCGCTCGTCTGTTGCCTGCTGGCTGGTGGGAATGAACTGTGCCATCGGGCCCTCAGAATACAACAGTGGGTAGACAGACCTGTCTGTCATGGCACAATCGGTGAAATGGCGGTCCGTCACGCGGGCGTACGACCCCAGGAACCCGAGACCTCGGGGCCTGCGCAGGCGCGCGAGCGGATCCTCGACGCCGCAAGCCAGCTGTTCACGCGCCAGGGCATCAGCCGGACAGGCGTCGACGGTCTCATCGCCGAAGCGGCTGTGGCGAAGGCGACGTTCTATCGCCACTTCCCGTCGAAGGAAGATCTCGTGGTGGCATGGCTGCGCGACCGGCGCACTCGCTGGTTCCATCGGCTCCGCGCGCTGGCGGAGGCGCAGGCGGCTACTCCGGCGGAGCGGATCCCGCGCCTGTTCGAGGCGGCCGCCGAATGGCTCGAAGCCGGCGACTTCCGTGGCTGCCCGTACCTCAACACGGCCGTCGAGCTGGCAGATCCCGACCGGCCACCGGGCCATGCCCTCCGCGACTATCTGGCCGAGATAGGGGCCTATCTCGAGGAGCAGGTCGCGTTGGCGGGACACCCGGACCCGGCCCGGCTCGGGCGCCAGCTGCACACCCTGATGGCGGGCGCGATCTCGCTCGGGGTGGCAAATCGCTCCAGCCGCTACGTCCTGGTCGCGCGCGACGCAGCGCTGGAGCTCCTGGCCGCCGCCTGATGCCCGCATGCCGGACCGGCATGGATCGACGTCGCACAATGGCACCGAACGCGACTCGCGCGATGCGTCGAGGAGGCCCACGCGTTGACGAACTCGCTCGAAACCGGACGTGAGGCCGTCGCTCGGCGCGACTGGTCGGAGGCCGTCGAGGCCCTGACCGAGGCCGACCGCGAAACCCCGCTCGGCGCCGAGGATCTCGAGCTCCTGGGCAACGCGCTGTGGTGGTCGGCTCGCCCGGACGACAGCAACCACGCGTTGGAGCGCGCGTTCAACGCCTTCCTCGAGGGCGGCCGGCCGGCAGAAGCCGCATGGATCGCGCTCGAGCTCGGCTATCAGGCATCCCGCGCGTTGAACCTGGCGGTCGGCGGTGGCTGGTTTGCCCGCGCGGAGCGGCTGCTCGCTGACCAGCCGGAGGGGCCGATGCACGCCCGCGCTGCAGTCTTCGGGGTCATCGGGGCGCTGATGTCCGGCAACTGGGAGGCAGGCATCGAGCAAGCGGACCGGGCCATCGCGCTCGCCCAGCGCTATGGCGAGGCGAGCGCGCTGTACATGGCGATGAGCTTCAAGGGCCTGGGCCAGGTCTTCACCGGCAATTTTCAGGACGGGCTCAAGAACCTCGACGAAGCTGCCGCCGCGGTGTCCACCGGTCAGCTCGACCTGCGCGTCTCGTGCGACATCTACTGCAACACGATCGCGGCCTGCTGGAACATCGGCGACCTCGACAGGGCCGGCCAGTGGGCGGAGACGGGCGAACGCTGGATGCGAGAAAACGGATCCGGCGGCTACCCGGGCATCTGCCAGGTCCATCGAGCGGAGCTGAAGATGCTGCGCGGCCAGTGGCCGGAGGCCGAGCAGGAGGCCCGCCAGGCATGCCGTGAGCTCGAGCGGTTTCGGATGCTGGACTCGCTCGGCTTCGCCAAGGCCGCAGTCGGCGAGGTTCGGCGCCGGATGGGCGACCTGGACGGTGCTGCGCTGGCGTTCGACGAGGCCTACGAGAACGGCAATGACGCGATGCCCGGACTCGCCCTGCTGCAGCTCGAGCGCGGCGAGGTCGAGGAGGCCCGGCGGTCCCTGGCACGGGCGCTCACCACGGCGACCGGCAGTGGAGCCCTCGCCGATCGAACGACCCGCGCACGGCTGCTCCCGGCACAGGTCGAGGTCACGCTCGCCGCGGGCGACCTCCCCGCCGCGAAGGCTGCCGTCGAGGAGCTCGAGACCCTCGCAGTTGATTTCGAGCGGCCGCTGTTCAAGGCCGGAGCGCTGACCGCGCGAGGCGCGCTGCTGCTCGGCGAGAACAAGGCGGCGGAGGCGTCACCGGTCCTCGGACAAGGGTGGCGCCTGTGGCAGACGACGGACCTGCCATACGAGGCGGCCAAGGCGCGGCTGCGCTACGCGGAAGCGCTCGCGGCCGAGGGCGACGACGCCATGGCCAAGCGCGATCTCCGGGCCGCGAGGGCGACGTTCGAGCGACTCGGGGCGTCGACCGAGGTCCGGCGGGTCGACGGCCTCCTCGGCGCCGACGAGGCCGCCGCGACGGTCGCGCATGCTTCGCACAAGGTCATACGGACGTTCATGTTCACGGACATCGTGACCTCGACCGATCTCGTCGGGCTGATCGGCGACGATGCCTGGAGCGAGCTCCTCCGGTGGCACGATCGGGAGCTGCGCGACGCGATCGGGAAGCACAGCGGCGTCGTGATCAGCGACACGGGTGACGGGTTCTTCGCGGCCTTCGAGCGGGCCGAAGAGGCGATCGACGCCGCGGTGGAGGTCCAGCGCCGGCTCGTCAAACACCGCCGTGAGCACGGCTTCGCGCCCTCGGTCCGGATCGGCCTGCACACTGCCGAGGCCCTCCATGAAGGCGGCAACTACCGTGGCCGGGGCGTGCACGTGGCGGCGCGTGTCGGTGCAGCCGCCACGCGCGACGAGATCCTCGTGTCACAGGCGACGGTGGACGCGGCGAAGCGGATCAAGTTCACCCTCTCCGAGCCGAGACCAGTCGAGCTCAAAGGCGTCAAGGAGCCGGTGGAGGTCCGCTCGGTCGACTGGCGCGTGTGAACTGGGGGTCCGCATCGCGGAACGCGCTGCAAGGCCCCTGCGATGTCCCCGACACCTCAGGGCGATGGCTGTGTCGCGGCTGTGGCCCGGGCAACGACAGGCTGGTGGGAGTTAGGAGGTGGCCGTATGACCACCATGACCCCAACGATGACCCGCACGATCTCAGACCAGGAGCTGCTCGCGCTCGAGCGATCCTACTGGGACGCGCTCAAGGATCGTGACGCTCGAACCGTCGGTCGCCTCACGGCCGAGCAGTGCACGGTCGCCGGCGCGAGAGGCGCCTCGGTCGTCGACCCGCGTTCGATGGTGAAGCAGGTCGAGACCGCGACGCACCGGATCAAGGACTACCGGATCGACCCTGGGGCGGTCATCAACCGCTTCAGCGACGACCTGGTTGCGATCGCGTACGGCGTCCACGAGGACCTCGAGGTCGACGGCAAGCCGGTCAAGCTCGATGCCTTCGACTCGTCGGTCTGGCATCGGACGGACAATGGCTGGACGTGCGTCCTGCACACCGAGTCGCTGCAGGGCGATCCCTTCGGTCGCGACAAGATGCTGGTCCACAAGGGCAGCTAGCACTCGCGTTCCGCGCGACATTGACGGCGGGCTCACCTTCGGGTGGGCTCGCTTCTTTGTGCCCAAAATGGCCCGACGATGATCCTGCCCAAGGTCCGCGATCCTCGGTTCATC
>Ga0070706_100007795_pt1 | contig 10003 bp, 7 predicted proteins | sample KBSK5501metaG_FD_65476 | JGI IMG/M metagenome (GOLD analysis project Ga0070706, IMG submission 65476) | Corn, switchgrass and miscanthus rhizosphere microbial communities from Kellogg Biological Station, Michigan, USA - KBS K5-50-1 metaG | ecosystem: Host-associated > Plants > Roots >... | reverse complement strand
TCTTTCTCTTTCACATACGGTTCAATGAGCGGTTTGCTCTCTGATCGCACCAACCGGGTGTGGCGCGATGAGGCTCAGGCGCTCTATTCTTCGCGCAGCGAGCGACCCGTCATGCGCAAGAAGACATCATCCAGGGTTGGGCGCGCTAACGTGACGGTGCGAAGCAGCGCGCCATTGGAATCGAGCAGGCGCAGCACTTCTGGCAGCACCTCTTCACCCCGGTCAACATATAATTGCAGGCCGTGCTCGCTTTGCTCTAGATTGCGCAGAAACGACTGGGTGCGCAATATCTCTGTGACACGTGCGACTGCGCCATTCTTGAGATCCAGACCGAGCGAGATGATGTCACCGGCTATGCGCTGCTTGAGGGCATTGGGGGTGTCCAGACTTTCGATCTTCCCGTCATCGATGATGGCCAGGCGGTCACAGAGGCCATCGGCCTCGTCCATATAGTGGGTGGTCAGGAAGATGGTCATGCCTTCCTCGCGCAGGCGGCGCACCTCCTCCCAGATGCGCGCCCGGCTTTGTGGGTCCAGGCCGGTCGTGGGTTCATCCAGGATGAGCAACCTGGGCCGGTGCATCATACCCATCGCAATATCCAGCCGACGACGCTGGCCGCCGGAGTAGGTACGGGCGAGACGGTCGGCAAATGGCCCCAGGTCGAGCTTGCTGATGAGTTCTGCTGCACGAATCCTCGCCTCGCTTTTCCCCATGCCGTAGAGCCGCCCCTGCAGCACCAGGTTCTCGCGCCCGGTCTCGCTGGCCTCGGCCCCGCCCTTCTGCCCCACGTAGCCGATCTGTCGGCGCACCCGGCCCCCTTCGCGCTGCAGATCGTAGCCGCACACGGTTGCCTTGCCGCTGCTGGGTTGGAGGAGGGTCGCCAGCATGCGCAGAGTGGTCGTTTTGCCGGCACCATTTGGTCCGAGGAAGCCAAAGATTTCGCCTTCCTTCACCTCCAGATCAACGCCGCGCACGGCCTCGACAGCTCCCTTGCGCGCTTGAAAGGTTTTGGTCAGCCCCTGTGTCTGTATCATTCCCATGAACGTCTCTCCTTTCTCCAGGTCGAACTTTTGCTGGTCGCTCATGCGCCGACGGGAGAAACTTCATAGAAGATCGCTTGCCAACCACGCAATTGATAGATTCGGTTCCACATTCGACCCCAGAGGCCGGGTTTGAAGAGGGTGGCCAGCTTTTCCACCTCTGCCTCCTCCAGACGGCGAGCAGTGCCCTCTACCGTTGGGCCAATCACTTTCATTCCCATCTTCGTAAAGGGGGCCAGCGTCACCCGTGGATTGCGGGCGAGTCGTTTGACCTTGCCTGTGGTAGACCAGGTCGTGAAGTACACCTTCCCGTTGACGATCTGTATCCCGACCGGAGTGCCGACTCCCTGGCCGTTGCGACGGAAAGTGGTAAGCAGTGCGACTTTCGAGACGTTCAAAGGGGCAAACGCTTCTTGTACGGGTGTCTCCTGGTTACTCATTGGTCGATACTCCTTGTTCTTGATCATCCTGCTCCGCTCCCCACATCAACGGGAGACGCTTTACCCCAAAGACGATCAGGCCTTCAGCCGCTTCTAGTGGCTGAGCGGGAAGCCGCCACTGTCCGGGAAAACGTTCAAGCAGAGTTGCCAGGGCGAGCCTGGCTTCCAGTCGAGCCAGAGGAGCTCCCAGGCAAAAGTGGATGCCATGCCCGAAGGCGATGTGACGGTTGGGGTCGCGCTCAATAGCAAAGCGATCAGGTTCAGGGAACTGTGCCTCGTCACGGTTGGCCGAACCAATCCAGGCCATGACCGACTGCCTGGCCCCAATGTCCTGACCGCCAAGCGTCGTCTCGGTTTTGGTGAAGCGTGCCATCATCCTGACGGGTGAGAGGTAGCGCAGTACCTCTTCAATCGCCCCAGGAATCAGCGTCGAGTTGTGACGAAGCTGCTCAAGCGCTGCGGGATGCTGCGCTAGACTGACGACGCTGTTCCCGATGAGATGCGTGGTGGTCTCATTGCCTGCGACCAGCAAGAGGGTGCAGAAGGCCACCACCTCCGTTGGCGTCAGGTGTTTTCCCTCAACTTCTGCCTCGACCAGGCTGCTCAGCAGATCGTTTTGTGGAACCTTGCGCCGCTCTGCCATCATGTGGGTCAGGTACGCGTTCATCTCCTCCTGGTCGCGCATACGTGCCTGCCATTGCTCATCCTGCTCAAAGTAGCTCGGCGGTCCAGAGGTGGCCAGAGCGCTATCAGACCAGCGCTTGAAATCGTCCCGTTTTTCGGCTGGGATACCCAACAATTCTGCAATGACGATCACCGGGAGCGGGACCGCCAGGTCTCTGACGATATCCACTTCGCCTGGCAACTGGTCGAGCAATTCACGCGTAATCTCCCGAATGCGCGGCTCTAATTGCGCGACGACACGTGGGGTAAACGCTAGATTGACCAGGTTGCGCAACTGGCGATGACGCGGCGGGTCCATGAAAATGAGGCTGGCGTGTGACTCCTTCTCGTCCTCCTTGAGTTCCAGCGTCTGGACAATATCCGACGAGAAGGTCGCGTGCTCGGAGAGGACGCGCTCAACGTCAGCATAGCGAAACACATGCCAGGTGGCATGCTGTTCGTCATACCACACGGGCTGTGTGCTGCGCATAGTGCGATACCACTCATAGGGAGCAAAAAAGCTCTGAGAGGGCGTCGACATGGTTCTTTCTCCACCTTTCTTCTGGATGCAAAGGCGTTTTCCGCCTGCTCTTTCCTGACACGTCTCTGTCGTGTCTCGAAGAAGAGTATAGAGAGAAACCGGGTGAGCCAGCATCACCCGACAGGGTAATGTTTGCGGGTGATTGTGGAACAGGAAAAGATGACAGGAATTAGAGCAGGCGCAATTGGCGCGTGACTTCGCTGGCCTCCAGGCGACTGCTGACATCCAATTTGCGGTAGATGCTCTTCACCTGGGCTTTGACCGTATTGATGGAAACGACCAGGGCGTTCGCGATCTCCGGATTCGAGCGCCCAGCGACCAGCAGGCGCAGAACGCGGCGTTCCTGCGGACTGAGCGGCTCGATCAGTGCAGGCGTTGCCGCAGATACGGAAGCACTGTGCTCGTGGGCAAAAGCGCGCAGCAAGCTGCGTAGATAGGTGGCCAGTGGTTTTCCCCGCACATCGGGCAGAACTGCCTTGAGCAAAGAGGCCATGGGTTCCCTTTCATCCAGGAAGAGCCGCTGATAACCGGCGGGATAGGCGAGCGCCAGCGCCTCTGTGAGCGCCTGTTTCGCCTCCTGCATGTGTTGCTCACTGGCATGGGCCTGAGCCATGAGCAGCAGGATCTCCAGTTCGCTGCGCGCGCGGGTCTGGCTCTGTGCCTCTCTGCGCCAGTGTCCGAGCGATTCCAGCGCCTCGCGTGCCTTCCCCTGTGCGAGACGCCACCGGGCGAGCAGCAGCGCCTCACGCTCGAGCTCGGCCTCAGTGAGCACCTCTTCCGGCGAGGTGGCCTGGCGGGAGGCGGCCCAGCGCTGTACGGTGGCAAGATCGCCAGAGGCGATGGCAAGCCATGCCTGGTAGGTCTCGATCTCTCGCTGCCAGCGCGATTGGGTGAGGTGAGCGGTAAGGTTCCGCAGGATGTCCTGCGCCTGCGCAGTCTCGCCACGCGCATGCAATACACGTGCTAGGGTCGGCGCTAGCAGGACCAGGAGCAGTTCGTCTCCAAGGTTCTGGCTCAGAGCATATGCCTCCTGTGCCTCCTGCTCCGCCGCTGTCAGTTCATTCCATTCATAGGAGAGGTTGGCAAGCCCAGCGAGAGCCAGTCCCCGGTCTAAGCGGTCATCCCCCACCGTCTCAAGAACCCGCCGAAAGAGCTCGGCGGCCTGGTGCAATTTGCCCTGACCGAGATAGACACTGCCCAGGGCAAAGAGTGCGGCGCGCATCGCGTAGCTATTCCCGGTGACTTCAACGATCGCCCGTGCTTCCTGAATGGCTGGCAGAGCTTCGCTGAGTCTGCCGGCCAGCAGATTTGCTACCCCGACACCGAGCAGGCAGGAGCTGCGCCAGAATGTTTCACTTGCGGGCAGCAGTTCAAGCGCCTGCCTGGCGAAGCGTAGCGCGGCGTCGAACTCGTTCCAGCGCCCCACAGCCAGAGCGCGCAGGGCCAGCACTTCTCCAAGTTTGGGTAGATCCCCGGTGGCCTGCAAGCTGCTTTCCGCTAGGTGCAGGTAGTGCTCAAGCTGCGACCGGAGCGCGGGCGTCTGCTGCTCCGCACCGAACAGCAGCAGCATGGCATAGGTCTGGCTGAGTGTGGGGAATCTGCGCAGCAGCTCTTCTGGCAATGGTGCGATCCAGCGCATCAGGGTCTGCAATTCAGTGATCTGGTGGAAGCCTTGCGCTTCGATGACACGCGTCATCAGCGCTGCGGCACGTTCGGTATCTTCTGCGGCCAGAGCGGTTTCGACAGCCTCGTCGAGCAAGGCATGCTGTTCATACCAGCGACTGGCGAGGCTCGCGAGGTCGCGTAGCACCTCTCTCCCCAGGCGGGAGTGTGCTTCGTGCTGCATGGCTTCTGCGAACAGCGCATGATAGCGATACCAGTGACCACTCCCCTCTAAAGGGAGCAAAAACAGATTGGCGCGTTCGATCTGGTCGAGCAAGGAAGCGCTATCGTCTCTGCCGGTGACTGCATCGCAGAGCGAGCTGGTCAGGCGACTGAGACCGGCGGTCTGCAGCAAAAACGTCTGCAGCGGCTCCGGTTGGGCGGAAAGTATCTCGGCAACGAGGTATTCCAGGATGTGGCGCTGGCTGCCACTGATGGTGGAGAGCCGCTGTTCCATCTCCTGCGCGGACATCTGGCCTTGACCTTGTAATGCGAGCGTGATCAGGTGCAATCCGGTGGCCCATCCTTCTGTGCGAGCCAGCAGACGGTCGAGGATCACCTCCTCAAGCGGGAATGGGAGGGCCTGCCGGAGAAAGGCGCGCGTCTCTTCCCGCGTGAATTGAAGCTGGGCCGCGCCGAGTTCGACCAGGTCACCATGCGCGCGTAACCGTGCCAGGGGAAGCGGCGGCTCGGTTCTCGTGGTCAAGATCAGGTGGAGGGTCGTGGGCAGGTGTTCAATGAAAAAGCTCATGGCCTCGTGTATATCTGGCGCGGTGATGACGTGATAGTCTTCCAGCACAAGGATACCGCGTGCTGGCAGGCGGGCCAGTTCGTTGAGCAGCGCGGTGAGCATAGCTTCTATGGATCGCCGTGGGAAAGGAGGCTGCTGCGCGGCGCGGAGCAGCGTGAGGGCGGTACGCCCCAGGTCTTCCTGAAAGGTCTGACAGGCAGCAATGAGATAGTGCCAGAAACGGAGCGGGTCGTTGTCACCGGCATCCAACGCGACCCAGGCCACCGGGGGCAAACTGGTCCCGCGTGCAGCCATCCAGGCACGCACCAGGGTCGTTTTCCCGAAGCCAGCAGGGGCCGAGAGGAGGGTGAGTTGATGCTCAAGACCTGCGTCGAGCCTCCTCAAGAGGCGTTCGCGTGGGATGAGGAAGGCATGCAGGCGTGGTGGATGAAGTTTCGGCACAAGGAGGACCTGCTGTTGTTCCAACGCACTGATGAGCTGAAAGGCAGTTTCCTGCAAAGCTTCGCTCTCCTCTTCTCTTGCCTCAGCTTGCTGCGCGAAGGGAGTATGTTGCTTCGGCCTCCGGGAACGCTCAAGAGAGCCAGTCTGTGTAATATTTTCCTGCTGCGTTTGCATATCAAGCGCCTGGGCCACGGCCTCTACGTGTGCCATCGAGAGATCAGCGCTGCGTCCGGCATATTTCTTGACCATGCGCTTTCCCTGGCGGCGATAGGCATACCAGTACGCCTCTTTCCCACGCGGTCGTTCCTCCTTCTGGAAGGACAGCGAGCCGTGTTGGCCATGGAAGGAGAACGAGCTGTGGGAAGCAAGCCACCCAAACCAGGCGTCATCGTCTCCCTCGAGGACAGGAACATCCCTGTTGCGCTGAGCAAAGAGCCCATACTTGTGTTGCTCCGCAGACCAGAGGAGCGTGTACGCGGCGGATTTTGGCATCGTTTCTTGCTTAATAGGTTGTGATACCCAACAACGACCTTTGGGTGATTATACCCATTGGAACGAAAGAAGGCAAGTGCTACCCAACTACTTTCTGCCGAGCAGACAGCAGGCCCTGCCCACGAGACGTTCATGAAAAGGGTTCACCACCCGGCATAAAAACAAACGTTTTCAGAGGAGATGCGCAACGAGGTTGAGAACCAGAAAGCAGAGCCATAGTGTATAAAAGCGAGGTAGGTCTTGGCTGGGCAGCCTGAAGGCTTCGAAAAAGCGAGGGATGAAAAGCTGAAAGAACAAACGAGGGCAAAAACAGAGGCACCAGGAAGACAAGAAGCCATGAGGCTCCCTTCGGAGAGGAAAAGTGGGCCTGGTTCTTAGACATATTAAGTGTGCCTGCTTGCTTTTCCCTGACCTCAACTATGGGGTATACTTGAGATAGAGAGAAGATGTTCAAGTGTAGTTTGGAAGTGCTGTGATGGAAATCATCTCATCTGTTCTTGCATTGCCTTCGACGCTCACCGTCGATAGGGTTGAGCGGGGCGCTGAGGGACTGGTTGTCTCCTTTCATGCGACCACATCGACGGTCTCCTGTCCCACATGTGGGACAGCGGGTTCGCGCGTGCACAGCCGATACTTCCGTACGGTTGCCGATCTCACCTGTGTCGGGCAACGTCTCACGCTCAAACTGCTGGTCCGTAAATGGGTCTGCCCATTAGCCTCCTGTCCCCAACGCATCTTTGCTGAACCGTTTGCAGAGCTGGCGCGTCGCTACGCACGCATGACGGATCGATTGATCAAAGCCCTTCAATCCATAGGAGTCACCGCCAATGGAGCTGATGGAGCCTGTCTGTCATCATCTCTTGCTATGTTCACCACGGCGAAAACGCTCATCCGTCGTGTGCTGGAGCTTCCGCTTCCGCAAGAGGGCTCGGTTCGTATGGTTGGAATCGACGAATGGGCTTGGAAGAAGGGGGCACAGTATGGCACGATCCTGGTGGATCTCGCCCAGCGACGGATAGTTGCTTTGCTGCCGGAGCGTTCCGTGGAGTCTTCTACCGCCTGGTTCAAAAAGCATGCCGAAGTTAAGGTGGTCTCGCGTGATCGTGGCAAGATCTTCCGCGAAGCCGCCTCTCGTGGGGCTCCCCAGGCCAAACAAGTGGTAGACCGATTTCATTTACAGAAGAATTTCGCCGAAGCCCTGGAGAAGTTCTTTTGGCACCACAAGCGGGTGCTCAAAAAAGCGGCGCAGCAGCTTGCTGGCAAGACGCTTCCTCCACCGAAGACAGACGCGTCGCAGCACATCGAACAGGAACGCAAGCGTCGCTCTGTCGAGCGCGTTCGGCGCCATAAGCAGATTTGGAAGTTGTTTCGCGCCGGATACAGAAAAGAGGACATCGCACAGATGGTCGGGGTAGGGAGCCGAACCGTCTACCGAGCGCTGGAACAGGAACAGCCTCCCAGCCGACACAGGAGACGCTGGACCCTTCATTTGGTTGATCCGTATCTGTCTTATCTGACGAAAAGATGGAATGAGGGATGTCATACGGCCAAGGCGTTATATGAAGAGATTGCGGCACAGGGATACACAGGTTCGCTGCGGGCGATTGAGCGCATCGTGGCCCAATTTCGCCCACAAGGGGCCAGACTGGTGAGCAAGCAAACGATCACCTTCCAGAAAGCGCCTTCGCCTCGCAGTGCTGCACTGATGATCGTTCGTCCTCAAGCGTCACGAACAGCAGACCAAACGACCTTCATTGACCAGCTCTGTAAGAGCGATTCGACAGCTGCAACCGCCTACAGCCTCGCTCAAGCCTTTGGCTCCCTTCTACGCAAACGGGGAGGGAAACCTGGATTAGAGCAATGGAAAGGGGCTGTACGGGCTTCGGGCATTGCGGAACTGGTAGACTTTGTGGAAGGACTGGCCGATGATGCAGAAGCTGTTGTCAATGGCTGTACCGAGCCTTGGAGCAATGGGATGGTCGAGGGGTTTGTGAATAAAGTGAAGTGGATCAAACGCAGTTCGTATGGACAAGCAGGATTTCCATTGCTCCAACGCCGTGTCCTGCTGCACCCTGCTCACCATGAGCAACACATCACGAAGACGAAAACACTGGCTGCTTAACCAGCTGGAGATACCTCGGAAGGCGCGGCTGGCCCTTCGCCACTCATCTCCTCTTTGGAAGCAGAGAGCTTGTCTGTGGCAGGAGATCTGCTCCTGATATCCACGCATCAATCCGCCTTTAGGTGATGGAATCAAGGGAATGCTTCGAGAGAGCGGGCAGAGGGGCGAGAGGCAGTGGTGGCACCATCGATGGTGACGCTGCTGAGGGTAGTGAAGACGTCCGACTGCTCTCGCCCACCCGGATCATCGAGGGTCCGGGTGACTTGCCCGGACTGGACGGCATCGGAAAGCGAGGGAAGCAAGATGCGTCTTGTCTTTGAGGATCAGACATTTTCGTTTGAGCTTTTACGAACCATAGGCTATGCCCCGTATGGAGGGGCTGATATCGGGGAATGTCTCGTCACAGCCTCTCATATCCGGGAAGGGGATTTCGAGAGCTGGCATGAGCAATGGAGCAAAACGGCCAGACAAGTCCACGCTTTGGCGGACTCCGCACTCCAGCAGGGAAAGCGGGTAAGCGCGCGAGAGGCCTATCTTCGCGCTTCCAACTATTATCGAACAGCGGAGTTCTTTCTCCACGGGAATCCGCAAGATCCCCGGATTCTGACCACCTGGGGCACCAGTAGAACCACCTTCCGTCAAGCTGTCAAACTGATGGACACCCTGGTGGAGGAGGTCTTCATTCCCTATGAGGGAACCGCACTGACTGGGTATTGCTATCGGCCAGACGATTCCCACCAGCCGCGTCCTACCCTGATTGTGCACGGCGGGTACGATTCGACTGGGGAAGAATTGTATTTTCTGATCGCAGCCGCAGCCATCCAACGCGGCTACACGTGCCTCACCTTTGAAGGACCTGGTCAAGGGGCTCTCATCCGCGAACAGCATCTGCCGTTTCGCCCGGACTGGGAGCAGGTGGTGACACCTGTGGTGGACGCTCTGTTGAGGAGGCCTGAAGTGGATCCCGCTCGCATCGCCCTCATGGGCATCAGTCTCGGCGGCTATTTGGCTCCGCGCGCAGCCGCCTTTGAACATCGTTTGGCGGCCCTGATCGCCAATGACGGTCTCTACAGCTTCCATTTCAGTGAAAAGGCGCGCGCAGTCACCAGGGTAGCCGCCCTGTTCGGACGCGCTCTCGCGCACTATACGCTCAAGCAGGTAATGCAACGCAAAACTGGGATACGCTGGGCCATCGAAAATGGGATGTTTACGTTTCAAGTTGGCTCTATCTGGGACCTGATCGAGGCGACGGAGTCCTGGTCACTGGAAGGAGTAGCCCACATGATCACGTGTCCCACCCTGGTGTGCGAAGCAGAGGGCGATCATTTCTTTGCCGGCCAGCCCAAGATGCTCTATGAGGCCCTGACTTGTCCGAAAACCTTGCTGCGATTTACCGCAGATGACGGAGCTGAGGAGCACTGTCAGTTCGGAGCGTTGTTGCTCTCCAATCACCGTGTGTTCGAGTGGTTGGACACCACGCTGCATGTCAACGCACAGTGATCCGCAGGTGCTAGCACCAGCTTGGGGAACGCTCTGTCATACTCCAGCCGCGACTCCGAAATCCCAGGGGTTTGCAAGAACTCTTGCAAAGAGGTGCTGTGAAGGGGTCTTGCCATCAATGGGGAGAGGCAGTCTACTCGAGTGTTGAAAAAAGCAAGCAGGCACACTGAATGTGTCTAAGTACCCACCTGGGGCTTCGTTCCTGCCCATGCCATTTGGCTATGTCCGAACCATGGTTCGGTTTCTTTCTGTGAATCGCCAGAGCGTGAGTCCTGCGATGAGTACTGCAACCAGCACCAGGAAAGCAATCAGCGCACCAACAACTGTGAAAAGCGCATCGTAGAAGAGGAA
>Ga0070706_100007794_pt1 | contig 10003 bp, 8 predicted proteins | sample KBSK5501metaG_FD_65476 | JGI IMG/M metagenome (GOLD analysis project Ga0070706, IMG submission 65476) | Corn, switchgrass and miscanthus rhizosphere microbial communities from Kellogg Biological Station, Michigan, USA - KBS K5-50-1 metaG | ecosystem: Host-associated > Plants > Roots >... | reverse complement strand
CAACTGTCCGACAGCGAGTTCACCGCATTTATCTTGCCGCACCTTTCGATGCCCAAGCGCGGGCCGAAGTGCAAACTGGGCTATCATCGAGTCTTCAATCTCATTCTGTGGGTGCTTTACACGGGGATGCAGTGGAAGTGCCTGCCCATCCCGCACGACGCGCAGGGCAAGCCCGCCATTCACTACACGACCGTCTATCGCGTCTTCGCCAAATGGGCTGATGATGGGTCGCTGTGGCAGGCGTTCCTCGCCAGTGTGCGACATCTTGCGGCAGAGAAGCACCTCGATGCCAGTGTGCTCCATGGCGACGGGACCAACACGGTGGCTAAAAAAGGGGGGATGGCAGTAGCGCAAAAGTCACCCTATGAGGGAAAGAGGGTTATCATGGGCCAAGAATCCCCCCTCAAACTCGGCCAGCGTAGACAAGACGCTAGTGAAGAGGTGCCCATGAGAACCCCGAAGCAATTATACGCCCACCAGCGCATCATTTATCAACCTGCACTCCTGACCTGTCCCCACTGTGGCGATCTGCTGGTGATGTGCAACTCTCTGGCCTGGGATAAGACCGTGCAGACCTTCGATCGTGTCCTGTCGGTCGCCAGTCGACCAGGGCACTGTCCGCACGTGACCTGTGCGGGCTCGCGTATGCGCCTGCTTTCAGCCCAGGCGCAACGCCTCGCCCTTCCTGGCTCCACCTATGGCTATGATGTGCTGGTGCGCATGGCCTGGTGGCGCCAGGAGTCCCGCGCCACGTACCACGAGATGCACACTGCACTAGCCTCCCAGGTGCGTATCTCGGCGTCCCACGTGGGCTCTCTGTCTCAACAGGTCTCTCTGCCGCTGCTGGCCTGCCACGAGCGCCAGCACCGCGACCACCGGGCTCACATTGCCCAAGAGCAGGGCGGCGTGATGATCGCCCTCGATGGCCTGGCGCCCCAAGGGGGCGAGCCGCACATGTGGTTCATCCGTGCACGCACCAGCGGCTTCACCTTCCGCCGTGGCTGGCTGTCTCAGCAGGATCAGACCACGTTCGACGCCTTGCTGCAACCGCTCACGCACCTGGCGTGGCCGATTCTGGCCGTGCTCAGCGACAAACAAACGGGCTTGGTGCCGGCGGTGGCGACCGTTTGCCCCCCAGTCGCTCTCAGGTTTGTCAGGCCCATTAGCGGCGCCACCTGGCTGCGCCCCTGGCCGCGGCCGAGGCGGCCGGCAAGGGAGAGCGGCGCAACACCGTGCGCCAGCAGGTGGGGGACGTGATCCGTCAGGAACCCCGTACAGTGCCCGGCCACGCGGGTGTCTTGACTGTACCGGGCCTCGTGCCGCGTCCTCTCGAGGCACCTCAAGCCCCCGCCTCCCAAAGCCCACCGCCACGTCTCTTGCCCACGGCGCCGGCGCCCGCAGCCGATGAGGTCATCACGCAGCTCTGTCGCCACACACGGTACCTGCTCACGCTCACAGGGCGGCCGCCCTTGCGTCTGGCGGGCATGGAGACCTCCAAGCGCCTCCACCACGTCGCCCGTGTGCGTCTGGACCTGCTGACGACGCGCTATGAGCCGCGTCTCGCCCAATGGTCTCAAGGGCTCCAGGCAGCGTTATCCCCCTTTGCGCAGACCGCCCAGGCGGTCCAACAAGGTGCCGCCTGGCTCCGCGACATCGCTTCCCTCTGAGAACCCACGGCCACCCACGCGGTGCGTGGAGCGCAGGTGGCGGGACACCTGCGCAGCGCTCTCGACACGGTGGTGCGGCGGCCCAATGTCACGCCGACCTGCTCTGCGTGTGGCCGTCACCGCGACACGGTCAGCCGGAGCTCGTGGCCCGGCCTGTTGCACTGCTCTGACGTGCCGGGCCTGCCGCGGACCACCAACGAGCTCGCAAGCCGCTGCCGTGATACCGGTCGCCGCCTGCTGCGGACCACGGGCCCCAAGGGCCTCACGCAGCGCACGCTGCAACGCCAAGGCGCGTGGGCACTCCTCCCGCGCCCCCCAACAGCGGCCCAGGTACTCGCTGCCGTGTGTCACCCCCCCTGAGGCTCTGGCGCAAGAAAGGCAGCGCTTGGCTGCGCATCGCCAACGGTTCCGCTGGCAGAGCCGATCCCTGAGACAGACTCAGGCGCAATGCAATCAACGGCGTCAGAGATGGTCGACGTGACAGCCTACAGGCACAGGGTGACTTTAGAGGCATTGCGAAACACCACCGTTTTTCGCATGACAGGTCAAGAAAAGTGTCACCCATGTATTTGACCGCTACAGAAAAAGCTGTTTAATATCAAGTGCTTAAGTCCTTTACGAGGTGTGTAAGACCCCGGAATCCAACATGAGCCAACTGAATTTACAAGGCAACCTTCCCAGGTTTGTCCCTCACCCAGGCGCGTCGCCAGCGGCCCCTGGCACGAGAGCCGAGGTGCCAGAGGCGGGGTGGCGCTTACACTTCATCAAACAGGTAGGGCATCATGAATTGGAGGCGCTGCTCGTAGGCGTCGGGGTCGAGGCACCAGGCCGCCGCCGCCAGGCTGCTCAGCAGCGAATTGCCGTCTTGCGGCGTAAAGCAAAAGCCGCTGATCTCGTGCCCATCGCGCACCGCCAACGTCGGCACCGACACCACCGTCTGGTTGAGTAACCGCCCAAAATAGCCGTGGTCCCGCCCAAAGGAGAAAATGGTGCTCGACATCATTTTCTGCGTGCACGCGACGTATTTGTTCAGCCGCAGTTTCTCCAGCACCTCGTCCCGTGTCACCGGCTGCCGGACGCGGAGATCGAACCAGATACTGTGCATGTATTGCGTATTGAGCTTGATCGCGGCGGAAAACAGGTTGAGGTCCACCCCCAGGGTCTGGAACAGATGCCAGGCGTCCTTCGCATGGTGCGTGCCAAACTGCATATCCCCATACTTACCGACTTCCGGCGCGGGAATAAAGTCCTTGTCCTGACTGAGATCAGTGGCGCGCCGCATGCACACGAAGCGCCCATCGACCAGGTTGTCCGGGGCTTCGTCATGCAGCGCCAGGGTATTGATCAAGACCGCCAGGTTGTGGGTGTTACAACTGACCACTTGGAGAAAGCGATCCGTGCCAGGCACCAGGGCGGCATCGTTGACGCCATGCGCATACATCTTCCCAAAGCCAAACTCGCTCCCCTGGGCGATGAACCCCCGGGCGTGGGGCAGGTGTTCGTACCAGTCGCGCTTGTGCAGCAGCCCCAGGCCCTCCGCCGTACAATCGATCACCACCGTCGCCTGTGCCAGGGCTTCTTGACGGGTATAGGTAGGTTGCATGCCGAGTTTTTCGAAATCGGCGACTTTCTCGGCCTCGACGGCCAGCCTAGCCCCCCGGCGCATGAGGCTGATGATCTTCACCCGATCGTCGAGCAGCGGCCGGTTCTTGTGAAAGGTGATCTCATCGACCTCCAGGTCACGCTGCAGGTTCAGGAGCAAGCTAATGACTGGCTCGCCGAGCGTACCGGTTCCGACGACATGTACGACGCGTTTTGCACCCATCTTCTGTCCTCCTCGCGGTGTCGTGTGTCATGCCTCCACCTGTCATTGAGGCATTCTAAGACGGCGAGGAATGCCAGACAAGCCCAAAAGGCACCATAGGTTGGGGATTGTGGCTCCCCCCTCTAGTGCTCTGTCAAGATGAGATAATCGGATACAGTCTGCTCAATTTCACGCGTGCATCTTCGGTGGTAGACTGCCAATGCGCCTTGGCGTTACTCTCATTACGTTTGATGTTCCACGCGTGGACCTTGTTGATGAGCGTTTCTTTCTCTCCTATTCTGCCCGCAAGGCACTGACGACTCAGATGGCTGAGTTCGATCTCAGCCATGTTGAACCAACTGCCGTGTTTGGGGGTAGAGTGGATCTCTCATTTACTTATCTCTGAGTGAAGCCTTCATCTCCACTTTCAGAACACTACCCTCGGCTCTTCGGTCAGTGTTTCGCCCTCCATGCAGCGATACATTGCGCGAACACCCTTGGTTCATACGCTGCCGGCCGCGTGTTCCGCAGCCAGGAACCCGTGCACGAGGGCGCGCATCAGCTGGCAGCCGGCCTGATACCCCACCCCAAGGTCCAGGCTGGTGGCAACGACCTGCCCACAGGCATACAACCCCTGGATCGGTTGGTGCGTCCTATGGTGCAGGACCTGGGCCCGGGTATTGGTCACCAGACTGATCGTGCCCGAGGACACCGGTGGGGAGACCAGCTCGAGCCCATAAAACGGCGGTTGCTCAATAGCACCAAGGCTCTCCGGTGGGCGGTGAAAATCCGGGTCCTCACCGCGCTTGGCATGCGCATTGAAGCGCGCCACGGTGGCTTCGAGGGCTGTGGCTGGTATCTGCAGGTGCTGCGCCAACTCGGTCAACGTGTGGCCCTGTGGCACCCACGCCACACCCGCGCTGTAGCCCGGTGGCAGGCCACCAAACGAGTAGGTCTCCACCAGCTGGTGATCGAAGATGAGATAACATGGGATGTTGACGAAGCGGTGCTCGCCCCCAGTCTCGAAGGCATGCAGCTGCGCCCCGAGCGCCTGGAAGAAATACTCATTGCCAAAGCGCTGGCCATGCCGGTTGACGACCACCCCATGGCGCATGCGCAGTTCATAGTTGCCTCGGGTCACCGGTGTGCCATCTGGGTGCTGTTCTCCTGGTACGTGGAGCTGCACCATGCCCTGTCGCACGACGCCTACAGACACCTCTCCACCGGCGGGCATGGTGAGGCGCCACCCCTCACCGCTGCTCGTCGCCAGGACCACCCCGCGCGTGGCGCGGATGCGCTCCACCGCGCCATGGTGTGTCAGCGTCAGTCCCACCACGCGCCCCTGGTCGACGATCAGGCTCTCGACGTGGCATGCCGTACGCGCCTCGATCCCCCGCTGCAGCACGGCTCGGAAGAGATACGCAGCGAGGGCCGCCCCCGCCACACGGCGCGCTTCATCCTCGTGCAGCCGCGCGGCCAGGGCCGGCCAGTCGGACCGCTGCCGCCACGGCTCCAGCGCCGCATCACAGTGGCGCAGCGGGCCAGAATGGCCGACCTGGGGGCCCTCGCTCCCACCGAGGGCAGGATTCGGCCCATGCAGGGCGTGGGCGAGGCTGTGGTAGAACGGCGACAAACGCACTTTGTCCCGCCAGACGCCGGGGGTCTCCGCCGGGAAGGGCGCACATGTCACCAAACGCCCGAACGCCTTCGAGCCTGGCGCGATGGGATAGTAAAATTCCGCCAGGTCCATCAAGCGGAACTCGATCTGTGCCTGGGTGTGCAGGGCGGCGAGGACCCGCGCCGCCTGGTCTACCAGGACCTCCATGTACGCGGGGCGATTCTCCCCAGCACCGGTATAGCGCAAGTACTCGAGGGCCTCGTGGCGCGAGTCCGCGAGCCCTGCTTCCTGCTGGAGGTAATTCATCGGGGCCCACACAATGCCGCCGGACTGCGCAGTCGTCCCGCCCATCAACGCACTGCGCTCCACGAGCAGGACGGTGAACCCCTGCGCCTGCCCCGCAATCGCCGCGGCACAGCCACCGGCACCGGACCCAACGCAAATCCAATCAACCGTCGAGGACCATGTCTGCGCCGGCATATGTGTGTCTTCTTTCCCCTCTCAGGCGGTCGCCACGGGGGTGTTCTCTACACGGTCTGGGCCTGAGTGCGTCCCCACGAGAGACGCCTCGGCCACCACACCAGGCCGAACCTCTGCGGGCGTGGCGCACATGACCGCACACAGGCCAGTGGAGGCACGCACGTCATGGATAGTCCGCAACACGCTTGGGAGAGTGGGCCTCACACAAGCCCATGGGCGACAGCGCCTCGCCCAGTGGGCGAGGCCCGTGTCGCGCTCTGCCTCCGTGCCGTGGACGCCGGGCCTCACGCCTACCCGCCGTTGCGCGCCTCAAAGATCGCGCGTGGGTTGTGCACAAGCATCTGCTCGATGTGTTCCTCCGTGACCCCAGCGGCGCGGAGCGCGGGCAGGATGTCATCGGAGATGTGATTATAGTGCCAGTGCGGCCGCGTCCGGCGTTTGTCCTCCTCGGACTGCATGTCGGTCCAGCAGTTGGCGTCATGCGAGAGCACCATCTGGCTCGCGTAGCCCTCGGCGCACAGATGGGCGACCACTGCGACGCGCTTCGCCGTCGGCAAGAGGTGGTCGAGGCCGAAGCGGTCCATCCCGATCGTGCTCCCCCGCGCCATCAGCCCGCGCAGATACGTGAGGTCGTCGGTGTCGCCGCTGTGACCGATGATGACGCGACGCAGATCGACGCCCTCCTGCGCGAAGATCGCCTGCTGCGCCTCGCCGGAGCGGCCGGCGGCCCACGTGTGCGTCGAGATCGGCACCTCCGTCGCTTTCTGGGCGCGTGCCGATGCGCGCAGAATGTTCTCGATCACCGGTGTCACGCCAGCGGTGTCGGTGGCGCACTTGATGATGGCGGCCTTCACGCCACTCGTACCGATGCCCTGCGTGATGTCGCGGATGAAGAGGTCCGCCACCGCGTCGACGCCGTGCGCACTGAAGTACCGCGGCGGCATCCACCAGACGCCGGTGGCGACAAGCACCTGCACCGGGGACCGGCGCGCCACAGCGACGATCAGGTCGATGTCGCGGCCGAGATCGACGGTGGTCAGGTCGACGACCGTGCGGATACCGCGTGCATAAAGGTCGGCCATCTTGCGCTCAGCGAGCGCGAGGATCGCGTCGCGCGCGAACAGATGGGGCCAGTTCTCGTGCACGCCGGGCGAGCGCGTGACGATGTGCTCGTGCATCAGCGTGGGCCCGAGGGTGGCCGTGGCTACGGGCCCGAGGGCGGTCTCGACTGTGGTCATGCGCCTCTCCTCATTCGAGCGGTTCTCTCCAAGAGACCTTGCCCGGTGCCTGCGCCTCAGCGGTGAGCGGCACCACGAGGACACCCAGGGCGAGGGTGGCGAGGTATCCGACGGTGCTGAGCCACCTGGCAGTGGCCTCACGTCGACCTCGAGCATGACTACGCTCCGCGTAGACACGCCCGAGTAGGGCGCTCATGATGCGCTTCTGGCGGTGGAGGACACTGGCATGCGCTCCACGGCGGTCTCCAGGGTGTTCGTCCTCAGTGCTGCGGAGGCAGCCTCACTAGCATTGAACCGCAGCTTTTCCCCTGCAATGCCTCGAGTGGGTGACGTGTCTTCCTCCTCCCCTCTCAACGTGGCGATCAGGAACTGTGTCAGTATTATACTCCTCCAATGTCCTGGTGACAGCTTTGGGCGAAAAGTAACACGGTGCAGCCTGATGACTTTCCTCTGCCGTCATCGTGCCTCCATCTGCGCCAGCACTGCCTCCACCTGAGGCATCCAGAAGGTCATCGCCATCGCACGATACATCTCAACGGCGGTGGAGAGCTCGATGCGAGCCTGCTGCACCTGGCCGAACTGCGCATACAGGGTGCGGTGGTGTTCTAAATGTGGAGATACGCTATTTCCTATGGCTAATAAGCCACTGTTTTTACATCAGTAAGACTTCTGATCTCATCCACCATCTCCACTTTTAGAACGCTACCGACTGGCACATGCCAAACGCCAAGATTTGAGCCTGTGGGCAACGCGGCAACTCCGCGACCGGCAGCGGCCCAGGGACGTGAGACACCCCAAACGTTCGTAAAGCCCCGAAAGAAGGCAGCGTAAGGTGCCCCCTTTTTACCAATACACCCCTCTACCTGCCGCACGCGGCACACACTGCCGCCACCGCGGCGCTCACTGCCAAGCGGCCACCACCGTGCTATACTCCCATCATAAGCCAGCTATACTGGAGGTGGTATCTACCATGAGACTGGAAGGCAAGGTTGCGCTCATTAGCGGCGGCGCCAGGGGACAGGGGGCTACAGAAGCCAGGCTCTTTGCCCGTGAGGGTGCCAAGGTAGTCATTGGGGATCTCCTGGAAGAGGAAGGCAAGCAGGTAGAGGCCGAGATCAACGCCAGCAGCGGCGCCTGCCTCTTCGTCAAGCTGGATGTGACCAAAGCAGAGGACTGGCAACAGGCCGTTGAGGCTACCGTAGCCCGTTTCGGCACGCTGAACGTGCTGGTGAACAATGCGGGCATCGGCAGCACCCGTGGTCCCGACGGAGAGCCGGTCACCATTGAGCACCTCACCGAGGAGCAGTGGGACCGGGTGATGGATGTGAATGCCAAGGGGGTGTTCCTGGGCACCAAATACGCCATACCAGTGATGCGCCAGGCCGGGGGAGGCTCCATCATCAACATCTCCTCAATCGCGGGGATAGTCGGAGGACAAACCACCGCCTATGGCGCTTCCAAGGGGGCGGTACGTCTGCTTACCAAGGCGACGGCCGTGCAATACGCCAGGGCAGGCATACGGTGTAACTCCGTCCATCCTGGGGTCATCGAGACCCCTATGACGGCCCGGACGCTGGCGAGTGAGGAGGGACGCCAGCGTAGTATTGCCCGCCACCCCCTCGGGAGGCTAGGCCAACCTGAGGACGTGGCCTATGGGGTCCTGTACCTGGCTTCCGATGAGTCCTCCTTTGTCACCGGCAGCGAGCTGGTCATTGACGGCGGGCTGACGGCCCAATAGAGCCCTTCCTTCGTAGCTGGTCATCTATGACCAGCAGGAGGGCCTACTCCCATGCGGCTTGCCGGCAAGGGTCCCCTGATAAGCGGCGGCGCCAGGGGTATAGGTGCCGAGGAGGCCAGGCGCTTCGCCAGGGCAGGGGCCAAGGGAGCCATCGGAGACATCCTGGAGGAGGCGCCATCATCAACATCTCCTCCATCTCTAGGCGGGTGGGTAGCTCTGGCGCTGCCGCCTATCATGTATCCACAAGGGCAGTGCGTCTCTGCCCCAAGGCCACGGCCGTCCAGCACGCCAGGGAGGGCATATGTTGCCACGCAGTCCACTCGGGCTGTCGAGGTAGCTGCCGAGCCGCCAGCGAGGACCAGAACACACCACATGGATCGGGGTTCCAGCCAGTAAGAGAGCACCATGATAGCGACGGCGATTGAGCCGAAGCCATGCAACATTTCCACCCCCAGAGGTTGGAGACCCTTGTCGGTAATGGAGGGTAGACTATGGCCTCGATGGCATTGGTTGCCAATGGATAATGCGCAGGGTCGCCTCACAGGGCAAAAGGAGGAGAGCTGATGCCAGCTTTAGGGATGTCTCATGTGGCCTTCTGCGTAAGGGATATGGAGAAGTCGCTCGCCTTCTATCAGGAGGCACTGGGCTTCCGGGTGCTCAATGACCGGAGGCAGGATACCACCACCGGTGGCCTCCCCCACGTCTACAAACACCGGCGCGCCACGAGGCGGCAGGTGACATTGGCATACGGAGAGGGCGACGCACGTCCCCAACTCGTGCTTACCGAGCACCCGGGCGAACCGCCCGATGGCGAACCCATCAAGCTGGATCAGATCGGTATCAGCCACTTCTCCTTCACCGTGCCCAGTATAGCCCAGCTCACCCAGCAGTTGCTGGCCAAGGGCTATAAAACCTCTGGCCCTCCCGACGCCTTTAAGGACCAGTCGGGCCATGTCCGCACCGTGTTTTTCTTCGACCCCGATGGCATCCTGGTTCAGTTCGACGAGAGCAGTGGAGGGTAAGGGCGTGTGTGAAAAGGCTACCTCGTCTGATGTCCGGACACATTGGCGAACGTAGTTCCAATCAGCACACGACCAGTTTGACAATGCCGCGCAGGCTGGTTGCGGGTCTTCGTCTTGGAAATGCTCATGGACACACCTCAGCAACTGAGCACAAGAGCCGTGGCAAAACCAACGGAACATGGCGCTTTCCCGGGCCTGCTGAAGAAGGAGGGATGCTGATGGCCATGCCAATCCCAACCGAAGAGGACGTGCTGGGCTGGATGACTGCCCTGAGCAACTGGGGCCGATGGGGGCCAGAGGACGAACTGGGCACCCTCAACTTGATTACCCCGGAGAAACGGGTCCAAGCGGGGCGCCTGGTCAGAGAGGGGATCAGTGTCACCTGCTCCCGGCTCATTGTCCCGGAGATCGCTGCAGACGTGACCTCCATTCCGCC
>Ga0070706_100007792_pt1 | contig 10005 bp, 7 predicted proteins | sample KBSK5501metaG_FD_65476 | JGI IMG/M metagenome (GOLD analysis project Ga0070706, IMG submission 65476) | Corn, switchgrass and miscanthus rhizosphere microbial communities from Kellogg Biological Station, Michigan, USA - KBS K5-50-1 metaG | ecosystem: Host-associated > Plants > Roots >... | reverse complement strand
TATTTGGCCTGGAAACAAAGAAATGATAAGAGTCTCCTAGTTTTGACTGTTTCAGCATTGCGAACTATTGGGTTTCACCTAACAGCCACGTTTGATCAGGTTAAAAGTAAAAGGAGAGTAGGAATGGACTATTATTGTGTACCTCATATGCGCTATCTATACAGTTGGGGACTCACTCCCTAGCTTTAGGAGGACCGTATGACTAGACCTTTAGACGGGTTCGCCTTCAATGCCTACTGCCGCCGTCTTAGCTTTCAGAAAAAGACCCAGGAACTGATTGCATTGATCCGTTCCTCGCCACCGAGCCGCCACCTGCGAGGAAACAAGGGCAATGAGAATGTCTCGTTTCCCAGCGATAAAATGCAGTGCATCATCAACGCGGAGAGCGGCAAAGTCGAGTTCCCTGTCGTTCTGGAGCATGAATATAGCGGTGATGTTATCGAGTACTACGACCAGCCGCCCCCGATCCAGCTCGAGTACCAGGACAAGCATGGGACGAGACGTACTCCGCTTCACACACCGGATTTTTTCGTCATTCGCTACAATTCGGCCGGCTGGGAGGAGTGTAAAGCAACCAAGGAACTGGTCCGTCTCTCCCAGGAGAAACCGAATCGCTACAGACTCGATGAGCAAGGAAAATGGCGATGTCCCCCTGGTGAAGCGTTTACTGAGCGACTCGGGCTCACTTATACTATACGATCATCGGATGAAATCAACTGGGTGGCGCAGGATAACTGGCTGTACCTCGAGCAGTACTACCAGGACCTCGAGGCACTGACCGTCCCTGGCGATGTCCTTGAGAGGCTTTACCAACTCCTGGACGAGACGCCAGGTATTTCCCTCTCTGATCTTTGCGATGCTGCCGATGGTGTCAGTGTTGATCAGGTGAACATTGCCATTGCGAAGCACCTCCTCTACGTTGATTTGCTCTCTTATCGCCTGACCGACCGGAATCGCATCTCTGTACCCGTCTATCGTGACCGACGGACGGCCTATGCCTCTGCCTATCGCGGCAGGGCAACTGCCGATTTGGATGACGTCCACGTTGTTTCCATGGCTAAGGGGAGCGTTGTGTCGTGGGATGGCATAGAGTGGCGTATCACCAATGTTGATGAGACCGGGGTATCCCTTGTGGACTCCAGGGGAAATCCTTTTCCCTTGGCCCTATCCGCCTTTAAGGCCCTTATCGAAGAGGGGAAAATCGTCGGTGTGCAGGCCGCCGGCCCTTGTTACAACTTTACTGAAGAGGGGAGAGAGCGGCTCGCACTGGCACGAGAGTGTGACTTCGCAGCTGCCGTGTTTCGCAACCGGGTGATCAAACTTGAGGATTATGACGATGAGGAGCAAAAGCAGATTGGTCGTCTCGCCGCAAAAGTTCCGGCCCGAACGAAGCGCGACTGGCGAAAGTTGTACCGAGAAGGGGAGATCAAGTACGGCAGTGGATTTATCGGCTTAATACCTGATTACAGCGACTGCGGTGGAGCAAAGATTGATCAGAAAGTGATCGAACTGATAGAAAGCGTACTCAAAGAGTATTATGATGCGGTCACACAAAAGCTCAAAAGAGGAGCATATGGAGAATATCTCCTGCGATCGAAGGAGAATGGCCTTCCGACCGTGAGCCAGGCCACATTCTATGCGCGCGCAAAACGTCACCTGGCAATGTATGATCAGACCTACGTGCGTGAGGGAGCGCGGGCCGCCTATCCATACAAAGACTACCATAGGCCTGGTCAGAGAACGACGAACCGACATGGGGTGTATGCCTGGGCTAAGGCTCATATTGACCATACAGAGCTCAATTTACAGCTGTTTGACTCAGTAAACCGCAAGCCCATGGGCAAATGCTGGCTGACGAAGATGATCCTTTCGCACCCACGGCGGATTGTTGCGGCCTACCTCTCCTATGATCCTCCAAGTTACCGTTCATGTATGGCGGTGATTCGCTTGTGCGTCAAACGCTATAAAAGACTTCCGGCGGCGATTGTAGTTGATGGGGGGAGGGAGTTTCAAAGCGTCTACTTCGAGAAGCTCCTCGCCCTCTTCAAAATCAGGAAACATAAGCGACCCGCATCTGAGCCACGTTTCGGTTCTGTGAAAGAGCGGCTCTTTGGCACGATGGAAACAGAGTTTATTTACCACCTCCTGGGCAATACGCAGGCATCGAGGCAGCCGCGCAAAATGTCGAAAGCGACGGACCCAAAACGGCTCGGCGTATGGACGCTGCCTGAACTTGCCGAGCGGGTGAACAAGTGGGCGTTCCAGGAGTACGATAACCGCGAACATCCGGCACTGCATCAGAGTCCAAAGGAGGCCTACGACCAGAGCTTGAAGCAGGATGGGGAAAGGAACCACAAGATCATCGAGTATGATGATGCCTTCATAAAAGCTACTTTCCCGACAACCAGAACCGGATACGTGCTTGTCCAGCCGGGCGTGGGAGTGCGTATGAACTATCTTGATTATTGGTGCGAGGAAATGCGCGATCCTACGGTCGAGCGCACCTCGGTCAAAGTGCGCTACGATCCTTTTGACGTGACCGTTGGGTATGCGTATATTAATGGCCGGTGGAGAGAGTGTAAAGTTGCCAGCGAGGAGTTGGTCGGCTGCTCGGAGCGCGAATTGCAGATCATTGCCGAAGAAATCCGCAAAAAGAACCGGATTCTGCATGGACGGGAGCGGATAGAAATCACGCAGAGGCAGTTGGCGATGTTCAGGCGTGAGAATGCCGCGCGAGAAAAGATATTGCAGCAGCAGCGGCGTGATCGAGAAGCAAAGGCCGCGCTCACCGTTTTGGAGGGAGGCCGCGCTGATCTGCCGAAGCCTGACGTACCTCAGGCCGCTTCCCCTAAGAGCACAGGCAAAAAGGTATCCTCAGATCGTTTCTCAGACCCCGATGAGGATAAGCTGATTATTTTCAGGAGGTATCGCTGATGGGACGCAAGAATCAGCAGCAGCCAGTAGAAGGCCAGAATCTAAAGGCCCCTGAGCCATTCCCAGCGGACTTACTGCAGCAGCCCAAAGGGGCCAGGATCGCCTACTTTGAGAGGGAGTGCCTCATCATGCATACTCGGCTCGAAGAGGTTTGCCGTGCCGTTATGCGCTCGATTTGCATGCCGGGAGATGACATGTTTCATCGGGGGCTGGGCTCTATGGTCTTGGTGATCGGTCCGACCAGAGTAGGCAAGACAAAGCTCATTGAGGTGCTTGAGAAGGAACTTCTCAAAAGAGCACAGGAGCGGATGTTGCAGGATCCCGGCTATATTCCTTTTGCCAGCGTCACAACGGATGTGGGGGAATGGGGCCGCTTCGACTGGATGGATTATTATCCGGCCGTGCTCGAACAGTTGCACGATCCTTTCCTGCGCGCCTCGAAGAACTATTGGATGCCAGCACGTGATGTAAAGAACGCGATGATAGAAGCATTGGTGCATCGGAAGACACAGGTAGTGATCGTCGACGAGGCGCACCATCTCGCGAGGGCTGGCAATCGTGGGCAGAGACTCCATAGTAACCTGGACCATCTCAAATATTTTGAGAACAAGACAGGCGTCAGCCACGTGCTGGTTGGCACCTACGCGATGCGCCCGTTCCGGAAGGCCAGCGCCCAGCTGGCCTTGCGGACCATCGACGTGCACTTCTCTCGCTATGATGCTACGAAAGAGGAGGACCGTATCGCTTTCAAGAGCGCGCTCTGGGCGCTCCAGCGGCAAATCCCTGTCGAGGAGGAACCGCAACTAAGGCCGCATTGGGAATTTCTGTATGCCCGAAGCAATGGCTGTATTGGAGCGCTCAAACAGCATCTCAATCAGGCGCTCAGACTTGCCCTTGATGAAAATGCGAAGACGGTGACCCTTGAGCACCTGAAAAAGACGGCGGTGAGCAAAGACAAAGTAGACCTTGCGCTGATGGATATTATAAGCGGTGAACAGGACTTGGCTGAACCAGTCGATGCGGATGAACAACTCCTGAAGAATCTCGGGTTGGTAGCTTCCGAACCGTCTGAAGAGAAGAAGAGCGAAGCTGCCGCAGGAGGGCAAGAGCAAGCGGCAGTTCCTCGCTCGCAGCATGGACGCAAGCCAAAGCCGGGTGAGCGCGCGCTAGGACGCGATCCTATCGGGACCAGTCATGAAGCGCAGGATCGGGAAAGTGACGCGGCTGACCAGTTAGCTGGATAGAACTCTCCAGCAGGTCCCCATAAAGTCCAACGCATCGAAGAAGTCCCTGCCATCGTAGTGAATCGATAATAGACTTACAATCGAGAGAAAAATTGGAGGAAGAAAATTGAATACCTTCGAGACTGGTGAAAGTTTGGCAAATGATGGGTTGCCTCGCAGCCGCCTCTATCACCTTGCTCCGATAGGCGTCGTAACGCCGTTGATAGAAAGCTTGACGAGTTACATCGGTCGACTGGCGTGGGCATATCGTATCAGCCCACGTGCATTTGTTACAGAGGTAATCGTTCCTAACCTTGGCGGGTCGCACTATCTTCAGCTATCTCTCGCACATGTCCATAGCTTTTGTCGGTATGAGTCAATGCGCATCAATGGCATTGGAGAGGCCGCCGCTGATTGGGCAGAGACGTTGGCCAGCCTGACAATGAGAACTGATCTGCGGCTCTTGACCTTGTATACGTGGGCGAAAGGGCTGCCGAACTTACGGCTTCTGCGAACCACTCCTGCGTGGTGTCCAGAATGCTATGCTGAATGGCGAGAAGCTAAGGTCCCTGTCTACCAGCCGCTACTATGGATGTTGCGAGTGATGACTGTTTGTCCGCAGCATGAGAGGCAACTGGAGGAGCACTGCCCTTATTGTTTGAAGCTTCAATCTACCATCGCTTCCAATAAAGTAGAAGTAGGCTGCTGTACGCAGTGTGGGGCCTGGTTAGGAATACTGCCGGCGATAGGTGTGAGGCTGGAGATAGATGAATAAACACTGGAATGGCAGAGTTGGGTGCTGGACGCTATTAATGAACTCCGCGAATTTGGAGCTTTCACTGGACCCGTGCCGTGGGAGCGGTTTTCATCTGGCCTGGCTGTTTGCATAAAGGAGGCGGGCGGAATGAAACAGTTTAGCCGCCTTACTGCCACGCGGCCAGCTGTCTTAAAAGGCTGGCGAAGCCTTAAACACACGCCTTCATTGGAGAGATTGCTTGAACTTTGCTACAAACTGAATATCTCCCCACTTCGGGTAATGACTGCTGATCGCGCTGTCCTCAAACAGGCTCTAGGTGAAAGAAGGGTGAATAGAGAACCTAGGCCGGATAAGCCCGATTATGCTTCTATAGATCGCGAGCGTGTTCTGGAATACATTCGGCTGATGCTTTGCATTCAGATTGCGCCTCCCAGCCTTATTCAGGTCGCACGTCGGTTGGGCATTACAGTGAGCACTCTTTCACACCACTTCCCGCAAGAGTGCTCCTTGATCACTGCTCGCTATCGAGCCTACCGTGCTGAACTCGCAAAACAGAGAGTGGAGCAGAAGCGCAATGAGGTGCGGCAGGTAGTTCGTACACTTCATGAGCAAGGCATCTATCCAAGCTATGATAGAGTGAAAGCGAATCTTTCCGATCCGAACATTATGCGCAGACCGGAGAGACAGGCTGCCTGGCATGCAGCGCGGCGCGAGTTAGGCATTGAGCCTTGAAATGCCAGTTTTAGTGCCATTTGTCAAAAAGATTCGCTCTTACACAAATTTGGTGATACAAGCTCATCAGTGTAATGCATTGGAACGTCCATCCGCTCGAACAGCGATTTCTGGAAGTGTATTCGTAGCTCTGCAATATTCGATTCACCAAATTTGTGTAAGAGCGAAAAGATTGGTTCTTCCACGACTTTGCGCCAGGGAATCGGAAGCCAGGCAAACGTGTTCCAGGCCGTGATTCGACAGGTACGGCAGAAAGCACAGAGGAGCGCAGAGGTCTGACAGAAGAGGAGCAGGCCGCAGGATGAGCAAGACAGAGCAGACAACCGTTGCCGTCAGGATTCTGAGACCATCGATGGTGCATCGAGAAGCTCAGACTATCCTTCATATGAGAGGTGTCCCTCCTCGCAGTCGTCTGTATGGTCTTGTGCCATGCAGTATCAATACCACATGGACCGAGAGCCTGACGAGCTACATCAATCGACTGGGATGGGCTTATCGAGTCTCTCCTGGGGAACTTGTGGCTCAGGAACTGATCCCTCTTTTGGGTACTGATCAGCCTCTCTATCAATTGACAGCGTTTTGCCGACATCCTGCGATTGTTCTGAATGGTAACGGAGATGTAGCTCGAAAGTGGTCAGTACTCTTAGAACAACTTACAGGTCGATCTGATCTCTCTTTTCTCACGTTACAAAGAGGGATTGGGAACCTTTCATCTCGTGGACAACTCCGAAGAAGGCCAGCCTGGTGTTCTGCTTGTTACACACAATGGCGAGAACAAGAGGTTTCGATCTATCAGCCTTTACTCTGGCAGTACCAGGTGGTAAGTGTCTGCCCTAAACACAAACAGCTCTTGCAAACGCAATGTCCACAATGTCACAGGTCCCAGTCAGTGATCTCTACCAAGCGCTTCTACCCAGGTGCATGCACTCAATGCGGTGCTTGGTTAGGAGCCTCGACTGGCACTCAAGCAAGTGATGATGAGATTGTTTGGCAACAATGGGTTTTCAATGCATTAGAAGAACTGTATGTAGCAAGTTCTTCTTTTGAGCCGCTTCAATGGGAGTGCTTTTTTACAGGACTGGCCACTTGCTTACAGGAGCGAGGTGCCTTTTTTCGGCTTGAGCGTTTGACGGGAATGAACCACATGTTGTTTGATCGATGGCTGGATAACGGAACTGATCCCTATTCCTACGCGCCTTCACTGAAGGCGATACTGAAATTCTGCCATGCTTGTGATGTGACTCCGTTCCAGATCATATCTCATCAACTAACCCCTCTCAAAGCACTTGTTCAGAAAAGAGCACCACGAACGACTCGACAGTCCCCGACGATCAATCGAATTGATCGTCAAAAGTGTCTCGAAGCTTTGCAAGCAATTATCGATGGAACAGAGGAGCCAACTTCGTTACGGCAGCTTGCGAAGCGTTTGGGATATGGAGATCGTACCCTCGCTTACAACTTTCCACAAGAATGCGCGCTTGTTATCAAACTCGCTCAAGAGTATCGAAAACTTCAACAGGAACACCAACTGGATCAGATATGCACGCAAGTTCGACAGACTGTCTTGGCATTTCATGCACAAGGCATTTATCCTACACAGAGTCAGGTAAGAGCTATGCTCCCTGCTGGCTGGATGCGTAGGCCAGAAGCGAGGATGGTATGGTTTGAAGCTCTGCGTGAACTTGGCTTGAAGGGCTGAATTCTCAGACCCGGCCAACCTTTTGGCACAAAGCGGCCAATCTTTTGGCTCTTCCCACGGGATACGCAACGAGCTGACAGCAAGCTAACAGTAAACTAATGGAAGAGATAGTTGAAAACAGACAGGTGTTGCTGGCCCTTATAATCAGCTTAGAGGGGAAATAACGTCTTACTGAAATCGTTTCTTTGCTTGTTTGTTCCTCCTGTGTTACTTCATCGCGAGAAAGGCGGGGACGCCAGCAACCGTGATGTGCAGCTGCGGCGGCCCCCACCACGCATTTCGTGCGAACCGATCACACCAACTCCATCGGTAATGCGAGCGCACCGCACGTGGTGGACGAGGAGGTGGAGAAACAGGCTTAGGCATTTCGGCAAGAGGAAGCACCTCGACATATTGCCTGCGCCAATGAGCTATTCAAGTACGGCGAAGCGCTCGGCCTGCGACATCTACCCACCGGATGGCTCTGAGAAGATGAGGATTTCGCTCTATAGAAGAAGAACTGGGCAAGAGACGACGGACTGCACTGACCCGACGAGCCCGATTGCCTTTCGCACCTCGTCCCAAGCATTGTCCCCGAAGTTCACAGTGCGGACAATTCGTCTGGGAGGCGACATAGATGGCCCGTTGCGTAAAGGCATTTTCTTGACGCACTTCGCTCAGCCAGAGGCTTGCTCCTGCGGGGCAAAGGAGCATCCCATTTTCTTGCAGGGTAAAGGCCTCAGCTCCGAAGCGTCCCGTTGCAGCTCCGAACGCTGCAGCCCACTGCCAGGGGCCATACTCCTGAGGTGAGTCCTGCACAGCTTCGAGCAAGGGAGGAGCTTCTTTGGGGGGGGCCACTCCATCTCACGGAGCTCTCCTTGCTGCATCATCTTTCCTAGTGTCAATCGCAAGTTCCATACCCACTGGCAAGCAATTTGCCACAGTTCTTGTCCACACTCCGTGTAAGAACACCAGCGATCTGGATCTTCTTCGACATCTTCATCCGCAAGCACAGCCTCAAAGGCTCCCCGTCCATGATAAAGATCGAGCACATCCTCGACGAGGAAGCCATCGATGGGCAGGGTCGTGATGAAGATCTCATACACCCACTCGCCGATGCACTTGCCCACCGAAACCCTCTTGCCCGGTGCGGGGGCGCGGTGTCGAGCCACAATGATGCGGGTTTGAGGGATTTCTCCGTCCAATGGCAACCAGCCTCCATCAAACAGCTCGACCTCCTCATCGCTGTTCACTCTGGTCACCTTCGCGGTTGGTGGGTGAGCGAGCACACGTTGGATCTGAGGGTGCTCCAGGACGCGATACCCTCTGGCCCGTGTGACCAGATGCACGCCTGCTCCAATCAGCTGAGCAATGGCTACCGCATCACCATATTGTCCATCGAGGCGGACGAGAGCAACCTGCGCCGTGAGAGCAAAAAGCCCTAAGTAGGTCGTGATGGCTCGCAGTGCTGAGGCAAGCTCTCCTTGATAGTCACCATTGCCTCGACCTGCATAGGTGCCAATCCACTGGCGGGTATGCATCTGAAGAGCGACGGTGCGTGTACGGACGACCTCTCCTCGTTTTCGCCCCGTGTAGCCGGGCGCGCAGACGGCATTGAGTCGGCGGCGAGGGGGAGGCAACGTTGGATCACAGGGCAGCGCTCGCTGCCGTGCGGCCTGGCGTGTGGCATCGACATCAAAAACGATGTAGCGGCGTCCCTGCCGATCCCAAATCCCCCCGATACAATCGTTCGTCCACCCCTCTGCAAAGCTGTTCTGCTCAAAGAGGTGGCGAAAGGCTTCCAAGCAGGGACGATCTACGCTCGCCAGGAAACGACTCAATGTGGCGCAATGGGGAAGGTCAGTACGCCCAAAAAGCGCCATGAACGCAGCCCCAAAGGGAGCCAAACGATGAAAGAAGTCAGCCAGTGTCCGTTCTCCGCTGATAGCGTAGCCGATCAACAAGGCCAGAAAATCTAGCGTTTCATAGCTGCCGAAGCGACCGCGCGCCAGATGGACTTGACGCGTAAAAGCTTCCAGAAGTCCTTTCGTGGCGAGATGCTGGGAGAGGATGACTACTTCGGCAAACCATGCCGGAACCGAGGGACGATCTACAGGTGAGGTTTGGACCTCTATGCTAGAGTTCGGTATCATATCCAAAGAGACCTCCTCATGAGAGTGTGTTTTGTTTCCCTCCCATTAGAAGTCTCTTCCTTTTTATGCTGCTAGCTTACTGTCAGCTCGTTGTGTATCCCGTGGGCTCTTACATACATTTGGTGATACAAGCTCATCAGTATAATGCATTGGAACGTCCATCCGCTCGAACAGCGATTTCTGGAAGTGTATTCGTAGCTCTGCAATATTCGATTCACCAAATTTGTGTAAGATCGAAACATTTTGACAAATGGCATTTAGCCTCGATACGCGCCTGAACTTTCAGTGCGCCTCGCCATGGTACTTTTTAGAGAATAGGGAGACATGTGCTAACACTCAATATAGGTTTTGCCATGCTACAAACTAAAGCAAGTTTCGCCGAATCGGCGAAACTTATGTTGAATTTGCACAGTTGGGCAATTGCATACGTCGAACTCTGATGCTATCCTGTAAGAAATAAAATAGGAGATAGCATCATGAACTCTCTCAACCCCGACAAACAGGCGGCCAATACCCCTATATCTGGTG
>Ga0070706_100007791_pt1 | contig 10005 bp, 7 predicted proteins | sample KBSK5501metaG_FD_65476 | JGI IMG/M metagenome (GOLD analysis project Ga0070706, IMG submission 65476) | Corn, switchgrass and miscanthus rhizosphere microbial communities from Kellogg Biological Station, Michigan, USA - KBS K5-50-1 metaG | ecosystem: Host-associated > Plants > Roots >... | reverse complement strand
CGTACCAAGAACAACCCGGTGCTGATCGGCGAGCCGGGCGTCGGCAAGACCGCGGTCGTCGAGGGTCTCGCCCAGCGGATCGTGGCCGGCGACGTGCCCGAGTCCCTGCGGGACAAGCGGCTGGTCGCGCTCGACCTCGGCGCGATGGTCGCCGGCGCGAAGTACCGCGGTGAGTTCGAGGAGCGGCTCAAGGCCGTGCTCAACGAGATCAAGGAGAGCGACGGCCAGATCATCACGTTCATCGACGAGCTGCACACCGTTGTCGGCGCCGGCGCGGCCGAGGGCGCGATGGACGCGGGCAACATGCTCAAGCCGATGCTGGCCAGGGGCGAGCTGCGGATGGTCGGCGCGACCACGCTCGGCGAGTACCGCGAGCGGATCGAGAAAGACCCGGCGCTCGAGCGGCGGTTCCAGCAGGTGTACGTCGGCGAGCCGTCGGTCGAGGACACCATCGCGATCCTGCGCGGACTCAAGGGCAGGTACGAGGCGCACCACGAGGTGGAGATCTCCGACGCCGCGCTGGTCGCGGCCGCCACGCTGTCCGACCGCTACATCACCGCACGGTTCCTGCCCGACAAGGCCATCGACCTCGTCGACGAGGCGGCGTCCAGGCTGCGGATGGAGATCGGCTCCCGGCCCGTCAAGATCGACGAACTGCAGCGCGCGGTCGACAGGATGAAGATGGAGGAGCTCGCTCTCGAGAAGGAATCGGACCCGGCGAGCAAGGAGCGCCTCGAGCGGCTGCGCGCCGATCTCGCCGACCGGCAGGAGCAGCTGACCGGACTGCTTGCCCGGTGGGAACGGGAGAAGGCGGGCCTGAACAAGCGCGGGGAGCGGAAGAAGCAGATTGACGAATTGCGCGGCCAGGCCGAACGCGCCAAGCGCGACGGCGACCTGGAGACCGCGTCCCGGCTGCTGTACGGCGACATCCCCGAGCTCGAGCGCGAACTTGCCCAGGCCCCTGCCGCAGACCACCCCGCCGGCGCAGAGGCTCCTGCCAACGGCGAGGTGCCCGTGCCGGCCGACCTGCAGCCCATGGTCAAGGAAGAGGTCGGGCCAGACGACGTCGCCGCGGTGGTCTCGGCCTGGACCGGGATTCCGGCCGGCCGCCTGCTCGAGGGTGAGACCGGCAAGCTGCTGCGGATGGAATACGAGCTCGGCCACCGCATCATCGGCCAGGCCAGGGCTGTCCAGGCGGTCTCCGACGCGGTCCGCAGGTCCAGGGCCGGCATCTCCGATCCGGACCGGCCGTCGGGCTCGTTCCTGTTCCTCGGCCCGACCGGGGTCGGCAAGACCGAGCTGGCCAAGGCGCTCGCCGAGTTCTTGTTCGACGACGAGCGGGCCATCGTCAGGATCGACATGAGCGAGTATTCCGAGCGGCATTCCGTCGCCAGGCTCGTCGGCGCGCCGCCCGGGTACATCGGCTACGAGGAGGGCGGCCAGCTGACCGAGACGGTGCGGCGCAGACCATACTGCGTGGTGCTGCTCGACGAGGTGGAGAAGGCCCATGCCGAAGTGTTCGACATCCTGCTGCAGGTGCTCGACGACGGCAGGCTCACCGACGGCCAGGGCCGCACGGTTGACTTCAGGAACACGATCCTGATCCTGACCTCCAACCTCGGCTCCACGTTCATCGCGGATCCCGCGTTGGACGACGCCGCCAAGAAGGACGCGGTGATGTCGGTGGTCCGTTCGACCTTCAAGCCGGAGTTCCTCAACCGGCTCGACGACATCATCTTGTTCGACTCGCTGTCTACCGAGGACCTGACCGAGATCGTCGAGCTGCAGATCAACAGGCTCGAGCGCAGGCTGTCGGGCAGGCGGCTGACGCTGCACGTGACTCCCGCGGCGAAGGAGTGGCTGGCGCTGTCCGGGTTCGACCCGGTCAACGGTGCTCGGCCGCTCCGCCGGCTGATCCAGTCGGCGATCGGCGATCAGCTCGCGCGCAAGCTGCTGGCCGGTGAGATCACCGACGGCGCCGCGGTGCGCGTCGATCTCGATCCCGAGGCGGACGCGCTGACGGTCTCCGCGCAGCCGAGCCCGGCGGTCCGCCGCTAGCCCGGCTGCGGCTGACCGTCAGGCGGTCAGCATGCGGTCGTATTCGTCCTCGGGCAGCCGCAGGTCGTTGCGTATCCGGTACCTGAGCCTGAGCAGGTCATCGAGACCCGCGTAGCTGCCGTCCTGCTGCCGTCCGCCGCCCTGCAAGATCAGTTCGACGCCAGCCGTCGCCCAGTCCAGGGCGCCGGCCAGGTCCGACTGCTCGACAAGCAACTCGGTGATCATGTCGCAGGCACGAGGGTCGGACCTGCCCTCCGACCGCATCGTCTCGATCAGCGCGTAAGCCGTGTCCGCGCTGCCCAGCTGGAACAGTGCCCTGCACAAGGACGTCCGCGGGTCGACATCGACCGGGCCGCCGTCGGCGATCGCCTCGCGGAACCCGTCAGCGGCCGCGCGCGGATTGTCGGCGAGCAGCCACTGCTCGCCGGCCCTGACGAACGCCTCGGCGCGCGGCATCGACTCGGTCTGCGTGCCGGTCGCCGCGAGCGCGGTCATCTGCTCGGCCGCCGTCTTGTGGTCGCCGGTAAGGGCCGCGTTGAATTCGATCGCGTCGAATTCCTCACGACTCAGCACCGCCACGTCACCAACGTACCCATCGGCGCGCGGCTTCCAACGCGGGGGAGTTCCAACGCGCTCGTTATCGCCGGGCACTTTCCAATGCGTCCCAGAAACCGCGACGCAGAGAATGGCGTACCTCGTCGTGGAGCAGCGAGTCGATCGGGAGCACCGACCCTTGCAGCAGCCTGGCCTCCAGATCAGAAGGCATCCGCGGCTTACGAGCGAGCACGGCCTCGAGCCACAGGCCGGGCGCGTCCCTGCCCACCGACTCGCCAAAGCTGTACCCCTCACCGTGCGCCGCCTTGACCGCGTCGGGCAACGAGATGGCGACGGACTGTGCCGTGCGGACCACGGGAAGCGCAGGCTCTGGCCGCGCGGAGACGAACTGCGCGGAGCCGGGCTGCGCGGAGCCGGGCTGCGCGGAGCCGGGCTGCGCGGAGCCGGGCTGCGCGGAGCCGGGCTGCGCGGAGCCGGGCTGCGCGGATGCGGGCCGGGCAGGCGGGCCCTGCGGCATGCCAGCCTGCCCGGGCTGGCCGGGATACTGCTGGAAGGACGGCATCCCCGCGTACTGCCGGGCGTATGCCTCGCTCGCTTGCTGCTCATGGCCTGCACGCCCGGGATGGTCACGGTAGATACCCTGGTCGGGCCTGCCGTAGAACGGCTGGCCATGGCCGGGCGCCGACCCCGAGTCGTAACCCGGTTGGATCGCGCCGAAGTTCTGGGGGGTCGCGGGGGCTGTTCCGCCGCGGGTGTCGCCGTTCTCTGCCCGGCCGGGAGTCGGATACAGGCCGGTACCCCCGCCGTTCGGGGAACCGGGGAACCCCGTGCCGCCGATTCCGGGGCCGCCGGTGACGCCGTTGCGGTTGACCGGCCCGCCGTTCCTGGCACCGCCATTCGTCGCGCCTCCGTTGGCGGCATTGCCGTTCGCGCCAAGGCCATTCTGGGCGCTGCCGCCGGAAACGTGACCATTCTGGGCGCCGACATTCTGCAGGCCGCTCAGCGAATGGACGTGGCTGGATGAGACGGGGGCGGCGCCATTGTGATGGCCGCCCGCCGCGGTTTGCTGCCCGGCGCTCTGCGGCCCGACGCCGGGTAGCCCGGTGCCCGCGTACCCTGCACCGGAGTACCCGGCGGGGTACTGTGCGCTGCCCTGCTGCCCGGTCGCGGTCAGGCCGGATGACCCGGCAGCATCGCGGTAGCTTGGCGGCCAGGAACCGCTCTCGTATCCGCCTGCGAGCGCACCGTTCTGCGTCGCCCCGCCGCGATAGCCACCACCCTGCGTCTGCGCGCCGTTCGGCCAGGAACCGCCCTGGTAACCGGCCTGCGGCGCGGCACCGTACGGCGAGGCCTGTGCGTTTGCTGCGGCGGGCAAGCCGTGCTCCGCGGAACCGGAGGTTCCCGGCGGTTGCGGCGCGCTCGCCGATCCGTTCTGGTAGCTGCCCCGGACCGATGCCTCCCGGGCATCGCCGGCAGCCGGCAGGCCAGCGGCGTACGGCCCGTCGCCGGGTCCGCCCTGGGCCGCGTGCTGCGGAGTGCCGTGTGCGCGACTCGCATGGTGCGGCGGCTGGTCGGCCAGCAGCGCGTGCTGGGGCACGCCGTGGCCGCCGGACTCGGGCTGTGGCAGGCCGTGGCCGCGGGACTCGGGCTGTGGCAGACCGTGGCCGCGGGACTCGGGCTGTGGCAGGCCCTGGACATCCGCGGCGTGCTGAGGATGACCAGCGCCTTTGACCGCGTGCTGCGATGGCGGGGCGTCCTGGGCGGCGTGCTGCCCCGTGCCCGGTGCGTGCCCGGCCTGCTGCGCTGGCCCGCCCGGCTGCGCTGGCCCGCCCTGCTGCGCGTGCCCGCCCTGCTGCGCGTGCCCGCCCTGCTGTACGTGCCCGCCCTGCTGTACGTGGCCGCCCTGCTGTACGTGGCCGCCCCGCTGTGCGTGGCCACCCGGCCGCGGTAGCCCGCGAGCCTCCGCGTCGCCGCCGCTAGTCTCAGCGGCGAAGTCGTGCGGCCTGCCGGCCGGCGCGGCGTGCGATCCAGCCTGCGCTGGCGCCCCGGCATAGACCTCGGCGGCCTCGCTGTATGAACCCGCGTGCACCGTGCCCGCGAACTGCTGCGCGGTCGAGCCGTAGTCGGATCTGACGGGCGCCGGGTAAGCGCCGGCCGCGGCCGGAAGCGCCGGCTGCACCCCGGGCATCGACATCGCGCCAACGCCGGCGCCAGCCAGCCGAGCGCCGTCGCCGCCGACCGAAGCGTGGGCGCCGACGCCGGCTGTCGCGTGCTGCTCGTCATGCGCCGCCGGCTCAGCGCCGCGGATCAGCTCGACGAACGGCCTGAGGTGCACCGCGGAGATTTCGACGATGTCATCGCACTCCTGGCGCAGCGGCTGCGGAATGGTCCAGCCGCCATCGGACGCGATGTGCAGGATGACGACGCGCAGGCCCAGATCCTGTACTTCTGAGACGATCTCGGCAAGGTGCTCATCGGCACTGGCGATGAACGCGTCGGCGATCGCGCCGCTCTTCGCGAGCGTCACCAAGTCGCGTCGGAGCTGGCTTTCGATACCCTCGCGCCTGCCAGGCCTGGTGTTGACCAACCGGAGCTTGAGGCCGGGCATCTCGGCGAGCGCGTCGTGCTCGGCGGTGCGGTGCCCTTCGGCGATCTCGTACCAGTAGCAACGCAGCACAGGCAGGCCGGTCCTGTCCCTTGCCAGCCCGGCGAGCAGCTTGAGCAGTGCTGCGTGATCCCAGGACACGGAGTCGCGGCGGCGTGTGCCGTGAACGGCCATGGCGCCATCTGCGAGGGCATAGCCTGCATCCACGAATAGCGCACAGCGATCCACGCGACACCATCCTTTCCCCTGACGCGAGACGTTACCAGCGCCTCGCGGCCTTCGTGACCTAAAGCGCAGATCACAGGCCTTGCAGGCCGGTCTGGCTAAGGGCACGGTTGGCGATCTAATTACGATTCGCCGACGCGATCGTGCAGTGCGTTCACCAAGATCAACAAGGTCGTCCGCCGACTGCCGGCCAACGAGCGATGTTGCCTGGAATACGACGATATGACCGTACCAGCCGAAGGGCATGGCACCGAGGCGAAACGCCCGCGTTCATCGCTGCCGTCGGAGCACAACCTAAGCTCAGTGGCGTGACCGACCGAGCCGACCTGCTTGCCCAGATCAGAGCGAAAGCCGTGATTCATGGCGCCGTGACACTGTCCTCGGGCCGGCAGGCCGATTGGTACGTGGACCTGCGCCGGGTGCTGCTCGACGGCCAGGCGGCGCCGCTGGCAGGCCGGGTCATGCTCGACCTGACCAGCGGCCTGTCGTTCACGGCCGTCGGCGGCCTGACGCTCGGAGCCGACCCGGTCGCGGCCGCCATGATGCATGCGGCGGCCGAGCGGGGCAAGCCGCTCAACGCGTTCATCGTGCGCAAGGAGGGTAAGGCGCACGGCCTTCAGCGCAGAATCGAGGGCCCTGATGTCGCCGGGCTCCGCGTGCTCGCCGTCGAAGACACATCGACGACGGGCAAGTCGGTCTTGGCCGCGGTAGACGCGCTCGCCGAAGCCGGCGCCGAGGTCGTAGGGGTCGCCGTCGTCGTCGACCGAGGCGCGCGGCAGCGTGTCGAGGAGCGTGGCCTGACCTACCTCGCCGCCTATGACCTGGCCGACCTCGGCCTGAGCTGACCACCCCCTCCGGCGGCGGGAGATACTAGGGACGCACACCGACGCAGGGAGACCGTCATGCCTATCGCGACACCAGAGATCTACGCGCAGATGCTCGACCGGGCGAAGGAGCACGGTTTCGCGTACCCGGCGATCAACGTGACGTCGAGCCAGACGCTGAACGCGGCACTGCGCGGATTCGCCGACGCGGGCAGCGACGGCATCGTCCAGATCTCGACGGGCGGCGCCGAGTACCTGTCAGGGTCGGTCAAGGACATGGTGACGGGCGCGGTCGCGCTTGCCAAGTATGCCAACGTGGTCGCCGCCAGGTACCCGGTGCACGTGGCGCTGCATACCGATCACTGCCCGAAGGACAAGCTCGACGGCTACATGCGCCCGCTGATCGAGATCTCTCGCGAGCGCGTCGCGCGCGGGCAGGAACCCCTGTTCCAGTCGCACATGTGGGACGGGTCGGCCGTCCTGCTCGACGAGAACCTCCAGATCGCGGCCGAGCTGCTCGCGAAGTGCGCCAGCGCGAGGATCGTGATGGAACTGGAGATCGGCGTCGTCGGCGGCGAGGAAGACGGGGTCACCGGCGAAATGAACGAGAAGCTCTACAGCACGCCGGACGACGCCCTGGCGACCGCGAAGGCGCTCGGGCTTGGCGAGCGCGGCAGGTACCTGCTGGCGGCGACGTTCGGCAACGTGCACGGCGTCTACAAGCCCGGCCACGTCAAGCTCAGGCCGTCGATCTTGAAGGAGATCCAGGACGCCGTGGGCGCCGCGAATGGCCAGACCGCGCCGTTCGACCTGGTCTTCCACGGCGGGTCCGGCTCCGCGCTCGAGGAGATCCGCGAGGCAATCTCGTACGGAGTCGTCAAGATGAACGTCGACACCGATACTCAGTACGCGTTCACTCGCCCGGTAGCCGGCCACATGTTCACCAACTACGACGGCGTGCTCAAGGTCGACGGCGACGTCGGCAACAAGAAGGCCTACGACCCGCGCTCGTGGGGCAAGGCAGCCGAGACGTCGATGGCGGCCAGGGTTGTTGAAGCCTGCGAAGACCTGTTGTCGGCCGGCAAGCAGCTCGGGTAGCCGGGCCGTCGCGTGCGCGTCGCCGTCCTGTCCGACATCCACGGTGTCCTGCCCGCCCTTGAGGCGGTGCTCGCCGAGCCCGATGTCGGTGCCGCGGACGCCATCGTGCTGACCGGCGACCTGGCGACCGGCCCGATGCCGGCCGAGACTCTCGACGCCCTGCGCGGGCTCGGACCGCGGGCCGTCTGGGTTCGCGGCAACGCCGACCGCGAGCTCGTTGAGTGCCGGCGAGGCGGGCAACCATCGATCCCTGACTCGGTCACCCCGTGGGCGGCCGAGCAGCTGCGCGCCGACCAGGTCGACCTGCTGGCGGCCCTGCCGCTGTCGGTGACCCTGCAGGTGGACGGGCTCGGCTCGGTCACCTTCTGCCACGCGACGCCGCGAGATGACGAGGAGGTCGTGGTCGTCGACTCGCGCCTCGGCCGGTGGGCGGAGGTATTCGAGGGCCTTGAGTCCTCAGTTAGGGCCGTGGTCTGCGGGCACACCCACATGCCGTTCATGCGGCTGGCGGACAGGCGGATCGTGGTCAACCCGGGCAGCGTCGGCATGCCGTACGGCGGCGCGGGCGCGCACTGGGCGCTGCTCGGCCCCGGCGTCGAGCTGCGGGTGACCGAGTTCGACCTCGACAAGGCCTGCGCGCGCATCGCGGCCGACTCCGGCTATCCGGACGCCGCCGAGTGGGCCGAGTATTTCGTGCGGTCCGCCGCCGGCGACGCCGAGGCGCTCGCCGCGTTCGGCCCGCGCGACGGCCGCGAGGGCGCCGGATAGCCCGCCCAGGCCGACCGTCCGGTCAGCCGCCCGGTCAGCCCGCCCAGTCAGCCGCCCGGTCAACCGCCCGGTCAGCCCGCCCAGTCAGCCGATCGAGTCAACCCGCCATCTCGCGTAGTCGCGCGGCGCGGCCGAACGCTGCCCAGATCGCTCGGACCACCTGGTCGGGGGCGGAGGCCAGCTCCGCCCAGCTGAAGTGGACGACCTCGTAACCGGCTCGCCGCAACTCGGCGTCTCGCCACAGTTGCTTGCGCGCCCGATCCGGATCCTCGTACTTCGCGGCGCCGTCGGCTTCCGCGATCGTGCGCTGCTCGTCCCAGAGGAAATCGACCCGGCCGATCGTGCGCTCGTTCCCGCAGATCCAGACCTGCAGGAGCGGCTGCGGCAGCCCGCCGTCCCTGAACGCGACACGGGCGATCGACTCAAAGGCGGATTCGGCCCTCGCATCACCGAAGTCGACCACCTGCCTGGCCCTGCCGATGCCCGGCCACCGCTCGCAGTCCCACATCACCGCGCTGAGCTTGGCTATGGATGTCTGCCGGGTGTAGAGCGCCGAGTCAGCCGTCACCACGCCCGACTTGAAGGACGTCGTTCTCGCGATGTCGATCACGGTCCTCGCCACCGTGGTCACAGGGATCCCGTCCCTCACCGTCACATGCCCCGACGGCAGCGCGGCGATGTGCAATCTGATCCCGGTCCGGCCAGACCGGCTTCCAGCGGCTCCTGGCGGTCGGGCTACCGCCACGTCGGCCGGAGCATAGTCGAGCAGCGCGATGCCGTGAATGATTGCCGCATCATGATGGCTCGCCACCGCCGACGGGCCCGATATCGCGAGCGCCGCGGCGAGGGGCAGGAAGCGCGCTCGCCGCGGATCAGCACCTGCCGCTGCGGCGCCAGCCATGGCGTAGACGCCGCGGCTGAGCGGCAGCATTTCGCCGCGCCGGACGAGTCCCCGGACCGTGCCGCGGGACAGCCCCGCGGCACGCAGTTCGGCGGCTGTCGCAACTCGGGCTAATCCCGGCATCTGATCAGACCCCATGGAGCCCCACGCTGCCAGCCCGCTCTGACATTTTGACTTGTCACGAGTTACGGTCCGAATCGCGTCCGCTTTAGGCGTTTTGTCGAGCCACAACTCGTGATAGGTGCGCGTCGGCGATCGCGGAACACCAGCCGCGGCGCAGAAACCGGGCATATGCGGCTCAGAATCCCCTCCTGCTGGGTCTGGCGACCACGTGCGGCGGTCGCGAGCCAGGCGCGTACCGCCCGAACGTCACCCGCGCCGGCGCGGGGCGGCAGGATTGGACCATGACGCACCAGAACCTGATCGCTGACCCGACACCGCCGCCCACGTACCTGCCCGACAACGCCGAGGCGGCCGCGTCGCTGAAGGGCGGCGACGACCCGGCCGCGGTAGCCGCCCGGTTTCCCGCATATTGCGCCGCGTGGGCAGAGCTGGCCAGCCGGGCGCTGGCGAAGGACCCGGTCATGGCCTACGCGTACGCGAGAACGGGCTACCACCGCGGGCTCGACCAACTGCGTCGCGCGGGCTGGCATGGCTACGGCCCGATCCCATGGGAGCACGAGCCCAACCGCGGCTTCCTCCGCTCTCTTTACTTCCTCGGAGCAGCCGCCGCGGCAATCGGCGAGGACGACGAGGCGGCCAGGACCGCCGAGTTCCTGCGCGAGTCGAGCCCGGCGGCCGCGGCTGCGCTCTCGCCTGCCTGACCGGCACCACCCGGAAAGCGTCGCGGCCCGCCCATACAGGCCGGCCCGGCATCCGGTCCCCGGCCGCCGGCCTCGCTAGCCTGGAGCCATGCCCGCCATCGTGATTGTTGGCGCCCAGTGGGGCGATGAGGGCAAGGGCAAGGCGAC
>Ga0070706_100007790_pt1 | contig 10006 bp, 8 predicted proteins | sample KBSK5501metaG_FD_65476 | JGI IMG/M metagenome (GOLD analysis project Ga0070706, IMG submission 65476) | Corn, switchgrass and miscanthus rhizosphere microbial communities from Kellogg Biological Station, Michigan, USA - KBS K5-50-1 metaG | ecosystem: Host-associated > Plants > Roots >... | reverse complement strand
ATTTCGCGATTTAGTCGCGATTCAATACAATAGGCGCTTTGCTGTCCGCCATTCTTTATCGCCTAAAACGAGTGACATTAGTCGAACTCCAAAACAAGCTTAAGGACGCCATTCGCGAAGCTGCACGTTCGCTGTTCGACTGCGAACTCGAGGATGTTGTCGGTGAAGTACCGCCGCGGACAGAGCTCGGAGATCTGGCTTTTCCGGTTGCGTTCGAACTGGCCAAGCAAATCAAGCAGAAAACAGCCGAGAAGCGTGCGCCGCGCGCTATTGCTGAGCAGTTGAAATCAACTTTGGAGACGGTTGACGAAGTCGCACGCGTCGATGTCGCGGGAGCGGGTTATCTGAACGTTTTCTTCGATCGGGCCAAACTCCTGCCCGAGTTGTCAGCAACTGCCGCCGAAACCACGCAGCAGGAAACGTCTGATAAGGTTAGCCTTGTCGGACAAGCTGTCCAGGATCGGAAGCTCATGGTTGAGCACACCAGCATCAATCCCAATAAAGCGGCGCACATCGGTCACGTGCGAAATGCGGTGCTTGGCGATACGTTCGTGCGCATTCTGCAAGCGGCCGACAATCGCGTCGAAGTCCAAAACTACATCGACAACACGGGTGTGCAAGTCGCTGACGTCGTGGTCGGCTTTATGTACATCGAACAAATGCAGCTTGACGATATTAAAGCACTCGATCGTTCGCTGCCGGCCGATCGGCCGTTTGATTACTACTGCTGGGACCTTTACACGAGGGTAGGAGCGTTCTACCGCGAGGGCGGCGCCGATGGTGAGCCGAATCCGGAACGGCTAGGGCTTCGCACTGAGGTCCTGCACGCAATAGAAGAAGGAAACAACTCAACTGCCGAGTTAGCTGACTATGTCGCGACGCGAAATGTCGAGCGCATCCTCGACACGATGGAGCGCCTGGCTATTCGTTATGATTTGCTCGCTCGCGAATCGGAAATCCTGCATCTGCACTTCTGGGAACGCGCGTTTGAGTTAATGAAAGAACGGGGCGCGATTCACTTCGAAAGGGAAGGCCGCAATCGCGGTTGCTGGGTCATGCCATTTGAATCGCACACCGGCACCGACGAGCACGAATCGGACAAGATCATTGTGAGATCCAACGGCACAGTGACATATACCGGCAAAGACATTGCATACCAACTCTGGAAATTGGGACAGCTTGGTCTCGACTTCCACTACAAACCGTTTCGCAAGTATGCGGACGATCGCGTTGCGTGGATCACTACTGCCGAGACAAACGCAGAAAGCCTGCCAGAAGTTCCACGCCCGAATTTTGGCGGTGGCGCGATTGTTTACAACGTGATCGATTCGCGCCAGTCATACCCGCAGGAGATAGTGCGGCGTGGAGTCGCAGCTGTCGTGCCTAAACTTGGCGAAGAAGCGAGCGTCCACCTTTCTTACGAAATGGTAGCTCTGTCGCCCGCCGCTTGTGACGAACTTGGTATCGCGCTCTCTGATGAAGATCGAAAGCGACCCTACATCGAGATGAGTGGGCGCAAAGGCCTGGGAGTGAAAGCGGACGATTTGATTAATCGGTTGGAAGCGGACGCGCTCGCTGAGGTGATGACGCGTCATCCTGATTTATCCGACGAAGAAATGCGGGAAACGGCTCACGCCATCGCTGTGGGGGCGCTGCGCTACTTTCTGTTGAAGTTCACGCGCAATTCAGTTATTGCCTTCGACTTCAAAGAAGCAATTTCGTTCGAAGGTGAAACCGGTCCGTACTGCCAGTATGCCGCCGTGCGTGCGAATTCGATCTTCCGCAAACTGGATGAACAAGGATACAGAACCGGGAGCGGACCGGGGTCTCCAGGCGGGGAGCCCGCCTGGAGTGGCGGTAGCGACCGGGTGGCGCCAGACGCCCGGGCTCAAGCGGAGCGTCTGATCCATGAGCACACGCAGGATGTGACCGCTCTTCTAGAAGGCGAAGTTGGTAGCGAGATCTGGGCTCTGCTAATGCTGGCGGCGAGGCTGGAAGAAATAAATGCGCAGGCAGTTTCCAGCACCGAGCCGGCCTTTCTGGCGAAATACGCATTCAATCTGGCGAAGGCGTTCAACCTTTTCTATCACCGGCACCGGATCATTGCCGAAGAGGACCTGACCAGGCGCGCCGTGCTGATTACCGTGGCGGATTTCACGCGACGGCAATTGACGGCTGCGCTCAAAACGTTGGGGATAATAGTCCCTGAGCGAATGTAAAGCATCTCGACTCCTTTTGTTCGGCTCAGCCGCTCGATGTGCGGAAACCTCTGGCTTGCCGTTGGAACTCGACCTCTCTTTGAGGCTGCGCCTCAGAGCTGCAGGCGGAGCCTCCTGAAGCAATCAGAAGCGGCCCCCGGCAAGGCATAGCGTTTCCGCACCTCGGACGGCCGAGCCGTTCGTCCATTTACGATTTGCGATTTACCATTTACGATAGATACCGCCATGTTAATTGTCATGAAGGCCGACGCCACCGATGCGCAGATTGCGCACGTCTGTGACGTCATCACTGAACTGGGATTCAAGCCGCACGCCATGCCCGGCGCGACTCGCACCGCTATCGGTATCACTGGCAATCAGGGCGCGGTCGATCCGACGCGATTCGAAAACCTGCCCGGCGTAGCCGATGCGATTCGCGTCAGCAAGCCTTACAAACTGATTACGCTCGATTTGCGGCCGGAGAAGACCGTCGTGCGGGTCGGTGATGCGGCGATCGGCGGGGATGAATTGGCAATCATCGCCGGGCCGTGCGCGATCGAAAGTCACGCGCAGGCCTTCGCTGTCGCCGAAGCCGTGCGCCGCAGTGGCGCAAGGTTCTTCCGTGGCGGGGCTTTTAAACCCCGAACGTCACCCTACGCTTTCCAGGGTTTGGGCGAAGAAGGACTGAAGATTCTCGCCGAGGTTCGCGAAACCTACGGCTTGAAGATTGTGACCGAAGCGCTGGATGAATCGGGCGTCGATCTGGTCGAGCGCTATGGCGACATGATTCAAATCGGCGCGCGCAACATGCAGAACTTTTCGCTGCTCAAGCGCGCGGGACGCTCGCATTTGCCTGTGCTCTTGAAACGCGGCTTGTCGGCAATGCTGGACGAGTGGTTACTGGCTGCGGAATACATCATGTCGGAAGGCAATTATCAGGTAGTGCTCTGCGAGCGCGGCGTGCGCACGTTCGCGCAGCACACGCGCAACACGCTCGATCTGGCTTCCATACCCGCAGTGCGGCGCATTTCACATCTTCCCGTGATCGTCGATCCTTCGCACGGCACCGGTAAAAACTATATGGTCATCCCGCTCGCCTGTGCCGGCGTTGCGGTAGGCGCGGACGGCTTGATCGTCGAAGTCCACGACCAACCAGAGAAAGCTTTGTCCGACGGCGCGCAAGCGCTCACCATCGATCAGTACGAACAGCTAATCCAGGAAGTGCGACCCATCCATGAAGTCGTTGCGCCGCAGCCTATCTCGTAAATGCATAGCGCCTGGTGAGATACGAGCAGGAACATATACCGTCGTTGATCCGGATCCCGCGACCTGGTCACAAAACGGTGAGTCAGGGCACAGGGGGTTCAGCGCAATCAGAGGCCACCCAAGCAAGAGCCAGGCTTCAAGCAACTTCGTTTTCTCACTGGTTGAATGCTGCTCGCGTGCGCAGGCTAAATTCGATCTTGGATGGTTTCTGATTTTCCTCCAGCGGTGTTAGCTCTAGTTGCACACGGTGCTGTGCAGCGCAGATGCGCCTTACCTCTGGTCTCCCGTTAGTATTTCGGACAAATTTCTGGTGAAAGCCGAGCGCGGTAGCACGCGATCGAAACCTGCCTCTTTAGCCTGGCGTTGAAGTTCGGTCTGCACATGAGAGAAGAACCCGAGCAGTGAAATTGAGCGGAGCCGGTGGTCCGACTTCAAACGTCGTGCTAATTCCATCGCATCGCAGCGCTCGGCATTCAAGTCGACGATAATCAGCGACGGCTTCTGCGTTTCGGCGGCTTCAATCACCGACTCAATCGTCTTCGCGAAAACGACGAGCACGCCGACTTGCTCTGCCGCCCCGCGAATTTTAGACGCAAAGAAAAGATCGTCAACAACGGCAATTACAATTCTTTCCATATCCGATAGGCCCTCAGGTTATACAAGCAAGCCCTTGCTTACGCGCGGGCTTCTGACACACTCTCTTTTGCAAATCAATCAACTTTCGCGTAATCATTTCGGCGTGTCGACTGGAACGCCATTCCCTAGCTTCTCAGCGCAGCCGAACAAGGGCATCGAGATTGGAAATCGGGAAGCCGAGCTTCCGGACGAAAGCAGCAAGTCAAGTCTCGTCCTCGCCACTTACAACATTCGCTATGGCGTCGGTCGATATCTAATTTCGTCAGGCTTGCTGCGCAAAGTTGGCGTGAATGTTCCACGTTCGCGCGCCGAAGCTGTGGCTCGAAACATCAAAACCGCGGCGCACGCGTTTTCTGACGGCGCTTTGCTGCCCCGGCCGGATATTCTAGCATTGCAGGAAGCGGACAAAGAGACGGGCCGCGCCGGCGGCCTGCACGTGACGGCCGAACTTGCCAATGAATTAGGCACACCCTACGTTCATGTTGCGGCCGGGATTCCGCGTGGCGTGCAACCAAAACAGCGAGAATGGTGGCTCAACTTCGAAGAGCAGATCGCAGTTCATGATTCCGGTGACACGGGTGTGGCTTTGCTCAGTCGCGTGCTGCTTGAAGAAATTACACGCATCGATCTGCCGTGGCATGATTGCGCCTGGCGACCGCGTGTGGCGATCGGCGCAACCATTGCGCTGGCTGGCCAAAAACTTCGACTCGTGAACGTGCATATCGATCCGCACGCTTCGCTTGAAGGTCGGCACAATCAACTTGAGGTTGTTTTGAAGCATGCGGACCAGCATGATGGCCCAAGCGTGATTCTTGGCGACTTCAATACACTTTCAAAAGAAAAGGCGGTTGACATTCGAGGCTTCATGGAAGCGCGCCATTACTCGACTCCGTTTCCGACCGGAACGCCAACATGGCGCGGCGCAGCGTTGCGATTTCATGCTGATTGGATTTTCGTGCGTGGCGTGCGCCTGACCCGTTGGGGCGTGGCGAAGCGGCTCAACGTTTCGGACCATTGGCCGATCTGGGCGGAAATTGAAACCGAAGATGTTGGATGCTAGATGTTAGATGCTAGTATCGCTCGGTGGTCTGACATCTGACATCTGACATCTTGGTTGCTAAGATCACCAGCCGCGACAATTCCCTGCTTCGCCGCGCCCGCGCCGTGCGCGACGGAAAGATTGATGAGTCGATTTTCGTCGAGGGATTGCGCCTTTGTGAAGAGGCCGTTAAGTCAGGGCTTCAAATCGAGGCTGTGATTTACTCGGAAGAGATCAAGCGCAAGCCGCGAGCTGCGGAGCTGATCGAAAACCTGACAAACGTTTGTAAGAAAGTCGCTTCGGTTAGCGAGAGATTGCTCGCCTCGATCTCTTACACGAAGACTCCACAGGGCATTGTTGTCCTAGCATCGCGTCCGTCATCAAACGAAGAGAACTTCGCCGACAAACAAACGGCGCTACCGCTGTTGGTGGTAATGCATGGCATTAACAATCCGGTGAACGTCGGAGCGATTCTGCGAACCGCAGAAGCTGCCCGAGCCACGGGCGCGATTGCCACACTGAACACTTCTGATCCCTTTTCGCCTAAAGCGCTGCGTGGCGCGATGGGCTCAAGCTTCCGACTCCCGATTTGGACGAGCATCGAATATGCAAACGTTCTTGACTGGTGTCAAAAGCATAAGATCAAAATGTTCTGCGCCGATGTGAACGCATCATTGGCTTACTTTGACGCAGACTGGAAAGGCCCATGTGCCCTAATTGTCGGACCGGAATCAACCGGACTTAGCCGAGAGGAAATTCGCGCGGCCGGCGATAGAATTAAGGTTCCCATGCAACGGGACGTGGAAAGCCTCAATGTTTCCGTCGCGACTGGCATCATTCTTTACGAAGCTGCTCGCCAGAGAGGTCTGACTTAATCGTAAGAATTACTTCAATGATTGAAGCTAGTCGCCAAGCGATCGACAGCAGCTCACCATCCCGAAGCGAGCGGACGAATCGCATGGCGACTCTGCGGACTCCCCTGTTCGTGCAGCGAATGCGTGAGGAATTTCAACGAAGTCGCGCAGACTAGGCCGCGCAACTCTATTCAGCTCCGCAAGAGGCGGAAAAGCGTCGCCAGTTCAACTTAGTATGGCTAGTTGGTTTCAGTTAGAATAGCAGCGACGCGTGATTACCAACAAATGGAAATCGATCAGTTGGACGTTCGATGAGATTCATCTGAAATCGAACTGTTACAGAACTGAATTCGTATTGTGAGCAATGGCTGACGAACAAAACCCGGGGCCGAAGCGTAGACGCGATACGATTTTGCCTGAGCGCCTGATGCGCCGCGTGCTGGAAGGGGTTGGAGACGCGGTTGACCGCAAACTGGGCCGCACGGTCGATCCGAAGAGCGGGCTAACCACGGACGATCTTATTCTACGCATGAATGCATTGATCGATGAGCGCGCCAGGAACGACAAAGCTCGAGGCCGCATCGCGCCGCATCATCTGAAACTGAAAGTCGAATGGGGCAAACATTCCGAGACACCGCCGGAAGTCGCAAAGCGGCTCGAGGCGGAAATACTCGCCGCGGCTATTGATCACATCAACGACAGTCGTTATCGCACGCTAGCGCCCGTCATGATCGAAACCGACGTCGACATTTTTACGCACGGGATCTCCGTCGATCCGACGTTTGGCGAATTTGAAGAAGAGCTGAAGCAGGAAGATCTCGAACGCCAGCTTGGCCCACACGCAAAAAAACCGCGCGCCGGCCTTGGCGAGCCGCCTCAAGTTTCGATGAACGCCCGCGTGTCGCAGCCGGAGGGCTCGCGAGAAATTGTTTTGGAATTTACGCCAGGTGGCAAGCGCCTTAACGTCGGGCGGGCAACCGATAACGATATCTATTTGAATCATTCGAGCGTTTCGAAAATCCACGCCGCGCTGAAAATGGACAATCTGGGCACGTTGCTGGTCGCCGACACCGGCTCGACGAACGGCACGCATATCAACGGTCAGCGCATCCCCTATGGTGAAGCTCGCCCCATCGCTGAAGGCGACGTCGTGGCATTCGGCGACGTCGAAGTTCGCTTCCGTAGGGTTATTTCATGAAATGACGCTGGTACTGTTCCTCTTGCAAAACGCAACGCCTTCGCCGGCTACTGCGCCGGAGAAAATGCCGGCGTGGCTGACGCTGATTTACCTTATTGGCCTGGCGCTCATCGGGCTGCTTCTGATTCTTTCATTGATTCGTAGCTGGCTCAGCCGGCCCCCAACCGCGACAACCGTTCCTGCAGACCTTCCGAAAGACATACGCAAGAAGTTGGGCGCGACGAGCACGAACCGAGGCTTGCGTGCCTGGCGCTGGTTGTTCGTGCTGATCGCGATCGTCATATTCAGCTTCCACGTTTACTGGGCGCGCTACGCAGCGGATCAGAACGAGAAGTTTCAAGAGCTTAGCTACAAAGACCTGCGCAATCGGCGGCTGTCGGAATCCACTCTGCGCGGCTGGATTTACGATCGCAAAGGCCGCCCGCTGGCCTATTACAAGAAAGATTCCAGCGGCAACATTGTGCGCGAATATCCGATGGATTCGGCGCTGGCCCATATCTTCGGATCGGATCGCGGCGATCCCGGACTGGAGCGCGCGCTGTTTGGGACGGAAAGCGGCGCCGTGCCCGAAGTTTGGCAAATTATTCGCGGTCAGACGGTCGAACAAAGGGCGACAAAGGACGTCACCATCACGATCGATCGCGATCTGCAACAGGCCGTAGTCGATCAATTGAAAGCCAAGCACGGCGCCGTCGTGATCCTCAATCCGCAAACGGGTGACATCCTGGCAATGTACAGCGAGCCTTCGTACGGCCTGAAAGCCGTCGAAGACGAAGCCACCTGGATCAAACTAAATGCCAACGAACGCGATCGTCCGTTGGTTAGTCGCGCGACGAACGCTTATTACATTCCAGGATCGACTTTCAAATCCGTGGTCATTCAGGCCGCCTTTCTCAACGGCCTGCAAGATTCCGTTTTCCCAGACAGCGGCGGCGGTTACATCGCCGAGCCTGGCGCTAAGGCAATCTTCGACGACAACGGATCGTGCGAAGCGTGTGGCAATTTGAAAATTGACCTGGCTTTCGAGGCTTCGAGTAATCAGTATTTCGCACAGATGGCCGTCAAGCTTGGGCCTGACCGGCTGAAAAAAGCAGCTCAACTGCTTGGTATTGGCACCTACGATTCGCCCAACGATTTGCTGCGCGGCAAGAGGAAAGTTGAGATTTTGAATGCGAGTACCGATGCCGTGAAGCGCGCGATGGCCCCGCGCGAAGCCACGATTCTGACGAATTCAAAGATGAGAAGATACGACCTCGCTTTGGAAGGCTTCGGTCAGGGGTATGCAGGACAAATGACGCCGATGCAAATGGCTTTGAATATTTCGGCGATCGCGAACACTGAAGGCAAGCTCATGAAGCCAAAGATCGAACTTGATCGCAAGCCCGAAGTCTATAACCAGGTTTTGCCGCCGCAGATTGGAAGCCAGATTCGGGCCATCACGGGATTGGTGACTGCCGGCCCGCACGGCACCGCGCGCGGGGTCTTCGCGCCGGTTAATGCAGCAGGAATTGTCACCGGGGGCAAGACTGGCACTGCCCAAAAGGTAATGCCGGTTTACGATCCGAAGACAGGCGAGCCAAAGAAGCGAATGAAATACGAGAAGGACGCGAGAGGAAACATCATTCGTCAGTACGAAGAAATTATTTTGGACGAAGAGCATCCGCGTATCGATGGTTGGTTCCTGTGCATGGCGCCGCTCGAACGCGCGCAACTGGCAATGGCCGTAATCATCGAAGGCGGGGGTTACGGATCCAGGTCCGCCGCGCCGGTGGCCGCGGCGTTGGTGTTGAAGGCGAAAGACCTGGGATATTTCGCTGGTGGGGGTGCTAATCAGCAGAATCAACGATCGACGCAGCGCGCTCAAAAGAGGAGACAATGAAGGGCCGCCGAAATGATGGTTGACGGCTCCGCCGCCTGATGTGCGGTAAGTTTCTGACTTTCCGATGGATGTTCTCAAGTTTGTCGGGCTATGCCCAGATAACTAAGATGACGAGTACGTGGAGCGATTACGAAGAGGGGCATAGCCCCAAAGAGATTGGTGCCGGATTCCGGAAGGTCGCAGACCTTCCGCACATCGGACGGCAGAGCCGCGAGTTCGCCAAATGAGAAACCGCTTATCATCACATTTGTTCGTACTGCTTGTGCTCGTCGCGATTGAAGTGGTCGGCTATTTCGCAGTTCATAGGGCGGGCCTGATTCGTGGTTATGAAACTTCCTGGATTGGCGCCGTCCGCGACTTGATGATGTATCTCCCGATCATCGTGGTGGCGCTATGGCTTTCACGCGCGCGAAGATTCAAAGGTAATTGGACGCTCTACACCACGGCAATTCTGCTTTTCTCAATCGGATTGTTGGCCCAGTATCGCCTCTACAGCGATCCGGAATACAACGCCCGCAACAAAGCCGTCGCGCGGCAGGAGAAAACCGACGCGCTGCGCGCCCGCTACATCAACGAAAACTACGATGCGACAAAACGGCAGATAATGGGGTTGCCGCCGGCGCCATTGCCGGGGAAGGAAGAGGAAGTGCCTCTGAAACAATCCAGCTATTCCGTTCAGAACGCGCTGACGGCGAGCTATACCTGGATTCCAATTTTCTCGCTAGTCGCTTTTGCGCTCGCATTTTCTTTCTGCGCCAGCGATCGGTTTCTGTCATGGACCCAGCGCAATAGCTTTATCATTGTCCTGCTCACCTTGATTCCCCTGGCTGGCGCGATAATCAATTCGAGCGCCGGCAAAGCTCTCGGCAACACGACGCCCTGGGAGCCGGCAAAAATTCCTTTCCTGTTGGGTTTTGCGGGGATCTTGACGGCGCG
>Ga0070706_100007788_pt1 | contig 10009 bp, 8 predicted proteins | sample KBSK5501metaG_FD_65476 | JGI IMG/M metagenome (GOLD analysis project Ga0070706, IMG submission 65476) | Corn, switchgrass and miscanthus rhizosphere microbial communities from Kellogg Biological Station, Michigan, USA - KBS K5-50-1 metaG | ecosystem: Host-associated > Plants > Roots >... | reverse complement strand
CCACTGGCGAAGAGGATGCGTTCGGCGCCATGTTGAAGGTACAGGATGAGCCTATGGCAATTGACGCGTTGGACTCGACAAGCGTGCTGTGGCCGGATGCCGAACCCGAGGAAGAAACCGAGACGGCGACCACCGGCAGCCACAAGTGGGACGAGCTACGCGACAGCGTCCAGGCGCTGGCCGCCGATCTAGAGAGCAGCTTGGACGATCCCGTGCGCATGTATCTGCGCGAGATCGGCCGTGTACCGCTCCTGTCTGCGCAAGAAGAAGTCATCCTGGCCAGGCGCATGGAGCGCGGCAAGCTCGAGCGCATGAAGCCGCTCAAAGAGCAGAATATTCGCCTCGTTTTGGACGGTGAGGAAGGGCAGCGGCGGCTGACGGAGGCCAACCTGCGCCTGGTCGTGAGCGTCGCCAAGAAGTATATCGGCCGCGGCATGAGCCTTTTGGACCTCATTCAGGAAGGCAACATCGGCCTCATTCGCGCCGTCGAGAAGTTCGACTATACCAAAGGCTTTAAGTTCTCCACCTATGCCACCTGGTGGATTCGCCAAGCCATCACCCGCGCGATTGCCGACCAGGCACGCACCATCCGCATTCCCGTGCACATGGTCGAGACCATCAATCGCCTGATTCGCATCAGCCGGCGCCTGCTGCAGGAGAAGGGCCGCGAGCCCACCTCCGAGGAGATCGCCGAGGAGATGCAGATCACGCCCGAAAAGGTGCGCGAGATCATCAAGATCAGCCAGGAGCCGGTCAGCCTTGAGACGCCGATTGGCGAGGAAGACGACAGCCACCTGGGCGATTTTATCGAGGACCACGGCGCGCTGGCCCCAGCCGACGCGGCCAGCCACCAGCTCCTCAAAGAGCAGGTGAAGGACGCGCTCTGCGGGCTGACCCAGCGCGAGCAAGAGGTGCTGCGCCTGCGCTTTGGCCTGGACGATGGCCGCAGTCGCACGCTCGAAGAGGTGGGCAGGGAATTCAAGGTCACGCGCGAGCGCATCCGCCAGATCGAGGCGAAGGCGCTGCGCAAGCTACGCCATCCCAGCCGCAGCCGCCGGCTCAAGGATTATCTGGACTGATCTCGATTCTTCGCCGACCTGGCCACACGCCCGCCACCGGATGGGTGGCGGGCGTGTGTGTTGCCGGAGTCGCGCAACCCACGCCGCGCCGGGCAGCCAGGTCATGCGCCGATGTCCTCGTTCCAGAGCTCCGGCCGGGCGGCGATAAAGTCGCGCATGAGCTGGATGCACGCCGCGTCGTCGAGAATCTCCAGCTCGACGCCGCGCGAGCGCACGTAGTCTTCTGGCCCCTGAAACGTCTGATGCTCGCCGATGACGATCTTGGGTATCTTGTACAGCAGCGCTGCGCCGCTGCACATGTCGCAGGGCGAGAGCGTTGAGTAGAGGGTCGCCCGCTGGTAGTCGCGCGCAGTGAGCCGGCCGGCGTTTTCCAGGCAATCCATCTCGGCATGCAGAATCGCGCTACCCTCCTGCACGCGCCGGTTGTGCCCGCGCCCGACGATCCGTCCGTCAATGACGAGCACGGATCCGATGGGGATGCCGCCCTCGCGCTGCCCCTGGACTGCTTCCTCGAACGCCGCGCGCATGAAGTCGTCCATTCGCGTGAGCCTTTCCGTGCGGAGAAACAGAGGCCACCACACCGCAGCAGGTGTGATGGCCTCATGCTAGCGAGCGCCAGCAGCCGGTGTCAACCGGTTGGCAGCCAGCGGCTAGCCGCTAGCGCTTGTAGCGCGCGAGCTCCCAGCGGCGCAGGAAGTAGTACAACACAGCTGTGACGATGATCGCCAGCGGGAAGCCGATGTCGGCATCGCTCAATCTGTGGGCAAGCGGACCCTCGTAGTTGATCGTCGCCGCCTGATTCACGCCAAGGGCAGCTATGACCAGGCCAATGACGAGCGAGGCGACCGCGGCGATGCCAGGTGGCAGCTTACTCGCGTTGTCGTAGTCCTCAACTGGATAGTTGCCCTTGCGTAGCCGGTGCTCGATGAGGACGATCGCGTTCCACGCCCCGAGCCAGTACGCGATCAGGAGCAAAAACCCTTCCAGGTTGAGGTTGAAATTCGCCGAGATGAGCAGAGCTATCACGACGTAGATGACCGCACCCACAATGGTCAGTATCCATCGCTTGATGTGGAACCCGAGGACCTGCGTCGAGAGTGCGAAGCTATAGTCGTTCGGCACGTTGTTCGCAATCGTACTGAACGCCAGCAGCAGCACCACCAGGCTTGCGATTGCGCCAGTCCCGATATTACTGGAGATGAGCTGGCCGGTCTGCGGCAGCTCTGCTCCAGCTTTCAGCGAAGTTGTGAGCAATACGCCGAGCACTTCGAGCAGGATGCAAGGCACGATGACACCGGCGAACGCGTACCAGAAGACGCGACGCGCTGGCGTTGTGACGGGCTGGCGGCGCGTGTAGTCCGCGGCGTAGGACGACCAGCCGACGGCATAGCCGAAGACAGCGCCGCCAAACGTCAGCACACTGGCGACCAGCGCCATGCCGCTCACACTGGCAGTCCCGCTCGTGTTGAAGTGTTGCGCCGACGCAAAGAAGACGAAGCCGAAGAGGATGGCCATCGGAATCCAGGCGAACCGTTCGTACCGATGGACGATGAAGTAGCCGAACACACTGACTGCCGTCGTGATAACGGCCAGGAAGATCAGCGCCGCCCATTGCGGAATCTTATTGTCGCTCCATGCGACGATGAGGCTGGAGCCGATCACCGCGTTGACCGCGCTCCATCCGATGCACGCGATCGCATTGAAGACTGCTGGCAGCTTTGCGCCCTGATACCCAAAGGAGAACCGCGTAAGCGGCATCTGGGCCAGCCCGGTCTTGGGGCCGAGCGTGCTCAGGAACGCCACGGGGAGCACACCCAGGACGTTGAAGGCTACGATGACAGCAACAGAGCCCCAGAATCCGAGACCCGCAAAGAAACTCAACGCTCCCAAGGCCACAGTGGCGACGACCGAGTTAGCCGACCACCACAGCCACATCGTATCCCATAGTTCAGTGTGCGCCCGTTCGTTCTCTGGGACACGTTCGATGCCGGATACTTCGAAGGTCGTTTCGGTGGGTTTGTCGGTGGTTACGCTCGCCATACATCTCTCGCTTTCGACAATACGTGTGCGAGCCAATAACTACGGTGCCGCATGGCGCCGGCCCCGAGACGGCCAGGCGTCTCGCCGGCGTGCCAGCGACGGGCGTTTGTACCAGGCTCGCGCGCGCCGAATGCTCGAAGCCGCCGACCGGGGACTAATGAGAAAGCCCGGCCAGCAGGTCCTCGAAAGTGAGTGAACCTACCATCCGGGCTTTTGGTCCCCATGGTGTAGCGCGCGCAGTTCCGCGACGGGGTAGGCGGAACCGGCGGGCCTGCATCGCTCGGACCAGCCTCCCCGGCTCTTCCGCCGCTACGCTACCATTTGAACGAGGTGCGTGCGGCGCGGCGCCACAGGAGCGGAACCCTAGATGCTCTTCAGCTCGTAGTCCGGCAATTTACGGTCGCCTGGTGGATGCGCTCGGGCCATATTCCCGAGTCTATACGAGTGCCGTCCGCAGGCCGCAGGTGCGGACGCACACAGTCTAACATGTGTTCCACAGGATCGTCAAGGAAGAGCTTATTGCGAGCGCGGCGGCCATGCGTCCGCGCGCGGCGTTTTCGATGACATGCGAGCATGCGAGGTGGCAGGTCATGATCTCGGTCGGCATTTTGACGGCGAGCACCAAAGGCGCCGCCGGGCAACGCGACGATACGTCGGGCGATGCGATTGGTGAGCTGGTAACGGCGCCGCCGCTGGCCGCGACGGTGGCCGAGCGGGCGATCGTCGCGGACGAGCGCGCCGCCATCGAGGCGGTGCTGCGTCACTGGGCGGACGATCTGCGGCTGAACCTCATCCTGACAACCGGCGGCACGGGCCTCAGCCCGACCGACGTCACGCCCGAAGCGACGCTCGCGGTCGTCGAGCGGCTAGTGCCGGGGCTTCCCGAAGCGATGCGCCTGGAAAGCATGCACCACACGCCGATGGCGATGCTGACACGCGCCGTCGCGGGGTGCCGTGGCGCCACGCTGATCGTGAACCTGCCCGGCAGCCCGAAGGGCGTGCGCGAGTGCCTGGCGGTCATCCTCCCCGTGCTGCCCCATGCCATCGACATCCTGACGACGCGCGTCACGGAGCACGGCGCGCCGCCCGCCGCTGGTTAGGCCAGGCGCGCGGCATCCCGGCACGAGTTCTGCGGCTGAGACGCACACGGAAGGCCGAACGGTCGGCATGTCTGCCTCCACCGAGCGGCGCCGGCGGAGGCGAGAGGAAAGGCGGTCGTCATGGGAGACGCTCCACAGAGTCCACTGGCGAAGTGGGAGCTGGCGGCGCTGGCAGCGGCGGGCGGAGCGGGTGGCCTGGCGGTGGTCAACCGGCTGATCGAGATGGGCGCCGGCGAGGCCTACAGCGTGCTCGACGGCGACCGCAGTCACTACGCGTGGACGCATGGCGACATCTACTACACCGTCAGGGGCAGCGGCGCGCCGATCGTGCTGCTGCACGGCATCTACACCGGCGCTTCCGCGTTCGAGTACCGACGCATCTTCGACCAGCTGGCGCAGCGCTATCGCGTCTTCGCGCCGGACCTGTTGGGCTTCGGCCTCTCGGACCGCCCGCCGGTTGTCTATTCCCCCATGCTCTACGAAGAGCTGATCGCGGACTTCGTGCGCCAGGTCGTCGGCGGGGCCGACCACCCGGCCCGCATTATCGCCTCGTCGCTGAGCGCCGCCTTCACCATCCGCGCGGCGGTTGAGCGCCCGGGGCTCTTTGAGCGCCTCGTCTTGATCGAGCCGACCGGCATCGAAGAGCTGGCCCGGGCCAACGAGACGCTGCCGCGCCGGCTCAGCCGCGCGCTGCTGCGCTCGCCGGTGCTGGGCCAGGGCCTCTACAACCTCATCGCGTCGCGGCTGAGCATTCGCACCTATCTGCGCTCGCAGGTCTACGCCGATCCCAACCTCGCGAGCGACGACGTGGTGGACTATTACTACACCAGCGCGCACCAGCGCGGCGCCCGCTTCGCACCGGCCAGCTTCATCTCCGGAACGCTGAACACGCCTGTCACCGCCACCTATCCGCTGGTTCAGCAGCCCATCCTGCTGTGTTGGGGCAAAGACGCCCGCATCAACCCCTTGCAGCACGCCAGCGGCTTCCGCCAGTCCAACGACCGCGCCGAGCTGCGCGTCTTCGACTGCGGCGGTCTGCCGCAGGACGAGGCAGCGGAGGAGTTCGTGCGTGAGGTCTCGGCGTGGATGGCGATTCCTATCCCCTCGCCTCGCCGTCGCTGAGGGGGCGCCAGCCACCGGCCGGCCGTGCCTGCGCGGCTGATGTGGTATCCTAATGCCGCGCGGACACCGTACCCGGCACGCGTCAGGAGATACATCAGCATGGCACGCATCGTCCCCGTCAACGCCAAAGGCACGCGTGACTTCCTCCCGCGCGACCTCGTGCGCCGCAACCGCGTCTTCGGGCTGCTGCGCGACACGTTCGAGCGCTACGGCTACGAGCCGCTGGAGACTCCCGCGGTCGAGAATACGCAGGTGCTCGAAGGCAAGTACGGCGAGGAAGGCGATCGCCTGCTCTTCCGCATCCTCAAGCGCGGGGCCAGTCTGGAGGCCGCCCTGCGTGAGCTGCTCGAGACGCCCAAGCTCACCGCGGGCGACCTCGCTGCCGCCTCTTTCGAGGTCGTGGATTCGCCCAGCGAGGCCGCGCCAGATGCGTACGAAACACCGCGCTGGACGGCGGCGCAGGCGGCGCGCCTCCTCTCGGACGAGGCGCTGCGCTACGACCTGACAGTGCCATTCGCCCGTGTGATCGCCGCGCACCAGAACGAGATCGTCTTTCCCTTTCGCCGCTATCAGATGCAGCCCGTCTGGCGCGCGGATCGGCCCCAGCGCGGGCGCTACCGCGAGTTTTACCAGTGCGACGTGGACTGCGTCGGCAGCCGGTCGATGACGGTGGATGCCGAAATGGCGGCGATCCACCATGAGGTCTTCACACGCCTGGGTTTCACCACCTTCGTGACGCGCATCAACCACCGCGGCTTGCTGGATGCGCTAATGGAAAGCTGCGGCGTAGCCCCAAAGCGGCGCGTGGCGGCGCTCACGGCCATCGACAAGCTGGACAAGATCGGCATCGTGGGTGTGCGCGAGGAGCTGGCGAAGGCAGGCATCGCGGAAGACGCCATCGCGCGGCTGGCGGAAGCCATCGGCGTCGCGGGTGAGCCGCGCGCGGTGCTGGCGCAGCTGCGCCCGGTTCTCGGTGGCACGGAGCAGGGCGCGGTGGGCCTGCGTGAGCTGGACGAGGTGTTCGCGGCGCTCGCCGACATGGGCGTGCCGTCCGAGCGCTATACCTTCGATATGTCGCTGGTGCGCGCACTCAGCTACTACACCGGCACGATCTATGAAACGGTGCTGACGGACTCACGCCTGGGCAGCCTCGGCGGCGGCGGCCGCTACGATCAGCTGATCGGCCAGTTTCTCGGCCGCGAACTGCCGTGCGTCGGCATCTCATTCGGCATCGAGCGCATCTTCGACGCCCTGGCGGAGAAGCATCTGCTGGCCGACGAAGTCGTCACCACGACGCAGGCGCTGGTGACACTCTTCGCGCCGGAAACGGTAGCAGCGTCGCTGGCCCTGGCGGGCTCGTTGCGCGCGGCGGGCATCCGCACGGAGGTCTACACCGAGCCACGCGACCTCAAGCCGCAGCTCAGCTTCGCCAACAAGAAGGGCATCTCGCTGGCCGTCATCATCGGGCCAGACGAGGCGGCGCGCGACGCGGCGGTGCTGCGCGATCTGCGCTCCGGCGCGCAGGAGACACTGCCCCAGGCCGAGGTGGCGGCGCGGGCACAGGCGCTGCTCGGCGCGTGACTGCCCCACCCACAACCCCTCCCCCAAAGGAGAGGAGAGCACAGAGTGGGCGGCACCGCGCTATGGCGGCAGGAGCAGCGCAGCATGACATCAACCGCTCCCACTACTGCCACTACTGAGTCGCCGACGCCGCGCGCGCCGCGGCGCGCCGCGCTCGACCCCTTGCTCGCGTCATGTCTGTGGGGCGGCATGTACGTGGTGAGCCGCGCCAGCTTTGGGGCGATCCCTCCCGTCACGCTGGCGGCGCTGCGCGTCGTCATCGGCGGGCTGACGCTGGCCGCGGCGCTGTTTCTGCTGCGTGCGCGGCGCGCGGATTCCGCTGGTGCGCCTGTGTGGCGGCGGGCGGATCAGCTGCGCGCGCTGGGCTGCGGCGCGGTGGTCGCCGCCTGCATCCTCATGCAGTTCCTCGGCACGGACCTGGCCAGCGCACACGACGGCGCGCTGCTGACGACGGTGACTCCGATCTTCATCGTGCCGCTCGCGTGGGCGCTGCTGGGGGAGCGGCCGACCAAGCGCATCGCCGGCGGGATGCTGCTGGCGCTGGCGGGCGTCGTGATCGTCGTCGTGGTGCAGACGGCGGGGACCGGCTCGGCCGCGCAGCCGGTGTCGCTGCTCGGCGATGCGCTGCTGCTCGGCTCGGCGTTCTGCTGGGCGCTCTTCACGGTGCTCGGCGCGCCGCTCACCCGGCGCTTCTCCGCGCTGGCCGCCTCCACCGCCGCCACGCTCTGGAGCATCCTGTTCATCGTGCCGCTGGTACCCATCGAGCTGTTGAGCCTGAGGCGTGGCCAGCACACACCCATCAGCTTCACGCCGCTTTCGGTCGCCGCCGTGCTGTACCTCGGCTGGGGCGCCACCGCGCTGGCATGGCTGCTCTGGTATCGCGGCGTGGCACGGCTGGCCGCGGGCGTCGCCGCGGTGTATTTCTTCGCGCAACCGCTGGTCGGCGGCGTGCTGAGTGGGCTGCTGCTGCACGAGTCACTTAGCCCTGGCTTCTGGCTGGGCGGTGGCGTGCTCGCGGGCGGCATCCTGCTGGTGTCCTGGGCGCCAAGAGGCCACGGCGCGCCGCCTCCCGCAGCACGGACGGCGAGGACTGCCGCTCGATGATTCTGGCGCTGCGTGCCTCACTGACACTCCACGGGGGCTCAAGCCCCATGGGTTCTCAGGCTACGCACAGGGTAACCCCTCACGTTAGCGCCTGAAGGCGGTGCCCCCGCCGACGCGGACGGTGCATGCATCGCCAGGCGAGCTCGGCTCACTCAACGCTGGCTCAAGCGCATGGCACCGCGTCCAAGAGGCGTTCGTACTTTTACCCGTGGGAACGACTCACCACGGAACGCCCAAATACGATTGAGTTGGCAAGGTGCAAGATGTCCTCCCAAGCATTCTCGCACAGGGGAAAGGACCTGGCAATGCAACGGAACTTCGGGCTGAAGCCACGGCGCCTAACCGCACGCCCGGAAGGGACGGCGGCTTGCGGCGGGCTAAAGCCCGATTCTGTCAGCGGCCTCAGGCGTGTTGTGCAGCGGATGCAGCCATTCTCGTCACGGCGCAAAACGTGCGCATAGGACTGCACGCCATGCTGGTAAGCAGTTGCCGCAGTCTGCAACCTCGTAGTTGCATTTGCGCTTCGAATCGGTTAAACTGCAACCAGGAGGTTGCACATGAACACCGATCGCATCGAAAAGAAGATCCATTTGCGTGCGTCGCCACAGCGCGTGTGGCGGGCGGTGGCTGACTCCACCGAATTCGGCAGCTGGTTTGGCATGAAGTTCGATGGTGACTTCGTGCCAGGGACAACCATTCGCGGGGTGATCGTGCTCACGGCGGCAGACCCAGCGGTAGCCGCGACCCAGCAAGAATACGATGGCCTGCCAGTTGAGATCTTGGTCGAGCAGATGGAACCGGAGAAGCTGTTCTCGTTCCGCTGGCACCCCTATGCCGTGGAGCGTGACGTCGACTACTCCGCCGAGCCGACGACGCTCGTTGCCTTTACGCTCGAGGAAGCCGCCGACGGCGTCATCCTCACCGTCACCGAGTCCGGATTTGACAGGATTCCGCTGGCACGCCGGGCCAAGGCCTTCGCCGCCAACGACGAAGGTTGGGCCGCGCAGATGAAGCTCATCGAGGAGTATCTCGTCCATGCTCCCTAGCCGACACGACACAGACACCCTGCGTCCAGGCTCGATTCCCGCTACCGCTCAGATGTTCGCGGCGTTGGGAGATGAGACGCGTTTACGGCTGGTCGATCACCTGTGCAGTGACGGACCGCTCTCCATCACCAGGCTCGCCGCGGATGCCCAGATCTCGCGCCAGGCGATCACCAAACATCTGAGGACGATGGAGACGGCAGGCCTCGTGCAGAGTCTGCGGTCTGGACGCGAAATCATTTGGCGCATGGATCAAGCGCGCGTGGAAGAAGCGCGCCGCTACCTGGACCAGATCTCCGCTCAGTGGGAGGCGGCGCTTGAGCGTCTGCGTATGCTTGTAGAAACGGAACCCCAGTCATAGACTGGATGGCTCCAACCGAGTGCCTGCATGACATGTACAGCATGTGTGGCAGCAGGACGCATCACCGCGTCCAGTGCCATGCTAGCGGCATCGGCCAGGTGGGGCTTCTCCTTCGGGCTGCTTGTTGACCGCGCCCGATGAGAAGCCCCCGGTGGCTGGTTAGAAGATCGCTCGGTGCCGCGTGACGCGGCTACTCCTCGCGCTCGGCAACGGCTTCGCTCTCGATGCCGAAGGCGCTAGCTTCGAGCGGCCCGTAGGCGGTGAAGATATGCGGCCCGGTGTAGGGGAAGCGGTCAAGCACGCGCCGCACGTCCGCCAGCGAAACGGCCTCGATCAGCGCCACTTCCTCGTCGATGGTACGCAGGCGCCCCTCGGCCACCCATGTATCCGCCAGGTCGCGCATGCGGCTGAAGGCCGACTCACCGTCAAGCACCGCGTGGCTCACCAGCTTGTCCTTGGCGCGTCGCAGCTCGTCTTCGTGCACCCCGTCGTCCTGCATCCCCTTCAGCTCCGCGCGAACCAGCTCCAGCACCGCGGGCGCCTGCTCCGGCGTCGTGCTAATGTACGCCAGCATCATGC
>Ga0070706_100007787_pt1 | contig 10009 bp, 6 predicted proteins | sample KBSK5501metaG_FD_65476 | JGI IMG/M metagenome (GOLD analysis project Ga0070706, IMG submission 65476) | Corn, switchgrass and miscanthus rhizosphere microbial communities from Kellogg Biological Station, Michigan, USA - KBS K5-50-1 metaG | ecosystem: Host-associated > Plants > Roots >... | reverse complement strand
TGCGACTCTGTCATGCGCGCAGTTTAGCGAAGCTGGAGGAACAAACCAAACGATCAGCTTTCATCCCGCTAGCTTCTGTAAGGCTCTACGGAACTTCAATCATCAAATCCCGGCCGGCGAAGGTAAAGCTCGGCCGTCGTCTACCTTTCATAAATTTCGCGGCAGTTTGGGACAGCGCGGTGATGATGATTGGCAGCGCAATCGTGGCGTCGCAGTTAACGTAAGCAGTCAGGGCGCCCCGGCCAAGCTTGCCGTAAACCAGCGACTCGTCAAAGGCTACGGCACTCGAGCGACCGCCTGGATGCGGGGCATCGGCGGCGATCTGAATCGCGTACTTGTGGCCGTGAATTTGTTGTTTGAAGATGTGCGCCGACATTTCCGTCTGGCGCATGAAACTCTTGGTGATGCCGCCGCCCAGATTGATGACGCCGGAGACGCGCGCGCGAATCGCAATTTGCGTCAGATCGAGCACGTCCTGCACGATGTCAAACTGAAAGTTGTTCTTCTTTTCAAAACGCGAGCCGGCAATCCCAACGGCGATGCCGCTGTCAGTGATTCCAGGACAAAACACTGGGACGCGTGATTTATAAGCGGCTGTGAGCACGCCATCTTCCGCGGCGATTTCCGCCAACTCTCGGCCGAGCAGGTGAAGAAACTCGCGCGTCGAGTAAGGCCGAGTCTGGTCCAACTGACTCGCGAAACCACCGACCCACTCTTCAGCTTCGTGATACTCCTCTTCGCTGGCCAGCAAGTCCCACATGCGGTTAATCTGCGCCGACTCAAGCTCGGCATCAGTCATATTGGGGTGCGCCTGGAAATGATGACGGCCCAGTGTCTCGTGCAAATCATGAAAAACTAAAGCGCCGGACAAAACCAGCACGTCAACAAAACGATTCTTGATCACGTAAGCCAGCAGCCTGCGCATGCCCGCGGGAATCAGAGCGCCTGACGCTGACACCGTGATGGTGGTGTTGTCACCGAGCATGTCCAGCCAGATGCGATGCGCTTCGGCCAGTTGACGCCCGCCGAAGCCGGTGCCTTCCATTTTTTCCAGCAATCCGGCTACTGAACGATCTCGATCGACTTGTACGGGACGAGTGGGAATCGTCAGGTACTTGCTCGGTTTTGGCTTGCGCTGTGTGACCATAAGCTCCTCGTGCTCTCGATAGTCTCCGTGTCCTCTGTGTCTCCGTGGTTAAGATCGGCAAAAAAGAACACTCACCACGGAGGCACGGAGTACACGGAGCAAAACCTCCTAGTAATCATGACGACGGCGACCCCGCATACGGTTACCATTAACTGCAACATACGTGTAAGCGTCGAAGCGCGATTCGTAAAAGTTGACCAGGTCCAAGCCTTCGGCTTCCGTCATTTCGCCATCCTTGATTCGCTGTGTGACCTGGCGTCGGAAGCCATCGTGTAGAAAGCCGCGCTCATAGCGAGCGCGCGCGGCCGCCTCGCCCACGGTCGTCCCGCGGATTACCTTCTTGATGAGATAGCCTTCCTCATCGATGTGAATTTGCGCTTCGTTGGGCGCGCCGAAAAGATTGTGGTTGTTGCCCATTACTTCCTGGTAAGCGCCGACCAGCATGAACGCGAGATAGTACGGCTCTTCAGGGTCGAGCTTATGCAACTCTAAAACCTGCTTTACGTCGTGCAGATCGACGAACTTATCGACGACACCATCAGAATCGCAGGTGATGTCACAGAGCGTGGCGAACTCTGTCGGCGGTCTATTCAAGAGCTGAATCGGCACGATGGGAAACAACTGATCGAGCGCCCAGTGATCCGGAACTGATTTAAAGACGGAAAAGTTAGTGAGATACTTTGCGCATAGGAGCTTCCTGAGATCGCCGAACTCTTCGGGAACGTATTTTGACTGCTGAGCGTAGCGATCCGCGCGTTCACACACATCCCAGAAAAGCACTTCTCCTTTGGCCCGATCTTCCAGAGAGATCAGACCAAGACTGAAAAGCGTGAACAGCTCTTCGCGATGCTCGAGAGCATCGTGATAGTACTCGCGATAATTCTTGATAGTGATCGTCTCGCGCAGGTCACCGAGCTCGATCACGACTTGCGGATCGTCCTCGTCAATCTCGATCGGCGTAATGTCTTCAACGACCGTCTGGATCTCTTCCAGCACGTTAGTAACCAGAATCGCATGATAGGCTGACAAGTAACGGCCCGATTCCTGGATGATCGTCGGATGCGGAACGTTTTCGTCTTCGCAGACCTGCTTGATCGTGTAGATAACGTCGTTGGCGAATTCCTGCGCACTGTAATTGGCCGACGAATCAAACGCCGTCTTCGATCCGTCGTAATCGACTGCCATGCCGCCACCAACGTCGAGCAGTTCGACCGGCACCTTCATCTGATAGACCTTTGCGTAAACGCGCGCTGCTTCTTTCATCGCGTTCTTGATCCGCTTGATGTCGGTAAGCTGCGAGCCGATGTGAAAGTGAAGCAATCGCAGCATGTCGATGCGTCCGGCTTCCTTCAAGCGATTAATTACTTCCAGTAGTTCAGTCGTCGTCAGGCCAAACTTTGCCGCTTCGCCGCCCGATTTTTCCCAACGGCCTGAACCTTTTGAATAAAGCTTCACGCGCATTCCGATTATCGGCATGTTGCCTTCGGTTCGATCGGCTATGCGCAGGATGTGATCCAGCTCACTTAGTTTCTCAACCACGATGACCACGCGCTTGCCTGACTTCGCGCCGGCGAAAGCCATCTCGATGAACTCTTCGTCTTTGAAACCATTCAGCACCAGCAAGCTGTCAGGCGATTGCTCCAGGGCCATCGCCGCGTACAGTTCCGCTTTCGATCCTGCTTCAAGTCCAAAGTCGTACCGCGATCCTTCGCGCAGATATTCCTCCACCACGGCGCGGTGCTGATTAACCTTCATCGGATAGACGCACATGTGCGCGCCCTGGTATTCGAATTCGCGGATCGACTTACTGAAAGCGCGTTGAAGCTTTCGCACTTGCGCGGCCACCAATTGCGGAAAGCGCAACAGCACCGGCGCAGGGATACCGCGGCGGGCCAGGTCCTCAATAATCTCGCGGACATCAGCCGAGCGCGGATCGCCTTCGGCCGGACGCACGATTAAATTGCCCTTGCGATTTACGTCGAAGTAGCCAGCGCCCCAGTTCTCAATGCCGTAGGTTTCGACTGTCTGTTCGATCGCGGTGGTCAACTAGCAGTCTCCTGGTATGCCCTTGCTTGCGCGTTAACCCGCCGGAACCGGTAGCGTGGCGTTCTTCCGGCCAAATAGCGGATATTTCTTGGGGTGGTACCTTGACCGCAGAATTTAACAGAAAACCCGAGGTCGGTCTATAACTTTTTTAGTCACAATCATGACGATTCGTTCGCTTAACCCGGCCTTTAATAACAAGTTAGGTTTTTGTGATGCTTTTTGCGATATGTGGCGGACGAAACTTTCCCGGAAGATATTGCAGCAAATACCTTGACACTGAAATTTCCGCAGCTATAATGCACGTTTTTTAGTTGCGCGTTTGATGCCGTTTTCGCGCTTTCCAGACCGAGTCGAGTTTTCCATTCACTTCGCACCAAGGATCACATCGGGGCGAAGAGCACCCCTGACACTCCCTTTTCCAGACCGGAGAGCCGATGAAGAGAGACTTGAAGCAGGCCTCTAACGAGGCGACCTGTGTCCTGCCGCGCTCAGCATACTTACCCGCAACTTTCTCTAACAATCGAATAGGAGGCCACGACTGATGAAGCCAAAGGAAATACTTGCGTTTGCGAAAGAGAGCAAGGTGGAAATCGTAGACCTGAAGTTTGTCGACTTGCCGGGATTGTGGCAGCACTTTTCCATTTCTACTAACGAACTGAACACAGATCTATTCGAGCAGGGGATCGGCTTTGACGGCTCGAGCATTCGTGGCTTTCAAACCATCGATGAGAGCGACATGCTGCTCTTTCCCGATCCGGATACCGCCATGCTCGATCCGTTCACGCAACTGCCGACGCTGAGTCTCGTGTGCAACGTGCGTGACCCCATCAGCGGTCAGCCCTACAGCCGGGACCCGCGCTTTGTGGCCCAGAAGGCGGAGAAATATCTGCAGTCAACCGGCATCGCAGACACGAGCTACTGGGGCCCGGAGATTGAGTTCTACATCTTCGACAACATTCGCTTTGATCAGAGCTACAACTACGGATTCTATTTCATCGACTCGGAAGAAGGCTCGTGGAATACGGGTAACGATCAGCGACCGAATCTCGGTTACAAGCCCAGATACAAGGAGGGATACTTTCCCGTGCCGCCGATGGATCATCAACAAGATATCCGATCAGACATGGTGCGGACCCTGGAAAAATGCGGCGTCGTTGTTGAAATTCATCATCACGAGGTAGGTACGGCCGGGCAAGCCGAGATCGATATGCGGTACACGACGCTGACTAAGATGGCCGACCAGGTGCTACTGTACAAATACATTACTAAAAACGTCGGCCGTCGCCACGGCAAAACTGTAACGATGATGCCAAAGCCACTGTTTCAGGATAATGGCTCCGGCATGCACACGCACCAGAGTCTCTGGAAGAAGGGCAAGAACGTCTTTTATGACAAGAAAGGATACGCGCTGTTGAGCGATACCGCGCGTCATTACATCGGCGGATTGCTAAAACACGCCGACGCGCTCTGCGGGTTTATTGCGCCTACTACTAATTCATATCGGCGCTTAGTCCCGGGATACGAAGCACCGATCAATCTGGCTTACTCGCAGCGCAACCGCAGCGCCTGCGTGCGTATTCCCACGTATTCAACCAGCGAAAAAGCGAGAAGGCTTGAATTTCGCACGCCGGATCCAAGCTGCAATCCGTACTATGCTTTTCCCGCGATGTTGATGGCCGGACTGGACGGTATTAAGAAAAAGATCGAGCCACCGCCGCCGGTTGATAAGGACCTGTATGAACTGCCGGCGTCCGAAGCAAAGAAGATTAAGTCGATGCCGGGTTCTTTGGATCAGGCACTTGATGCGCTGGAACGCGATCATGATTTCCTGCTCGAAGGTGGCGTTTTCACTCCTGATGTGATCGAAACCTGGATATCCTACAAACGCAAGAAAGAGGTTGACGCAATTCGGCTCAGGCCGCATCCGTACGAATTCGCTCTGTACTTTGATATCTAGAGACAGGGTTTTCGGTATTAGCTAACGGGCGGCGGAGTTCGCGACAGAACGATCTCCGCCGCCCATTAGTTTATTCACGTTAAATCATGGAGAATTAAGTTTATGGACGGAATGATGTGTCCGCGCTGTGGCGTGAGTCGATTGCGCGGATGGCAAGAATTGACTGAAGAGGAACGCGAGGTCGCGAAGCGGCTGCCCGCTTCGGATGATTACACGGCGAAGGAGCGAGAAGCCAGGCATCGCTGGTGCACGCGATGCTGGCACGAAGATAACGGCGGCGCCACGCACAACGCGTAGGAATGGAGGAAAAGATCAGCATTCAAAAGCAGCCCTGCGCTTTTCTTCTGACATCTGACATCTGGTCTCTAATGTTTCGCGTTAAAGCTTCCTACAAAACGGAATTAGAGGTTAATGCGCCCGCGGCGCAGGTGCGCAGGTTTTTCTCTGACTTTACGAACTTTACCGACCTGCTACCCGGGATCGAAAAGATTCATCGCGAGCCGGGCGGCGTCGCCCGTTGGACTATCGGGGCGGATACGCCGGTAGGCAGAGTGCGTTTTTCCTTCCCCGTGCAACAGACAGCCAATCGCATTGATTCAATCGAATGGTCACCGGCCGCAAATGAAAGCGAGAATCTCTTACGCTACTCTGTTGATTTAGCCGCGCATGATGGGAGAACTCTGATTCACATTTCGCAGCAGATCGAGCTGCGCCGCAGGCGCGCTCGAGAACTTCATCCTGCCCTGGGGTTGATCGGTGAGGGGCCGGTGAACGCCGGGACACAACGTCGGATCAATGAAGCGATTGATACCTTTCTCGCTCGCGCGAGAGAGAAATTGGAGAGTGGCGCAAGTTGACAACTTGCGCTACTTCGCTCGAGCGAAGGGGGCAAGCTGCTTATGGCTCTGCCACTTGATGTGCGGTAAGGCTTTGCCTTACCGGCTGTGCTACTTTTTGGATTTCATCGCGGCGAGGCTCAGCCTCGCCGCGATGAGTAAAGGGAGAAAGCGATTAGCGGAAAGCCGCAGGCTTTCCGCACATCAAGCGGCGAAGCCGCGAAGGTGTGCTCGCCTACTTCACGTGACCGTAGCTAATCATATTTGCAAGCATCCGGTACGCCCCAGGCACACCGGCGCGCAACTGCCGATACCAAACCATGCTGGTGTAGATGTAATGTCCGCGGCCGTAATCCGCGACAAGGACTCCACCTTTTAATGGAGCTTCGCCGGGATCGTTGGAAGCAAGCAGCGCGTGATATTGAGCGTCCCAGTCCTTTGGATAATAGAGTCCGCGTTCCTGAATCCAACCGGCGAAATCTTCCTGGTTGATCTTATTTGGAAAATTCAGCACCGGATGCTCCCGCTCGATGAAAGTTATGGGCGCATTCTCGTCTGTGATGCGTTCGTCGCCAAGAATCAATTTGTAAGGAGCAAGCTGCGGCCGTTTGTGTCGCTCGTCAGGGTTCCATTCGAATGATTTGTGATAGAAGACGATCAGCGTCCCACCATTTTTCGCGTAATCCAACAACCGCTGATTCGCGGCAATCAATTCCGGCTGCGATTCATAGACACGATTGTCGACTATGATCGCGCTGTATTTCTGCAAATCAGCCGTCTTCACGTCATCGACGCCTAACTCTTTCGATTCGACGCCGAGCGCTGCGAGTGCATTAGGCAAGCTGTAATCAAAGCCGCGTATGTAGCCGACGTGAAGATTGGGTGCGACGAGGGCACCTACGTAACTCACAACAACGGGTATAGATTCTCCAATTGTTTCCCAGGAACCATTTTTGGATGGCCGCTCTGTTCTAAAAACCAGTTGGTAAGGGCTGAGTCTTGTCGCGGTCGCAAGTCCGCTCTTATTTACCGGAATTAAAGGAATTTGGAACTTAAGCTTCGTGGTTTGCTTAGGTGCAAGCCTGAAAGTTTCGCTGGTGGATCGATGCAGCCCCAAAAGGGTGCCTACCTCAAATGCGGCCTCCTTGCAGGCAATGGATTCACAAGGCGCAACAACTCTTGGAAGCACGCGACCTCTAAACTCTTCGTTTTGGTGGCTTGTTATTTGGAGCGTGAAATAGCGGCTTAGGTTTTGACCAGAGGCAATCACTGCGTGGGGAGTAATCGTAGTAACTTCAACGGATGGCGCAACGTCAACATGAGTTTCAGCAATCAACGGAAACCATGTACCGTCAACATCGACGCGTATAAATGTAAGGATTGGTTCTCCAAATAATCTTCCATCGTAAAGATGTGCTGCATGAGGAACTGTGATTTGTGAATCGTCGGGCGTCTGCCGCTCAACTGACAGATTGACCGTCGCATTTGGGGCAAGCGGAAAAGGTGTCTTGATATTGCCAGCGTCAATGTGAATGTTTCGTGGATCAACAGCCGCTCCGCTAATGCTCGCTTGCCGTTCTCCGCGATTTGAAATCGTAATAAAAAAGCTCGAGGTCGTGTTTGGTATTAGAAGTTCGTTAAGAGGCCTCACGGCAAGTGAGATTCCGCTTGCTCGTGCCAAAGCACTATTCAGCCGCAATTTCATTAAGTACATTCGACTCGAATTAGCATCATCAGGTTTACTCTCTTCATAGACTTGCGATTTGCGTGCCGCTAGCAGCACGTCGAGGATATGGTCGGGTTGGTTGACGAACTCGGTCAAAGAGTGTCGGTCAATGTTTGGCGGTGCGAGTTGCTTCGCGATGTCCTCAGGTAATCTCAACCCATCAAGAAAATTATGCGAATCTTTAGTCAACGCATCCGCGCCTTTCGCTTCGCGCACAAGGACGTAGCGAACCAAAGGCAGCTTTCCATCCGGCGAGTTGCGGAAGCGCGCCGCAAGTTCAGCGACAGTCTTGGGCCAGGGGCCCTGGGTCGCGTGCTTTTGCAGAGCGCGCAGAGCTTCTTCGGCAAAGGTCGTGTCGCGAATTGGATCGCGTTCGTTGGGATCGATGGTGACGAGCCCTCCCTCACGGTCGGGCTTCTGCTCCGAGTTCTGCGGTGCGTTGCCAAAGCGCGCGCGCACGAAGAGCCTCTGCACCTGCCAGACAGTTACGCCCTCTTTCAGTTGTTCAGGAAAGCGTTTCGGATCTGCCGCGGCGTCGAACGCTTCGAGCTCAAGCCGGGCGGTGGCCTGATGATGACCGTGGTCGTTGTTGGTAACTGAGTGGTTAGTGATGATTACGTCGGGACGAAGCTTTCTGATCTTTAAGACCATTCGGCGAAGAGCTTCATCATGTCCCCAGACGCGAAACGCTTCGTCGGCGGACTTGGAATAACCAAAGTCTTTCAGGCCGAGAAAGTATGGTTCCGAGCCTTGGATCTCGGCAGCGGCCATCGTCTCGCGCGCGCGAATCGCGCCGAGTTCTTCGTAAAGCTCGGGCCCGATTGCGTTCTGTCCGCCTTCGCCGAAAGTGGAAAAGACGCTGACCGTGTGCGCGCCGTACTTGCGCCGCATCACGATGAGCGACGTGCCGTCCTCATCGTCCGGATGCGCAGCGATGCACATCACCGTCCACGGATTCGTCAGATCAAGCAGTGCTTGATAGAGCGCAATGCGATCTCCCTGGGATTGTTTGGCTGCGACCGGCGCGCTCGGTTGTTGCGCGCGCGGTGCAGCAATCAGAAGCGAAATAAATAAAAGAGCTAGTGCGGTGCTGACGGTTTTTCTTTTCATTAAAGTTTTGGTTATGAGCGACAGTTTAATCGCAGAGGGCGCAAAGGGACACGCAGAGGGCGCGGAGGAAAACTCTGCGCCGTCCATGAAATCCTTTGCGTTCCTCTGCGAAAACCTCGGCGTTCTCTGGGTTGAAATGCCGTGTGCATTATCAAGTCCTTCGCTCTAATCTTCCGGCGACGATCATCGCGATCGCAATCATCGAGATCAGGATCACCCCATACGCCGCTGCGGTTCCCAGGTTGTAATCGCGCATGGCGGAAGCAATCGCAATTGAAACGGGCCGATTGCTCGGCGTGAAGACCAGAATCGATGCGACATATTCCCCCAGAGCGATCACGAATGCCAACAAAGTTCCTGCCAGGACCCCCGGCGAAACCAGCGGCAGACGCACACGCCAGAATCGCCGGTACCAACCTGCGCCGAGAACACTGGCTGCCTCTTCGAGTGCGCGATCCAGTTGTTCGATGCTCGCCTGGACCGCCCGCACCACCAGCGGCATGAAACGCAGGAAGTAAACAACCGGCAGAATCCAGAAGGTGCCTATGAGGATAAACGATCCAGTAAGGACGTTCGGCTGTCCGTAGGCTTCAGCGATGGACACCGCTACGACAGTCCCAGGCAAGGCCCAGGGAATAAGCACGAGAAAACTCAACAGTCGCTTCCATCGCGTTCGTTCGCCCCCAACCGTCAACGCTGTGACGCAAAAACTCCAAACCAGAGCAGCGAGCGCTGCCATGCTAGCCATTAACAAACTGTTCGCAAATACTGAGCGCGCGTCTTTGTCTGTGGCGAGTCGAGCAAGGTTCGACAGCGTGTAAGTCGGCGGCAGCGTCTGCGTAGTCCATGAACCATCGCGCGAGAAACTCACCAGCATGAGGGTTGCGATTGGCAACGCAAGCAATACGCTGAAAACAATGCCGGCAATCGCTGCCAGCCAACGCGCTCTGCCGCTTTTCAATGGCAATCGTCGCCGAGTGGTTCCTTTCATTGCCGCCGCGACGAATCGTCGCGTGCCTTCATATCGCTGAAAGAAAACCAGAGCCGTCAGCGAGATCGCAGTCAGCAAGACCGTCTCGGTTAACGCGACGCTCGTATCACCGCGCTGTCTTGCGCTAAAGATTTCCAGGGTGAGAACGCGCACGTTGCCGCCAAATAAAAGTGGCGCGCTGAAACTGGCCATCGAA
>Ga0070706_100007786_pt1 | contig 10009 bp, 5 predicted proteins | sample KBSK5501metaG_FD_65476 | JGI IMG/M metagenome (GOLD analysis project Ga0070706, IMG submission 65476) | Corn, switchgrass and miscanthus rhizosphere microbial communities from Kellogg Biological Station, Michigan, USA - KBS K5-50-1 metaG | ecosystem: Host-associated > Plants > Roots >... | reverse complement strand
GTCCCGGACGCCGGGGTGCCCGACAGCGTGGCCGTGCCGTCGCCGTTGTCGGTGAGGCTGACCCCCGCCGGCAGCGCCCCGGACTCGGTGATCGACGCGGTCGGGCTGCCGGTGGTCTGCACCGAGAAGGACCCCGGCGCGCCGACGCTGAAGTTCACCGCCTTCGCGCTCGTGATGGCCGGGGCCTGCTGGACGGTGACGGTCAGCGTCTGCTGCGCCGAGCCGTAGGCGTTGGTCGCCATCAGCGGCATCGGGTAGGTCCCCGCCGTGGTCGGCGTGCCGGAAAGGGTGGCCGTGCCGTCGCCGTTGTCGGTGAAGCTGACCCCCGGCGGCAGGCCGGACTCGCCCCAGCTCGGCGCCGGGTACCCGCCCGCCCTGACGGTGAAGCTGAAGGCAGAGCCGAGCGTGGCGGTGGCGCTGCTGGCGCTGGTGAACGACGGCGACCGGCCGACGATGACCGAGTAGGTCTGGGTGGCGTCGGGGCTGACCCCGTTGGCGGCCCGCACCTCGAGGCCGGCCGTCCCGGTGACCGTGGCCGTTCCGGAGATCAGCGCGGTGCCGTTGCCGTTGTCGTGGAACGACAGGCCGCCGGGCAGCGCACCGGTCTCGGTGATGGCAGGCACCGGCGAGCCCGTCGTGGTGACCGCGGCGGCGCCCGCCTGGCCGGCGGTGAAGAACGCGATGCTTCCGCTGGTGATCCCCGGCGCCGCGGGCGCCTGCACGGTGATGGCCAGCGACAGCTTGGCCGTGCTGCCCGAGGCGTTGGTGGCCGATACCGTGACCGGGTAGCTGCCCTGGGACCCGCTGGCCGCGGTGCCGGAGATCGTGGCGGTGCCGTCCCCGTTGTCGTGGAACGACAGGCCGGCGGGCAGCGGGCCGGCCTCGGTGATCGTGGCGGCCGGGTACCCGGTCGTGGTCACCGTGTAGCTGCCGGGCAGCGTCGCGGTGAAGGTCGCGGTGGCCGGGCTGACGATGCTCGGCGCCTGCGCGTTGGTCAGCGTGAAGGTGTCACTCACCCCGCCCACCGAGTTCGCCGCGGTGAGCTGGATCGGGTAGCTGCCGCCGGTGCCGGCCGCGGGGGTGCCGGCGATGGTGGCGGTGCCGTCGCCGTTGTCGTGGAAGGTGACCCCGGCCGGCAGGGCCCCGGATTCGGTGATCGACGGGACCGGGGCGCCGGTGGTGCGCACGGTGAAGCTGAACGCGCTGCCGACGATCGAGGTGGCCGCGGCGGCGCTGGTGATCACCGGGCCCTGGTTCTCGGTCAGCGTGAGCGTGCCCCCGCTGCCGAGGTCGGCCCAGGTGGACTGCTCGCCGCCGTAGGGGTCGCCGAACGCCGTGCCGCCGCTGCCGGTGGTGCCCGGGGGCACCGTGACCGGCACGCTGACGTCGGAGCCGTTGTTGGTGATGGTGACCGTGCCGCCGGACTCGGTGGCGGTCACGTTGCCGCCGGATTCGGCGGCGGCCCACGCTCCCTGCTCGGCGAGCACGCGCGCGTCGGTGGCGTCGGTCACCTGGTCCAGCGGCGCCGCCGCGGTGAACCAGTCGTGGTACTGGCTCAGCATGGAATCGATGAGCGTCAGGATCGTGTACCCGTAGTCATGGCCGTTCTGCGTGGCCGGGCCGATGAGGTTCGACTGGTGCGCGTAGCCGACCCGCGGGTCGTTGCCGAGGACGTGGCCCAGCATGATGTGGGTCTCCGAGGCGAGCAGGCTGGCCTCGGTGGCCGGCTGGCTCAGGCAGGTGGTGTCCACGGTGTCCACGCAATGCCCGACGTCCCCCGGGTAGCCCGGGTCGCCGAGCGGCACGCCCTGCTTCACGTACAGCGTGTTGTACTCGTTCAGCTCGTCCGGCCAGTTGGAGGCGTTGTAGTAGATGTTGCTGGGGTAGCGCGGCGCGCCAAGGGCGCCGCCGAGCGAATACTGCTGCGGCTGCCTGGAGGCGTCCTCGGCGAACGTGGTCACGCCGGTCGCGTTCAGCGCGCCCGGCATATTGGGGTTCTCCACGCCGGAGTGCTCGCCGGTCACCACGACCGCCGGGCTGTAGTTGGTGAGCCCGTTGGCGGCGGCGAACGCCTGGTCCAGGCCGATCTCCTGCTCGATCGAGGAGTCGGGCGAGGTGCTGCTGGCCGGCAGCCAGCCGCCGTTGCCGCCGGCGCAGTCGATGCCCGGGTTGGTGGCCGTCGGGAAGCCCGGCCCGGAGTTCGGCGCCGCGCCCGCGGCGCCCCCGGTGTCGGTGAAGCTGTACGTGGTGCCGGGCGCCGCCGATGGGTTCTCGCTCACCTGGCCCACCAGGCCGTAGCCGCCAGAACCCGGGTCCTGCCGGTAGATGTTGTAGCCCCAGAAACCGGTGCCGCCGCTGTGGCTGGCCTCCTCCTGGGCCAGCGACGGCCCCGAGGTGCCGCCGTTGGTGCTGAACCCGTTGGCCGCCTCAGGCCAGGTCAGCGTCACCGACCCGCCGGGTGCGACGGTCACCTGCTGCGGGGTGGAGGGCTCCGACTCGCCGTAGGCGGTGGCGGCGGTGATCTCGTAGCCGTAGCTGCCCGCGGCCAGGGATCCACCGGAGGGGTTCGCGGACACCGAGGTGAGCGCCTGCGGCTGCCAGGCCACGCAGCCGAGGAACAGGTGCGACCAGGTGTGCGTCACCCAGTTGAAGTCGCCCTGGTCGGAGAGCAGCGCGTTGACGAACGCGGCGTCGTTCGGGTAGCCGGGGTCGATGTTCTGGCCGGGGTCGGTGTAGGTGACCCCGTTGTCGCTGGCGCTGCCGGTGCAGTTCGCGCCGGACTCGTCCGCGGCGGTGGGCGCGCTGCACGCGCCGATGGCGTTGAACGCCAGGTTCAGCCGGATCCCGGTCTGCTTCTGCCAGGCGTCCACGTAGGCCACGTCGGTCGCGCTCATCTGCACGTCCGGGGGCGTGTCGGCGGGGTTGTTGGCGACCCCGGGCGGGCAGGTGTAGTCCGGCGGGTCGGTGGCCGCCGGGGTGCACTGGAACTGCCGGCTCCACTCGTTGTCGGCGATGAACAGGTCGTCGATGTCCTGGCCGAAGTAGTTGCGGTACAGGCCGAGGTGGGTGTCCTGGGTCACCCAGTTGATCAGCCCGGGGGCCAGCAGCAGCCACTGGGTCTGGTTGGCGTTGTAGTCGAAGTTCAGCGCGAGTTCGGCCACGCCGGCCTGCGGATCGTTGTCCGGGTGCTGGTAGACCCCGGCCATGACGTGCCCGGCGGCGTCGGTGAGAAACGGCGTGTACGGCGCGCCCGCGTTGACCGTGGCGCCGTAGCCGTAGCTGCCCCCGTCGAACGGGACGGGGCCGTTGAGCTCGGGAAACGCTGCCTGACCGGCGGTGGTCAGGGTACCGGTGGTGCCATCAAGCGGCCCCCCGGTCGCGTCGGTCACGCCCAGCGCCGGGGACGGGAACATGTACCCGTCCAGCTGGCGCACGCCGAACGCCGACTCGTAGGCGTCCAGGGCGGCCAGTTGCCCGGACGCGTAGTCCGCCGGGGAGTCGGCGATGACGACGCCGTTGAAGTTGCCGGTGCCGCCGCTGGACAGGGCCGGCAGGCTGACGGTCTCGCTGGGTGCCGAACCGCTCGCGGTGACCAGGGTGTACGGCACGCCCTCGCTGGTCAGCGCGCCCTGCCAGGCGGCCGTCATGGGGTCGGCGGAGCCCTCCCCGATCAGCAGGACCCGCAGGTGCACCGTGGGTGGCGCGGACGCTGAGGCGGCGTCCCCCGGGCCGCTCACCGCGGTGAGCCCGGCGGCCACCAGCCCCGCCGCGAGGAAGCAGCCCAGCCCAGCGGGAAATCCACGCCGCAATCCGGTCACAAAATCCCCGCCCATCCGAAAGGAATGATTTTCACGGCCGCGGCGCGCAGCGGCGCCGACAGGGACGGACAATGTGTAACAGGGGGCACAAATCCGTCCGCGCCCCGGGCAAGCTTCAATAAATGACGCCCGGGACGACAGCTAGATTACGGCAAGAGGACCGGGATTTCGCGCTGATCCCCGCGGCGGGCGGCCCTTTTCTGGCGCGGCGGCCAATGAAATTCATGCAATACGGAGAAACGCCCCTAACGTGGTAACAGGCGCACGGGTAGCGGGGCGGAGGAAAAGGCACCCCGGCGGAGAGCCCGGCCGCCCCGCTGGGGCGGCCGGGTCCCGCCGGGGTGCCTGCCCCGGTCAAGCTCCTTTCCGCGGTGTCAGCCGTGCACGCTGAAGTCCGCGGTCAGGGTGGCCGGGGTGCCGATCTGCACCTGGTAGGCACCGAGTTCCACCTGCGGCGGGGCGTCGCCCTCGATGTCGCCGGGCGTGACCGCCAGCGCCGAGGCGGGGAAGGCAACCTGTACGGTCTTCGCCTGCCCGGGATCCAGCGTCACCCGGGCGAACCCCACCAGCCGCTGGGGCGGGACCACCACCAGGCTGACCGGCTGGTGCACGTACACCGGGACCACGTCCGTGCCCGCCACGCTGCCGGTGTTGGCCACCGTGAACGTGGCCGTCACCGTCCCGGACCGGGAGACGCTCTGGGTCGCGGACAGCCCGGTGACGTTGAAGGTGGTGTAGGACAGCCCGTACCCGAACGGGTACAGCGGGTTGTAGGCACTGCCCTGGCCGAAGTTGGTGCCGGGCAACTGGTCGAAGAACTTCGGCTCGTCACCGAGCGGTGACGGGGCTCCGCCGTTGAAGTCCCCGCCCGGCGCGGCCGCGTCGGACGGCCACGTCACAGGCAGCTTGCCGCTCGGGTCTATCTTGCCGAAGATGGCGTCGGCCACGGCCTGCCCGGCCTCGGTGCTGCCCTGGTAGGCCATCAGGATCGCGTTGGCCTGCTCCGCGGGCCCCAGGCCGAGCGGCCGGCCCGCGACGACCACCACGATTACCGGTTTGCCGGTCGCCTCCAGCGCGCTGACCAGAGCCTGCTGGTCCGGCGTGAGCTGCGGGGCGGGGTTGTCCCCGAGCCCTTCCGCATACGCCTTCTCGCCGACGGCGACGACCACGGCGTCCGCCGACGCCGCGTCGGCGACCGCGGTCGCCTGGTCGGGCGCGAACGTCACGTTGGAGTCCTCGCCCTGCAGGCCCTGCAGAATCGTGGTACCCGGCGGGATCTGCCCGGGCGGTCCCTCACAGCACACGTGGCCGCTGGTGTGCGGGCCCTGCCAGCTCACGCTCCAGCCGCCGACTTGGAAGGTCATGGAGTCCGCGTTCGGCCCGGTCACCACCAGCTTGCTCGACGACGACAGGGGCAGGATGCCCGCCTGGTTGCGCAGCAGCGTGATCGACTCGCGCGCGGCCTGCAGCGTGTCCGCCCGCCCGGCGGTCACCGCGGCGTCCGCCGCGCTGGCGTCGACCAGCGGGTGGTCGAACAGCCCGAGGTCGAACTTGAGCGTGAGGACCCGCTGGACCGCCGCGTTGATGGTCGCGATGGAGATGGCGTGGTCCTTCACGTCCTGCTGCACGGCGGCCTGCCACTGGTCGGCGTTGAAGGGCAGCATGGCCACGTCGACGCCGGCGTTGATGGCCAGCGCGGCGGCGCCGGCCAGGTCTGGAGCCATGTGGTAGGTGCTGGCCAGCGCGGGAACGTCGCCGAAGTCGCTGATCACCACGCCCTTGAAGCCGAGCCGGTCACGCAGTTCCGTGGTGAGCAGGAAATGCGACGCGGTGGCGGGGATGCCGTTGACCGACCCGGAGTCCACCATGACCGTGCCCGCGCCGGCGTCGATGGCGCCCGCGTACGAGGGGAGGAAGGTGTCCTGCAGGTAGCGGATCGGCAGGTCGGCCTGCACCCGGTCGTGCCCATTGATCGACTCGGAGTACCCGGCGAAGTGCTTCACGGTCGCGGTGACACCGAGCCCGCTAGCCGGGGCCGCTTGCAGCCCGCGCACGAACGCGCCGCCCATCGCCGCCGCGAGCGCGGGCTCCTCGGCCCACGTCTCGTAGGTGCGGCCCCACCGGTTGTCCCGGGACAGGTCCTGGACGGGGGCGAAGTCCCAGACCCACCCGGTGGCGCGCAGCGCGTTCGCGGTCACCTGGCCGCCCAGCGTGGCGGCGGCCGGGTCCCAGGTGGCGCCCATGCCGATGGACTGTGGGAACAGTGGCGCCTGCCAGGGGTGCCCGAAACCGTGCACCGCGTCGACGCCGAAGATCACCGGGATGTGCAGCCGCGAGTGTGACATCGCGTAGGACTGCATGGTGTTGTACTCGTTGGCCCAGTCAAGGCCGGTGTTACCGGTGCCGCCCTGGCCGGTGGTGTCCGGCGGGATGTCGGTCCCGCCGGCGAGGATCGAGCCGACGTCGTCGTTGATGAAGATCTTCTGCTCACAAACCGGGTTCGGCATGTTGAAGCCGCCGGTGCTGGTGCAGTTGTTGCTGGTGTCGGTGACCTGGGTCGCCTCGATCTGCACCATCTGGCCGATCTTCTCCGGCAGGGTCATCCGGCCCAGCAGGTCGGTGACCCGTGCCTGGACCGGAAGATGCGCGTTCATATAGGCCGGCTTGCCGGTCGCGGACGCGGACTGGCCGGTCGCCGCGGCGACGGTCAGCCCGGTGGCCAGGGCCACCGCCGCGGCGGCCGCTGTGAATGCTCTGCGACGGGCTGATCTGCGCCGGATCGGCTCCGGCCGCCTCGTGAGGAGATTGGGCAATGGCAGTCTCATCGTCGCTCCTTCGCTCCGTCTTGCGGTTCCCGAGCGGGGCGCCGGCGTCGCACGGCCCGGCTCCGCGTCGCGGCAATGCGGGAGCGCTGCGGCCGGTAGGCTCACCTCCAATACGTCCTGGCTAGTCCTCCACCAGCACCCTATCCGCTATAACGTATGACGATGGTTATCAAAAAGATATAAATATTTTACCTTTGTCGTAAACAATCCATAAATGGTGGCTGGCCAATACGGCTCCATTGGCACGCGCGCCAGCAGTCCCGCGCCAGCAAGGCGTGATCGTGGATTTTTGGCCCGCCTGGTGGCGTCACCCCCATGATCTCGGCGTGATCGGCGGCGCCACGGCCATCATCTGCGAGGTTGCGGCCGCAGGATCGACGTTGGCGGCACCGAGATCCCGTGCGCTTCCTGCGGTGCCGTCATGACCCTGCCCGCTGGCGCGGACCGGACAGCGTGCCGGTTCTGCGGGGCACAGGTGGAGCGCTCCGGAATCCGCTGACCCGCGATCCGCCGTCTAGCCGGGCACCTGCTGCGTCTCGGCCAGGCCGCCGGCGTAGAAGTGCCGTGCCACGTCGATCAGTTCGCCGAGCGGCGGCCACCAGGGCCCCTGCGGCAGGGACCGCAGCGCATCGAGCACCCGGGCCGCCTGGCCCGGGCCGTCGCCGTCGCCGGCGGCGGCGACCGCGACCCGGCGCTCCCGCGCGGCGCGCAAGGGGCCCAGGTACAGGTCCGGACCGCTGCCGTCGGCGTGCGCGAGCACCAAGTAGTAGTCCGGCAGTTCGAACCGCTTGTCCCGCCAGGCCGCCAGGGCCTCCGCGGCGCGCTCCTCGAAGGCGGCCGCCCCACCGGGGCCGGCGCCCACGTCCCACATCGCGCGCCATGCGGCCGCGACCGCGGCCAGCGGGTCCTCGGGCACGATCACGTACGACGACTGCCGCCCGGCCGCCTCGCGCATCGCCAGCGCACCTGCCTCCCAGCCCGGCCGCGCCTGGGCAGGTTCCGCCGCGCCCGCCGCGCCGGGCCCGCCCTTGGCGGCGGGAGCGCGGGCGACTGAGACGTTCCCGGACCAGCCAAGCTCGGCGAGCAGCGCCTCGCCTACCTCGCCGACCAAGACCACCATGGTGGATGACTCACGCCGCATCGGCTCGATCCTAAGAGGGGAAGCGAACGCCTGCCGCGCGGGGGCAATGCTTCGCCGTATCGTGTCCGCGCGAAAGCCGTTGGACGGCATCGGGGGCGCGCTGACATCGTGGGGTGCCATGCGGCAGGAGGACATCTGGGATGCCGGCAGAGCCCGGCGATATGACACGGCGGCCAGCGGCATGTTCGCCCCGGACGTGCTCGGGCCAACCGTCGACCGGCTCGCTGAACTCGCCGGTGACGGCCGGGCGCTGGAGTTCGCCATCGGCACCGGCCGCGTCGCGATCCCCCTGGCAGAGCGCGGCGTGCCGGTCACCGGCATCGAGCTGTCCCGCCCGATGATCGAGCAGCTGCGCACCAAGGCCGGCGAGGCGGCCATCCCGGTGATCGCCGGTGACATGGCCAGCGCCCGGGCCCCGGGCGCGTACACGCTGGTCTTCCTCGTCTACAACACGATCTCCAACCTGCTGACCCAAGGCGAGCAAGTAGCGTGCTTTCGCAACGCCGCCCGGCACCTGGCTCCGGGCGGCCGGTTCGTCATCGAGCTGTGGGTGCCGGAGCTGCGCAAGCTGCCACCAGGGCAGCAGGCCACCGTGTTCGCCGCCGAGCCCGGCTACATCGGCCTGGACACCTACGACGTGCTGCACCAGCGTGTCGTCTCGCACCACTTCACCTTCGGCGCCGGCCGACAGGCGCGGCTGTTCCGCAGCGCGCACCGGTATATCTGGCCGGCGGAACTGGACCTGATGGCGCAACTGGCCGGGTTCGAGCTGGAGGCGCGGCACGCCGACTGGGCGGGCGCCGAGTTCACCGCCGAATCCCGGTCCCACGTCTCGGTCTACCGGCTCCCCGCTGCGTCCTAGCGCGCCGGCCGAGCAACCGGCGGGGCCCGGCGGGCCGTGCAGCGCGCGGATTCAATGGTGTGCAGGGACAGGATGGGTGGTGCGGTCATCCGGGCGCTCCTTCGCTGGCGGGCGGGCCCGGCTGCAGGTCTGCTCCTGCCGGCGGGCCGTTCCGCCTGTTACGCTAACGTTCCAGTTCGCTGGAAGGTCAAGGAGCGCGGGATGCGGATCGGTGAGGCAGCCGGCCGGGCCGGGGTAACGGCCAAGACGATCCGGTTCTGGGAGGACCAGCACCTGCTGCCTCCCGCCGCCCGCACCGCGGCGGGCGCGCCTCGACCGTACGCGGCCCCGTGACCGGAAAGCCAGGCGGACCGGTGCGCGGATCGGCGGTGGGTGCTTAGAGTCGGCAGAGGGGCATCGCGCCCTGCCGCCCGGCCTGCCGGGAGCCGCGCGGCAGCCGTACCGGAAGGACGTGGTCACATGGCACAGCCGCCGCCCTCGGCCCAGGTGCCTCCCGCGGAACTGCCCGCCTCCGTCCGCGAGGCGGGGCTGGCGAACTGGATCCGTGAGCCGCTGGACGACGCCGTCGACCGCACCCGCCGCGTCATCGTCCCGCCGGCCGTGGCGACCCTGGGCACCCCGCTCAACGGAATCCAGGGCACCCTGATGGCGCAGGGCCGGGAGCCCGGCGCGCTGGTCATGATGGGCGACAACCCGGCGCTGCCCCCCATGCCCGAGCGCCCCACGCTCAAGGACTTCTTCGCGCGGCGCCTCAGCAAGACCGGCACCAACCACATGCTGCAAAGCGCCAAGCTGGCGCGGGAGCACGGGCTCGACGAAAAGGTGATCACGGCCTGCCTGCTGCACGACATCGCGATCGCCGGGCTGATCTCGTCCAACCACGGCTACTGGGGCGCGCAACTGGTCGCCCCGTACGTCGGCGAGGAAGTGGCGTGGGCCATCCAGAAACACGAGGCGCTGCGGTACTTCCCCGACGAGTCGGTGGGGTACGCCTACCCGCAGGCCTACATCGACTTCTTCGGCGCGGACTACCGCCCGCCCGCCTACCTGTGCCGCGAGGCCGAGGCGGCGCGCAGGCACCGCTGGTACATGACGTCGCGGCTGATCACGATCAACGACATCTACTCGTTCGACCCCGGCACCGTGGTCGACTTCAGCGAGTTCGAGGACGTGCTGGGCCGCAACTTCGCCCAGCCCGCGGAGGGGCTGGGTTTCGACGGTTCCCCGGTCGCGCATATGTGGCGGACGATGATCTGGCCCAACAACTTCCTGTGACCACGGCCGACCGGGCCCCCGGCCGGCCCGGGCGGAGGGCTGCGACGCCGGCCGGCGTCCCGGTGCCGAACAAGCGTCGCGCGGCCCG
>Ga0070706_100007784_pt1 | contig 10012 bp, 7 predicted proteins | sample KBSK5501metaG_FD_65476 | JGI IMG/M metagenome (GOLD analysis project Ga0070706, IMG submission 65476) | Corn, switchgrass and miscanthus rhizosphere microbial communities from Kellogg Biological Station, Michigan, USA - KBS K5-50-1 metaG | ecosystem: Host-associated > Plants > Roots >... | reverse complement strand
CACTTCTCCTGAGCGGAGCAGACGGGTTTTTTCTGTTCTCATAACAAGGATAGATTACCAGATTTATGCCAATTTGTCAACAGTCAACAACCCTCCCCCGGTTCTGGCAATATGCTTCCCTCGCTCTTCATCACCTGTTTTGGACATTTTGAGGTCAGGCAATTTGGTCAGGTAGTAGCCCTTTGTCACAATCGCAGTGGACAAACTATTTTACGCTACCTGGTAGCTCAACCAGGATACTGTGCAAGCGTAGACTCGCTTATGGATGCGCTATGGCCAGAGGACTCGCCGCAAGTAGCTCGTCGGAAGCTACAGATAGCTATTAGCGCCCTGCGTCGTTCTCTCAATATTGACTATTCCTCTGATCCTGGTGGTGGCTACGTCCTGTGTAAAGACCAGTTCTACCTGCTCAATCCGGCGGCTGAGATTCGCACAGATGTGGATGAATTTCTATCCCTATGGCAGGCTGCAAAGCAGGCCAGCGGAAACGAAATACTACACCTGTATGCTTGAGCCTGTTGCCTGTATACTGACTCTTTCTTAATCGAAGATATGTATGCTGATTGGTCATTTGCTAAAAGGGAACAGTTAAGCCAGACCTATCTCACCATGTGCCGCGCGCTGCTGGTGTACTGCCTGGACGCTGGATACTACGAGGATGCTGCGAAATGGGCCGGCGAAATTCTCAAAGAAGACCGCTGTGACGAAGATGCGCACAGGCAGCTTATGCGCATTTATGCTGCTCAGGGCCGGCGCAGCGAAGCATTGAGGCAGTACCAGCGTTGCAAGCGCATACTCGCCGATGAATCAGGAGTAATGCCAATGCCCGAAACAGTGAATATAATAGAGGCTTGCATATCTCCGCCTTCCTATGGGTATTACCGTCTAATCCTCACGAGGATACTGTATCATGTAAGGCTCTATTTTCCCTCTATTTTTGCTCTATCTGCGCATGAAACATCCAAAAAAATACGGATTGTAGTTCCAAAAATGTCTAGTATAGTGTATAAATGTAATATGATATAATTCATCTTGAACACTCATCTACCAAACTACTCAAGCTTAGCTATGTAGAGATGCAAAATCGTGAGCTGCTCCGGCGTAGTGCTTTTTGTCTGCATTTAAGTACCCTCTAACTTGGTTGACCGCTTCTACTTTCAGGCGAAAGGAAAAACTGTAGAGTGAATGCGTAGTTCGGCAACCATCTCCATCCAAGCAGAGGGAGAACGGCAATGTCAAATGAAGAGCAGGTTCCAGTAGTAGAGAGCAATTCTCCCATAGAACCAGCCGAGTCCACCAGATCAGTAGATACTGAACAACTACCCAGGGTGAATGGTGCAACGGAGCCTGACAAGGCCGCTGGATCAGTAGACACTGAACAAGTGCCCAAAGTGGGGCATGGGACGGAGCCTGGCAAAGCCTCAGTCAAAGGTGAACAACCCAAGAAAGAGAGTGGCTCAACGCATCCTGGTAAAACCTCTGAATCAGCGAATGGCAAACAATCTCACCAGGATAGTGCGCTGGGGCCAGGGCCGAAAGTTGCGTTCGACATGAAAGACGTAATGGCCCAGATCGTGGGGGACAACGCCTATGTCAATATCAATTTTTATGTTGATATGGTCCAGGGAAAGAGTATTAAGCTATCCGATAGCGGCAGTGACGACGGAGTGCTGAACAGAGAATCCATAGGTACCAGTGAACTCATAAGTGAAACCCTTAAATTCGAGCAGCAAAGCACGACATTTTTTACAGGAAGTGCACTGGAGGAGGGCTCTATCAACCTTCCTGAGACCGAGGAAGAATTCTCGCAATGGTACTACGGGCTTGGTGATTATGAACAGTACTATGTGCAAACCGCAGCCGTTCTACATGGTGCTCCTGCACACGAGGTTTCCAAGCGGGCTGACATGTTGTATAAACGCATCCGTGATGAGATAGAGAAAAGCAAGTCTTCATCACAGTCCAGGCCTCGTCAAGGAGATGAGCAAGCAACTCCATACAGAGAATCTTCCCGTTTTCCCGACCCGTTATTACGTAGGATACCAGGTAGAGAACTGCGGTTAAGCACCCATACCATAACTCGTCGGGAGAAGGATGTGGAATGCCTCTACTGGCGCGATGTTGATCAATACGGATTGTCCACATTTGGACTCAAGCTTCTTGCTTTCCTTACTAAAGAGTTTATCAGCAGAGGTGAGCAGGGGCAAAACATTTTAAATGACCTTCGTGATTGGTCGGAAGCCAGTGATAACGACGAGCTTTCCTGGAAAGCTGCCCACTCCTACGGCGTAGTCTTATGGTGCCACAATGCTGACCGGCTTAGTACGGAAGCTGAAGAATGGGCAAGCGTGGAGAGTCGCCCCAGTTGGCAGCGCACCGCCGAACTCCTGGATGGAGCCTATGAGATCGAACAAATCAAAGATAGTGAAAAGGCCAATGGCGCGAAAACTTCATCTGTAGTTTTACGCTTGCTCGATAGCTGGATAGCTCGGGTGCATAAAGAATTCAGTGCACATAATAAAAGAATCGGCGTGCAGGAGAATAAAAAACCGGCTACAGAAGACCAGGCTGATCTGGCCCTGGTCACAAACCTGGCGTGTGCCGCGGCACGTACCTATGGTTTAATCGGTAAGAGAAAGCCCGAAATCGCACTCGCTGGTCTGCAACGTCTTCTCCAACTTCCGCAGAACGAGTCTACTGTTTATACGCGCAGAATTTTCGCAGAAGGAGTCTCAACCTATGTAACTCTTACGTGGTTCCGCCGCGTTCGCTCTGTCCTGGAGCATTTAGCTGCTAACGCGGAGGTATTGTCACACCAACGCCCTCTGACACATAAAATGGAAGAACTTCGGAAGTATCGCCAGTACCGCGAGGTACATCTCAATGCCACTCTTGAAGCGTTCTTTCTTGTCTGGGCAGCATCATACCTGGGGAGACGGGAAAAACCTCCCGCATCCTACAGTCTTACCGAATCACTTCCTCCGCAGCCCGCTATTCCCGATCCTGATGGACGAGATGTGTTGTTGGCAGGTCTTTTGTCACAAGAAGAAGTGGTGTTGCGGGAGCAGATTACGACGCTGCTTTGTACCGCCATTATAGAAAAAAAGAGCAGGCTTGCTTTTGGCATACTGCGTCTTTGGGCTGAAATAGTGTTTGAGATGTTTAGAACACGGGAAATAGAGAGCGATGCAGTGAAGAAATTTGTATTGTTTTGGGGATTCGTCGTGAATCTCGGGAAAACAGTCGATAGATGGTGTCTCGATCTGGAAAAACAGGGGTTTCGCTCCCCACAGGCCATTGACGCATTCAAATGTAGGTTAGAACAGTGGTGTAAAGAAGGTCGTATCCGCTCACATCCTATAGGCTCGCTTGCTCAAGAAGTGCTTAAGCAATTTAGCAACTAATTCCATCAGGGTACTGCACGGAGGTCATGCAATGTACAATCAAGTCACAGACCGCTACAGACTGGTTCAAATGGAAATCGTCAATGCTCCTCCTGTTTTTGGGCGCACGATTTCCCCTGTGGATAACTACAGTTTGGAGGTATTCCGGGGGGATATGCACCTTGGTTCGGTAGGTCCTCGCAGTTCCCAGCCCGCAAGCACGAAGCGTAAACCTGTACGCATGAAGGTAAACGATGGTGACATCATCTATCGGATCAATATTGTTCCTCAACCCATTCCTATTGTCGGTAGTTTCACAACCCTTGATAATTTTGTCCGCATCTATGACGTCACTCTTGATTTGGTAGTCAGTGACCCGGTGCTTTTTGTTCAAGGATATCGCCTGGGCAAGGATCCCGTGAAGCTAGCGATAGAGGTCTTTACATCTGCATTTCAAAAATATGCTGCAAAGACTGAACTCGATAAGCTGAAGATCTTGAGGCCGCCAGACGATGCATGGAATAATTCACTGTCTGCGGATACAGGTATGAAGGTCGCACAAATAAGTCAGTCAACTTTTCGAGACGATCCTGTGCGTTTACAAATGGCTGCAATGCAGCAGGGTGCGGGGAAGGATCAGTTAGCAATAAGCATCAAGGCGGAAAATCAGAGACTTGAGGATAACTTTCAAAGAATACGAGATTCCAACAGGAGGTTTCATGAACGTCGGGAGCTAGAGACACAAAGAAAATTTGAGCGTGAGGAAGAGGAACGCCAACACCTGTATGAACGTCGAGAGCGAGAGAGACAAAGTGAGTTTGAGCGTGAGGAAGAGGAGCGGCAGTTCAAATATGAAGTTGGAAAGCGAGAGAGACAAAGAGACTTTGAACGTGAAGAGGATGCGCGGCAACACATGTTTGATCTTCACTACCAACTTCGCGTTGCGGCAGCCCAGGAGCTGAAAGAAATCCTTCGCGAGCGTATCCGGGATGCCTATGATAGAGGTAAATCGATTGATGGTGTGGCAGAAGAATCACTGAAACTTTTGACCGCGTTTCATGAATCTTTGCATAGGGGTTATGTGTTTTCTACTTCCTCGAATGGATCTAGCACAAGTGCGAATGGTACTTCCCCTGATGCACATACAATTTCGAGTGATGAAGACACTACTATCGAAGATGGCCCGACGACTGATCCAGTAAAGGTGCCGCCTGACATGAGTGATCTTTCGAGCACAAAGCAAAAAGAGGCCGACAAAGAGTAGTAGTTGGTCCAGCGATGCAGCGGGTAGCAGAGCGCTACAACTGCGACAACTGTTACAAGTGCGACAAGTGTTACAAACCTGATTGGAAGGACACTGGCCTCTTGCAAACGGCAGAGAAACTGGGTAGGATTCTTCAAGTAACTAACTTCAAGTAGGCATGTCCCTGTCAAGACGGACGCTCGACAAAAGAGCTTGATGTCGTGAGCACAAACGTGGCAGTGGCACGGACATCCTGCGAAGACGAGCCGGCAAGGACCTCGAACTCCCCCGCTTCAGCGACCCACGCGTGCTGCAGGTCATCGTAGTATGCCAGCGCGTCGCTGGCGAGAGTAAACGTTACTGCCTTGCGCTCACCAGGCTCAAGCTGCACCTTGGCGAAAGCTTTCAATTCTTTGCCGGGACGCTGCAGGCTTGCTGTCACGTCTCGTATGTACAACTGCACAACTTCTTTGCCTGCATACTGTCCTGTGTTGGTCACATCGACCGACACACCCAGCGTGTCGTCCGGCCCCATCTCCCGGGCGCTCAACCGCAAGCCGCCGTAACTGAAGGTCGTGTAGGAGAGGCCAAAGCCGAAAGGGAACAGCGGCGTGATTTTCTTCTTCTCGTAATAGCGATACCCGACGAATAGTCCCTCACCGTAGCAGACTCGTCCGTTCTCGCCGGGATAATTAATGTAGGCGGGGTTGTCTTCCAGGCGCACGGGGAAGGTCATGGGAAGCTTACCCGAGGGAATAGTGTCGCCAAAGAGGACATCGGCGATGGCATGGCCGCATTCCTGGCCGGGATACCAGGCCTGCACCACGGCTGCCACCTTAGCGAGCCAGTTCATCGAAATGGGCGAGCCTGTGTTGAGGATCACGACGGTGTTCTTGTTCGCCTCCGCCACTTTCTCGATCAGCGCAGCCTGCTCCCCCACCAGTTCCATGTCCTGCCGGTCGAACCCTTCACTCTCCCATTCACTACTCAACCCGGCGAACACCAGGGCAACATCCGCTGCCGCCGCCAGTCTCGCTGCTCGCTCCAACGCATCATCGGGGATTGGAGCGGGGGGTTGCTTATCGTTGGTACAGCCAGGTTCATAGCCAATAGTCACGCCGGCCCCGGCGCTGGCGACGATGCCGTCGAACGGCGTGATCGCGTAATGGGGGACAACAGCCGCGCTCCCTCCGCCCATGATGCGTGCTGTCTTGGCGTTCGGTCCAATGATCGCCAGCGATGCCAGTGTCCCGCGCTGCAGCGGCAGGACATTCTGCTCATTCTTGAGCAGCGCTATCCCTTCTGCGGCCGCTTCTCGAGCCAATGCGCGATGCTCGGGCCGGTCGAGCGCCAGTTCGGGAGCTTCGTCAGGGTACTCAAACGCCTTCGCTTTGACGAACATGCGCAGCAGGCGATGTACGTGCTCGTCGATTGTCGCCTCATCTACCTCGCCGCGCTCGACGGCCCGGAGCAGATTCTCGCCCCGCCAGATCGAGGAGCCAGGCATCTCCAGGTCAAGTCCCGCGTTCACGGAAGGGCTGGTGCTTCTGGTCCCGAACCAGTCGGACATGACTACCCCGTCAAAGCCCCATTCTTCCCTCAGGACCTTCGTTAACGTATAAGGGTTTTCGCTGGCAAAGGTGCCGTTCACCTTGTTGTACGCAGCCATCACCGCCCATGTTCCGGCCTCCTGCACCGCGGCCTTGAAAGGCGCGAGGTAGATCTCGCGCAGAGCACGCTCACTCACCTCGGAACTGATACTGTAGCGCTCGAACTCGGAATCGTTACAGACATAGTGCTTGACTGTCGCGCCGACACCCTGGCTCTGTACGCCTGTGATGAAGGCCACAGCCATCCTGGCGGACAGGTAGGGATCTTCCGAGAAACATTCAAAATTGCGACCGGCCAGCGGGGAGCGATGAATGTTGACCGTGGGAGCGAGGAGGACATGCGCTCCTTTGTCCCGGGTCTCCTGACCCAATGCCTGCCCGACGCGCTCGACCAGGGCTGTGTTCCACGACGCAGCAAGCGCAATCTCAGCCGGAAAGCAGGCCGACGTGACAGCGCCCGTAAAGCCTTCGCTGCCACGCGCCCCATGGGGTCCGTCCGTCACCTTCAGGGCCGGGATGCCGAGCCGCTCGATGGGTGTGGTATGCCACATGTCAGTTCCGGCAAGCAGCACCACTTTTTCCTGGAGTGTCAACTGGCTGAGCAGCTCATCTACACTATCGCGCATACCTTCTCCTTCTGTACTCTAGAGAACCGGTCGAGAAATCATGCAGCCTCCTGGAGCTCCACTGAGAGCTGCTGAGAGCGTGCCAGAACGTGTAAATTGTGAACGACGGCGCAGCGGCGCAAATCGAAGAGATTCTTGCGGATGCCACGATACCGCGCCCGTCGTCCTTGCCATCGGCCAATATGAGCCAGGGTATGCTCAACCGCCACCCGTTCACGTAGCTGAGCCCGTCCTTGTGGAGTCTGCTGGCGTTGGCGCAACTCGATGAGCAAGGCTTCATCAGGATGAATACTGACACTGCGCCCTTTCATGCTGGTCGTGCACTGGGCTTTCAACGGGCACTGAGCACAGGTATCTTTGGGAAAATGAACGATCCCACCAGGCTGAAAAGGCATTTCTTGCGAAGCTGGGCACTGAATGATCTGCCGGTCCCAATCGAGAGTAAACATCTGCTTGTGGAAGCGTTTGCCCTCGCGTACAGGCCAGGCTTTGCAATACACCTCCAGGTCAGCACTGCGCTCACGCACCAGATGGCTACTCAAATAGGCTCGGTCGATATGCAGTTCTTTCAGCGTGACCTGTTGCCGCTCCAGATCCACGCTGATGGCTTCCGTCACGCTCGCTTCTGGAGCGTTGGCAGGCGTGATGCCCACTGCACGGATGAGACCCGTATCTAAATCGTGGAGCACATGGCGCTTGTATCCATCGACACGGATACTTCGGCTCTTGCGTCCATGCCTCATCTCGGCGTCTTCCACGCTGATCCGCCTATCTTTGGCGACCCCTTTGATCAGGCTGGCTTTGCCGTCCTCGTTCGTCTCGACGTCTTGCGCTTGGATCTGCTGAGCAATCTTCAAAGGCGGCTGAGCCAGGTATGCCTCTTCCTGGGGTAGGGTCTGTACCCATGTTTCCACCGCGTGTAACACCTGCAAGATGAGGTCCAGCGCTTCTTCTCTCTGGCTCACTTGATCCCAATCCCGGTCCAGCGCTGCTTTCAGGCTCGTCGCGCACACCATTTCTGCCCTCGCCTCTTTGGCTACCTCGACCAGTTCCCGCCCCTGCTGGTCAGCCACCACACGTACAACCTTTTTCAGCGCGTGGCCCACCAGATTGTAGGTATCTTCGACGCGTCCGGTTCCCCACAACGGACTACTGTCTAAGGCCGCGCGTAATGCTCGTGGACCAAATGCCTGGCTTTGGCTGGCGATCTCAATGGTTCGCTCGATCAATCGCCGATCCATCTGTGCCGCAATGAGCCGCTGGCGAAAGGCTACCAGTGTTCCTTTGCTGAATGGAGCGTGTTCGCAATCCAGACAATCGAGCACTAACTGCCACCGCCGATCCATCACGGTGGCCTCGATCACTTCATCATCTGATGCTCCAGTATACGCTTGCAGGATGAGAGCCAGAGCCAACATCGCCGGAGCAACCGGCGGATGCCCTCGCTTAGCTTTCCGATACAGACTCGCCAACTCTTCCTGGAAGGCTTCATCAAACAGTTCGTGGCGATGCTGGCGGAGAAAGACAAACAGTTTGGCTTTGCGAATCTTCCTGATAATCTGCTCCTCTTGAGGGCTGAGGGTCACCTCGGGTTGCCATATCGCTGGTTGCATGTTTTTCTCCCTAATCATTTTTCTTGAGCAAAACACGCCCAGCATTTTCTGTCAACCTCCATTTTTCTTTTCTCGACTGACCGCTCCAGCTTTCAGTGCCTATGCATATCATGTACACTGAAAGAGGAAACTCGTCACTTTACATCCATCGCACCAAAAAACATATCCAATACCGCCACTTCCCCATAACCATTCTCCCTCATCGGAGGTGGGAAGATACGAATCAAGTTGCATGAGAAAGGTCGATGTTTTTCCGCACAAAGGACATCGTGGATACTCTGCATGTTGAATCCAGGTTGGATGGCCCCCGACGCGATGAAGATTCTCTCTCCCATTTGATCGCCCCCAATCCTGCCATCTCCAACGCGTTTCCCTTTCAAGTAAATTGACTTCTGTTTCCTTGAGAGGTTCGGCTGGAAATTGGGGTGATAGAGCTATTTCACTTTGACGAATATTCTTCGGCTTCCCATTTTCATCATGTTGATACGACAAAATACTCTGTTCCCAGCCCAAGCAAGAGAGACAAACGACCAACTCTATCCTCGGGAGTTCTGTGACACCAAGTGATGGAGGAACAGGGTCGAGTGTGATGAGATGATGTGCTCTCTCTCCACAGGTCCCACATCTGGTATTACTCTGCCCCCCAAAGCGATAACGAGAGGCGTGTGTATCGGCTTGTCCCCACGTTGGATGGCACTTGTCCTCGTCTTTCGTCGAGTGGCTCAATAACTGTGAGAGATAATCGGGACTGAACGCCAGATGGAGGACCTGAGGAGAATAGAGTTGCCGAAATCCCTCAGGCGTCTCTTCGAAGCCAATCGATGAAAGATAGTAGGAGAGATGCTCGTCATCATGCGATCGAACAAATGCCAAAGCCTCTGGTAATCGTGTTTCGAGGAGAGCTCGGAATGCCTGACTCAGAACCAATTTCTCTGAGTAAGGGGATTTTCTGTAAGGGCTGGCCCCAAAAAGGAAGCGTACCTGCTCAAGATTCACTTCCCGAAAGGCTTCTAGGAGATCGTCTCCCATGAGGGGAAAGAGTTGTTCCAGATAGGGATGGACTGCCTGCGGACATTGGAGACTGGCATAGCTGATGATCTGTTGTGCTGCTTTATGATCTGCCTTTTGCCATAAGGCTGTTACTGCCATCTGCACTACTTCGGGCCATTGTTCCATTGGTAGGAAGCTGAGCGCTGCGTCAAAGAATGTTCCTCCCTGGGGAAGCTCGTCTAAAACCATTCTTACCAGGTGCGTAATGGTGTCTGGCCAGCGCTGGATTTGGATGAAGAACTTGCTCATACATGTTGCATAGAAAGACCAATCTCTCGTGCTGAACATGGTAATAGCTGCTTGGTAAATATTTTCTCTCTCTGTCATGCTTCCTCCGCGGTGCTTTTTACGATATACCATAGCATTCTTTCTCGATGATAGCCATACAGTAACGAGAAGACAAAGAGCTTCAGAGAGAGCTTGTAAAGAGCGAAAACGTCTGTGAAATCACGTCAACTTGGGTGCAGAATGCTCTCTTCTATTGCCC
>Ga0070706_100007783_pt1 | contig 10013 bp, 10 predicted proteins | sample KBSK5501metaG_FD_65476 | JGI IMG/M metagenome (GOLD analysis project Ga0070706, IMG submission 65476) | Corn, switchgrass and miscanthus rhizosphere microbial communities from Kellogg Biological Station, Michigan, USA - KBS K5-50-1 metaG | ecosystem: Host-associated > Plants > Roots >... | reverse complement strand
CGGACACTCGCGATTCCCCTACCATGCTGTCTCAGCCTTCCCGCAGGAGACCACAGCGTCGTTTTCGAAATGACAGGCATTCCCATTTCGCGTGAGGAGTCGTGATGAAGCATCTGCCAATGGGTCAGACCGGCGTTAAGGTTTCGGCGATCGGGCTCGGCACGAACTCGTTTGGCGGCCGTGCCGAACGGGCGACGTCCATCGCCATTCTTCACCGGGCCATCGACGCGGGAATCAATCTGATCGATACGGCGAACATCTACACACAAACTGCGTCCGAGACGATCATTGGCGAAGGGTTGAAGGGCCGGCGCCACCAGGTTGTTCTGGCCACCAAGGGCGGGATGAAGACCGGCGAGGGGCCGAACGACGGCGGCTCGTCCCGGTACCATCTGATTCGGGAACTGGAAGGCAGCCTGCGCCGGCTCCAGACCGACTACGTCGACCTATACCAGATCCACACCTGGGATGCGGAAACCCCACTCGAGGACACGCTCCGGACGCTGGACGATATGGTGCGGTCGGGCAAGGTGCGGTACATTGGGACGTCCAACTATGCCGCCTGGCAACTCACCAAGGCGCTGTGGGCGAGCGACCGGCGGGAGTTCGTCCGGTTCGAGACCGTGCAACCGGACTACTCGCTGGCCCAGCGGGCGGTCGAGCGCGAGCTCGTGCCGTTGTGCCGTGACCAGGGGATCGGGCTGATCGCATACTTTCCCCTCGCGGGCGGCATCCTGACCGGCAAGTACCGAAAAGGACAGGCCCCGCCCAAGGGCTCCCGGGCGCTGACGCAACCGCAGTTCGCGAAGCGCATCAGCGACCAAGCCCTGCGGCTTGCAGAGGACGTGGCGGCCGTCGCAAGCGAGCTCCACTGCTCTCCGGCCCAACTGGCCCTGGCCTGGCTGATCCGCCAGCCCGCGGTCTGCAGCGCGATCGCGGGCGCCACCTCGGTGGCGCAACTCGAAGAGAACCTGGGCACGCTCGAGGTCAACCTGTCCGACGAGGTGTTGAGCCGGCTGGACGAGATCAGCCGTCCGTTCGTGTAGAAACAACCCGGGGTGGGCACCCAAGGGCGCCCACCCCTTTTGACGGGGATTTGACGACTGCCGGCTACATCTTCGACATTGCGGTCAGCTGAACCCCGATGATGTGCGCGGCCGCCTTGGCCTGCGCCAGGTTTCCCATCTTCAACGCGTCGCTGCCCATGTGCGCAAGCCACCAGGCCACCTGATACTCCTGATCCTGCCCCATCTTGGCCTTGATATCCGGCAGAATCCCCTTGCCCTGACCCTGACACGGGTTCCCCGAGGCCTTGTCGAACATCGGGTCGCCCTCCCCCACAAGACAGTTCACGACGTGATGCAGGTGCAGGCTGACTTCCTTCATCGAATCGTACTTTTCCGCGAACCCCGCGTGTGTGATCGCCGTCTTGAGTTCGTCCGCCATGCCCATTTCCGCCGCGTACGTTCCCTGGGCGACGACCGCCATCGCGATCACGAGCCCAAATACACCCCATAACATCTTCGGCATACGATCCCCCTTTACGCGATTTGACGTACAGGTGTCCACGTCCCATCAAGTGTATCCAGGTGGTTGTCACAACAGTGCAAAGATGGCTCCGGGGGAGCGTCATAGTTTGAGATTGATGCAGTACCGTTGCACAAACGAAACGCACTACCGATCTCGGCGGACTTTAGATGAGGCTCGCATGCAAAAGGATGGTGGCCTCGCAGATCATGTTCCGGCCAACCGGCTGACAATCGGCGCAACTTCGTCCATGGCCTGATCGAAGATCACATAGTAGGAGAATCCGAACCGCTCCCGTCGCATCTGCATATCCACGATGACCTGCCCGGCGGTGCCGATGAACACCGACGGCATTTCAAGCACCTTCTCGGTGGGAATCGCGCTCCAGCCCTGGTCGCGCGCGAACCGTTCGGCCGCTTCCTCGCGACGATCTGTCACGATCACCGACGCCACGGTGCTCAGTTCAATTTCGCTAAATCGTGTGCCCGCCGTTTGCCGTACCTGTTCGATCTTCTGCATGACGTTGTCGGCCAGGCGCGCCGTCGGCTCTCGTGAAAGCACGCCATGTTTTGTTTCGACGGTTTGAAAGCCGATGATATCGGCTTCCTGGGCAGCGATCGAAAGCAGGCGAGCACCGGCGCCTCCAATGAGAATTGGTGGGTGCGGTCGCTGGACCGGTTTCGGAAAGCCGTCGAGATCGGTGACCGAGTAATGCTTGCCGGTGAATCTCAACGGCTCATCAGCGAAAAGACCCTTCAGCACATGCAGGACTTCTTCCAGACGTTCCAGGCGCGCGCGTGGTGGATCGAAGGCCAACCCGGCCCGCTCGTACTCCACGCGCGAGAACCCGGTCCCGAGGCCAAGCTCAACGCGCCCCTCCGACATGACATCCAGGGTGGCTATCTCCTTCGCAAGGAGCGCCGGGTGTCGATAGGCACACCCGAGGACGAGGCTCCCGATCCGCAGCGCCTTCGTCATACCGGCGACGATGGCGAGCGCGGTCAAGGGAGCAAACTGATGACCAAAAGGCTCTGCGATGAGGTGATCCCGAATGAGGAAGGTGCTGAACCCCCCATCTTCTGCGCGGCGCGCTGTGTCTAGCAGTGCCTTGCGCGATAGGGCGCTTTCCGCGAGGACTCCGAAACGGAAGGGTCGTGGACGACCCGCGGAGACGCCTCCTCCGTCCTCGTTGAAGCGAGTCCGTTTGAGCCTGTGTGTAGGCGCCAAGGTACCTAGCCCACCTGTGTAGGGGCGGTTTGGCAATCTCCCTATGCTCTCGTCCCTTCCGGCAAAAGTACTATGCTCAGAACGGGAGGTCTATCCGATTCTTGCGTTCAAATTGGTGAAGGATTCCTTGGGGGTCTGTGCAGTGAGAGTATGCTATAGAAGGCGTTCGTCTCGTCCGAGAATCCGAGCAGTGCGCCTCTGGCGGGATTCGACCGCCGCCCGAGGCCCCGCGGGCTTGTTCGAACATCAGCCAGCCTTTGGAATGCCAGCATGCCCGTGAAGAGCGGACTCTCGTGCTAGTAGACGGGCCAGTACCTCCTCCCGCACTCGCTAAGTGTGCTCACCCGCGATTGCGACGCGCCAAGCGACGAAACAGTCGGGGCGGACCAACAGCGCACCATCCCCTCGGATCCCGTGTGCGACCTCGCCCGTCGGACGCAATGTGCCGATCGGTTCTCCCCCACCGCCCGTGGCACGGGGCACCTACGGGACGAGCACGATCTTTCCGAAGTGCTCCCGGGCCTCGAAGCGGCGGTGCGCTTCGCGTATTTCCGACAACGGGAGGACGGTGTCGATGACGGGCTCGATCTCGCCGCGGAAGATCAGCTGCATCACCGCGGCAAAGTCCGACACGTTTCCCATCGGCGCCCCGAGAATCTGTCGGTGCCGCTGATACACCTCGCGGATGTCGATCTCCGACCGCTCTCCCCCCGACGCGCCGCAAATGACCATGCGGCCCCCGGGCCGCAGGCTCCGGATCGATTCCGGCCACGTCGGCGCCCCGACCGGATCGGCGACAACGTGGACGCCCGCTCCCCTCAACTCCCTCACCCGCTCACTGAACTGGGGATATCGCACACGGTCGATCGGGGTCACGCCAAGCGCCTCAGCCTTTCGGACTTTGGCCGCGCCGCCCACGAGCGCAAACACGCGGGCGCCGGCCCGTTTCCCGATCTGCAGCGCCCAACTCCCCACGCCCCCCGACGCGCCGACGACGAGCATGTCCTCCCCGGGTCGGAGGCGGCCGACGGTGACGAGCATCCGCCACGCGGTCGTGCCGCAGGCGGGGGCGGCCGCCGCGCGCTCGAACGCGACACCCTCTGGAATCTTTACGAGGTTCTTCGCTGGCGCAATGGTGAGCTCCGCCATACCGCCTGGGGTGTGCTCTCCGTAGATACGGTACTCGCGGCACATCGATTGTTCGCCCGCATGGCACCACTCGCACCGGCCGCAGTACAAGATGGGGTTGATCACCACGCGGTCCCCGGCCCGCACCTCACCCGCGTTCGCCCCTACCTCCTCCACGACCCGGCAACGTCCACGCCCGTGGTCGTCGGAAGCCGCCGCTCGCGCCACGGGTAGATCGGCCAGCCGCCCGGGGGACCGCTGCGGGCCCAGATGTCGAGGTTGTTCAGCGCGACGGCCCGCACACGGACCAGGGCGTCCTCCGGCCCGAAGCGCGGCGTCGGGATGTCTTCGAGGTGGAGCTTGTCTAACCCACCATGCTCATGGACGACGACCGCCCTCACTGCATTCCGCTCAGGCCGTGGCGAACTCGTAGAGGAACCGGCCGACGGAGCGCTCGAACAAACGCATCCCGTCGATCGTTGCGTACTCGTTGGGGCTGTGGGGCCGCCCTCCATGCCCCAACCCGCCCATTACAAACGGCTGGTTGAGGACCCGGCGGAAGAGATAGAACGGCGCTGAGCCCGCAAGATGCGGCCAGATCTCCGGCTCTCCTTTCAGAGCTCGGACCGTGCGGATCATCGCTTGCACGGCCGGCTCGTTGACGCTCGTCTTGGCCGGCGGGTAGCCGTCGTAGAAGTGAACCTGGATATCATCGCGAGCGATGCGATGGAGATGCGCCAGGATCCGCTCCCGGACGTGTTCAGGCTCCATGTTTGGCACGAGCCGGACGTCCATCTTCACCCGCACCTCGTGGGGCAGGAGCGTTTTCATTCCCGGCCCGGTGTACCCGCCCCAGATCCCGTCGACGTTCAGCGTCGGATTATAGAGGTACTTGCGGAGCAGTGCCGCGCCTGCGAGATTGTACTTGAACCGCTCCGCGTCCCACATCGCCAACTGCGTCTCAGGATCAAAAGTCTTGGCGAGATTCTCGAGAAGCGCTTCCTCTTCGGCGCTGGGCGATACGATGTCGTCGTAGAACCCCTCGATCCGGATCTGCTCCTCATCATCCAACATCGTGCCGAGCGCCCGCACGAGCCGCCACGCCGGATTACCCACCCAGACCGCGTTGCTGCCGTGGACCCCCCGCGTCCGCGGCCCTCCCCACGCACCGCCGCGGACGGCGACCTCGAAATACTGGATGCCCTTCACGCCGAGCCACAGCACGGGCTTTCCGCGCCGATCCTGACAGAAGAACGCGAAGAACGTGGCATCGGCTCCGAGCCGATCCTTGTGGGCATGGATGAACCCCGGCAGGTTCCGGCTGCCGAGCTCCTCCTCGCCTTCCACGACAAACTTCACGTTGACCGGCAGCCGGCTATCGACCGCCTGGATGCTCTCGAGTACATTGAACAGCCCGGCGAGCGGGCCCTTGGTGTTGTAGATGCCGCGCGCGACGATGCTCTGGCCGACCTCGGGGAGATCGACCGCCTCACCGGCGAAAGGGGGAACCATCCAGTCCTCCCCCTCGACCGGCTGGACATCGTACATCCCATAGAGGAGGAGGGTCTTCCGGCGCCCCGCGTCGATGGCTCCGTGGACGACCGGCCACCCGGGAGTCGGCGCAATCTCCGCGCTCCCTCCGAGTCGACGGATGGTGTCTCGGACCAGTTCGGCCATCTCCTGCATGCCGACGCCCTCGCCGCTGATGCTGGGCTGGCGAACGAACCCTCTGATTCGCTCCAAGTGTCGGTCGAATGCCCCATCGATGTGACGGTACAGCGGCTGCAGGTCGGTCATGGAGGCGCCCTCCCGGGAACGGCGGCGCCTCATCGCTACGACGCGGAGTTCGACCGGTCCTTCCAGCTCTCAGCGAGAGAGCGTCGCTTCATGCGCCCGAGGAAAGCACGGCGTTATCAGCGAACGTGGCCGTTGTTCGTTAGCGGCTCATGCCGGCCCTTGGAGGCCGCTCTTACGGGACCTCAGGAGATTTCATGCCTGATACATTAGCTCAGCCGCTTCAAAGGTGGCACGACTTTTATCTCCTAGTCGGCGGGGCCGCTGCCACCCTTGTCGGCCTGATGTTTGTGGCGATCTCGCTTGATTCCAGGTTGATTACCGAACGATCTCTCCCCGGTCTACGCGTGTTCGTCAGCCCGACGCTCATCCATTTCATCTACGTGCTGGTCATCGCTACGGTAGTCATGATTCCGACCTTGACACGGAGGCCGCTCGGAATCCTGCTGGTATTCGTGGGTACCTTCGATCAGTTACCTCGTGTTTTTAGGAACCGGCACCAGTCTGTTGCTGAGACACAATCAAGCCCTTAACGGGTTGGCGTTCGGTAGCATCCTGCTGCTCGTGAACGGCATCCGGAATGCTTGGGATATGGTTGTGTGGTTCGCTGTGAAGACTGAACCACCGCAGCAATAGCCACTACAAGCCCGTCGTCAATACCGCACTTTCAATTCCCGAACACCCCACACGCGTGCCATCTCAGGGGTCTCCATGTAAATGTCCATGCGCCCCGTCCATTCAGGCGCCATGACATCCCGGACTCTGTATTTCCACCCCGCAAGACACACGTCTCGGCCTAGCAGGGTCGTCAGATCATGCGAAACAGCCACCGTGCCGGTCCACACCTTCCCACCGAGCGCCACTTCGGTGCCGGGTGTCATTCCGTCCCCCACACTATACGCAGTCGCCGTCACTTGCATAACTCGGTTTCCCAGGCCGTAGCAGCGGTGTGCTGTTGGGTGCATCTTAGACGGCAATGCGAACGTCGGCCTGATCGCCGACGGTAGCACCAATACACCAAGCAACGACAGCAGGATTATCCCCAGGGACCCCAAACGCGCGCTCATCCTAGCACACCACCCATCTCTGCGGCCCAGCCGGATCACTTCTGGTCACCGTGACGAACCATTTGGAGGAAAGGCCCCCATTCACTTTCGTCACTTTGGCTGGACCGGCGCTCGGGAGAATGAAATCGGGCTCATCCGTCCGAACTCATACGTTGTGACACCGGCTGTCGTAACCACCGACCGCCTCTGGAGCACCCCTGCATTTTGGGCCCGTACCGTGTTTGAAAATACCAGAACTTCCTATGAGTCTCCCGATATCCGCTCGAACGTTACGTTCAAAAGGGCCTCAAATACGCAAGAACCCTACACGTGGGCGTTGGTGTTACACACCCGGCCAGCTATCTCGATTTCACACTACTTCAGTTGCTGCCAGGAGAGAATCGTGAGGCCGCGCCCAAAGGCGCTCAGCGCTAAGGGATCGAACCGAAGAACTACGGTCGCATCCTCTACGGTGAAGCTCGAGTTTGGTGTTCCGCGGTTGTTGTGGTACATGGCGCCGATCTGATCGACCGCGGCGCCCGGCTCGATCGTCATCCCGTCCGCCGTGTAGAGGAGGCCGTCGGTGGTAAATCGTTGTGAGGAGCCTCCGCAGAGGACCAGCCGCCCGGATCCATGGATCGTTTGCCCTCCACAGACGGTGGTGGGGCGTCCGGCCGGGGTCGGGAGGCCCAACACCACTACCCCTGGCGTGGCCCGGCCCGCGGCGGTCGTCAGATCGTGCCGGTTCGTCAGGCTCACGTCCTCGCCGAGGATCAGGTCACCCCCGATCGCCAGCGTCACGTCGCCGTTCGGACCGCCCAGGTCGAGGTCCCGGACCACCTGGACGATCCCGGCCACGTAGACGGTGCCTTGCAGCGCCTCTCCCCGGTGGGTTGAGAGATACCCCACGAGCTGGTAAAAATCCAAGTTTGAGTACACTGAATCGGTCTTGTCGGGGAACCCGGCGTGCTTGTTGACCATGATGTTGGCCGCGTTGCGCTTAGCGCTCTCGAGAAACGGTGCGCGGTCAAGCGCGAGCTGGGGAAGCTGCTGCTCCCGCATACGCCTCATATAGACATGCCGCATGCCGGCCGCATCGTGCCTCATGTCCTCAACGGTCCCACGGAGGGTGGCAATACTTTCGAGATCGGCATGCGAGTCTCGTGCGCTCACACAGGCGGCGACGGTCCCGCAGGCGTTCAAGACCGTCCCAGTCTGCGGCCGCGCCTTGACGAGATCTCCAAAGACCCCGAGGATCCAGGGCGAGCCGTCGGCGGCAGGATCGGGGTTGTACACCGGACGCGCAGGGAAGCCGAAAAGGGCGTAATCGGGGACCGGCCCGACATCGCGGAGCAGTACCATCTGCATAGCTCCTTCGCTCAGCGCGTTCAGGTGGACCCCGGTATCGGCGAAGTGGGTCTCGGTGAACGATCCCAGGCTTCCCCCTCCGCCTGGGGTGTCCGTGCCGTAGCCGGCCAGATAGATCCTGGTAGCGCTCCCCCCCAGCTCGATTCGCGAGACACCGAACAGCGCAATCGCCATCGGGCTCCCGGCGATTGCGCATGCGCGCACCCGAGCCGGGATGTCTCGCTTTAGGAACGGGACCTCGGCGAGTGCCTCGAGCGTCTTGAAGCCGGAGCCGCATCCTGTGGCGGGGCCCGCGTCCACCCAATAGGTGAAGCGTCCGCCGCCGTATAGCCGGGTCACCCCGCGCGCCGGGGTCGTGTAGGCTCGGGGATCGACCGCGGCGGCGATCTCCCCCTTGGCTTCTTCCAGGCCGGCTTGGGCGAGATAGAAGCTGCGCGCCACGGCGTTCTGAATGGAAGCATGCAGCACGTCCGTGTCCATCACTCCCACGAGGGCGAAGCCGATCGTGGTCACGATCATGATCGTCGCCAGCACTGCGATCATGGCGACCCCGCGCTCGGGCGTGAGGAGGGCCTGCACGTTCACGGGTTCTCCGGGACGATGACCGTCTGGAGGTAGACATCACCCCGCCTGGGGGAGGCACCGGGGACGCGTTCGTGCAGCGTCACCGCGAGGGATGACGGGGCGGCGTTCCCCCGAGGCTGGAGCGTAAACGATGCGCCGACGACGTGGGTGCCGATGATCGTGTGCGGGGTCAGCGCCGGGGGTGGCCACTCGACCGCTGGGAAGGTGGTACTGGGGTCGCACCGGCTGCGCAGCTCGTTCGAGGCCGCATCGCGCCAGAGGTAGATCGTCGCCTGCCAGTTGGGACCCCCGTTGACCAGTTGAAAGGGACCCCCGCAGTTCGCATCGCGGGCCGTCACGAACCCGATGCACCCATCGTACTGTCCGGTGCACCCCGCCTCCGCCGGGTAGATCCTCAACCGGTCCGGCGCAAGAGTGGTTTCGTGTAGGACCCGGGCCATCCGATCAAGCGCCAGCCGCACATCCTGCTGGACCGCAAGCCGGTCGTCGGCGCGCTGAGCGAGCACGAGGGCCATGACGAATACCTGGTAGATCGACAGGATCACGAGCCCGAATAGCGAGAGCCCCACAAGAGCATCGACGATCACATACCCGTGCTGCGAGCGTGACCGGGTCATGGCGCATCCGGCCCCCTGACTCGGGTCTCCAGAGTCCGCGTCTGCGTGACGAGACCCCCCGAGCAGTTGGCCGACGCGTTCCCCGACGCGCATCCTCCGCCATACGCAACCTGCCAGCTCACCGCGACCGCGATGTCGAGGAATCCCGCGACCGCCTGACGCACGGTGGTGCGGATCGTGTAAGGCCGGCCCTGTCCGGGGGGCACCTGGGCGATCGACGTGATGTCGTTCTCCGCGAGCAGCGTCGCCACCGGCATCGTGCGCAGTATCTCCACACGGGCCCGCGCAAGGTTCATCGCGATGGACGCGGTCTCGGCCACGACCCCGGAAGACAGCGACAGCATGAACATCCCCCACACCCCCAGCATCGCGACGCTGAAGAGGGTAAGCGCCACCAGGATCTCAATCGTCCCGAGACCCTGTTCGGCCGGGGATCTGCTCATGGACCTCAGAAGGGATGCGACGAATGACCGGGATGGGGCGCCCTTGTCCGCACCGAGCGCCCCATCCAGGCGGCGCCGGCCCTAGGGCTGCGCCGCCAGATCAGTGACGAACTGGTTGGCCTTCGGGCTTCCGAAGCCCGTGGTGAGGTCCCACCCTATGGTCGTCGACATGCCCGGGACGCCCGAGCCGAACTGGGCGTTGCTGTCGAGCGTGGTCACCCCCGCGCCGGTCCCGAACGCGAGGGGCACGATGTCATTGAAGTCGGCGGCAGACAGTT
>Ga0070706_100007781_pt1 | contig 10015 bp, 10 predicted proteins | sample KBSK5501metaG_FD_65476 | JGI IMG/M metagenome (GOLD analysis project Ga0070706, IMG submission 65476) | Corn, switchgrass and miscanthus rhizosphere microbial communities from Kellogg Biological Station, Michigan, USA - KBS K5-50-1 metaG | ecosystem: Host-associated > Plants > Roots >... | reverse complement strand
GACGATGTCGATCGAACCTTCGGACCAGTCCATCCCCGCGGCGGGGGCAGCCGCCACGAAGCCAGCGCGCGCAGCAGGGATCGTCGCACCGGTTGGTATCGGGCGTGTCGAGGCGATCCATCTCGCCTCGGTCGGTGGCGCCAGGATGCAGTCGGTCGATCGCGTGCGTGCGATCGCGGGCGTTGGCCTCGAAGGCGACCGCTATGCGTCGACGAGCGGCACGTACTCAACCGACGCGCGCAGCGACCGCCAGCTCACGCTGGTCGAGGCCGAGCAGATCGAGGCGCTCGCCGAGCGCGATGGGATCGAGCTCGCGCCTGGCGAGACACGCCGGAACGTCACGACGCGGGGGATCCGCCTCAACGAGCTCGTCGGGCGACGGTTCCGCGTCGGCTCGGTCGAGTGCGAGGCAACGCGATTGTGCGAGCCGTGCCAGTACCTGACCGACACGATCGGCAAGCCGATCCTGAAGCCGCTCGCGCACCGGGCCGGCCTCCGCGCGATCATCCTCACCGACGGCGAGATCGGGATCGGCGACGAGGTCGTCGCCCTCGACTGACGCAGGGGCCGCGGTCGCCGAGCTCCCGAGTGGTCGTGACGTCGTAGGCGTCGGCGAGGAATCGGAAGGGCTTCATGCCGAAAAGACTAGCCAGCGCCGGTGCGCGGGTTCATGACGTCACCGACCGTTGAACCGGCTCAAGCCTCGGCGTAGGTCTCCTCGAGGTCGGCCCGCAGGGGCAGCGCGAACCCGACGTCGGCGCCGCCGCCTTCGCGCGGTCCGGCCCAGACGCGGCCGCCCTGTGCCTCCACGATTCGCTTGCAGACCGCCAGCCCGACGCCGATCCCACCTGCCGCTCGACGCGCCTGGTCGGTCCGGAAGAACGTCGTGAAGACCTCGTCCGCCTCGTTCACGGAGATGCCGATCCCCCGGTCGAGCACGTGCAATCGCGCCTCGTCCTCGCAGAGGTCGATCACGACGTCGATGGCTTCGCCCGGTGGGCTGTACTTGTCGGCATTGCTCAGCAGGTTCTGGACGATCAACTCGATCGTGGTTGCTTCGGCATCGACGACCGCGGATGGCGGGCTCACCGTCAACCGAATCTCCCGACTCGGATGGCGGCGGCGGTACGAAGCGATCGTCCGTCGGACGTCGTGATCGAGGACCTGGGGTTCGAGATCGAGGGTCGTGCCGGACAACAGCTTCGTCAGCTGCAGCAGGTTCTCGACGATTCGAAGCAGTCGATCGGAGTCGCCGACGATGTCGTCGATCATCGCCCGATCCCGGTCGTCGAGGTCGTCCCGGTTCGCGAGCAACGTCGCGTTGCCGAAGATCGTCGTGACCGGCGTCCGAAGCTCGTGCGAGATCAGTCCGAGGAACTCGTCCTTCACCGCGCTCGACGCGCGGAGCGCCTCGGCCGTCGTCCGGAGTGCCTGCTCGGCCGCCAGCCGGTCGGTCACGTCGACCAGCACGTTGACGGCACCGATCATCGTCCCGTCGGCCTCCCGCAGCGGCGTCGGATAGGGCGTGAACGCAACGCGGCGGCCGTCGGGCCGCTCGGCCAGCGCCGTCGTGCCGCGAACCGGACGATGCTCCTTGAGGGCGATCGCCATCGGGCATTCGTCGTGGCGCATCGGCCGGCCGTCAAGATGGAACAGACGGAGCGATCCGCACCACTCCTCGCCGAGCGCCGGCCGCCTGCCCCAGAGCTGGACCGCTGCGTCGTTGAAGAACGTGATCCGGCCGTCGGCATCCGTCGTGTAGATCGCGACCGCCACGGCATCGAGGAATTCGCGGTACGGAACCTCTCCGTCCCGGGCGCCCACCGTGCTGTCGATGACCCGATCGCGGACGGCACCGAACAGGCGGGCCAGCGTCGACCCGGGGTCACCGATCTCGTCCTGGGTCGTCGGCGGCAGCGTGGAAGTAGGGGGCGCCGTCATCGGCTGGGTGCTCGCACGCTCCCGATTGAACCATCCCGTTTGTTGCGTGGCGAGCGGTTCAAGGGTGTTGCAAGGGGTCTGCAAGCCGTTCGGTACCTGGCGGAACGGATGCGCATGACGGGCGGCCGAGGTTCAGCCCGGCTACTGACGCCTTCGGCAAGCTACCCCTGGCGCAGGCCGAGGAAGTTTCCGTCCGGGTCCCGGAACCACGCGCCGCGAGCCGGCCCCAGCTGCGCGATGTGGGCCGTGGTGATCAGCGGCCCCTCGGCGTAGTCGACGAACTCCACGCCCTTGGCCTCGAGATCGCGGACGGTGGCCTCGATGTCCGTAACCTCGAAATGGGCCAACGTGTGCTCCGTGACGAGCCCGGGGCGCCGGAAGACCGAGAGCTCGCTGACGTCTCCGCAGCGGAACCGGATCGAGGCGGGGTTCTCCCAGAGCTGGGTCAGGCTGAGCGTCTCGCCGTAGAAGGCCCGCGCTCGCTCGAGATCGCTGACCGGCAGCGTCGCGACCACCATCGTTGCGCCAAGCACGTGTTGTCCTCCGAAGTGCGCGGCCAGCTCGAGAGCTCGAGTCGATCCGCGATCTCGCGATCATCGGCGATCGGGCTACGCTGTGCGAGCGACGTGCGTTCGAAGCCGCCCGAGGAGAACACCGTGCCCGAGACCGATCCGATTGGCTGGCGAGGCGTCGTGTACGGCACGGCGGTGACGAGCGACGACGGGACTCAGGTTGGGACGGTCCGCGAGATCCTCGGCTCGGATTCGGAGGACATCTTCCACGGCGTCCGGGTCAGGCTGCGTCGAGAAGGGCGCGACGTGATGATCCGGGCCGACGACGTGACGAACCTGACCACGGACGCCGTCCAGACGAGTCTCGCTTCGTCGGCGATTGACGCGCTTCCGACATACGACGACGTCGCCACCTACCATCTCGCCTCGGTCGGCTGGCTGCGGAAGCACCTCGGCTGGTCGAAGGACGCCTCGAGCGACGAGGAGCCCGGCTGACCCGCTGAGTCCAAGCCGCCTCGGACGGCCGCTAGTGCTGCGGCATCGAGGCGTCTGCCTCCCAGAGGACATGCTCGGGCGTCTCGAGCTGGAAGGTCGAGTGATCGATGTCGAAGTCGTCTGACAGGCAGCGGCCGAGGTAGTCGAGGACGTCCCCGGGCGCCGCGTCGGGCTCGAGCACGACATGGGCCGACACGACGTTCATCCCGCTCGTGATCGCCCACGCATGGAGGTCGTGCACCTCTCGAACGCCCGGCGCGTCGATGATGTGGCGCTCGACCTCGGTCATGTCGATGCCCTTCGGAGTCGCCTCCAGCAGGACGTCCACGCTGTCACGGAGAAGGCCGACCGTTCGGGGCACGATCAAGGCGGCGATGACGATCGAGGCGACCGCGTCGGCCTGCTGCCAGCCCGTCAGCGCGATGACCGCACCGGCGGAGAGGACGGCCGCGGCACCGAGCAGGTCGCCGAGGACTTCGAGGTAGGCCGCCCGAACGTTCAGGCTGGCCTGCCTGCCGTGACCGAGGTAGCGCAACGACGCGGCATTCGCGACGAGTGCGAGCGAAGCGACCGCGATGACGAGCGTGCTGCCGACCGCTGGTGGATCCGCGAACCGGCGCACCGCCTCGACCAGCACGATGACGCCGATCCCGAGGAGCACGACCGCGTTCACGGACGCGGCGACGATCTCGAGCCTGTAGAAGCCGAAGGTGCGCCCGGTCGTTCGCGGTCGCGACGCGACGGCGATCGCCGCGAGGGAGAGGGCGATGCCCACCGCGTCGGCGAACATGTGTCCCGCGTCGGCGAGCAGCGCGAGCGAGTTGCTCGCGACGCCGGCGATCAGCTCAGCGACGAGGATCGCCGCACTGACCCCCAGCGCAGCCGCCAGTCGCCGCCAGTGCTGTGCCCCCGCGCTCCCGTGCTCCATGCCGGAAGAGTAGGCGCTCGTCTGCTCCTGGCTGCCCAGCCGGCGATGTCCCAACGTGAAGTTCGACTCCTGAGGGTTTATGCTCCCGCTCCGGGAGCGCCGCTCCGAGATCGGCCGGCGCAACGTGGATGTCCGGAGCCGACATGTTCGTCCGGGGTCGCAACGGCTTGACCGTGCTGGCGCTGGCAGTCGCCGCTTGTACCGCTGGCAGCCCGACTCCTCCCGCGTCGGTGAGCGTGTCCATCGGAGCGGTCGCGTCGCAGAGCCCGATCTCATCATCGGCCGTACCGACGTCGACCGCCGCTCCGTCGACCTCGCCGTCGCCGTCAGGACCGTTTCGCTCAGTGGTTTATGGCTACGCGGTGACCTCGCCCGCCTGGACCGGAACGGCCTCGACGACCGCCTGGGACGGGACCGGCGATCCGGGCAACGGTGACGGGTTCGTCGACACGCTGATCGGGCCGATTCCGAACACGTTTGCCTTCGGTGAGCGAACGAAGGCAACCCTCAACCAGTTCGCGGCCGCTCGTCGCGCCGCGAGCGCCAAGGGGCACCCGTGCCCGGGCGGTCAGATCACCACGACGAAGCTGAATGTCGGTGGCGTCCCAGCGCTGCTCGATTCAGGAAACTGCGGAGTGTTCGTGTTGACCGCGTATGTCGTCCGCGCCGGGCGCGCCTACGTGTTCGTGATGTTCGACAACCCTGGAACCGAGACGGCGGATCGGGCGGCGTTCGAAGGCCTGCTGAAAGCCGTCTCGTTCGAACCGTAGGCGGCGACAAGTTGGATCGTGACGATCCCGCCTATCGAGGGCAGAGCGACTACACCCGGCCGCTCCTGAAGCCGTACGACCCTCTTGTACTCGGGTTCGCCGCTCGGTTTGTCGGTATGGCTCACGATGGCGCGGGCTCGCACCCCACGTCGACCATGAGCGGCGCACCGATGCTGATCATGCATGCCCCACCGATCGTGTCGCCTTGGCGAAGCACCACCCGGCCAGATGCGTTTAGGATCTCGAGGTCCGGCTGGAAACTCGCTCGATACCCACGGCTGGAACAGTCGCGGTCCCATCGAGCCTAGATACCATCTGCCGTCACCCGGAGTTCGCGAACGTCACTCGACGTGCGATCAATGGCGTGGGCGCAGGCGATCGCGGTATTCCTCGAGGGCATACTCATCAGGTGAACTCGATCACCGACGGCTATCTGGCCGAGTCATTCTTCCCCGAGTACCAGGGCCTGCGTGACCAGCTCATGGAGATCCTCAGCGACGAGGACCTGGGTCTTCGGCTCGGTGGTGCGACCGAGACGCTCGGCGCGCTCTGTCGTGAGATCGGCGAGATCGAGCACACCTACGTCGAGTCGTTCAGGACCTTCCGGCAGGACTTCACGTATCGCAATCCCGACCCGCAGCTCGAGCACGAGGTGACGGCCCTGAAGGCGTGGTTCGCCAAGCTCGACCGCGACCTGATGAATGCCGTCGAGGCCCTGTCCGAGGATGACATTGCCCATCGGCACATCGTCCGCGGCGACTTTGACGAGGACTTCTTCTCACCGTTGCCCAAGTTCCAGCTCGACGTCTATCGAGAGGCGCTGCTCATCTTCTACGGCAAGGTCAGCGTCTACCTGCGAGCGATCGAGCGGTCCCTACCGGGGCAATGGCAGGACTGGATCGGCTGATGACATGGCGAGGCACGGCAACGAACGGCTGCTCAATTGTTCGGCGTGTCGCCTCCCTGTCACTCGGCCAAATCGGCGGTCGATGACCATCAGATGACCCGTCGGCGGCAGGCCCATCGACCCACCCCTCGGCGATCGTGGGAGCCATCGGTCGCCGTTGCGGCGATCGCGATCGCGGTTGTTGGGATCGCCGGTGTCACGTTGATCAGCCTGTTGGGCAAGGGATCTCCCGGAGCCAGCCAGATCGCCGGCATGCTCGGATCGACCGGAAGCGGTTCGCCGACGTCAGGCACCGGTTCGGTCTCGTCCGAGGGACCCCCTGCAAGCGCTGGTTCGCCTCCGAGCTCGGCTCCGACGGTCCCCCCGATCGTCGCGATCCCGATCGTTCCTGTCGCTGACTACCGGACCACGGCGTCGGCCATCGTGGCAAAAGACGTCGCCGCCGTGCTCAACGGGACGAGCCGTCGCTGGACTCGCCTCGAGCTCGTGGCCGGCGAAACGAAGGCCGTTCTCAGCGCCCTTGGCGTGTCGGCCACGGGCAGCAGGCTCATCACCGCTCCAGACGCGACGACGTTGATGAGGGATCTCGCCGCCCACCGCGAGCGGCTCGCCTTCCTTCGCGCCGACGAGGTCGGCCCCGGCGTTCGCGCTCTGGGCTGGAAGGGCAAGCATCTGTTCGGGGTCCACCGGCTCAAGAACGTCGGCCAGTGGCCCCTCACCGCTCGGCTCCCGCCGAGCTCGGGTCCCGCCTATGACCCCACGACCACGTGGACGCTGTTCGCCGCCGGTGATCTCGGCCTGGATCGGGGATATGCCAACGTCGTGAAGGTCCTCGGCAAGGGCGCCAACTATCCGTTCGACGGTGGGACCGCCCGGATTGCCGGCCTCGTCTGCTGTTCGCCCTTTGGCTGGAAGGTCCCGACCATCGTGTCGACGGGCCATCCGGGAGCGATGCGAAACCTGATCTCGTCTGCCGATCTCGCGTTGGCCAACATGGAGGAGTCCGCTCCGAATCGGTTCACGTTCCACCAGCACGGAACGGTGTTCACCGGCGATCCTGCCCTGATCGCGGGCATTGCCCGGGCGGGCATCGACGTCGCATCGGTCGCCTCGACGCACATCGGCGACGGCGGACAGATCGGCATCCTGCAGACGATCGCAAACCTGAAGAAGAACGGCATCGTACCGTTCGGCGCCGGGCCCAATCTCGCGGCGGCTCGGCAGCCTGCCATCTTCAACGAGGGCGGCGTGAAGGTCGCGATCCTCGGCTATGACGGGATCTCGTCGCGGTATTACGGGGCCACCGCGACCACGACCGGCGACGCTCCGCTGAACGGGAACTACATCAAGGCCGACGTTGCCGCAGCGCGCGCGGCCGGCGCCCAGGTCGTCATCGTCTTCCCCCACTGGGGCATCGAGTACACCTTCGGCCCGTCGCCGCTGCAGAAGCGGCTCGGACACCTGATGATCGATTCCGGGGCCGACATCGTGATCGGCAATCATCCCCACTGGGTGCAGTCGGTCGAGATCTACAAGGGCAAGCCGATCTGGTACTCGCTCGGCAATTTCACCTTCGACCAGAGCTGGTCCGAGCCGACGCTCGAAGGCGTCACCCTCGAGCTGACGTTCCGCGGCAGCACCCTCGTCCAGGCGTGGATGAATCCGCACATCCTGATCCGCGCGGTGCAGCCGAACCTCATGGCCCTCGACGGCGACGGGCAGCGCGTGCTCAAGCCGGTCTTCAAGGCTTCGGGGCGCCTCCTACCGTGGTAGGCAGGGCGGCATGGACCGATCTCGTGTTCACGGTCCCCGATGAAAGTGCGAAAGGCGAGGCGCATGGACCAAGCGACCTTTACGAGTTGGCACGACTTCTACCTCACCATGGGCACGGCCTCGGCCAGCCTCATTGGACTGCTGTTCGTGGCGCTGTCCCTCAATCTCGATTCGATCGTCGGAGACTCACGTGAGGACCTGCGGGCCTTCGCCGAGCAGGCCTTCAACAGCTTCTCGTCGGTCTTGCTGATCGCGGTCTTCTTCCTGATCCCGGAACAGGGGTCTGCCTTCCTCGGCGGGTTGTACGTGCTGCTCGGCGTCATTGCCGGCTATCGATTGCTGAGGCGCGCGCCCGCCGTATGGCGCGGCAGGCATCGGGATCGACTCGGAGCGGCGGTGTTCTGGCGGTTCGGGTTGCCGGCCGCGGCCGTACTCGGGCTCGTGGCCGCCGGCCTCGGCCTGATCGTCGGCCAGCTCTCTGCCTTGTACTGGCTCGTCGCGGTGATCATCGGACTCCTGATGTCGGCGGCGCGCAGCTCGTGGGATCTGCTGGTCAAGGTGGGCCAGGAGCGCCAGCAGCTCAAGGATGTCCGCTGATCGCGTGGGCGCGTCGCGGATCTCCGAGGGCTTCCCGATCGCGACATCGTGCAGCGCCTTCATGACGATGGTCCCCATCGAGTCGAGCCGTCCTGGCGCGTTGTGCCGATCTGGCGAGACAGACGATCAGATTGCGGATTCGGCGTCGAGCGCCCTCAGGCGCTCGCCAACGGCCTCCAGAATTGCTGTCCGAACCGGAGGTGAGGAGTCGAGAAGCTGGTGGAACCGTTTATGAGTCATCGACAGGAGGCGACAGAGGGATTCCGTCGTGGCCGTCGCGGTCCGCGGACCACCGTCCAGCAGGGCGATCTCGCCAAGGAAGTCGCCAGGTCCAATCGTGTTGATCGTCCGGCCGCCCCGCTCGATCTGAACGGTTCCACTCACGATGACGAAGAAGTAGCCCTCGTGCCGACCCTCGTGGGTTAAGGCCGTGCCGGCCGGAACGTCGATCTCGTCGGCGATTCGACCGATCTCCTCGAGCTCATTGCGACCAACTCCGGCAAACAGCGGCACCCGCTCCAGCAGCTCCAGCTTCGGGTCCATCGCCCACCACCCCTCGAAGCGACGGGCACGGCCTCCTTGGCCTGATCCCGTGCAGAAGAGCATAGCGGGCGCTCAGCGGTGCGCGGCATCCGAGTATCGAGCCAGAATTCGAACGTCTCGGGATTGCTCACGCGACAAGGTCAGGGGACGCCCGAGCCGCTACGGGTGCCTCAATCGTCAGGGGCGGGCGCCTGATTGAGGGCCGCCAGCAACCGACCCAGCATCTCCCAGCGGCGACGGCGAACCGCCACCTCGTCGCTCATCGTTTCGCGGGCGGTGTCGCTGCCGTAGCCGAACGAGTGGCGCGCGGCGCGACGCTGGAGCTCGCTGAGCTCGCTCGCACGTGCCGCCAGGAGAGCTCCGCGCAAGGCCTCCCGATCGGCCTTGCCTTCGATCGGGACGTCCAACCGCAGGATCCGCGGCCGCTCGATCTTGCTCACGCGACCTCCCCGGGAGAGGCCGATAGCCGCGCCACGACCGCTTGAGTCAGGCCCCACGCTCGCGATGGATCGCGCGGGAGGCGGATCCGGACCTGGTTCGAGGCAAAGGTGACGTCGGACGGCTTGACGCCCGGCAGTCCCCCACCGGCGAGCAGCCGCATCGCGGTTGCCCGCGACAAGCCCTCGCCGAACCGGACGACGAGCAGCCCATCCTCGCGCGCCATCGACGCGACGCCGGCCGCCTCGGCCGTCAGGCGCATCTCCGCGACCTCGACCAACCGCACGACCGGCAGCGGCATCGGCCCGAAGCGGTCCGTCACCTCCTGGCGGAACGCGGCGAGATCGCCGACGGAGCGGGCTCGAGCCAGCCGCCGGTACAGCTCGAGCTTCTGGGCCTCCTCGGGAACGTACGTGTCTGGCAGGTGCGCCTCGACCGGCAGGTCGATCACCGCCTGTGGCTTCTCGACCCGTGCGGGCCGATCCTCCCGCCGCGCCTTGCGCTCCTCGACCGCCTCCGCCAGCAGCCGCGAGTACAGGTCGAACCCGACGGCGGCCATGTGCCCGGACTGCTCCCCACCCAGGATGTTCCCCGCCCCCCGGATCTCGAGATCCGCGAGCGCGATCTGGAACCCGGCGCCCAGCTCCGACGCGTTGAAGATCGCCTGGAGCCGCTTGCGCGCCTCCTCGCTCATCCGCTCGCGGCGGCGATAGAGCAGGTAGGCATACGCCCGGCGCGACGACCGCCCGACCCGCCCCCGCAGCTGGTACAGCTGGGCGAGTCCGAGGGTGTCGGCCCGATCGATCACGATCGTGTTGACGTTCGGGATGTCCAGCCCGGACTCGATGATCGTCGTGCAGACCAGGACATCGGCATCGCCACCCGCGAACTTGATCATCACGCTCTCGAGATGGCCCTCGGGCATCTGCCCGTGGCCGACGACGAACTTCGCGTCCGGCAGCATCCGCCGCAGCTGCTCGGTCTGGGCCTCGATCGTCTCGACGCGATTGTGGACGTAGAAGACCTGGCCGCCGCGATCCAGCTCGCGCAGGATGGCGTCGCGGACGAGCCCGGCCGAGGCCTCGGCGACCCGGGTCTGGATCGGCAGCCG
>Ga0070706_100007778_pt1 | contig 10018 bp, 7 predicted proteins | sample KBSK5501metaG_FD_65476 | JGI IMG/M metagenome (GOLD analysis project Ga0070706, IMG submission 65476) | Corn, switchgrass and miscanthus rhizosphere microbial communities from Kellogg Biological Station, Michigan, USA - KBS K5-50-1 metaG | ecosystem: Host-associated > Plants > Roots >... | reverse complement strand
CGCGGAAAGCGGTCGCGCGCCGCTGCAGAAATTCGAGCCAGCGGACCGGCTGCGGCTCGATCTGCAAGCGATTCGTTTCGATGCGCGAGACGTCGAGCAGCTCCGTGATCAGGCCCATCATGCGATCGATCTCGCTGAGCACCGCGCTCAGATACGTCGTTCGATCGGTGGTCGGAAGATCTTCGCCGCTCTGCGTCAGGAGCTGCGTGTAGCCCTTGATGGTGGTCAGTGGCGTGCGCAGCTCGTGCGATGCCACCGACAGGAATTCATCCTTCTTGCGATCGAGCTCCTGAAGCGCTGTGATGTCGCGGATGACGAGCACAGCCCCGACCACGCCGTTGCTCTCGATCGGCGCAGCAGCGATCGAAAGATCGAGATCCCTTCCTGTGATCAGATGCCTTCCGATCGCGAGATAGTCAGGCACAGCCAAGCCACGCAACGCGCGGGCATACGGAAGGTCTTCACGTGGAATCGGCCGGCCGTCGGGATAGCGCAGATGGAAACGTTCGAATGATCCGAGCTGGACGGCTTCGCTGCGTGAACCCAGACCGAACATCGTGAGACCCGACTGGTTGACATCGACGACATCGCCGGCCACGTCGTAGACCCACAGGCCGTCTGTCATCGACCCCAGGATTGAATCCAGACGCGCGGAACGCTCGGCCATCATCTGCGCCAGCGCTTCGATCTCGCGCTTGGCCTTGATCTGATCGGTCACGTCCTGAATCAGGATCGTCAGATTCTGGGTGATGCCGGAGAACCGTCCGCGGGAGGCCGAGATGATGCGATTGACGTACATCGGACCTTTGCGCGTGAACGTCTCGTAAGCCTCATCGAAACGCGTCTCCGCAGACTCCGCGACCTGCTTGAGGGTCTGTTCCCAGCCCGGGATGACTTCCGCCACCCGCAAGTCGATCACGCGGGTATCGGCACTGATCTTTCCGAACTGCGAGGCGAACTCGAGCCACCGCGCGTTCGCGAGCTCGAAGCGCAACTCGTCCGCCGAGATGACGGCGATGCCGATCGGCGCGGTCTCGAGGACGGCTTCGAATCGCACGCGCGCATCCACCTCGCGCCTGGCCAGCTCCTCGGCTGCTCGATGACCTTCCTGCGAAATGCGCGTCAGGCGGTGAATGTGGATGGCCGCGCCGAGACGCTCGGCCACCGATTGCACGAACTCCAGATCTTCAGCATCGAAGTTGCGATTGTCATCGTCATTTCGCGCTACGACGATGGCGCCAACGGCTTCTCCGTACGACTCGATCGGACAGGCGATCAAGCTCTGCTCGCGCATGGACGCGATCAGCCGCTTCTCGTTGTCATCGCGGCCAAAATCGATGACCGCGTTTCCTTTGACATCGGAAAAAAGCAACGGCCGGCCGATCTGAAAGACCGTTCCAGGGATTCCGTCGCCCGCGCGATACGGCACCCGGATGATGTAATCGCAAAACCGCGCCACGGCCGCCATCTTCGAAGACATGCCGGCCAGGCGCAGGTCGCCGCTCGCCTGGTTGTAAAGGTAGATCATCGACGATCCACCGGTGGCCTCAGCGATCCGCCGCGCGGGCTCGTCGAGATTGTCGAGCGATGATTCCACCGCCACGGCTGCCAGGCCGATGTTGGCCAGACACTCCGCGTGTCGCCGGCGACGTCCTTCGCGCTCGCGGTTGATCCGATCCTCCGCCACCTGCTCCGTGACGTCCTGCACCAGCACAGTGATGCTCTGGGTCGCGCCTGAGAATCGTCCGCTGACGGCTGAAACAATGCGATTGACGTAGCGCGTGCGCGATCCGATCCGGATCTCGAGCGCTTCGTCGATGCGAGGTTCGCCGCTCTCCGCCACCTGCCGCAGCACCACGTCGAATCCCGGAATGACCTCGTCGACGCGCAAAGTGACCAGCCGGGTATCGGCCGAAATCTTTCCGAAGTGAGCGGCAAACTCGGTCCATCGCGCGTTCGCCAGCTCGAAGCGCAGCTCGTCGGCGGAGATGACGGCGATGCCGATCGGCGCGGTCTCGAGCACCGCTTCCAACCGCACGCGAGCATCGACTTCGCTGCGCGCCAGTTCGTCGGCCGCGCGATGGCCTTCCTGCGAAATGCGTCCCAGGCGGTGAATGTGCGCGGCCGCTCCGATGCGTTCGGCGATCGCCTGCGCGAATTCGACGTCTTCAGCGTCGAATTTTCGATGCGCTTCAGATTGCGAGATGACCAGCGAACCGATGCGGTCGCCGTACGACTCGATCGGCACCGCGATCAGGCTGCGCTCACGCATGGCCGATTTGATGGCCTTCTCTTCGTCATCGCGCGCATAGTCCAGGATGTCGTTGCCGTGAATGTCGAAAAAGAAAAGCGGACGGCCGATCTGAAAAACCGTTCCGGGAATCCCTTCGCCGGTTCTGTAGGGATGCGTGACGAAGTAATTGCGGACCTTCTCTGTTTCGCCGGTGCCCGCATAACCGACGACATCGAGCGTTCCCCCTGAGGAGTGATACAGGTAGATGCGGACCGCGCCGCCTAGGGCATGCGCGATGCGTCGCGCCGGCTCGTCGAGATTGTCGAAGTTCGGCTGAAGGAGCAGCGGGTCGAGGCCGAGGTTTGCAAGCGCTTCGGCGCGGCGGCGGCGGGAGAGCTCGCGCTCGGCGGCGTGATGTTCATCCGTGACATCGCGCGACAACACGACCGAACCGATCACATTGCCTTCGCCATCGCGGATCGGCGCGGCTTTCAGATTGATGACCCGATCGTCGTTGGTCCGCGGATCGTGAATCAGATACTCGTCGTCCACCGACTCACCCCGGATCGCGCGAAGCGACGGCAGCTCCTGCGGTGCAAGCGGAGTCCCGTCCACGCGGCGATACTGATTCAGGCGCAGGCGTTGTTCGGGATCAGGACTGAAAAGCTGCGATGGTTCGTGCGCGGCGGCGGCGTTCATCCGCTCGAGGTGGCCGTCGGAGTCGTAAATGGCTGCCGGTTCCGGAATCTGATCGAGAATCGCGGCGGCCTTGGCAATCTCACGCACGGCACGCTCGTGCAGCAGGGTGTTGCTGAGCGCCAGGGTGGCGTAGCGTCCGATTTCGGCGAACAGCGAGATTTCTTCCCCGGTCCACTCACGGCGCTCCGTGCATTGGTGCATCACAAAGGCCCAAGGGTCGTCATCGTGCGGCCGCAGAATTTGCAGCAGCGCCGACCGGACCTGATATCGCCTGGCCAGCTCGACAATCGAATCGGGATCACCTTCGAGGACCGTAATCGGCGTCGGAGAGTGCAGAGCGCGCCGCATGATCGGCTTGCTGAGGATCGCCGGCGTGTTCGGTTCCATCGCAATCGGGATGTGCGACGCCGTAATGGCGAAGCGGATGTTGGCGGTGGTGGCTTCCTCGACAATCGGATGCACGAGGACGACGCGATCCGCGCCGAACTGTTCCAGGGTGATATTCGCGATCCGGCGAAGGACTTCGTCGAGATCAAGCGTGCCTGCGAACGACTCCAGGATGCTCGAAAGAAAGCGGGATCGCTCTTCCGGGGTCCATTGTTGCGGCCGCCTGCGCGGATGGGCGGATATGGTCATCGGAGTCCGGGACAAATGATCCTAACAGAATGACACACCACTACAATGCCAGGGTGCCGAAGCGCTCATTTGACGAGCTCGTCGCGCTCATGACCACCCTGCGCGGCCCCGGTGGCTGCCCCTGGGACCGGAAGCAGACTCTGGCGACGCTCAAGCCTTTTATTGTCGAGGAATCCTACGAGGTCGTCGACGCCATTGACCGCAACGACCGCCAGGCGCTGGCCGAGGAGCTTGGGGATTTTCTGCTGCAGGCGGTGTTCGTCGCAGAGATCACGCGTGGAGAGGGGTCGTTCGATATCTACGACGTCATCACGACGATCCATGACAAGCTGGTCCGCCGGCATCCGCACGTCTTCGGCAACGTCGAGGCCAAGGACGCCGAGCAGGTTCTCGTCAACTGGGAAAAACTCAAGAATGAGGAGCGAAAGGCGGAGAACAAGAGCGTGCTGGCGGGCGTACCGCAGTCTCTCCCCGCGCTTCTCAAAGCCTCACGACTGACCGAGAAGGCCGCGCGGGTCGGATTTGACTGGCGCCGCGCCGAGGACGTCTTCGCGAAGATCGACGAAGAGATTGACGAGCTGCGCGAGGCGGTCGGCGAGGAGGACGCCGGAAAAACTCACGACGAGATCGGCGACCTCCTCTTCACCATCGCCAACATTGCGCGCAAGCTCGGTGTCAACGCCGAAGAAGCGCTGCAGTCGGCCAATCGCAAATTCATGCGCCGCTTCGAGTCAATGGAGAGCGCCGTACGCGCAAAGGGCCGCAATCTCGATCAACTGACCCTGGAACAGATGGACGCGCTATGGGACGACGCCAAGGCCGCCGAGCGCTCGTAGTCCAGAATGTCATCCCGAGCGTCGCGAGGGATCGGTGTGGGAGGGAGGTGCGAAGCACGTGATGCGCGCCGCCCGGCCACACCGTTTCCTCGCTACGCTCGGAATGACACTGGTGCTGCTGCTGACGGCGCAACTGTTCGGCGCGCGACCGGCGATCTTCGCGATCGATCAATATCGAGAGCACATCTCCCCGCATCTGCGCGGAGTGGTCGAATGCCGCTTCACCCCGACCTGCTCGTACTACGGGCGCGAATCGATCCGAAAACACGGCCTTCTGATCGGCGGCGCAAAAACAGTGTGGCGGCTGGCACGCTGCGGCCCCTGGACTCCTCTCCACACGCCCGACCCGCCATAAATTTTGGATTTTGGATTTTGGATTAATCCAAAATCGGCAATCCAAAATCCAAAATCACTCTAAAGGCTCCTCCGCGCTGGGGCAGAGCTCGTTGAGTTGGCATTCGCGGCATTTCGGCTTCCGCGCGACGCAGATCTGCCGTCCATGGAAGATCAGGCGATGCGAGAACATCGTCCACTCTTTCTGCGGGATCAGTTTCATCAAATCCTGCTCGATCCTTTCCGCATCGCTGTGTGCAGTGAGGCCGAGACGGCCTGAGACGCGGGTGACGTGGGTGTCGACCACGATGCCGACCGGCGTGTGGAACGCGTTCGCCAGCACGACGTTCGCGGTCTTGCGGCCGACGCCCGGCAGCGCGGTCAGCTCCTCCATCGTGCGGGGAACTTCGCCCCCGTGTTTTTCCACGATGGCCTTCGAGGCGGCGATCACGGCCTTCGCCTTGTTGCGAAAAAAGCCCGTCTGCCGTACATCCCGCTCCATCTCCGGCTGCGTTGCGTTCGCGAAGGCCTGCGGATTCGGATACTTGCGGAACAGCGATTTCGTGACGATGTTCACTCGCGCGTCGGTCGATTGCGCGGAGAGCATGGTGGCAATCAGCAGCTCGAAGGGATTCGTGAAGTCGAGCGTGGTCTTCGCCTTCGGATACATCCGCTTGAGGCGCGAGACGATCTCCAGCGCGCGCTCCTGCTTCTTGGTCTGCCTGGCCGCCATCGGACTTAGAATCAAACCATGACCACGTCCGTCTCGGAAACCCGAGTGATCCGTGCGCCGCGCGGCACTGAAATCTCGTGCAAGGGCTGGCAGCAGGAAGCGGCGCTGCGGATGCTGATGAACAACCTCGATCCTGAGGTCGCCGAGCGGCCTGAGCAGCTCATCGTCTATGGCGGCATCGGAAAAGCGGCGCGCAACTGGAAGTGCTACGACGCGATTGTGGCCACCCTCAAGCGCCTGAAGAATGACGAGACGCTCCTGGTGCAATCGGGAAAGCCGGTCGGCGTTTTCAAGACGCACGAGAATGCGCCGCGCGTGCTGATCGCGAACGCGAATCTCGTCCCGCACTGGGGCACCTGGGACGAGTTCCGCCGCCTCGACGCCCTCGGCCTCACGATGTACGGGCAGATGACCGCCGGTTCGTGGATCTACATCGGCACGCAGGGAATCCTGCAGGGCACATACGAGTGCTTCGCGTCCGTCGCGCGCACGCACTTCAACAACACGCTGCGCGGGAAGCTGGTGGTCACCGCCGGGCTGGGCGGGATGGGTGGGGCGCAGCCGCTGGCGGCAACCATGAACGAGGCCACTGCCCTGATCGCGGAAGTCGATCGATCGCGCATTCAGCGCCGTCTGGACAAGCGATATCTGGACATCGAGGTGGCGAATCTGGACGCCGCCATCGACCGCGCGATGCAAGCTCGCGCGGCCGGCGAGGCCATCTCGATCGGCGTCGTCGCGAACGCCGTCGATTTGCTCGAGCGACTCATCGCGCGCGGCATCGTGCCCGACATCCTCACCGATCAAACTTCGGCACACGACGAATTGAACGGCTACGTTCCGGCCGGGATGTCGTTCGACGCCGCGCTCGCCATGCGGGAGAGCAGTGCCGAGATGTACATCGAGCTGTCGTACGAGACGATGGCCCGTCACATGCGCGCGATGCTGGAGCTGCAGCGCCGCGGCGCGATCACATTCGACTACGGCAACAATCTGCGGGGCCAGGCGCAGAACGCCGGCGTCAAGAACGCTTTCGACGTCCAGGGATTCGTGCCGCTCTTCATCCGGCCGCTCTTCTGCGAGGGAAAGGGGCCGTTCCGATGGGCCGCACTTTCCGGCGATCCGAACGATCTGTATGTCACCGACGAAGAAATACTCACATTATTTCCTAATGATCAAGCATTACATCGCTGGATCCGGATGGCGCAGAAGCGCGTCGAGTTTCAGGGATTGCCGGCGCGCATCTGCTGGCTGGGGTATGGCGAGCGTGCCAAGGCCGGCCTGCTATTCAACAAACTGGTAGCTGAGAAAAAAGTGAAGGCTCCGATCGTCATCGGGCGCGATCATCTCGATGCCGGATCGGTGGCATCGCCCAATCGCGAGACCGAAGGGATGCGCGACGGATCGGATGCCATCGCAGACTGGCCCATTCTCAATGCGCTTCTCAACGCGGTCGCCGGCGCGAGCTGGGTCTCGGTGCACCACGGCGGCGGCGTCGGCATCGGCTATTCGATTCACGCCGGGATGGTGGTGGTGGCCGACGGCACACCGGCTGCCGCGGAGCGCCTGCAGCGCGTTCTCACAACGGATCCCGGCACCGGCGTGATGCGACACGCGGACGCGGGCTACGAGCGCGCGATCGAGGTCGCGAAAGAGCGCGGCGTCGACTTACCGATGATCGGCAGTTAGGCCGAGGATCTTGTCGGCGCCCGACTGCCGAAGCCGCAGGAGCTTCTCAACCGGCACGTTGGTGTAGCCCTTCTCAGCGAGCTTGCGGATGTAATCGGGAGTCACGTGGAAGATTCCCATTTCGCTGAGCTGGTGCGCAGTCAAGTTGGTGTAGCCGAGCTTCCGGTATTCCTCGATGCGCGACAGCGTCACATTCCCCACCCGAAGATCGGTGAGCTGACGCGCCGTGAGATCGCTGAGTCCCGCCGAGCGCATGTCTCGAATGTACGCAGGCGTGACTCCCAGGATCGCCATGTCGGCGAGCTGCCGGGCGGTCAGATCTTTGTAGCCTAACGCGCGAATTTCGTTGATATAGGCCGCGTCGACGCGGCCCACCCGAAAATTTACGGCCTCCCTCAAAGTCAGGTTGGGGTAGCCCGCGCGCGTGATCTCGCGAAGAAAATCGGGAGTGATGCGAAAAATCGCGATCTCCTCCACCTCGCGCTGCGTGGGCTGATATCCCATCGCGCGCAGGTCTCGGATGGTCTGCGGCGCGAAGTCGTGGGCCGCAAAGACCAGCAGCTCGTCATCTTTGAAATCGCGGTAGCCGAGCGTCTCCATCTCGCGCACAAACGCCTCGCTCGGGGTGAAGTGAAAATGCCCGGCACCGGTGCCGTTCGCCACTCGCCCTTCGAAGGCGATCACACCCGCCGGGCGGCGCAGCTCGAACTGCACGTTGGCGGCCGGCGAGACTAGATCGGCCTTCGACAATCCGTTGTAGCTCGCCAGCGCGTCATCGAATCCCATGATGTTGTTCCAGCCGAAACCCATCCCGCGCCGCTCGCTGCCCTCCTTGCCGCGGAAGAGGGTCATCTGCAGCCGATCGTCCCTCAAATCGGCAGTCCACACGCCGCTCCGGGCCTCGCTGGCGGCGTAAACCGAGAAACAGATTGCAATGGCGATGATCACGAAGAGAAGCGTTTTCATGATGGCGGTTCTCCTAGGAGCGCCATCATGTACGAAAAGATTCGTATTGTCAACGAAGAGCTTCGTAGGCCTTGGAGTGCGGTGCCTTGGGTACCGCTTTGCGCCGGCTGAGAGCCGGCGCTACGTAGAGCCGCCTCTCAGGCGGCTCATAGCCCACTACGACGAGGCGTCCGCGATCGCCACGCCCAGCTTCTTGAGCTGCCGCTCCGCCTCCCGCCCCTTTCGGGGGAAGACGCAGCGCTGCTCCCAGACGGCTTTGTAGAGCGAGACCGCCGCCTCACGATCGCCGGCCAGCGCTTTTCTACGGGCGTCGTCGAGCTGCCCTTCCAGGGCCACCTCCCGGGCGCGCAAGTGATCGCGGACCAGCCGCTCCACCGCCGCCACGCGGAGCAGGCCCCGCTCGTTGTCGACTTTGCCGAGCTGCTTGCCGTCGCTGTCGATGAGCACCGCCACCGGGAGCGCTCCCGCGACGCCGAGCTTTGCGATCAGCACCGAATCGTCGCTGCGCACGACATCCATCGCAATGCATTGCGAAGCGAACGATGTCAGCGGCCGCGAGAAAAGCAGTTCCGAGCGTTTGAAATCATTGCGGGACGCCGGGATCCAATACAGAATCAGCGGCGCCTTCACCGGTTCGTCGCCGGGCGCGATCACTTTCCACGGAACGAACGAGACGGGCTCCGAGACATCGGCCGCCACCGTGCCGACGGCCAGAACAAGAATGCCGAGAGACGCCGCGAGCCGGACCCACACGACGCGCATGCCTTACTCCTCTTGCTGGAACGCGGCGGATTATATGCCTGTGGCTGCTACCGGTTGATCTTTTTGCCGAGGTCGCGGAGTGCCTCACCGACTTTGCGGCGAGCCTTGCCGAAGCCCTCTTCGACCTTGCCGGCGTCGCGCTGATTGGCGCCTTCCTCTTGGAGGTTCACATCCCCGCGCAACTGCCCGATTTTCTCTTTGGCTGCCCCAGCCGTCTTGTCGATCTTTCCGCGAATTTCGTCTTCATTCGGTTTCATTTTCTTTCTTTCCTCCGGTAGGAAAATGTCCAAGAATCGTTCCGACATGCGATCTCTAGCCGGGCTCTTCCTCATCTTTTCCGCTACTGCCCTCGCGCAACCTCAGTTGACGCTCAAGCAGATTGCGACCGGACTGAGCCGGCCGGTCGGCATCGTCAGCGCGGGCGACTCGCGCCTGTTCATCGTGCTGCAGTCAGGACAGATTGTGATTTACGACGGCACGCGAGTCCTGGCCACGCCTTTCCTCGATATCCGCAATCTCGTGACTCCTGGCATTTCCGGAGACAGCGAGCGCGGACTCCTCGGTCTGGCCTTCGATCCGCGTCGCAACGGAGAGTTTTACGTCTACTACACGAACACTTCCGGCGACATCACCATCGCGCGATATGCGACCGCTCCCGATCCCGATCATGCCGTTCCGAACACCGCCGCGATCGTGCTCACCATCCCCCACCCGAATTTTTCGAACCACAACGGCGGCGAAATGCAGTTTGGGCCAGATGGCTATCTGTACATCGGCGTCGGCGACGGCGGCTCCGCCGGCGATCCCAACAACAACGCCCAGAATCGCACACGGCTCCTCGGAAAAATTCTTCGGATCGATGTCAGCACCCTTCCCTACCGCGTGCCGCCCTCCAATCCTTTCGCAAACGAGGTCTGGGCGTACGGTCTCCGCAATCCGTGGCGATTCAGCTTCGATCGGCTCACAGGCGATTTGTGGATCGCAGATGTCGGTCAGAATTTGTGGGAAGAAGTCGATCTGCAGCCGTTCAGCAGTATCGGCGGCGAAAATTATGGATGGCGCATCATGGAAGGATTCCACTGTTTCAACGCCCAGACGTGCAACCAAGCGGGGCTCGTTCTACCGATCCTG
>Ga0070706_100007777_pt1 | contig 10018 bp, 10 predicted proteins | sample KBSK5501metaG_FD_65476 | JGI IMG/M metagenome (GOLD analysis project Ga0070706, IMG submission 65476) | Corn, switchgrass and miscanthus rhizosphere microbial communities from Kellogg Biological Station, Michigan, USA - KBS K5-50-1 metaG | ecosystem: Host-associated > Plants > Roots >... | reverse complement strand
TGCCGATCGCGGGCATGGCGCTCGATCGCTTCAGCGTGCGCGTCGTGACCTCCGTGGGGACCGTGCTGCTCGTGATCTCCCTCGTGCTGACCGCGTTCGTCCGCAACTTCTGGGAGTTCGCCGCGGTCTACGGCGTCCTCGTGCCGCTGGGGCTGGCCGGCACCGGCCCGGTCATCGCCTCCGGGGTCGTCGCGCGGTGGTTCAACAAGCGCCGCGGCACCGCGCTGTCCGTGCTCGGCAGCGCGTCGATGACGGGCATGAGCCTGCTCGTTCCCCTGGTGACCTGGCTCATCCTCACGACGGGCTGGCGGATCACGTACGTGGTGATCGCGGGCGGCATCATCGCGCTCGTGCTGCCGCTCTGCTTGCTGGTGGTCCGCGACTCGCCGGAGTCCATCGGGCTCACGGCCGACGGCGGGGTGCTGAAGGCCGGCGCCACGGCCGCGCCGGTCGAGCGGGTGACCGCGAGGGCGGCGCTCCAGACGCTGGCCTTTTGGCAGCTCGCGGGCTCGTTCTTCACGTGCGGATTCTCGATGAGCCTCTTGTCCGCGCACGGGATCCCGATGCTCACCGATCACGGCTACTCGCCCATGTTCGCGTCGTGGACCTTCGGGGTCCTCGGCGGCTCGAGTATCGGATTCACGGTGATGCTGGGCGCGCTGTCCGACCGTTTCGGCCGGCGGCCGGTGCTCGCCGCGATCTACGCCGGGCGGGTCTTCATCTTCGCCGGCTTCTTCCTCATCCGCGACAACCCGATGGCCATCCTGGCCGTGGCCGTGCTCGGCGGCATCACGATGGCGGGCACGGGCTCGATGACCTCGGCGCTGACCGCCGATATCTACGGGCGCTTTTCCGTCAGCACGGTCTTCGGGCTGATCTTCCTCGTGCACCAGACGGGCTCGGCCATCGGATCCTTCCTCGCCGGCGCGCTGTTCGAGACGACGGGCGGCTATGGCGCGGCGTTCGCGCTGGCGTGCCTGTTCCTGGTGGGCGCGGCGATCGTGGCCCTCAAGATCGACAAGGGCGCCCGCCGGATCTGGCGGATTGATTACATGGGGGGCTCCGGGCGCCCCCCAAGCCCCCGAAACGCTCGGGGCACCCCGGCGTAGCCGTGGCGCCCCTCGATCACCACAGCGCCGCCGAGGCGCGGCGCGCGCCCTCGACGAGCGAGCGGAGCTTGTGCCAGACGATGTTGGTGTCGACCTGGACTCGTCCGGCGAAGGTCCCGAATCCGCAGTCGACGCCGGCGATGACGTTGTCCCGGCCGACCACGCCGGCGTAGCGCTCGATCCGCTCCGCCACGAGCTCGGGATGCTCGATGAAGTTCGTGGTGGAGTCGATCACGCCGGCCACGAGCACCTTGCCCTCGGGCAGGGGCACGTCTTGCCATACCTTCCACTCGTGCTCGTGACGCGGGTTGGCGCCGGCGATCACGAGCGCGCCCGGGCGGGCCTTGACGATCACGTCGACGATGTCGCGGAGCGGCACGTCGCGGTGGTGGGGTCCGCCGGTGCTCGCCCAGCAGACGTGCATGCGCATCCGGTCGGCCGGAATCCCGGCGACGGCGTGGTTGAGGACCTCGACGTGCATCGCGGCCACGCGCCGGAACTCCTCGAGGGTCAGGTGGGCGAACTGGGTGTGCCGTCCGAGGGCGAGGTCCGGACAGTCCACCTGAAGGATGAATCCGGCCCGCACGATGGCTTCGTACTCCCGCTTCATCACGTCGGCCAGCGTGTAGAGATACTCTTCGTCGCTCCGGTAATGGCGGTTCTGGAGGAATCGTCCGATCTGCCCGGGTGACGGCGACGTCATGAAGATGTCCTCCGCCCGCGCGGCCGCGCCGGCATCCGCGAGATTCCGGATGTCGCGCTCGACGGCCGGCCAGTCCTTCCAGGTCACGGGGCCGGTGCAGGCGGGCCGCTTCTGGAATGGCGGAGCGAACTGCCGCGCCATCTCGGTCCACTCGGGAAACTCCTCGGCGTCGGGGTTGGGCCACGGCGCGCTCTCGCCGCTGAAGCCGGTCAGCCGGTCCTTGACGTACACGGTGTAGTCGGCCCGGCCCTGCTCACCGTCGTTGACGACCGAAAGGCCCGTCTCGATCTGCTGCTTCACGACGTCGAACACCGCGGAGCGTGTGCGCTCATGGAGCGTGGTCGCGTTGTCCAGACGACCGTCCTCGCGCTCCTGGAGCAGGCCGAGCAGGTCCTTGGGCCGCGGGAGGCTGCCGGTATGTGTGGTGAGGATCCTCTCCCCCATCATTGGCCGTATCCTATACCGACGATGACTTCCAGCATGGGCCCGCCCTCCGCCGAGACGATCGACCGGCTGCGTCAGGTCACCACCGCCACACTCGCGAGCCAGCTCTTCAAGCGGGGATTCAGGAACGTCTTCCTCCGGGGACTGCGCCCGCTGTGCCCCGCTCTCCGCATGGTGGGCATCGCGACGACGCTCCGCTTCGTGCCCGCCCGCGAGGATCTGGCGACGTACGAGCGGCTCGGTGACCCGGCGTACCCGCAGCGTCACGCCATCGAGCACATCGCCGCCGGCCACGTCCTGGTGGCTGATTGCCGGGGCGTCGCCGACGCCGGAGCGGCGGGTGAGATCCTCATCGCGCGCCTCCAGGCGCGCGGCGCGGCCGGCCTCGTCGCCGACGGCGGGATCCGCGACTGGGAGACCGCGCGGTCGCTCGCCTTTCCCGTCTACGCCCTGGGCCCGGCCGCGCCGGCCCACGTCGCGCGCCACCTCGCCGTCGACACCGACGTGCCCATCGCGTGCGCCGAGGTGCTGGTGATGCCGGGCGACGTGCTGGTCGGCGATGGCGACGGTGTCGTCTGCATCCCACGCCACGTCGCCGACACGGTCACCGCCGACGCGCTCGAGCAGGATCGCCTCGAGGCGTTCGTCCTCGACCGGGTCAAGCGCGGCGCGGCGCTCCCCGGGACGTATCCGCCGAGCGAGGCCACTCGCGCGGAATACGAGGCGTCGCGGCGTACCAGCTCGCCGGGCCGCTGACGCACTTGGCGGGCGCCCGCATGATGGCCCGGGGCAGCTGGACCGTCATCGGCGCGGTGTGGGTCACGCTGGCGATCGCCTCCGGACTCTACTTCTCGTTCCCCGTGTTCTTCGTCGCGCTGGTGGAGGAGTTCGGCTGGTCGCGCGGCGCGACGGCCGCGGCGTTCTCGATCTCCTCGGTCGTCCAGGGCGTGCTCTCCCCGGTGGTGGGCATCCTCGTCGATCGTCTGGGCCCGCGCCGGGTGATGCTCGGCGGCGCGGTGGTGCTGGGCGGCGCGTGCGCGCTGTCGAGCCGGATCGGAGCGCTGTGGTCGCTCTACGCGGTGGCCGGCGTGCTGGCCGCGGTGGGCGTGTGCGCGGTGAGCTGGGTCCCGACGGGAGCCCTGATCGCGCGCTTGTTCGCCGAGCGCCGCAGCAGCGTGATGGGCGTGGCGTTCTCGGGCATGGGAGCCGGCGTGCTCGTGATCGGCCCGCTCGCCCAGTGGCTGATCGTCCAGTACGGCTGGCGCATCGCCTATCTCGTGCTCGGGATGGGCACGCTCGCGGTGCTCGTCCCGCTGGTCTGGCTCGGCGTGCCCGAGGTCCCGGTGCCGGCGGCCCGCGATCGCGACGACGCGAGGACATCGATGCCCGTAGCGATGGGCGCGGGTGAGGAGATCGGCGACGCCCTGCGCACGCGGGCATTCTGGGCGCTGTTCTTCGCGTACATGTCGACCCCGCTGGCCGTCTTCTCGGTCGTCACCCACCAGGTGGCGTTCGCGGTCGACCACGGGTTTCCGCGCCTGCTCGTGGCGGGCATCTTCGGGCTCACCGGTCTCCTGTCGGTGGTGGGACGGATCGTGTTCGGCATCGCGGCCGATCGCATCGGTCGCACGACCTCGGCGACCATCTCCTACGTGTGCACCGCGGTGGGCACGCTCTGTCTGCTGGGGCTGGAGGTGTGGCCGCACGTGGCGGCGCTCTATGCGTACGCGCTCTTCTTCGGCCTCGGCTTCGGCGCCCGCGGGCCGATCATCACCGCGATCGCGGCTCAGCTCTTCCCGGGCCGGCGCTTCGGCGTCATCTACGGCCTGCTCAGCGTGGGCAACGGCATCGGCGGTGGGCTGGCCCCCTGGTTCGGCGGCTTCGTGCACGATGTCACGGGCAGCTATCGCATCGCCTTCCTGATCGCCATCGGCTTCTGCGTGACCGGCGCCGTCTGCTTCCGGCTCGCGCGACCCCCGCGCCGGATTGCTTGACTGACATGGGGGGCCTCGAGCGGGCCCCCCAAGCCCCCCTGGCTGCTCGGGGCGCCCCGGCGAAGCCGTGGCGCCCCTCGAAATACTCCTAGATGTCCGTTACTTCATCGGAGAGAACGCCGTCGGGCGCAGCATCGTCACGGTCACCTGCTCGACGATGGGCCCGTTCTTCTCGCTCTCGGCGAAGACGCGGGCGCGCTCGGGGTCCTTGGCGAACGTGTCGAACTTCGTCACGCGCTCGTCGAGGCTCTCCCAGGCCAACAGGTAGGTGAGCACGTGATCGTTGCCGCCCATGCGGTTCAGCCAGTACCCGACCTGGCGGAAGCCATGCTTCTTGAAGGCGTCGCACGTGAAGCCGCCGAACCGCTCGGTGATGTTGGTGATCTTCTGCGGCATGGCCTGGTACTCGCGCAGCTCGAAGAAGTAGGGCTTGCGGGTCGACGCATCCGGGCCATAGGCCTCCCCACGGTCGAGCTGCGAGTACGAGGTCGGCTCCATCAGCTGGTTGTAGACGCGGTTCACCAGCGGGCCGCCCTTCTCGGTCTCCGCCCACTTCTTGGCGCGCTCGGGATCGGCCCGCCACGCCGCGTTCTTCTTCGTGCGCTCCTCCCAGCTCTCCCAGCCCCAGATGTAGACGACCTGGTTGCTCTTCTCGCCCATCAGGGGCGTCCAGAAGCCGATCAGGCGGAAGCCGTACTCTTTCCACTTGTGCACGGTGAAGCTGCCGAAGCGGTCGACGAGCGCGGGCAGCTTACCGGCGGCCACATCGTAACGACGCAGTTCGTAGAGCATGAGTCACCTCACGGTGGGCGATTGAACGGAAGCCAGGATACCATTGACGGACATGCACATCTGGGTCGACGCCGACGCCTGTCCCGTCGTCATCAAGGACATCCTGTTTCGGGCCGCCGAGCGGGCCCGAGTCCCCGTCACGCTCGTGTCCAACATGGCCCTGCGCATCCCGACCTCGCCGTTCATCACGACCGTGCGGGTGCCCAAGGGCTTCGACGGTGCGGACACGCGCATCGCCGAGCTGATGCGGCCGGGCGACCTCGTGATCACGGCCGACATTCCCCTGGCCGCCGTCGTCGTCGGCCGCGGCGGGCGGGCGCTGAATCCTCGCGGCGAGCTCTACACGGAGGACAACGTCCAAGAGCATCTCGCGGTACGCAATCTCATGCAGACGCTCCGGGGGAGCGGGGAGAACGTCGGCGGCCCCGCCGCGTTCAACGCGACCGACCGCCACGCCTTCGCCAATCAGCTGGATCGGCTGTTGGCCGCGCGGGGCACCGGATAGGGCCGCACCGACGTCAGGTCTCGGCGGGCTTCCGAAAGAGCACTTCGCGAACGCCCGACTTCAACAGGACCGAACCGAACAGCTCGAGGCCGGCGAACAAGTCGTGGATGTCGCGGTTCTGCAAGACGCGCCCGCGGCCACAGGCGCCGGCGTAGAAGCGGCAGCGGAGATGCGCTTCGTCCTCGATGATGTACTTGGTGTAGCGCCAATCGTCGGGCCCACCGCCGCTGAAGAAGCCGAGGAGCGCGCCTCCCGGCCGTAGCACCCGCGTCAATTCGCCGGCGAGAACGGTGGCCGCCCCCGGAGAGAGATAGTCGAAGATGTCCCAGCAGAGCACCGCGTCGACGCTCTCGTCGAGCAACGGGAAGCGACGTTCCAGGAACTCCGGAAACCGATCGAGCGCGCCCTGGCGCGCGTGGTCGTCGAGGTCGGCGTACAGATCTTCCACGTGGATCTTGCAGCCGATGCGCTCCCCGAGGAACGTGATATTCGAGCCGATGACCGGGCCCAGATCGACCAGCTCGGCCGCCGGCTGAGCAAACACGAGGGACAGGAACTTCGCGAGGGTCGTGCTCGTGCAGACGATCTCCGCGGCGTCGGCGGCGGGCGGGCGCGCCTCGACGCCGATCCGACGTTGCCCATCGTCGGGTCGAGAGACCCGCCGACTGAGGCCGGAGACGAGACTCGAGAGGCTGCCGCTTTTCTGGCCGGCGCTCACCGCGACTCAGACGCGGACCAGCTCATCGGTCAGGAGGCCGCCACGAGCTTCGGCGCCCTCACTTGCCGGTCGAGGGCTTCGACCACACTCTCGGTCGAGCCCGGCTGCTCCTTGTGCTGCATGTCGATGCTGCCGCGGAAGGTCGATCCATCCGCGATCGCGACTCTGGGAGCCACGATATCCCCTTCGACGGATCCGCTTTCCCGGATCTCCACCTTCTCGGTCGCGGTCAAGTTACCGGTCACGTGCCCGAACACAATGATCGCCTTGGCGGCGACTTGCGCCGTGATCCGCCCGTTCGATCCGATCGTCAGCACATGGTTCCGCAGCTCGATCTTGCCGTCCACGTGGCCCTCGATCATGAGGTCCTCGCTGCCGCTCAGTTGACCGCTGATGACGATGCTCTTCCCGATGCTCGCCGGCTCTTCGTGCATAGGCTGTTGTTCCTCCCGTGTCAGATCAAGGCGGTCAGGCAACATCGATGGGGCGGACGCCTCAGTGATCGGGACACTCATCGGCCGAGGCGATTCCTCTCTCTTCCACATTTGGCTTTACCTCCGTGTGAACGCGGATTTCTGGTCGAAGCCCATCAGAGGTGAACCAAGGGCCGCCCATTTCGAGCAAGCGGGGTGCCACACGGGCGTGCCGGCAACTGCCGAAAACTTCAGGGCTCGACGGCGATGAGGTCTGCCGTGACCGTCGCACGAGAGACAGGCGTCAGCGCCTGAACGGGCGAACTGACACCCCGTCCGAAGCGCCATCATATGTTTGGCGAGCCGGGATCGAGCCCCAGGAGGAGACGGCCCGCGAGCTCGTAGGTATCCGGCGCGACCCAGACGTGAGCGCCTGCGGTGTGGATGTCGCGCAGGCACCGGTCGAGCCGGCTGCTGGCGTAGATCGCGGAAGCGCCCGCGAGCGTGTACATGAGATCCACCGCCTGCACCGCGTGCGCGTAGGCCTGGGCGACGGCGAGCCGGTAGACGGCGCGCTGCGACGGCGAGGGCGTCTCACGGCGGGACACCGTCTCCCAGATGTCACGCGTGGCCTCGCGCACGTAGGCGCGACCGGACCCGATCAGCGCTTCGGCCAGGGCGACCTTGGCCTGGATCGTCGTCCGCGTGGCGAGCCGGCCCTCGGGGGCATGCCACGTGGCCGACTTTCCACCGGCCAGGGCGATGAACTCGTCGATCGCGACACGCGCGATACCGAGACCCAGGGCGGCGTGGGCGACGTGGGTCCAGCCCACGAACTGGTAGAGCGGCTGGGATCGCTGCGAAGCTTCGGTCCCGCGGCGGACACGCTTCTCGGGAATGAAGACGTCGTTGATGGCGAAATCGTGGCTGCCTGTTCCGCGCATGCCCGTCGTGTGCCACGTGTCGCAGACCTCCACTTCCGACGCCGGCAACACGCACCGGAGATAGACCGGGGCGCCGTCGGGGCCGAGCCGCGGCCGCTCACCATCGTAGAGGTGACAGCCCGCGAGGACCCAGGCGGCGAGGCAAATGTTGCTTCCTTGCGTCCAGCTCCCGGTGAGCCGGTAGCCTCCCGGGACAGCCACTGCGCGGCCCTTCGGCGGACCGGAGCCGGCCATGATCGTCTTCCGCGGCGAGGTGAACATCGCACGCAGCGTCTCGTCGAGAAACCCGCGCGCCGTGATGGTCATGGCGCCGGTCGAGATCAGCACGCTCCAGCCCGCGGCGCTCTCGACCTGTGCCAGCGCCTCGATGACGTCGAAGTAGGTCAGGGGATCGACTTCGCCTCCGCCGAGCGAGCGCGGGAGGTACATGCGGTAGAAGCCGGCGTCGACCATGGCCTGTACGAGCGGCTCGCTCAGCGAGCGCGCGGCCTCGATCTCGTCGGAAGAAGCGCGCAGGCGCGGCGCCAGAGCGCGCACCGCTGCGAGCAGATCCTCCCGCGCGTAGCTCGGGAGACTGACCACTATTTCCTTCCGTTCTTCTCCAACGCCCGCTTGAGCATCGCGCGCACGAGATCGGCGGCGGCATGAGGCATCGTCCGGTCTGCCAGCCAGGTGGGGATCATCCCGCCGGGGTCGCTCTGCATCTCGTAGCGGACCAGGGACCCCTTGCCGTCGGCCCCGGGTTCGATGGTCCAGCCTCCCCGGATGTTCGTCACCCGCACGTAGGTGCCGTCGGACGGCGGGCCCGCCTCGTTCGCGCTCTCGATGAAGACCTCATAGCGATGGGCCACGGGGTCCATACGCCTCCGGAACCGGACGGTATAGTCACGATCCCTCACGAAGGGCAGGGCGAGCTGCTCGTAGGCGACGCGCTCGTCTCCCGTGTCCGAGAGAAGCTGGAGCCGCTTGAGGAACGGAACGAACTCCGCGTACTCGTGGTACTTCCAGATCGTCTCGAAGACGGCGACGGGCGCCAGCGGGCTGTGCGCCGTCACCCGGATTTCGCCGATGCGCGAACCGGGGACCACGCGGCGCTCGACGAGCATACCATCCTTCTCCGAGAGCCGGTCCCACTCGACGGCGGAAACGGCGGAGACGGCGGTGGCGGTGAGGAGACCGGCGGCGGCGAGGAGGGCGGCGATCAGGCGGCGTGTCACCGTGCCGGCTGCGCCCGCAACATCTTGACCGAGTCGGCGATTTCCCGGCTCAGCGCGCCGAGAGACCGGTTCATCGCGGCGACGAGGGCCGGATATCCGGACTCTCCCGTCGCCTCGCGCACCGCCGAGGACCGAAGCACGAGCTCTTTGCGGTCTGGCCCGAGCACGCGCCAGCGGGCGTCCAGCAGCACGTCGCCCCCCACCACGCCGTCGAAGCGGGTCACGTCGATCACGACCTGATGCTCGATGGTCCCGACTCCGGGCCACGGGAAGACGACGACGCGCTCCGTCTGGAGGAACGCTGCCAGATAGGCGGCGATCGCCCGCGGCACGCCTTCGCTCAGAGGCTCGCCCCACTTGTCGAACTCCGCCATGTCCAGCTGCGCGCCGCGGCGGGTCACGATCGGGAGCCGGTCGACATAGCCGGGAAGTGAGACGGGCCCGACGCCGACCGCCGCCCCCCGTCCCGGCTCCGCCGCGGGGGCCGTGACGGTTGAACGCGGGACCTCGGTCAGCACGTAGTACCGCGCCGGGTCGCTGCGCAGGCATCCACTGCAGAGTGTGAGTCCGATCAGCAGCGCGACCGGGAGGAGCATCGCGCGGCAGCGCCCGGCCCCGGCGATCATCGCGCGCCCGGCTTGCCCGTGAGCAAGCTCTCGGGGTTCCGCTCGAGGGAGTCGGCGAGCGCCCGCAGGGACCGCGCGGCCGTGGCCAGCTCCTGCAGTGTCTGCTTCAACTGGTAACCGAGGGGCACGTCTCCGCTCAGGGCGCCGTCCACTCCCCGGAGCGTCCCCTGGGCCCCCTCCAGCGTGGTCCGGGCCGCGTCGGACACGCCCTCGAGCTTCACGGCGAGCGCGGTCAGCTGCGGTACGAGCTGGGCAAGCGTCTTCTGCAGGTCGCCCGACAAGTCCTTGACGGCTACCCCGGCCGTGTCGGACGTTGCCGTGAGCGACGTCATCAGCGGCTGCAGCCCCGACACGACGCGATCCAGCTGCCGCGTGACGTCCTGCAAGGACGTGCGGGCCGTGTCGGAGGTCCCCTTGAGCGACGCGAGGAGCGGGCCGACTTCGCCGTCGAGCCGTCGCAGCAATTTCTGCGCGTCGGTGACGAGGGGCCCCACCGCTTCGAGCGTCTTCGCGAGTTCCGGGCCCTGGAGCAACCGGGCGCTGCCCTCCAGCG
>Ga0070706_100007774_pt1 | contig 10022 bp, 7 predicted proteins | sample KBSK5501metaG_FD_65476 | JGI IMG/M metagenome (GOLD analysis project Ga0070706, IMG submission 65476) | Corn, switchgrass and miscanthus rhizosphere microbial communities from Kellogg Biological Station, Michigan, USA - KBS K5-50-1 metaG | ecosystem: Host-associated > Plants > Roots >... | reverse complement strand
GCCTACAATGCGGAGGTGGCTGAGTACAATGCTGCGCTGACCAAAGCGACGGCGGAAAAGAACGCACTCTGGCCGCAAAAGAAGTAGCTTCATTCGTCGGGCACCGGTTGACCAATTCGGCGCCGAAAGCTAATCTCAACGGATGAGTATGCCGCCCATGCTCACCGAGGCGGCTCGCACTTCGCGGCCGCGTTTGGGTAAGAGCAAAAATAAAAAAGCTGTCGATCCGTCTCGTGTGCTCCACGTGCTGGGCGACCATATTTTGCTCGACGGTTTCAAGGTTGTCCTCGATCAGGAAAAGAGCCGTGGCTCATATCTGTACGACGCGGCCAACGGTCATCGCTTGATCGATCTTTACGGTTTCTTCGGCTCAATGCCGGTCGGGTTTAATCATCCTTATTTCGATCAGCCTGATGTGCAGCGCGATCTTCTTCGCGCGGCGAAAGCGAAGGTGGCGAACTCGGATGTTTATTCGGAGGCCTACGCGGAATTCGTCGAAACATTTGCGCGCGTGGCCGGCTTGCCACCACTCGAAAAATATTTGTTCATCGAAGGCGGGGCGCTCGCGGTCGAGAATGCCTTGAAAGCGGCGATGGATTGGAAGGTGCGCAAAAACATGGTGGCTGGTCACGGCGAACGCGGCACGGAGATTTTGCATTTCCGCCACGCTTTCCACGGCCGCAGCGGCTACACCATGAGCCTGACCAATACCGATCCGCGCAAGACGGATCTATTTGCGAAATTCGATTGGCCGCGCGTTTCCTGTCCGTCTATCGATTCTTCGTTGCCGGAATCTGAGCGCGAACGCGACGTGGTCGCGCGTGAGAAGAAAGCGGAAGAAGAGATCCGTGCTTACATCGACCCGGCTAAGCGGGGCAAGATCGACATCTGCGCGATCATCATCGAGCCGATCCAGGGCGAGGGCGGCGATAATCATTTCCGCGGCGAATGGCTGAAGAAATTGCGCGAAATCTGCGACGACAATGACATCCTCCTCATTTTCGACGAAGTGCAATGCGGTATGGGCGCGACCGGAAAGATGTGGTGCTGCCAGCATTTCGATGTTCTGCCCGATCTGCTCGTGTTTGGAAAAAAAGCCCAGGCCTGCGGCGTGATGGCCGGGCCGCGGTTGGATGAAGTGAAGGACAATGCGTTTCGTTTGCCCAGTCGTTTGAATTCGACTTGGGGCGGTAATCTGACTGACATGGTTCGCTCGACGGATTACATGCACATCATTGAAGAGGAATTTCTGGTCGAGAATGCGGCCAAGGTCGGCGGTTACTTTTTAGATCAGCTGCGCGACCTGCAGGGTTACGACCCGATGATCTCCGCTGTACGCGGTCGTGGCTTAATGCTGGCGTTCGATCTTCCGGACGCCGACACGCGCGAAAGATTTTGGAAAGGTCTGTTCGATTTGGGGGTGTTGACGTTGCGTTCCGGTGATCGATCGATCCGTTTTCGTCCCGCGCTCGATATCACCGCGGAAGTCGTGGACGAAGCGATGGGTTTGATTCGGCAATATTGCCGGAAACGGAAATAGTGATGCAATCGGTCTTCGAAAAACTCGCGTTGAGCGAGGAAAATTCCGGCGTCTTCGCGGGCGAATGGTCCCGCAGCGGCGGCGGCGCGAAGATCGACAAGATCTCGCCGATTGATGGACGAAGGCTGGCCGCCATTCGCACTGCCTCGGACAAGGATTACCAAACAGCCATTGCGCGTGCGCAAGAAGCGTTCGAAAAATGGCGGCGAACGCCAGGTCCAGTGCGCGGCGACACCGTCCGCCGTCTCGGAAATGCGCTCCGTGAGCTGAAACATGAGCTTGGTCAGCTCGTCACGCTCGAAACAGGCAAAATCGTCGCCGAAGGCGAAGGCGAAGTTCAGGAAATGATCGACATCTGCGATTTCGCCGTCGGCCAATCGCGCATGCTCTACGGTCTGACGATTCAATCCGAACGGCCGAGTCATCGTTTGATGGAGCAATGGCATCCACTCGGACTCGTTGCCGTAATCACCGCGTTTAATTTCCCAGTCGCGGTCTGGTCGTGGAACGCGGCGCTAGGGGCGGTTTGCGGTGACGCGACAATTTGGAAGCCCTCCGAAAAAACTCCGCTGACTGCGATTGCGATTACAAAAATCGCCGAGCGCGTTTGCCGCGAAACCGGCGCCGATCCCGCGATTTTCAGTTTGCTGATTGGCGACCGAAAGACAGTTGGTCAAAAACTGGCCGACGATGCGCGGATTCCGCTGATCTCGGCCACAGGCTCGGTCGCGATGGGTTTAAATGTGGCCAAGACGGTCCATGGTCGATTGGGGAAGACAATCATGGAACTGGGCGGCAACAACGCGCTCATCGTCGCCCCGAGCGCAGATGTCGATCTTGCGACCCAATCGATCTTCTTTGGCGCGGTCGGAACGGCTGGTCAGCGTTGCACTTCGACGCGCCGCGTCATTATGCACGAGTCCGTCGCGGACAAAGTGCGCAAAAAATTATTGGCTGCCTACAAATCACTGCCGATCGGAAACCCGCTCGATAAGAAAACTTTGATGGGGCCGTTGATCGACAAGGGCGCGGTCGACATGGTGCAGGATTCGATTCAGAAACTGAAAGCTGAAGGCGGCGAAGTTCTTTACGGCGGCGAGCGAATGAATTTGCCGGGCGATTGCTACATGAAACCGTGTCTCGCGAACGCGAGGCCGAATTTCGAAATTGTGCAGCACGAAACGTTCGGGCCGCTGCTCTATTTGCTGACCTATCGCGACTTTGACGAAGCGATCGCCATCCAGAACGGCGTTCCGCAGGGTCTGACCAGTTCGATTTTTACAAACGACGTGCGCGAAGCGGAGAAATTCGTCAGCGCGGTCGGGAGCGATTGCGGCATCGCGAACGTCAACACCGGCACGAGCGGCGCGGAGATTGGCGGCGCCTTCGGTGGCGAAAAAAATACCGGCGGCGGGCGCGAAAGCGGCAGCGATTCGTGGAAGAGCTACATGCGGCGACAGACGAACACGATCAACTTTTCGTCCGAGCTTCCGCTTGCGCAGGGAATCCAGTTCGGAACTGACGATGCGGGCAGTGCGACTGCGTAACGCGAAATCACCAAAACCCCTCACCTTTAAATTCCTCTCCCCTTGTGATGGGGAGAGGGGAGGGTGAGGAGTCGACCCTCTATCAATGTTGTCATTCCGAGCGGAGCGAGGAATCCCTCACTCAAAGGGAGCGTCACGCTGAGCAGCTTGTGTGATCCACCACCTTTTGGGAGATGCACATTCGTTCGGGATGACAAATCGAGCGCTGCGGCGGAGTTCGCCTAGCCAGCCGTAGTCAATTCGAACAACCCGCCAAGATTGTCGGCGGTTTCAATGCTCATGATGAAGCGCTGCAACTTCTTGCATTGATCTTTGCCGATAACGTCGCCGCCGAGCGCGGTGAATTTTACCGCAATCTCGTCCTCCATCATCGGGTCGCGCGGATCACCCTTTGGAACATCAACGCGCGTAGAATGTGACTTGCCGTCGTTCGTGGTGATCGTCACGCGGCTCGGCTGGAATTTTGGAAAGAGCGCTTCGAACTCGTCGTTCGCAACCACTTTCACTTTGTCCATGATCGGAATCAGTTTTTTGTCGAGCACGCGTTCTTCTTTGAATTGGAGCGGCGTCACCATCCCGTCCACCAGTCCGACGGCCATGCAATAAGGCAGCGAATGATCGGCGGTTTCCTTGGAATCCGGCCGATACTTGTGCGGATCGCCCAAGATGTCGGCAGCGCGAGCAATCACTTCCACTTTAATTTCCTTCACGTCATCGGCCTTGATTTCGTTTTCCTTGACCGTCTTCATCATGGCGGTGAGTGGCGCGTGACTAAGCGCTTCGATCGGGAAACTCTTCATCCCGCAATCAAGAATGCGATAGTGCGACTTCGTTGAAGTTGGCAAATCTTTGATTAACCCTTCGCCGTCGAACGTGGCCGGCTGTCCTTTGTATTGAACGTGATGGAAAACGGCAAAGAGCCCTTCTTTGCCGTCGATGATGTGCTCGGGACCGGAGAATCCCTCGCGCGCTAGGAGTGCGCTCTCAGCGCCCATGCGTCCCGCCCACGGATCGACCGTGTTCTTCATATTGGTCAACTTGCCCGCCGTGACCGCGCCTGGACAAAATGTGCGCGCCGCGCTGATCCCAATCGCCGAAACCATTTGATCGACAGTGAGATTTAACACGCGACCCGCCGCCACCGGCGCCGCGAACGCGCTCAATGTCGCGTGATGCCAGCCGTATTCGCGCACACCCGGTCGGCCGATTTCGCAAAGTCGCATTTCAATTTCGTAAGCGATGATGGTGCCTAGAATCAGATCCTTGCCGTTTAGACCTTCGCTTTCACACAGCGCCAGTGGCGCAGCGATGAGATCGCTCGGATGACACGGGTCCGTTTTCCAATAAATGTCGTTGTAATCCATCGCCCGGATCATGTGGCCATTCAAAAACGCCGCATCGACCGGATTGGTCTTGAAACCGGAGACGAACGCAGTCGCGCTGGCCTTGCCATTCCCGCCCTCGCCAACGGACGAGTCCGCCGTAGCGGACATCGCGCGATAATGTTTCAACAAGATCTTCGCGTCATCCTGCTGACTTCCGCCGAGCGCGCAGCCAATTGAGTCGAACCAAAATAATTTCGCTGCTTGAATCGCCTCTGGCGAAAGATGCTCGTACTTAAGTGCACAAGCCCAGTCGGCGATAACGCGTGACAGAAGATGTTTCGATTCGGTTGGTTTAGATGCCATGATTTCCCCTTGGCTTTAGTTCAACGCGAATGCTGACGTAATTCTCGAACTTCTGTTTAGCAAGTCGCCCGTTACACGATGTCGAATGTCACGCACAAACTCGCAAGCCCACTCCGCGTGATAGCATGTCGGCCTCGTCATCATACCATGCTCCATCGATGAAAATCTCGATGACAACATCAGTCGGCCTTGTGTTCGCCCCGGCGGCGCGAAGTTCCAAGCGATACGTGCCAGGTTCAAGATGCGATGTGCCGGTGAAGGGTCTGACCTCGGTCTCAAGCTGCAAACAGGTCTTGCCTTGGGGGATTCGAGCGGGGCGATTAATGTTTGGATTCAAAGAGCTAGGAGGAAATATATGTCCAAGATCGCAGTGGTGGCCCATTTCTCGTGCGATTCCTTCTAAGGTGACGCCGACATCGTGTGACCAAAGCAAGTTCATAGGCAAGAAGCGGGTCTCGCTTCGGAGTTCGCCATTGGCGTGACGCCGGTAGTAATCTGCGCGCGAAGACTTGAACACGCTCAGCGGTTGTCTTGCCAGTGTTCGCAACCCACAATCTAAACGTGTAGCAGGGCACGGTAGTTCCGTCTCCGAAACGCATTTGCGTTTTGTTCGAGTCAGGAGGTTCGGGCTTGATCGCTATCGACAGCTTAGGACGGCGCCACCGCAGAAAGAGGCTCTCCCGAAAGAGCGCAACCAAGACCGCCAGAAACGTCGCGACTACGCCGAATAGCGGCGCCCATCTTATTGCGGTTGGAATTGCTTCTTCTGGAATGCAGGCGCAAAGGGCAATCAGTTGAATCACATTAGCTAAGACCATTGGAATCAACTTGCGTCGTGAGTTTGCAAAGAAACTAACCGTTCTTGGTTTACAAACTGGCGTAATCGGCGATGGCTTTGGCCACGTCGAGGGTGGAATTTTTGCCGCCCATGTCGTAAGTTCGCATCAGCGGCACAATGTCACGCGTTTCTTAGCTGCGAATTTTCGGAACGCGAGACGCAGCCGTCCGACGATAAATCTCGAGTTCCTTGCGGCTAATCATAGCGGCCGGAACTAATTTATACCGCTCTTGGCGTGGAATCCATACGTCATACTGATTTGCGATGGCAAGTTCCATCATAGCGATGGTGTGGATGTCACTTCCATCGGGAGCCTTCTCGACTTCCACCGTTTTCGCTGCCACAGCTCGGCACACCAGATCGGGAAATTTTTCCCGGCAGCAATAAATGTCTTGTATCGCTTGAACAGCTCCAACGTTTTCATCGCCGCCTTTGGCTTGAACGGGAACAATGTATTGAGCGCCGTTTAGGTCCACGCCAACATAAAGTTCGTCTGTCTCAATCTGGGACTTCGCAAAGTCGTTCACGGTAGCTCGGAGATGGCTTTGGAGGGCAGAAGATGTAATCGACAGAAAAATGTCAATCAGGCGGTTGTAACGGACTCTCGCAAGGACAGCCTGCTCGTCGCCGAGAGCATATCGGGCAACAATTTGCGGGGTCGCATCCGGAATTTTAATCGCGGGTCTAAATTCCGGCTCGATGATGTTCGCGGTTCCCAACGCGAACTTATAACTTCCACGCCTATTTGGCAGGAGTAGCCAATGTTTTCCGCGCGGTGCCAGGCGCCGGATTTCATCTGGCAACTCTTCGCGTCCATAACGAATGGAATAGATTACGTCGCCAAAATTCGCAGGCGGCGCGAAACCGAATTCATTCGCAATCTCGTTGATTTCGCGCCTCTGCCAATTGAAACCGCGGGAACCCGGCGTCATATGTTTCTGAAATAACTGGCGCATCACGCGGATGTATCGGTTATCGGCTGTAGCTGCCTGTTGGGCAGCAATGTCTTCAGGCGAAAGCTCCTGATATTTGCGTATCCAGCCGCTGAGTACAGCTACGGTAATGCCTGCGTCGCGAGCCACCGCTGTCTTCGATTGTCCCTTCTCCACGACAGCCTGAACGGCTGCATGAATCTTGGTTGGATCATGCTTTTCTTTAGCCATTACGTAGTTCCCGGCCAGCGGAGTACCACCACCTCTTCGCGAAGCTGCTCGCGCGTCGCAGTGGCCAAGCGCGTTCGGAAAAGATCGAGCGACACAACTTGGTACCCAAGTTCCTCGGCGATTGATCCGAGAATTTGGCCAGTGCGGATCATCACCCGAAGATACGACGCTTGGTCTCCGACGACGTAGGCCAATTGCGCCCCAGGGCGAAGTGCATTACGCAAATCGCTGAAATGTCTGGCCATTCCACCGAAGTATAGCTTTGTAACTCGCGCGTAGAGCCGCTCGAACCCGCTTGTCTTCTTCATGGCGATGCGTCGAGATTCGATCTCATCCGCTATACGCTTGATTTCTGAAAACTCTGACACCCACCGATCGTCATCATCCTGTTTGTAGACTCCGCGAGTGTTTGAACGCACCATGGTTCGCTTGAGTTCTTGAAGTGCTTTCTTGTCCCGAATGAAACCTAGCAGCACTGTCTCGAGGCGCGTTGTGCGAGTGTAATCCTTTTCATTTGGATACGGCGGGGAAGTGATGACTGCACTAATCGTTCTCGACTGTAATAATGCCTTTAGGTTCCGCGAGTCAGCATGATGCACCTTCGCTTCGACTTGCGGTAATTTTCGGAGCGATCGTAAATCGTGCGCGACTTGAACCACGCGACCGAGCCAAGTGGAAACTACCGGAGCGTCACCTTTCGGCGGTCCAACACCAACTTCGGGGCCGAAATGAAGATTGCTGATCGTGCCAACTAGGGCTCGCGCCAACGCAAGGCGCAAATGTTCATGATAGCGAGGCGCGTGGGAAATGGCGTCCAGCAGAATCAGTGTTTTGTGCAGCGGAAGCGGGCTGATTGAGTCGGTGAGCAAAAGCTTCAATGCTTCTGGGGGCAGTGTCTGTAAAGCGTGAACGGCCGGAGTCTCCTGAATCAGATTCGGCTGTGGGTCATCAATAATGCTATCGTGATCGAGTTGATCGATCGCGCGCTCAGCGACCGATCCAGCAATCGATTCAAGATCATCAGGGTCCGGCGACCAATCGACTTTTGTCGCGCTTGCGAAATGCGACATCGGATGAGCTTCGATCCCGACGCTCCGATAACCGAGCTTTTTGCATTCGACTAAAGTGGTTCCGGTTCCACAAAAAGGATCCAGAAGCGTCGAGTCTTCAGAAAGATCAAAGCGCTCTAAATATTGACGAACCAGATGCGGCGGAAAAGACAGAACGAACCGATACCAGTCATGCGCGGCGCGATCGGCGGGTTCCAATCGGTTTGAATCAGGACGCGTCGAGGTCTTCGGGATGGAGGGCTTGAGCGCAACCGGCATCGCTAATAATTATCAGGACAGCCCGAGAGTCCAAAGCAATTTGATTAAGGAATCGGGCGTCTTTTGGTTTTATGAAGTGGTGTATTCGGCGATGGCTTTGGCCACGTCGAGGGTGGAATTTTTACCACCCATATCGTAGGTGCGCATTTTGCCTTCGCCGATGACCCGAGCGATGGCGGTTTCGAGACGCGTGGCCATTTCGGTTTCCTTGAGCCAGTCGAGCATCAGCTTGGCGGTCAGGAGCATCGCGATCGGATTGACCTTGTATTGCCCGGCGTATTTTGGCGCCGACCCGTGGGTCGGTTCGAACACGGCATAGTTGTCACCGAGATTAGCGCTAGGCGCGAATCCCAGCCCGCCGACCAGGCCGGCGCACAAATCGCTGACGATGTCGCCGAACATGTTTTCCGCCACCAGCACGGAGTAATCCTGCGGATTCTTGAACATCCACATGCAAATGGCGTCGATGTTCGCGTCGTCTGCACGAATGTCCGGATAACTTTTGGCCACGTCGCGGAAGCAACGCATCATCAAGCCGCCGGTTTCGCGCAGCACGTTTGGCTTTTCGATCAGGGTGACGCGCTTGCGTCCGGTTTTTTTGGCGAACTCGAAGGCTTGTTTGCAAATGTTGGTGCAACCCTGCTTGCTCATGATGCGGGTCGAGAGCGCGATGTTTTCCAATCCGGCCTTGTCTTTCCATTTTTTCATCTTCGGATTTGCGCAGAGCGCGGTGTAAACCGATTCCGGCAGCGGGAAGAACTCGACGCCGCCGTACATGCCTTCGGTATTTTCACGGAACACAACTTGATCGATCGGCACATCTTCGCCGCTCGGATTCGTGATTTTATTACCGCGAAAATTCAGCGGATTACCGGGATAACTTTTACACGGCCGCATGTTGGTATGCAGGTTGAACATCTGACGCAGCCCTACAATGGGCGAAAAGTAGACCAGCCCCTTGTCTTTCAGTTCGGGAGCCAATTCATTCTTGGCTTCACTTTGCGGTTTGCTGGTGATGGCGCCGAAGAGACCGCAGGTGGTTTTCTTAAGAGCTTCGACGGTGCGATCGGGCAAAGCATTGCCTTCCTTGCACCAAAATTCCCAGCCGATGTCGCAAGGCACATATTCGGCGTCGAGTTTCATTCGATCCAACACGAGTCGCGCCGCTTCCATGACATCGTGGCCGACTCCATCCCCAGGCATCCATGCAATTCGATATTTCGCCATAAGATGTCGATCTTATCGGCGTGTTCGCGGCTCGCAAGCGAGCGAGAAAATTTCACCGCGGATTACGCGGATTTCACGGATTGATTTGGAGCGCGCGAATTAGACGCCCGCCGTTTTCTACAATAGTTAAGTGGATTGGATCACGAATTGGACGAATTGGATTTTGAGAAGGGCTTTCTGGTCGATCTTCTCGCGATGATCGGCGAACGCCTCGTCAAACTTGACAGCTACATTGACCCAGCGCATCCAGAGGAGAGCTGGTCTTTCGATCCGATGGAACACTTGGCCGGAGTCGGAATGGTTGCGGCGCAGCGTTATCTCGCCTCTGTCTGCAAGTGGATGTCCGTCAAAAAAGATGAGGCATTCTATGGGGTCCAAAAAAGAAAGGGGTCGCCGTCGCAAACATCGTCCACTCGGTCGCAAACTACTGGAAGCATATCGAAGATGGCGATGGAGCGATACATGAACCGACTCGACGAACGTTGGAGCAAATCGGTGTCAATGTTGATTCATCGTATTGCGTCTCCAATGCTCTATACGAATGCGGGTATCAGCACCTGTCAGGACTGATGGATGACTTAACCGCCTGGCGGGACGTCGTCATCGAAGAAATGAAAAGAAGAAACAGCTAAGGCAACGCCAGTCGATATCTTCTGCCATACATCTAAGATGCCTTCGCCCGCAACCGACT
>Ga0070706_100007773_pt1 | contig 10022 bp, 7 predicted proteins | sample KBSK5501metaG_FD_65476 | JGI IMG/M metagenome (GOLD analysis project Ga0070706, IMG submission 65476) | Corn, switchgrass and miscanthus rhizosphere microbial communities from Kellogg Biological Station, Michigan, USA - KBS K5-50-1 metaG | ecosystem: Host-associated > Plants > Roots >... | reverse complement strand
GGAAGTCTACCAGCCAGAACCGCAGGAGCACACGACGCCTGATGGAAAGCACCTCATGCTCATTATGGAAAGCACCTCATGCTCATTGAAGATCAGCCGCTAGACCGCGAAGACATCCAACGCCAGCCATCGGTTCGCCTCTCCACGGCGCCGCGTCGACCGTGTCGCACCACAGTCTCACGATTTGTGTCCGTCCGACCACCTGCCGCTCGCACTGAGATGAGGAGTTTCCCCTGCACCCTTTTCAGGCACTGAGCCGCTACTGGCGACTGCTGGCCCGCTATCTGGGGCCCCAGTGGCCGCGGATGGGCCTGCTGGCCGCGATCCTGTGTGGCACCATCGGTGTGCAGGTGGTCACGCCGCTGCTGGCGAGCCGCTTTATCGACCAGGCCACCTCCGGTGGAGCGCCGGGCGACCTGATTTTCTTGGCGCTGCTGACTATCGGTGTGGCCCTGGCGGGACAGGGCATGGCCGTCGCCGAAACCTATGTGGCCGAAAATGTGAGCTGGACGACCACGAACGCGTTGCGCGCCGACCTGCTCGCCCACCTGCTGCGGCTGGATGCCACGTTTCACACCGCCCATACGTCCGGCGAATTAATCGAGCGGGTGGACGGTGACGTGGCCACCCTGGCCCGCTTCTTCTCACGGTTTGTGTTGTACGTGCTCGGCAATGGCCTCCTGGTGGTGGGTGTGCTCGGGCTGCTTATTCACGTCGATTGGCGGGTCGGTCTGGGGCTGAGCGCCTTTGTCGTGCTGGCATTGGTCATTATGCTGCGCATCCGCGCCCGTGCCACACCCTCCTGGGCCGCGGAGCGCCAGGCCAGCGCCGATTTCTATGGCTTCCTGGGCGAATACCTGGCCGGCCTGGAGGATATCAAGTCAAGCGGGGCGGGCGCGTTTGTGCTGCGCCGCTGCGCCGAGGTGATGCGATCGTGGCTGGCCGCGAGGCTCAAGGCGGAGATGAGGGGCTACACCATGGTCGCCAGTAGCCAGGGGCTGTTTGCGCTTGGCACGGCGGTCGCCTTTGCCGTGAGCGCCCTGCTATTCAAGGACGGCACGCTGACCATCGGCAGCGTCTATCTGATCTTCCAGTGTACCAGGATGCTGCGCCAGCCGACCGAGCAGATCCGCAATGAAGTGCAGGACCTGCAACAGGCGAGTGCCAGCATCGGCCGGGTCGAGGCGCTGCTGGCCATGGCGCCACGGCTGGCCGATGGCTCCCTCGCCGCGCTGCCGCCGCGGCCTCTGGCGGTGGAGCTGGACGGCGTCTCATTTGGCTATGCGGAGGGCGCCCTGGTCCTGCGCGACATCAGCGTATGCCTGGCGCCGGGCCGGGTGCTGGGGGTGGTGGGACGCACAGGCAGCGGCAAGACAACGTTGACCCGGCTGCTCACGCGCTTCTACGATCCACAGGCTGGCGTGGTGCGCCTGGGGGGGGTGGACCTGCGGGCGGTCCGCCTCGCGGCGGTGCGCGTGCGCATCGGCCTGGTCACCCAGGAGGTGCACCTCTTCGACGCCAGCGTGCGCGACAACCTGACCCTTTTCGACGACGGCGTATCGGATGACCGGATCAGCGCCGTGCTGGACACCCTCGGCCTGGCCGGCTGGCTGCGGCAGCTGCCAGGCGGGTTGGACACTCCGCTGGGGCCTGGCGGCGCCGGACTCTCCGCCGGACAGGCCCAGGTGCTCGCCTGTGCACGCATCTTCCTGCGCGACCCCGACGTGGTGATCCTGGATGAGGCGTCCTCGCGCCTCGATCCGGCCACGGAGCGGCTGGTGCATGCGGCGCTGGGCCGGCTGCTGGACGGCCGTACCGGCATCATCGTGGCGCACCGGCTCTCCACTATTGCCTACGCCGATGACATCCTTGTCCTGGAGGACGGGCAGGTGCGCGAGTACGGGCCGCGGCTCGCCCTCGCTGCCGACCCCACCTCGCGCTTTGCCGGGTTACTGCGGACCGCCACGGAAGAGGTCGCCATGGAGGAGGTCGCCCCATGAAGCCGCTCCCGACCTGGCGCTACCTGGCGAAAATGGCCAGCTACAGACCATGGCTCTACCTGCTCCACGCGGGATTGTGGAGCGTGATGAACCTGTCGGCGCTCCTCACGGGGCTGATCGCCAGCGCCTTCTTCGATGCGCTCACCGGGCACGCGCACCTGCCCGTCGGCACAACAGGGCTAATCGCGCTGCTGATGGTGATCGCTGTGGGCCGCGCGGCCCTGTGGCTTATCGGCGGCTGTGTCGAAATCATCGTGCGGTTCATGATGAGCGGGCTGCTGCGCCGCAACCTGCTGCGGCACGTTTTGAAACGGCCGGGCGCCCATGCTCTGCCCTATTCCGTCGGCGAGACCATCAGCCGCTTTCGCGACGACGCCTTTCAGGCCGAGGATAGCCTGGATTGGACCGACGAGATTACGGTCCAGGGCTTGTTTGCCCTGGTGGCGTTCGTGGTGCTCTGGCATGTCAACGCCCGCATGACCCTCATCGCTATCCTGCCCCTGGTGCTCGTGACAGTGGTCGCGCGGCGGGCCAGCACCGCGCTGGACCACTACCGTGCGGCCAGCAGCCAGACTACCAGCCAGGTTACCGGTGCCATCGGCGATATCCTGGCGGCGGTGCAGGCGGTGCAAGCCGCCGGCGCCGAAGAGCGGACCCTGGCCCACTTCCGACGGCTGAACGACCAGCGCCGTACCGCCATGCTGGCCGATCGCGTCGTAACGCAGGCCCTGGAGGCCGTCACGGCCAACACGGTGAGCCTGGGCACGGGTCTGATCATGCTGCTGGCGGCAGGTGGCCTGCGCGACGGCAGCCTGACGGTGGGCGACTTTGCCCTGTTTGTCTCCTACCTGGGCATCATCGCCGACTTTACCGCCATGCTCGGCCAGTTCCTGGCCCACTACCGGCAGACCGGGGTGGCGTTCGCGCGCATGGATGTCTTGCTGGATGGCGCTCCACCGGCCGCGTTGGTGGCGCCGACCCCGCTGCACCTGCGCGGGCCCCTGCCCGCCGTGCCACCGCCGGCGAGTAACACATCCGGCCGGCTCGCCCTCCTGGAGGCGCGGGGGCTGAGCTATCACCACCCGCGGTCGGGGCGCGGGATCGCCGCGGTGGACCTGCGCCTGCCGCGCGGCACCCTGACGGTGGTGACGGGGCGCGTCGGCGCGGGCAAGACGACACTCCTTCGGGCTCTCCTGGGCTTGCTGCCCCGCGAGGCGGGCGAGCTCTGGTGGAACAGCCATGTCGTGAATGACGCCTCCTCCTTCCTGGTGCCGCCCCGCGCGGCGTACACGGCGCAGGTCCCGCGCCTGTTCAGCGAGACGCTCAAGCAGAACATCCTCCTGGGGCTCCCAGACGAGCCTGCGGCCCTGGCCGCCGCCGTGCGGGGCGCCGTCCTGGAGCACGACGTGCAGGCGCTGGAGGCGGGGTTGGAGACGCCGGTGGGCACCCGCGGCGTCAAGCTCTCTGGTGGTCAGGTGCAGCGCGCGGCAGCGGCGCGCATGTTCGTGCGCGGCGCCGAGCTGCTGGTGATCGACGACCTGTCGAGCGCGCTGGATGTCGAGACGGAGCGCGTGTTGTGGGAGCGTCTGCTCAGCAGCGGCGACGTGACGTGCCTTGCTGTCTCGCACCGCCGCGCCGCGCTGCGTCGCGCCGACCACATCGTCGTATTGAAGGATGGCCACGTCGAGGCCCAGGGCACGCTGGCCTTCTTGCTGGCGAGCTGCGCGGAGATGCGGTCCCTCTGGCACGATGCCGGCGATCCCAATGCCCTGCTGTAACTCCTGGCCCAGCGTGTTCTGTCGAGCGCCCCGCTATGAAACAGCCAGGCGCCAGGAAGGGTGCGCTCAGGAGGCGTCGAAGGTCGCCTTGCAGCCGGCGCAGCAGAAGTAATACGTCTGGCCGTCGCGCGCGGAGGTATGACGCGCCGTGGCGATATCCACCGTCATGCCGCAGATGGGGTCGGTGGCTTCCAGGCGTGCGGCAGCCGGCGCTTCGTCCAGCAGGCCGCGGCGGTCGCGGCGCACCTCGATCAGCTCGGCCAGCACGCTGAACGCGATCTCGGCCGGCACGAGCGCCGCGCCAGGCAGCCCCTTCGGCCGCTTGAGCAGTGCCAATCGCTCTGGCGGCACCTCCGCCGTCCGCAGCGTGGCCTCCACGGCGGCGAAGCGCTTTTTGCTCGCCACCAGCCCAACGTAGCTGGCGCGGCTCGCCAGTGCCGCCCGCACCGCTTCCTCGTCGTACTCGCCGATGGTGGCGACGACCACCAGGCTGCGCGGCGAGAGCAGCCCCGCCAGCGCGCTGAGATCGAGCACAAGGCGGTCGGCGTCGGGGAACGCCTCCATGTCGGCTTCGGGGTCGCAGGCCCACACCTCGAAGTCCAGCACGGCGCCGAGGCGGGCAAGCGCTCGCGCCACCGGCGAGCCGCCGATAACGACCAGCTCGGTTAGCGGCACGAATGGCTCGATGAAGACCTGGAGCTCGCCCTGCCCCGCGCACAGCATCGGCATGCGCACTACGCCCTCCTCGCTTGCGCCCGCTGTCTTGACGTCTGGACTGAGCACAACGAGCCGGGCGGAGCCGTCGCGCAGCGCCTCCAGCCCCTGGTGCTGAACCGTCGGCCCGGCGCAGTGGCCGCCGATCCAGCCCTGCACGGTGCCGTCCGGCAAAATGAGGGCCCGTGCCCCCGGCGTGCCGGAGGCGGGCTGGTGCGCCGCCACCACCGTCGCCAGGGCGAACGGGCGGCGCTCCGCGCGCAGGCGCTGCGCTTCGGCGAAGATGTCGGCGCGCATGATGCAGGTCTCCGTGTGTCTGTACGCTAACTGGTGGGCGTCTCGCTCTGAGTTTCGCTTCCCGCCCCGCTTTGCGCCTCACCTGGCCCCTCACCTGGCGTCGTGCTCGCTGCCGCGCTGGGCGCCTCGATGTGCTCGCGGAAACAGTCGAAGAATCTCGCCGTGAGCTTGTGCGCGGTCCCCTCCAGCAGGCGCGCCCCGACGCTGGCGATGGTGCCGCTGACGGTGACGTCAGCGGTCCAGGACATGGTCGTAACGTTCTCCGACTGGGGCGTCAGGTCCATCGCGGCGCGTAGCTGCACGCCGCTGCCGGCCGCGTTGCCGCGGCCGACCATGGCAGCATGCGTGGGCGGCTGGACGTCCACCCGCTGCACGTCAAGAGTGAAGGTGGCCTTGACCGCGCCGATGCCGACCGCGACGGTCGGCTTGAAGTGGTCCGGCCCCAGGATCTCCAGCGACTTGAAGCCGGGGGCGCACGCCGCGACCTTGTCGGGGTCGTTGATGTGCTGCCACACCGTCTCGATCGGCGCGTTGATTTGCTGCTTGCCTTCGAAGTGCATGACTGTTACGCCTCCGCGATCCCATGCTCCTGGAGGATCGAGTAGACCTTCCAGGGAGTGATTGGGATGTCGAGATGGGTGACGCCGAGGTGGCTGAGCGCGTCTACCACCGCATTGGCGATGGCAGGCGGCGCGCCTACGGTGGCCGACTCGCCGACGCCCTTCGCCCCGAACGGATGGTGCGGCGACGGCGTGGTCGTCTTGTCGGTCTCCCACGCTGGCGTCTCCATCGAGGTCGGAAGTAGGTAATCCATGAAACTGCCCTGCTGGATGTTGCCATCATCGTCGTACGTGATCGCCTCGAACAGCGCGGGCGCCATGCCCATCGTCAGCCCGCCGTGAATCTGCCCCTCGACGATCATCGGGTTGATGATGTTGCCGCAGTCGTCCACCGCCACGAAGCGACGAATCTTCACCTCGCCGGTGCCGCGGTCGAGATCCACGACGCAGATGTAGGCGCCGAAGGGGAACGTCAAGTTCGGCGGATCGTAGTAGTCTACCGCCTCCAGCCCTGCCTCCATGCCCTGCGGGTGGTTCGTGTAGGCGGCGAAGGCCACCTGCTGCATGGTGACGGCGCGCCCGGGCGCGCCTTTGACCTGGAACTTGTAGTCCGCCCACTCGATGTCGTCTTCACTCGCCTCGAGCAGGTGCGCGGCGATCTTCTTAGCCTTGTCGCGGATCTTGCGGGAGGCCACGGCGGTGGCCGCGCCGGCTGTGGGTGTGCTGCGGCTAGCATAGGTGCCCAGGCCGTACGGCGCGGTGTCGGTGTCGCCGTGCTCGACGGTGATGTTCTCGACCGGCAGCCCCAGCTCTTCAGCCACGATCTGCGCGAAGGTGGTCTCGTGGCCCTGCCCCTGGGTCTGCACGCCGATGCGCACGATGGCCGAGCCGGTTGGGTGGACGCGGATCTCGGCGCTATCGAACATCTTGATGCCCAGAATGTCGAAGGTGTGCGAAGGGCCGGCGCCGACGATCTCGGTGAAGGTCGAGATACCGATGCCCATCAGCTCGCCACGGGCGCGCTTCTCCGCCTGCTCGCGGCGCAGCTCCTGGTAGCCGACCTTGTCCAGCGCCTTCTGTAGCGCGGCGGGATAGTTGCCCGAGTCGTACTCCCAGCCGGTGGGTGATTTGTACGGGAACTGGTCTGGCGGGATGAAGTTCTTGAAGCGAATCTCCGCTGGATCCATGTTGAGCTGCTGCGCCAGGGCGTCCACGATGCGCTCGATGGTGTGGACCGCCTCGGTGACGCGGAAGGAGCAGCGGTAGGCGACGCCGCCGGAGGGCTTGTTGGTGTAGACGCCGTCGACCTCGACATGCGCCGCATCCAGCGCGTACGAGCCGGTGACAATGCTAAACAGGCCGGCGGGGAACTTGGAGGGGTTGGCCGCCGCGTCGAAGGCGCCATGGTCGGCGATGGTCTTGACGCGCAGCGCGTGCATGGTGCCGTCGCGCCCGGCCGCCAGCTCGGCGTGGATGTGATAGTCGCGCGCGAAGCTATCCGCCTGCAGGTTCTCGGAGCGGTCTTCGATCCACTTGATGGGCACGCCGGTCTGAATCGAGGCGACGGTCGCGATCACGTAGCCGGGGTAGACCGGTACCTTGCCGCCAAAGCCGCCGCCGATGTCCGGCGAGACGACGCGGATCTTGTGCTCCGGGATGCCGGAGACGAGCGAGAAGACGGTGCGGATGGCGTGCGGCGCCTGGGTGGTCATGTAGATCGTAAGCTTGCCCTCGACCTTGTCGAAGGAGGCGACGCAGCCGCACGTCTCGATGGATGAAACGTGGATGCGCGGGATGTAGAGGTCCTGCTGGACGACGACCTCCGCCGCGTTGAAGGCCGCGTCCGTCTTGGCGGCGTCGCCGGCCTCCCAGTGCCAGATGTGGTTGGTCTTTTGCTCGCGGTCGGGCCGCACGAGCGGCGCGTCTGGCTGCAGCGCCTTCATCGGGTCCATCACCGGTGGCAGCGGCTCGTAGTCGACGTCGATCAGCGTGATGGCGTCGGCGGCGATGTACCGCTCGGTGGCGACGACCGCCGCGACCTCTTGCGCCTGATACACGACGCGGTCCACCGGCAGCACCATCTGCTTGTCGCCCATCAAGGTGGGCATCCAGGCCAGACCGGCGGCGTCCAGGTCTTTGCCGGTGATGACGGCAAGGACGCCGGGCAGCGCGAGCGCTTTGCTGGCGTCGATGCTGACGATCTTGGCGTGCGCGTAGGGGCTACGCACGATGTCCATGTAGAGCATGCCGGGCAGCTTGATGTCATCCACATAGCGGCCACGCCCACGCAGGAAGCGGGGATCTTCCTTGCGCTTGACGCTGTGGCCCATGCCGTGTATCGGCGCCTGTGCTGGAGTTGTCATGCTGACCTCACCTCCGCTCCCGTGCTCGCGCTCGCCGCAACGGGGACCGCCTCGGCGCCCTGCATCTTCCTGGCGGCGTACTGGATGGACTTGACGATGTTCACATAGCCGGTGCAGCGGCAGAGGTTGCCGGAAATGGCCTGCCGGATCTCGGCCTCGCTGGGATTAGGGGTGCGCGCGAGCAGGGCGGTCGCCGTCATCATCATGCCCGGCGTGCAGAAGCCGCACTGGAGGCCGTGCTCCTGGAAGAAGCCCTCCTGCACGGGATGCAGCACGCCGCCCTGCTCCAGCCCCTCGACCGTGGCGACGGCGGCGCCGTCCGCCTGCACCGCCAGCAGCGTGCACGACTTGGCCGGCACGCCGTCCACCAGCACGGTGCAGGCGCCGCAGCTGGTGGTGTCGCAGCCGATGTGCGTGCCTGTGAGACCCGCCACCTCGCGGATGAAGTGGACCAGCAGCAGCCGCGGCTCGATGTCTGCCTCGACCGCCTGCCCGTTGATCGTCAGCTTGACATGCTGCGTCGCCGTCATCGCACTTCTCCTCCTGTCGCTCGCTGGTACGCCTGGCGCAGCGCCCGCGCCGTGAGCGTCCGCACCATCGCCCGCTTGTACTCCGCCGGCCCGCGCAGATCGGAGGTCGGGTCCGCCGCCTCGCTCGCCAGCCGTGCCGCTTCGCGAATGGACTCCTCGGTCACCGGCGTGCCGACGAGGAACGTCTCGGCCGCGCTGGCCCGGATGGCCTTCGGGCCGACATTGGTGAGGCCGATGCCTGCCTGCGTGCAGGTGCCGCCATCCAGCGCAATCTGCACGCCCACCGCCGCGATGGCATAGTCACCGACTTTGCGCTCTAGCTTTACATACGCTGAGCCGGAACGCGGCGCGGGCTGCGGCACGTGAATCTCCGTCAGCACCTCATCGGACGCCAGCGCATTCTCCAGCGTGTCGACTAGGAAGTCGTCGATGCTGAGGGTGCGCTGGCCGCTGGGACCCGCGGCCACCACCTGCGCGCGCAGGGCGACCATCATAGCGGGGTGGTCGTTGGCGGGATCGGCGTGGGCGAGATTGCCGCCAAGGGTGGCGAAGTTGCGCACCAGCGGATCGGCGACGACGCCAGTGGCGTCGTGGATGCCGGGATAGCGCGTGCGTATGAGGTTCGACGCGTCGAGCCGCGCCTCGCGCACCATAGCGCCGATGACCAGCGAGCCGTTGCGCTCTAGCAGCACCTCCAGGTGCGGCACCTTGCGCAGATCCACCAGCAGCGCGGGGGCGGCGAGGCGGAACTTCATGAGGGGAATCAGGCTCTGGCCGCCTGCCAGCACCTTGGCCTCGCCGTCGCGCTTCTGAAGGAGATCGAAGACCTCCGGGAGCGAGGATGGGGCGGCATACTCGAACTTATCCGGAATCACGCGGTCCTCCTTTGGACAGACGAAAGGAATCGACGACGAGACCCTTGGTGCTGCGCTGGTGCTGCGCCCGGCGGCATGCGGCGGGATGTGGTGAGATACGGCCGGTGAGCACGGGAGAGGCAGGTGCGCGTCCACGAGTGGGACGGCGGTAGGCGATGGCGCTACGGGACCACATTACAGCATGTCGTCTCCACAGAAGCGCCAGGCCGGCCGGTGGGAAGCGGGGGATAAATGGACGCGAGCGGGATCCCGGCGGCGGCGCACGAGATTGTCAACACTATAGGTCGCTTCACCAAGGGAAGTCAAGCACGCGCCGAGTCTGCGCGGGCGCGGCGCGCTGTTGCCCACGTGTGCGAGCGAGCGGCGCCGCCCTACGTCACTCCCCGGCGACGGCGCTGTGCACCGGCAGTGCCCGCACATCCTGTGCCGAAACTGAACCATACTCCTGGCTGACGCCGGGAGGTTCTGGTGGCATCACCGCCGCCTCTGCCGGGCTCTCGCGCAGCGTTGCCGCCGTGCTACGGCATCCCGGCTCTTAGCCTTGGCTGGCCGACCTGGCGCAGGCGACCCGCTCTGACTCGGACCGGCCCCCACCAGCACTGCCGCTGGAGGCCGGCCAAAGGCGGCAGGCAACCGCCTGCCCCTCGCGGGTTGGTTTTGGATGGCCCGCGCATACGCCGCCTGCAGGGTGGGCTCCCACCCCGGCCAGGCGGCGTGCGCCTGACCCGCGTCGAGCAGGGAGGTTGCTGGGTGGACAAAGCGGGCCAGCCAGGCCGAGAAGAGATCGCGCTGGGCGCAAGCCCCACAGGGACAGGTATGCCAGCGCTCGGAGCGGGCTTTCTTCTTCACGCGGCCACAGTGGCAGGTTTGGGAGAGTCTTGCCCGCCAGGGATTGATGTCCACGA
>Ga0070706_100007770_pt1 | contig 10029 bp, 10 predicted proteins | sample KBSK5501metaG_FD_65476 | JGI IMG/M metagenome (GOLD analysis project Ga0070706, IMG submission 65476) | Corn, switchgrass and miscanthus rhizosphere microbial communities from Kellogg Biological Station, Michigan, USA - KBS K5-50-1 metaG | ecosystem: Host-associated > Plants > Roots >... | reverse complement strand
AGCGGGATCGGGCTGGCCACCGCGCGGCGGTTCCTGGAAGAGGGTTCGCGGGTCTTCCTCACCGGCCTGGACCCGCGCGAGGTGGATGGCGCCCTGGCTGGCCTCCGGCCCAGCGGCGAGGTGTCCGGCCTGGCGTGCGATGTGAGCCTCGAGGGTGACGTGGCACCGATGATGGCGGCCGCGCTCCGGGCCCTCGGCGGGATCGACGTGCTTATCAACAACGCCGGCACCGCGCGGCGCGAGGAGTTCCTGGCGATCGCGGCCGGCGACTGGGACCGGATCATCGCGGTGAACCTGCGCGGCATGTTCCTGGTGGCGCAGGCCGTGAGCCGCCACATGGTGGAGCGGAGCGGCGGTGTGATCATCAACATGTCGTCTACGAACGGGCTGGCCGGGGAGGAGGACTACGCGCACTACAACGCCTCCAAGGGCGGCGTTCTCCTGCTCACCAAGACCATGGCCGTGGAGCTGGGCAGCCACGGCATCCGGGTGAACGCGCTGTGCCCCGGCTATATCCGCACCCCGCTGAACGAGGCCATTTCCACTTCGATCGGCGGGGCTGAGTTCGAAACGGCCTACGCCCGCGCGCGGATACCGCTCGGGCGGGCTGGCCAAGCCGAGGAGGTGGCGGCCGCTTACGCGTTCCTCGCGTCCGACGACGCCTCGTTCATCCACGGCACCGCGCTGGTCATCGACGGCGGCCAGCTCGCGGTGATGTGAGAGACCTCGGCCAGCCCTCCCCCGCGCGATTGCCGGGCGGGTTGGCCCGCGCGGCAGCCGTTCAGAAGGGGCGGCAGCCGTTCAGAAACCGCGGCCGCCGTTCAGAAACGGCGGCAGCCGTTCAGAAGAACGTATGAATGGCGTCCACGACCCGGTAGTCATCGTCGACCACGGGGATGACCCGCCACTTGTCGAACGTCGTGCAGGGGTGTGACACGCCAAAGCAGACCGCCTCACCGGGCTCCAGCTCGGTGCCCTCTGGCAGCTGGAGGTAACAATGCTGGTCATCGAGCCTGACCGCCCGCATACCCGTGGCCGGCCGCAGCGACCCATCCTGGCCCCGGATCCCCAGCGGCACCGGCAGGCCGGCGTCGAACGCCACATCCCGCCGGCCCGCACAGGCCAGCGCCAGGCCGGGCTCGGGCCTGGACAGCACGTACGCCCACAGTTCCAGCGCGGGCTCGAGCACCGGGGGCGGGCTTGGCACCATGCCCGCGTACAGTCCGTGGTCGAAGGCGATGTAGACACCACTCCGCAGCACCACTACGGGCGCGGGCCGCCCCGCCCAGCCGTATGCCAGCTCCTGCACCACGACGTCAAAGAACGCACTACCCCCGGCGCTGAGGATCAGCTCATCCGGCGCGAGGCCCGCGGCGGCCAGCCGCTCGCCCAGCGAACGCAGCTCACGGCAGTAGGCGGCGATCTTGCCGATGGTCTGCGGATTGCGGTCGTGCCCGATGAGGCCCTCGTATCCCGCCACGCCGGCCAGCCGCAGCGAACCGGCCTGTGCCACGGCACGCGCGACGGCCTCGGCCGCGGCCAGGTCGCGGCAGCCCGTGCGGCCCCCGGGATAGCCGAGTTCCACCAGCACCGGCAGCGGCCTGGCCGGACTCGCCTGTCGCACCGCCTCGTCGAGCAGCCGGACGCCGGGCAGGCCGTCGGCGTACACGTAACACTCGAATCCCGGGTCGGCGGCCAGCTCACCCGCCAGCCAGGCCGCCCCGGCGGGGTCGGTCAGCTCGTTGGCGAGCAGCACCCGCGGAATACCGAACGCCCGGTACACCTGCAGTTCCCCGACCGTCGCCGCGGTGACCGCCCACGCGCCGGCCGCGAGCTGCCGGGCGAACAGTTGCGGTGCCATGGTCGTTTTGCCGTGCGGCGCGAGCTTGACCCCCGCCGCCGCGCAATAGGCCGCCATGGCGCTGACATTGTGGGCAACCGCGGGCTCCCGCAGCACCAGCACCGGCATGGTGAAGCCGGGGCCGAACAGGGACGGCTTCCTCGCGCCCAGGCCGGCCGCGTTCACCGTGGCACCGGGCGCCGGGACGCCGAATCCCTTATCGATCCCGGTAATCGGCCGTTCCCGCAGCTCCGCTATGGCCGCCTCGAGACGAGGGATAAGCACCTGCGTCATCACTATGTCCCTGCGGTAGGCGTTGGATCGGTCGTCACCCGCAAGTAGATACCCGGCGAACGGCTGCGCCACATGCAGATCCGTGCCCAGAATGGGCATCGATCGGCCGTGATAGATCACGCTGCGGGCAATCGGTTCAAGTCCTCGCCGGTGACGCTGGGCGTTCTTCACCGGTCCTCCACCGGCTGCACACTCGCACTGCGCCGCGGTGCCCTATTCAGGACAGGTGACCTGTGGTGATGACAGTGCTCGCGGTGGACGGCGCGGCAAGGCGGGGCCAGCCGGAGAAGGAGAGCCCGCTGGAATGGGGTAGCACATGAGCGGATCTGCCTTGCTGCACACAATCTCGTTCATGGCTCTCGTCCTCGTGATCCTGCTGACCGTCTGGATCGTCCTGGTGCTTGAGTCCGGCGGCCATCCGTCCCGCACGACACAAGAGGCAGCCAAGCCCGGCGACGAACCTGGCGAGGCCACTGCCCCTGAGCGCGAAGGTGAGCAGGCCGGCCGGGCCGAAACGGGGAACAGCCACGCCAGCGCGCTATGCCCCTCGCATGGCCGGGTATCGGCGATCGGCGTCGAGGTAGATACTGGCCATAGTGATGTGGCACACCGTGGGCATGTCCGCCGGTACACGAAATAGCGCGCGAATGCGGGTGAGGGAGTGGGCTGATGCAGGCGGCCATCGGAGACCGGTTCCATGTGCGTGGCAACATCGTCGGCCAGCCGGAGCGGACGGGCGAGATCATCGAGGTCCGCGGGGCGGGCGGGGAGCCGCCCTACCTGGTGCGTTTCGACGACGGTCACACCAGCCTGGTGTTCCCGGGTCCGGACGCGACCATCGAACGTCAGCGCAAGAAGGCTAAGAAGAGACCGCCGAAGGGCGGGTAACCCATACGGGCCCGGTAGTGCCGCTGCCTAAGTCGTCTTAGCCCACGAGCGTCCTCAGGACGTGCCGAAGTCGACGTTCTTGGTCTCGACCGTCCCGGCGGTGCGCCCGGGCGCCGTCTGGTCGGTCCAGTACAGATTCGTGTGCGCGATGACCTGGTCCGGCGGCGGCGCCCCCCACGCCGTCTGGTCCTCGGTCGTGTGGGCGTCGCTGACCAGGGTCGCGTCGTACCCCCGGGCGAACGCGCCGTGCAGGGTCGACCGGATGCACGCATCGGTCTGCGCGCCGACGACGACCAGCCGCCCGACCCCCAGGCCGGACAGCACGGCCTCAAGCGTGGTGTCCTCGAAGGAGTCGCCGTAGTTCTTCTCGACAAGCGGCTCCTCTTCGCCCGGAGCCAGCTCGGGTACGATGAGCCATTCGTCGCTCCCCCGCACCAGGCCTTCGTCGGAGTGCTGGACCCAGATAACGGGGATCTGCTCCTGGCGTGCCTTCTCCACCAGGCTGCCGACGTTCGCGACGACGGTATCGCGCTGGTGATTCCCGTCGACGACGCCTTGCTGCACGTCGACGACGAGCAGTGCGGTGTACGGCCGGTTCTCGAGTGTGGTCATGGTTTCCCCTTACTCAACGCCGGGCTCTCCATGTCCACCCACGGTAGACCGACCTGCCGACAGCGCGGCCGGCGGGCGGCGCCTGTGGTCCGGCGATCGCGACACCCTCGTCACCGGCTCCCGGCTGCGGCGCACCCGGCTGCGGCGCACCCGGCTCCGGTGGTCCTGGTTCCGGCGCTCCTGGCTCGGGCTCCGCCTGGTCGTCCGACCCGGGCAGGAACATGTCGGCCCAGGCCGACCTCGGGCGGGCGGGGCCGGACCCGGCGGGCTGATCTTGTTCGCTCTCACCCAAGGCCGTTCACCCCGGCTCTCATTCGTAAGAGAATGTGCCTGGCTACGCCGGTACTGCCCCATCGTCGAGCCTAGGTCACCCCTTCTGTAATGGCATACCCAGCTATGCCCGGTTTCTGGAGCTGCCCATGCGCGCGGTCGTCATCACTTCCCCCGGCGGGCCTGAAGTGCTGAAACTGGAGGAGGTCCCGGATCCCGTCCCGGGTGAGGGCGAGGTCGTGGTGGAGGTCGCCGCGGCCGGCGTGAACCCGGCGGATGTCCTGCAGCGGCAGGGTTTCTACCCCCCGCCGCCGGGGGCGCCCGCCTATCCGGGGATGGAGTGCTCCGGCCGGATTGCCGGGGTCGGGCCCGGGGTGTCGGGCTGGCGCGAGGGGGACAGCGCCTGCGCGCTGCTGGCCGGCGGCGGTTATGCGGAACTGGTGGCCGTGCCCGCGGGCCAGTTGCTGCCGATCCCAGACGGGGTGAGCCTGACCGACGCGGCCGCGCTGCCGGAGGTGGCGTGCACGGTCAACGCGAGCGTGTTCGGCCAGGCCAGGCTGGCCGCCGGGGAGGTGCTGCTCGTGCACGGCGGCGCGGGCGGGATCGGGACCATGGCGATCCAGCTCGGGAAGGCCCACGGCGCCGTCGTGGCCTGCACCTCGGGAACCCCGGCCAAGCTGGAGCGGTGCCGCGAACTCGGCGCGGACCTCGCCATCTCCTACCGGGACGACGACTTCGTGGCCGCGGTAGCGGATTTCACCGGCGGCCGGGGCGCCGACGTCATCCTCGACATCATGGGCGCGCCGTACCTGACGCGGAACATCGAAACGCTGGCGACCCGCGGCCGCTTGCTGCAGATCGCGACCCGCGGCGGGGTACGCGCGGAAATTGACCTGGGCGTGCTGATGCGCAAGCGAATCAGCATCTTCGCCTCGACGTTGCGTGCCCGCCCGGTGGCGCAAAAGGCGGCCGTCGTCGCCGACGTGCGGGACCAGGTATGGCCACTGGTGGCCGCGGGCCAGGTGGCGCCGGTGATCGACCGCACGCTGCCGATGGCGGAGGCGGCACAGGCACACCGGCTGATAGAGGACGGTGCCCATGTGGGGAAGATCCTGCTCGTCAACTGAGCCCAATGCGGACCCGCGGTGATTGCACTCCACCGGAAGGGACAGACTGGGAGCCATGACAGACCAAACAGGCAACGGGCCGACAGGCCGGGACGGAGCGCCCCCGCCCAGGCTGGTAGTGGTCGGGCCGGAAGGCATGGCGGTCAGCGAGGATAGCGGCCAGGAGGGCGGCGACCGCGAACGTCCGCTCGTCGAGATGGTCGAGCAGCCGGCCAAGGTCATGCGGATCGGCAGCATGATCCGGCAGCTCCTGGAGGAGGTCCGCGCCTCGCCGCTGGACGAGAAGAGCCGGGTGCGGCTGCGGGAGATTCACGAGCGCTCGGTGAAGGAACTGGAGGATGGCCTGGCCCCGGAGCTGTCCGACGAACTCGAACGGCTCTCGCTGCCGTTCACCGACGACGATGCGCCAAGCGAGGCAGAGCTCCGCGTCGCGCAGGCCCAGCTCGTCGGGTGGCTGGAGGGCCTGTTCCACGGCATCCAGACCACCCTGTTCGCCCAGCAGATGGCCGCACGGGCACAACTGGAGCAGATGCGCCGCGCCTTGCCCCCCGGTGCCATACCCAGCGCCGGCGACGAGGGTCCGCAGCCTCCCCAGGGATCCGGCCCCTACCTGTAGTGGGACCCGGGGGAACCCGCTACACCCGGCCGTACCTGAGCCGCCCGAGCCAGGCTGCCGCCTGGGCGAACTCGGTGTCGGATGTCCCCGGGCGGACCTGCGCGGGCGCCCCGTCGTGCCGCGGGTAGCTGCCGAGGAACCTGACGTCGGCGCAGACCCGGCGCAGGCCCATCAGCGCCTCGCCGACCCGGGCGTCGTCGAGGTGACCCTCGCAGTCGATGGAGAAGCAGTACTTGCCGAGCCCGTCGCCGGTGGGGCGGGATTCGATACGGGTGAGGTTGATCCCGCGCACCGCGAACTCGGTGAGCAGTTCCATCAGCGCGCCAGGGTGGTCTTCGCGCAGGAAGGCGACCAGTGAGGTCCGGTCGGCGCCGGTGGCGGCGGGCACCGGTCCCGGGCGGCCGACCACCACGAACCGGGTGACCGCGTCGGCGACGTCGTTGACCCCGCGGGCCAGGACCGCGAGGCCGTACCGCTCGGCCGCGAACGCCCCGGCCAGCGCGGCGTCGATCACGCCGTCGGCGGCCTGCCGGGCGGCTTCGGCGTTGGACGAGGCCGGCAGCCACTCGGCGTCGGGCAGGTTCGCCGCCAGCCACCGCCGGCACTGTGGCTGCGCCTGCGGGTGGCCGCCGATGGTCTTGACGTCGCCGATCGCCGTGCCCGGCCGGACCAGCAGGGCGAACGTCACCGGGAGCAGCAGTTCGGCGCTGATGGTGATGTCCGCGCCGGTGGCGAGTTCGTCGAGGGTGGCGTTGACCGCCCCTTCGACCGAGTTCTCGATCGGCACGATCGCGCGGTCCGCTTCGCCGGCGCGCACCGCGTCCAGCGTGGCCTGCACGGTCGGGCACGCGATGGCTCCGTCGAGGGCGGCGGGGTCGAACGCCGCGAGGGCCGCCTCGGTGAACGTGCCCTCCGGCCCAAGATAGGCGTAGCGGTCTGCCATGGCCCACTATCTTGCCAGGTAGGAACCTATGGGTTCGCCAGACCCCGGGCCAGCTGAGGGCGGCGGGGCCAGCTAAGGGCGGCCGGGGCGGAGCATGCGCGGGCGGATCGGGATCGCGCGGACGGTGAGGGCCCGGGCGACATCGGCGAACTGGCGGGCGCGGTGCACCTGGGCATGCCAGTCGTTGCCGGTGGCCCGGTGCGCGAGCGGCACCTCGACCTCGGTCACCCGCATCCCCCGCTTGAGCAGGTCGATGGTGAGCGCCGTCTCCACCCCGAAGCCGGCCGCGAGCGGCCGGGCGAGTTCGAAGGCGGCCCGGGTGAGGCAGCGCTGCCCGTTCAGCGGCTGCGCGGGCCGCCAGCCGGTGGCCCGCTCTATGCCCGCGCCGGACAGGCCGACCACGAAACCATGCCCGCCCTGGCGGACCCGGTCGTTGAAGACCGCGATCGTCATGTCGGCATCGCCGGCCCGGACCGGCTCGATGAGCGGGCCAGCCTCGGCCGCCGTGGCACCCAGGTCCCCGTCCAGGAACAGCAGGTGACGGGCCTGCCCAACGGTGCCTGGCGTTGCCGTCGCCTCCACCAGCCGGACCGCCTCGGCCCCGGTTTCCATGGCGGCGGCCTTGCCGCGGCTGCGGCTGTGCCGGACCACCGTCGCCCCGGCGTCGCCGGCCAGCGCGGCCGTGTCATCCGTGGACCCGTCGTCGACCACGACGACCAGGTCCACCCCGGCCAGCCCGGACGCGCCGGCCACGGTCGCCTGGATCCGGTCGGACTCGTTCTTGGCCGGGATGACGACGGCGGCATCACCGCTGGGGACCATGCGCAGATCCTAGAGTGCCCGGCAACAGGGCCGCAGGCCCCGGCGAAGATGGGCTGGCGCTACTGGCCGGTGACCGCCGGCAAGTCGTCATGGATAGTGAACACGGACTGGAGCCCGGTCACCTCCAGGATCTTGCGCACGGACGGGCGCGGTGCGGCCAGGGTCAGCTCCCCGCCGCGCTCGGTGGCCACGCGGTGCGCGGCGAGCAGCACGTTCATGCCGGTCGAGTCGCAGAACTCAACTCCCGACATATCCACCACGATCTGCGCCGACTTGTTGCCCGACAGGGCAGACGTCAGTTCGCTCTGCAGCCTCGGCGCCGTGTACAGGTCGATCTCGCCAGCCAGGGCCAGGACGATGTGATCACCCTGGGACCGGCTCGATACCCTCAACTCCACGTGCCGCACCTTACCGGTCCCAGCGGCTGACGACCATAGCCTCCGCTCAGGAGGCGCCGCGGCCAGGGCGGCTCGTCACCGATCGCCCCGGTTCGGTTACCGGGCCCGGGCCCGGGCCAGATCCGCGACGGTGGCCCCTGCGGGCGCGGCGGCGACGTCCGGCAACGAGGCGGGGGCGTCCGCGGCGTCGGCGATGGCGGCGACGGTCAGCGCCGGGGTCCCGGGCTGCGCCGCCGCGATCAGGCTGTCCCGGCTGACGGCGCAGGACATGGCGCGCGGGCCGCCCCTGGCCCAGCCAAGCTCGCTGCCCGGCACGCGGATCACCTCAACACCGGCCGCTTCGAGCCGGGCGTTGGTTTCCACGTTGCGCTCGTAACAGAGCATCACCCGCCGGTCCACGGCCAGGGCGTTGCCGCCGTCGTCCCACTGGCGCCGCGCGGCGGCGGGCGGGTCGACGCCGGTGCTGATCACGGTAAGCGCCTCGACCCCCGTCGCCTGCGCCACCGACTCCAGGAACGGCATCGGCCGGGACAGCCGCAGCTCACCGTCCACGCAGGTGATCACGTGAGCCGGGAGCACGTAGCCCAGTGCGGGGAACATGAGCACCGTGCCCGAGTCGATCACCGTGCAGACGGTGTCGAGGCGGGTGCCCTCGGGGACCTGGCGCAACGGCACGGCGAGGACCTTGGTCGCCAGGTTCGCCTCGAACAGCCGGCTGGCCAGGCGCTCCACGCCAGCCGCGGTGGTCCGCTCGCTGATCCCGGCGGCGATCACGCCCGGCGCGATCTGGAGCAGGTCGCCAGCGTCCAGCGGCTCCTGTTCGGGGCCGTAGATGCAGGCCACGCCCGCGAACCGCGGGTGATGCCGGTACAGGCAGCGGATCAGCGCCACCTCGCGCTGCCGGGCGGGTTCCAGGCTGGCCACCGCTACCTCGGGGCCGATCCAGGTGTGGGTGTCCCGCAGGAAGGCCAGGTTGGGCAGCGGCGCGATGACGAAGTCATGCCGGTCCAGCAGCCCGAAGACCACCCCGCGGCCCGGCCGGAACTCCTCCGGGGTCAGCCCCGCGACCAGCACGCGCGCCAGTTCCTCTGGATCCAGGTCCGCCAGATGGCTGCCCAGGTCGGCGCGGAGCCGTTCGCCGAGATACGGCGCGCCGAGCACGGCGACGATCGCCTCGGCCCGGGCCGAGGGGTACTCCATCACGTCTTGCAGCAACTCCATGACGTAGAGCACCTCGACACCGCGGTCGCGCAGGCACTGCGCGGCGATGTCGTGCTCCTGCTGGGCCCGGGCGACCCAGGGCAGCCCGGGGAACAGCAGCCGGTCCTTGGTGCGCGGCGTGAGGCGGAGCAACTCGGCTCCCGGGCGATGAGCAAGCACGGTCCGCAGGCGCCCGACTTCACTATCGACGCCATGAATATGGCCCACAACCAACCCCCGTCCGGTGCCGGGACCCCGTGGCTGGACAACCCGTCGCAGGGAGTTATCACCGTTTCCGGGGCGGATTACGCATCTCCGGCCGCCCGCGTGACCGCTGGCCTGCCCCTTGAGCATCACGGTGCGCAGTCGCATTGGAGATTTATTACTAGACGAAGCGTCCGTGGTGCCCTGGGTGACGGAGCACGCTGTATTGCCGGGTGCAGCATGGCAATGCGGCTAGCATGGGTCCGTGGCGCCCGCGGGGCCGGGGGCAGTGCCGGGGTGCCAGGGCACGTCTCACGACGCGACGAACGTGAGCCCGAGGACGGGCACCGGCCTTGATGACAAGCTGGACGAGGTGAATTGATGGGACGGGCCGACCCCGAGCGGCCTGGCCACCCGGCGGCAGCGACAGCGGGAACGCTGGATACCGGTGCGCCGGATTCCGGTGGCCCGGTGTCCGGTGCGGGCGTCGCCGAAGTGACGGGGCAGGCCGCCGGGCCGGCGGGAAGCGACGCGGCCGGGCAGGCTGTGGCGGACCCGTCCCAGTCGCCTGCGGCCGTGCCGCCCTCACGGCCAGCCTCGGCGGGCCCGGGCCGGGTGCGCGGCGCGTTCCGCAAGCCGGTGGTCCGGCATCTGGGGATCCTGCTCTGCTTCATCGCCGCCGGGGCGGCCGCGACGTGGCCGCTGGCGGCCAACCTGGCAGGCCGGATACCTTCCAACCGGGACCCGGCGAGCTACGTCTGGGACTTCTGGTGGGTCGCCCACCAGGTCACGCACCTGGGCAATCCGTGGTTCAC
>Ga0070706_100007769_pt1 | contig 10029 bp, 8 predicted proteins | sample KBSK5501metaG_FD_65476 | JGI IMG/M metagenome (GOLD analysis project Ga0070706, IMG submission 65476) | Corn, switchgrass and miscanthus rhizosphere microbial communities from Kellogg Biological Station, Michigan, USA - KBS K5-50-1 metaG | ecosystem: Host-associated > Plants > Roots >... | reverse complement strand
TTTGCTTCGGCCATAATCGTTCCCTGGCTAATGAGGCGCAACGCTATTCAGAACCGGTCGATCGCCAATCCTAGTCCAGTGGTCGCACAAGAATCGGCGGAAACAAAGCCGATTGCGCCAACCAAAAAGTATTTTGCCGGAGACTTTGATGTGGGGAAGGCCCTGGAACTTGTCTATGGCAGCTATGACAATCAAAAGAAGTACGTGAAGTGGAAACTGACCGCGGAGGAAATTCAAAAGTCTCCCATCGCTTCGGAATCATCAGGCTTAGGACCCGGCACGGTTTACACGGCGCCTAACTTTGCTCAGGCTTTCACTCAAGGCGGTGTGCAACGATATGTTCTCGTCACTGAGACGGTGCCGGCGCATTACGATTGTCATGCTTGTGCGCCAATCATCGGCGGCGCGGTGTTTTCGCGGCAAGGTGACAATTGGCAACTTGACACAGAAACCAAGATTATCGCGACAATGGGCTCCTGGGGCAGCGCCCCTAAAGGGAAATTAACTAAGATCGGGCCGGATAGATATGGAGTCGGTTTTGATAATGGCTATATGGGGCAGGGGGTTACTAGCGAATGGATAAATATCGTCGCTGAAGTTGGGACGGACCTTCGAGAGATCGCAAACATAGGCCTTAATGGCGACAGTGGCACTTGTAAGGATCCATCTGACCAATCTCTTACTCCATGCTGGAAGTATTCCTCTAAAATGACGTTTGAGCCGGGCTCCAACCCGGACTATTACGATCTGAAAGTTTCAACTACTGGTACTGAACAAGACGACGCTGGAAAAGTACGTTCAGCTAACCGAGTGAAGAAGTATGTGTTTTCGGATGGAAAATATGTGACATCCAGGTAACTCAGCGGTCAGTGTAGACAATCCAGAAAGTCCATTCATTCAGGACAGTCGCACAGAACTGGCGTCGGCTCAAGCGAACATCTTCATGCGTTTCTCCCGCGCGCAAATCATCGGTGCCATCCTGCTGCTGGCGATCATCTGGCTGGTAATCGCGATTCGGCTTATCATCTCTCGCGGGTGAGTTCTCCAACAGGCAAAGCAGACCATAAGTTAGAAAATTGCGGGCAGGATGCCCGCTCTCCCAGCATCATCGCCATAGTCGGACCGACGGCCTCCGGCAAAAGTGCGCTTGGAATCGAACTGGCATTGCATCTCGGCGGCGAGATTATCAATTGCGATTCGGTTCAGGTTTATCAGGGCATTCAGGTTGCTACGGCCAAGGTGGCTGTTGAAGAGCGTCGTGGCGTGCCGCATCACCTAATGGATTTCGTTTCGCCGCTGGTAAATTTCACAGCAGCGGACTGGGCCCGAGTAGCTATTGAAAAGATTCAAGAGGTAGAAGCGCGCGATCATACCGCGCTGCTGGTCGGCGGGACCGGCTTTTACCTTCGTGCTTTGCGTCAACCTTTGTTTCCCAGCCCGCCAACTGACGAAGAACTTCGCCGGCGGTTGACGCGGATTCGCGAGCGACACGGTCCTGAACATCTCCATCGGATTTTGCGAAGGTTCGATTCTACCGAGGCTGATAAGCTTAATCCGCGCGATTGGCCGCGAGTACAGCGAGCGATCGAATTTTGTCTGCAAACAGGAGAGCCAATCTCACGGCAAAGGCCGTTGCGGCCCGAGCCGCCCGCCCTGGCTGCGCGAATTCGTATCGTTGCCTTAGATCCGCCGCGCGATGAGCTGTATGCCCGCATAAACGAGCGTACGGAAAGGCATTTTGCCAGTGGACTGGTTGAAGAAGTTCGCCAACTTCTCGACGAAGGCGTGCCCAGCAACTCAAACGCATTATGGGCGCATGGATACCGGCGCGTTGTCGAGTATTTAGGCGGCCAGCGCGATCTTGAAAGCGCAATTGCGCAAACAAAGCTCGACGTGCGTCACTACTCGAAGCGGCAGTTAACCTGGTTTCGTCACGAGCCGGGAGTGAAATGGTTCGATGGGTTCGGCGATGATCCTCGGACCGTCGAAAGAGTCTTCGCGCATTTGCGGTAAACCGACGTGGCAACACCCGCTCGTTACCGCGAGCGGTCCTGTACATAAAAGCCTTGTAAGGATCGACAGCGTGTTATACTCTGAGGCCGCTCAAGGTAAATCGATTACTGAGTCGAGCGGAACCGGTCGTGGACTCGAAGGCAGCACCACAGAATATTCAGGACGGCTTCCTAAATCTCGCCCGACGCGAGAAGACAACAGTAACGATCTATCTTGTGAATGGGGCCAAGCTGCTGGGTCGCATTAAGAGCTTCGATAAGTTTTCGCTGATTCTCGAAACAGGCGCTCAGGAGCAGTTAATTTTCAAGCACGCCATTTCTACCATCTCGCAGTCGCGCCGCTCGACGGGAGAGTTACGTCCGTCATCACATGTAAGTGAACCTCCTCTTCCTGAGCCCGCGTTAGAAACGCCCGCCACCTGAAAACATTCCGACGTACAACCTCGCCTGACATGGCCGGCGCTTTCATCAGCTTCGAAGGAATTGACGGTTGCGGGAAATCTACTCAGCTCCGCTTACTGGCTAGTGAGCTACGAGTGCGCGGAGTCGAGGTCTTAACAACCCGAGAGCCGGGCGGCACGCCGCTCGGGCAAAAGTTACGCGCCGCGTTGTTGGACGTGCAGGGACAAGTCGATCCGTTGGCAGAATTACTGGTTTTCGCTGCCGATCGCGCCCAGCATGTCCGCAAGCATCTGTTGCCGGCCCTGAAAGCCGATTCTGTCGTGCTATCTGATCGTTATGCCGACGCCACCGTCGCTTACCAGGGCGCGGGCCGAGGATTCGATCCCGAACTGATCAAAGAAATTGTCGAACTGGCGACCGGTGGATTAAGGCCCGATTTGACGCTATTGTTCGATCTATCAGTCGCCGAATCCGCCGGACGAACGAGACGCCGCGTCAAATCGAAACTTACTGACCGATTGGACATTGAGGACGCAGAGTTTCACACGCGCGTGCGCAACGCGTATCTTGAAATCGCGAAAGCCGAACCCGACCGCGTGCGTGTTATTGACGCACGAAACTCAGTACAGCAAACGCACGCGGCTGTCATGGACATCGTAATGCCGTACCTAAAAGATCGAGGGCTGCTCAGTAAATAGTAGTTCGGAGTGCAAAGGGCCGAGTTCTTAGTTTTGAGTTTTGAGTTTTGAGTTTCTGACCCCTGACCCCTGACCACCCTCTTATGTTTTCTCGCCTAATCGGCAACGACGAAGTAAAGGAATCGCTGCGGCGGTCGCTGGCGGCTGACCGCCTCGCAGCTTCGTTGCTCTTCACCGGTGACGAAGGCCTGGGCAAGAAGTTGTTCGCTTTGGAGCTGGCGAAAGCACTCAACTGTCGCAACCGCCAGGGCGTGGAAGCGTGCGACGAATGTTCTTCCTGCAGAAGAATCTCGCGTTCGACGTTTCCACCGTTTGGAAAGGATGACGACGACAAGAACAGATTAATTTGGAGCGAACACGGTGATGTGGCAATGGCGCGACCTTACAAGCAAATAATTCGCGTGGGGCCGATGCGCGAGTTGGAACGTGAAGCTAACTTTCGCCCCTTTGAAGGCGCCGCCCGCATTTTTATCATCGAAGACGCCGAGTACATGAATGACACGGCGGCTAACGCATTACTGAAGACGCTGGAAGAACCGCCGCCCACATCTCATTTGATCCTGACCACGTCGAATCCAACTGCGTTACTAGCCACTATTCGTTCCCGCTGCCAGATGATTCGATTTGCGCCCATTGCTGCCGGGGAAATTGAAAAGTTTTTGATAGAAGCAGAAGCGCTACCCAAAGTTGATGCCGAATTATTGGCGCGCACTTCGCGCGGCAGCATCGGCCGCGCCCTAGCCACCAATATTGAAACGTATCGCGAGCGGCGCGACGCAATGCTGGCGGTGTTGACGGCGCTAACGATTGACGACGACCGAGCGCAATTGCTGCGCGCGGCCGAAGACCTGGCGGCGAGCCGAGATCGCGATGAATATGAACAGCACTTGGACGTACTGGAGACCTTAATCCGCGACGCCTGGGCTATCCGCCTGGATCGCTCGACAGATACGATTGTGAACAGCGATCTGCTCAGCAAGTTGCAAGAGATTGCCGGCGAAATGACCAGCGCCCAGGCTGCCGCCTGGCTTCAGCAAATCGAACAACTTCGCGCCGAGCTCGACGTCAATATCAATCGTCGCATTGCCAGCGACGCGCTGTTCATGGCGATGGCCACGACGTGAACAAGTCTCGCAAATGCCGCTACCGGGGGCGAATGTTGTGTTCGCCTTGCTAAAGACCTTAAATGCTCTTGACAGCAAGACCGCTGCTCGCCTAATCTCCGCCCGACAAATTTGGAAACGCGCCAATCAGGCAGTAGGGGCTTCCAGTTTGAACCCGTCGACAACTCGCGAGAGGAGAATTACGCCATGGGTCGAATTCTTGCTTTCCTGTATGGCATCGTCAGTTACTTGATCTTCTTTGTCACGTTTCTCTACGCCATTGGTTTCGTCGGCAATGTATTTGTGCCCAAGTCAATTGATTCGGGGAAGCCTGGCGCCTTCGGTCGGGCATTCGTGATAGACGCCGTGCTCCTCGGCCTGTTTGCGATTCAGCACAGCGTTATGGCGCGCCCCGGATTCAAACGTTTGTGGACCAGGATCGTTCCAGAGGTCATCGAACGCAGCACCTACGTTCTGCTGGCGAGCCTTTTGCTCGCGCTGCTATTTTGGCAGTGGCAACCGATCCTGGAAGTTGTTTGGGAGTTCAGGAATCCTGCCCTCGCGTTGATTCTGCAGGTGCTTTTCTGGGCGGGCTGGGCGATAGTGCTCATCAGCACTTTTCTGATCAATCACTTCGATCTGTTCGGACTGCGCCAAGTCTACCTGCACCAGACTGGCAGGACTTACACCGACTTAGGCTTTAGAACGCCCGGCATATACAGGTTCGTTCGCCATCCGATCATGCTCGGATTCATCATCGCCTTCTGGTCTACGCCTCGCATGACCGTGGGTCACCTGATTTTCGCTATTGCTACGACAATCTATATCTTGATCGCACTTCAATTCGAAGAGCGCGATATGATCAGCATTCACGGCGAAGCGTATGAGGCATACCGGCGCCAGGTCTCGATGCTGCTGCCTGTACCAAAGAAGAGATAGAGCAGATCGGTCGTGAGTATTTGGACCTTTAATGAGGCCGGAGGTTCATGCCGGCTTTCTGCCCGTCACAATAATCATTTGAGCTGGGAAACTCATCTGGGTGTTCGGAAAAAAATCCCGAACAGCTTCGTGGACTTCGTGCTCCACACGACTAAGTTGTTCCGGCGAAAGCCTGGCTAACTTATTCCTCAGAGTGTCGGAAGTCTCAGAGCGCATCACCCAGAACTCTTCAGGCCCGATCGGCGCCTCGATTAGAAAATCGAGCACCCGTTCACGAAGATTGTTTGCTCCCGCTGCTTTCAGAACGCTGGCGAGCTTGCCCAATTCAGCGAAGCGGAATGCGCCGGGCGCGTCGGGATCGGTCGGCGGTGTCTCGACGTAGCGCGACACCACCTCAGTAACGATCCGAGTAAACGGATTCAACTCGTTCCTGTGCCAGACGGCCAGCGATAGCGCGCCGCCCGGTTTGGTAACACGCACCATCTCGCGCAGTCCCGCGAGCGGATCAGGAAAGAACATTACACCAAGCCGACTAATCACTACGTCAAATGAATTGCTGTCGAAAGGTAGCGAATCAGCCGCGCACTGCTGAAACTTGATGTTCGTCAGGCCACGACGATGCGCCTCAGCCTCAGCAGCCGCCACCATCTCACCCACGGCGTCCGTACACATCACCGAGCCACTCGGCCCAACTGTTTCAGCTATCTTGAGCGAAGGCTCGCCCGCGCCCCCGGCCACATCAAGCACCGAGTGCCCTTCCCTGATGCCAGCCTCTTCGATTAACGCCTCAGTTAAAGGCGCAAACATCTTGCGGATAGTGGCGCTGTGCTTTTTCCAATAGGGAGCGGTTTCGCGCCACTCCTGCAAGGTTTTGCTGTCCTGAATCGCGGGCGTCATTACTTGCAATTGCAGGTGATACTTCTCATGTCCCGGTCCGTAAATAGGGAACGTTGTCTGGCTTGCCTCATTTACATCCTGGCCCGCAGGTGCAGGTATTGTTGGTCGTGTTCCGGTCAGTGATCGTGAACTTCACCTTCGGCGAGACAACCTGCACCGATGCGCTGCCTGTCTTCATGCTGTCTGCGGACTTGAATCGTCCTGCAAACACATGTCGAACCGATGGATCACTACCGTTGCTGTCGCCGTCACTCGGGTCGTTCTCATGGACTGTATCTCCTCGTATGGATAGCGACTCAGAGTCTAATTTCTAACAGATTGGTTTTACTTTATTTGATCGAGACCAGCTCAGGAACAGAACCGGCGGGTTCCAGGTCTGGTTTAGCGCGGGGCCCCTCGGCAAGCAGTTTCTCGGTTTCTTTCACGAAGGCTTCGACTATGTCTTCGCCCGCGACTTTGCGCATCGGCACGCCGTCTTTGAAGATCATGCCGACACCGCGGCCAAATGTAATACCGAGTTGCGAATCGTGAGCCTCGCCCGGACCATTAACGGCACAACCCATGATTGAAAGATGCAAAGGCTCTTCGACGTGAGCAAGGCGCTTTTCGATCTCGGTCACGATCTCGACGAAGTTATCTACATCGAGGCGGCCACAGGTCGGACACGCGACTACGGTCACGCCGCGCGTGCGCAGGCCGAGCGACTTTACAATCTCCCACGCGACTCGGACCTCTTCCTGTGGCTCGGCCGCAAGCGAGACGCGAATCGTGTCGCCGATGCCTTCGTGCAACAGAATTCCCAAACCGATCGAAGACTTCACGGTTCCGGTGAACGCCGTGCCTGCTTCGGTCACGCCCAGATGAAAAGGATAATCAACTTTCTCAGCCAGCAACCGATAGGCGGCAACTGTGCGCTGAACGTCCGAAGCTTTTAGGGACACAATGATGTCGGTGAAGTCGAGGTCTTCGAGAATCCGAATGTGACGCATCGCTGATTCGACCATCGCTTCCGGTGTGGCCGTGCCGTACTTCTTTAAAAGATCCTTTTCCAGCGACCCGCCGTTAACGCCAATGCGAATCGGAACTTTTTGCGCTTGTGCGGCGCGCACAACTTCGACGATTCGTTCGTGCTTGCCGATGTTTCCGGGATTCAAACGCAGCTTGTCGATGCCGGCATCCAGCGCCATCAAGGCCAGTTTGTAATGAAAGTGAATGTCGGCGACTATGGGCACCTCCGGCACGCGCTTGCGAATCTCTTTCAGCGCAATCGCCGCGTCGTTGTCCGGCACGGCCAGGCGAACGATTTCGCAACCGGCGCTAACCATATCTTCGATTTGAGCCACGGTCGCGCCAACGTCGGCCGTGTCAGTCTTGGTCATCGACTGGACGACGACCGGTGCGCCACCGCCAATCTGCACGTTTTTAACTTGTACCGCTTTCGTCTTTCGCATAACCAATACCTGAACTATTTCGAAGGCGCCGATACCGGCTGGTTGTTTCCCGAATCGTTCCAGATCGATAGTTGCTTTAGCGCATCATTAGTCAGCACGAAAACCATTAGCAAGATTACCAATACAAACCCCACTTGTTGAATGCGTTCGCGCACCGCCACTGAAATAGATAATCCGATCAGTCCTAAAACTCCTTCAATAAGCAAAAGAAAAATCGCGCCCCCATCAAGAATAGGAATGGGAAGGAGATTAAAAACGCCGAGATTCAAGCTGAGAAAACTCAGCATTGTCACGAGACCCCCCCAACCGAGTTCAGAAACCGCACGCGAGGATTCTCTGGCAATCCCAATCGGTCCCGAAAGGGTGTCGCGCACTGACCGCTGTCCCTTAAATACTTGCCCGAGGGCGTCTGCGGTTAAAGTCATGATCTCGACGTTTTGACCTACCGCAAAACTTGCCGCCTTGAGCGGGCCCACGCGCTCAAGTGGTTCCTGCGCAAAGCGCAAGCCCAGACGAGGGACGTCGTTGGGTTTCGCTCTTGTGGTTGCGGTCAATTCAAGCCGCGCATCGCCGCGCACAACAGTCAATTGAATTGGCTTGTCCCGATGGTCCTGAATGTACTGAGTAACTTGAGTTCTGCTATGAGCTAGCTGTCCATCAACCGCAAGGATCTGGTCGCCCGGGCGCAAACCTACTTCCGCCGCCGGCATGTTTGGTTCAACTAAGTCTACTATGACCGGTAGCGCTCCAGAGTCCGGTTGGAAGTCGAGTTCCCCAATCTCGTTTCCGCCGACGTTTCTCTTTACAACTCTCACCGTCAATGGTATTCGCTTGCCGTCGCGCTCAACCTCCATTCGTAGTTCCTGATCCGGCCTGAGAAGCGCCTTTCCATGGATGTAATTCCACGTGGGATTCTGTGCGCCTTCGAAAGAAACGATGCGATCGCCCGGTTTGAGGCCCGCCTGTTCGGCATAACCGCCCTGCCTTACAAGGCTGACGACAGGCGCCGGCATTGACGGCACGCCATACATCAGGGCAGCACCAAACGGGATCGCCAGCGCGGTCAGTATGTTCATCACCGGTCCAGCCAGTGCGACGACGATTCGTTGCCAACGAGGGCGCAGATCGAATCTTTCATTCGCGGGAATGTCGGTGGCGCCTTCGCCCTCGATAGGGGCATTCGATTCATCGCCACCGAGCTTCACGTAGCCACCCAGCGGAATCGCTGATACACGGTAATCCGTGTGGCCCCGTTTTTTCCCAAAAAGGCGAGGACCGAAACCAACGGAAAAAACCTCGACTCGGATTTTTAGCAACTTCGCGACGAGAAAGTGCCCAAACTCGTGCAGGATGACGGCGGCGCCGAGGACTACGACAAAAGGAAGCAACCAAATGGTAATAAAGTGAACCATGATCATTTAATTATTGCTGAGTGAAAAACCCGAAAATAGATTCCCACAATCAAAAACGAGTTTACGCGGCTGGAATAAGATGCGTCAAACCGGGTAGGGTTGGGTGATCGCATTCAGGCGGCGCTGCTGGTCCGCGCCTCGCGCGAGATACGGTCGACTGTGGATCGGGCCGATGCCCGTGCCTTTCGATCGGCGTCGAGGACCGCCTCGAGGTTAGTTGCTTCGCGCCGCTCATGATCGTTCATGACTTTCTCTATGATGCGCGGGATGTCGGTCAGGCCGATACCTTCGTTGATAAAAGCCTGAACTGCTTCTTCGTTAGCTGCGTTCATTGCCGCCGGCAAAGTGCCACCGGCCCGCAGCGCACGATATGCAAGCGAGATACACGGAAAGCGATCTAGATCAGGTTCTTCAAAGTGGAGCGACGACAAGCGAGCCAGGTCGAGCGGCGGCAAAGTCGTCGGACATCGCTCGGGATATGTCAGCGCATATTGAATGGCGTGGCGCATATCGGTCACGCCCATCTGCGCAATAACGGATCCGTCGACCAACTCAATCATTGAATGCACAATAGATTCCGGATGGACGACGATGCTGATTTCATCGGCGCTGAAACCAAAGAGCCAGTGCGCTTCGATTACTTCCAGACCTTTGTTCATCAACGTGGCGGAATCGATCGTGATCTTCGCTCCCATGTTCCATGTCGGGTGCTGCATCGCTTCGGCGACCGTGGCCGATCGAATGGCAGCTTTGTCGCGAGTGCGAAACGGCCCGCCTGACGCCGTCAAGATTATTCGTCGCACTTCAGATCGCTGCTCGCCGCGCAGGCATTGATGTAAAGCATTGTGCTCGGAGTCCACCGGCAGAAGTTCCGCGCCTGATTTTTCAGCCGCGCGGGTCATCAACTCACCAGCCATCACCAGTGTTTCTTTGTTCGCCAACAGGACGCGCTTTCCTGCCTCGAGCGCCCGCAGCGTAGGAACGAATCCGACCGCGCCAACGGTTGCCGACACCACGCAATCGACTTCTGAAAGGGTGGCAACCTCGACCAGGCCCTGCTCGCCGTTGACGATTCGCGGCGGTGAAACGTCGCGCCTTCGCAGCTCAAGCTTCAG
>Ga0070706_100007768_pt1 | contig 10030 bp, 5 predicted proteins | sample KBSK5501metaG_FD_65476 | JGI IMG/M metagenome (GOLD analysis project Ga0070706, IMG submission 65476) | Corn, switchgrass and miscanthus rhizosphere microbial communities from Kellogg Biological Station, Michigan, USA - KBS K5-50-1 metaG | ecosystem: Host-associated > Plants > Roots >... | reverse complement strand
GGGGAATTAGCTCCGCGCCAGTTATTTGCCATCAAGCTCAAGGCCCGCGACTTCTGCCCAACGCGAAGAAAGTCTTCGGCGCGGCGGAATCTGGTAGTTGTTTGCAGTTCATCCACTTGCTTGTCAGTGAAACCAAATCTCAACGCCGCTTCGCGCTGAGCCTTCAATTGTTCTTCCAGCATCATTGTTTGGTCCCAACTGATATTGGAACTATGCCGGCGCCACCCCGACAGCACCCGCGGGTCAAACGCGAACGGGCCCTCAGCGCTCAAACGCAAATAAAGATCGTAGTCTTCCAATTTAGATCGTTCGTCCCATCGTTGCTGCCCCAGCGCGCTGCGACGATACAGCACGGTCGGACTCATGGGAGCGGTAGTCGCCAGCAACATCTCGCGCACATCGCCATCGGCGTAGCTCGCCCAGTCGGCAGTGCAGTCAACTACACGATTCTCTTCATCGACAAAGTAGGTATGACCATAGGCGAGCACAGCGTTGGGCCGCGATTCGAGAAGCTGCACACGGGCCTTTAGAAAATTCGGCAGCCACAAGTCATCTGAACCGAGGTAGGCAAAATAGTCTCCACGTGTTTTTTCAAACCCCTCGTTCAAAGTTGCGCACAGCCCACGGTTGTCTCTGACAATGAACTCACACGAGAAAGGACACTCGTTAAGCGTTCGTTCAATGATCGCTGGCGAGTCGTCACTTGAACCATCGTCGATAACCAGTAAGTTTGCGGGCCAGAGCGTCTGCTGCATGATCGACCGCAGCGTGGTCCCGATGAACCTGGCGTGATTGAAGGAAGGAACAACGACTGATACAGCCGTGGGGTCCGGCTCGAGTGCCTCTTCGGTCTGTTCCTCCAACTCGGTTGCGATCATTTCGTGTTTATCCTGACGGGATCCATGGAGTCAGAAAAGAAACCGCTAGCTCCATAAGAGCGCAATATGTATTCTGTCGCCCATAAAAGGGCTAAGGATCTAAAGGGTTTCTTCGGGAGCTATAAACATTTCGTGCCTAACGGCACTCTCTAACGGCAATCCACTCAAGCCTCTAAATGAGCAAGCGAATTATACTCTTTGGGCCACTGCCGCCGCCTTATGGCGGCGTCGCAATCTACCTCCAGGCTCTGATGGCGCATTTTCACGATTCGAATGTTCGGGTTTGGACTTATACGGGCGCGAAGTCGAGAGATCCAAAGGTGCGTTTCGTAGCCCACCGGAGACTGGGAACGATTTGGGCACTGCTAGCTGAGGGACGCGGCGCGCGCATTCTTGATGCTTCTCACTTTCATTTGGAATATCCCAATCTGTTATTGCTTCCGCTGTGGCTCGTGCTCAAGCGGCTGTTAGGTTTTGAATGGTACAAAAACATTCTCGATGGCTCCTTGCCGAAGCGTTACCCGAACTTTGGCGTTATGCAGCGGTGGCTCTTTCGTCGTGCCGTGAATGGTGTCGACGAATTCGTGGTTGTCAGCGAAGACCTGCGCCGCTGGCTACAGGAGGAGATCAAGGTTAGCCAGGACGTGATAGTCATACACTGTCTTTTGCCACAGGCGACGGATGAATTGGCCACGCCTTTGTCGAGTGATACTAAAGAACGGCTTGAGCTCTACCTCTCCCGGGCTAAGCGCGTTTGTTCTACCGGAGTCTTTTTCCCCAGCTATGGTTTTCGCGATGTGGCCGAAGCGGTCGAAGCACTTCGCAAGCTGACCGGCAAAGATATCGGTCTCGCGCTTTTGGATGGCGGGTTTGTGCGCGACGAAAGCTATCGAGAAGAAGTGTTGCGGGACCGCGACTGGATTACCGTACTGGAAAAAGTTCCTAACCCCGAGATTTACAAAATCCTGAAACGCAGCGACGTGTTTGTCCGGGCGGTTGCGGACGAAGGTTATGGCATCTCGCGTATTGAGGCTCTTTGGTGTGGAATCCCGGTCGTGGCAACGCGTGCCGGCGAAACGCGTGGCATGTTGCTCTACGATTTCGGCGACGTTGAGCAACTAGTCAGTCATTTGCAGGCGGTCTTGTTGTATCCGGTGAAAGAAGAGCCAAACCCGTGGCCTGAGCGTTACCGGCGGGAGGCAGAAGAGAATCTGCGAGAGTTGGCAAGAGTTCTTGGAGTCGTGAAGGGGAAATAGGGGAATAGGGGAGCAGGGGAAGATTAACGAGAGACTTTATACAAAAGTAGAGAGGCATGCGGGTAAGGGATGTCTTTAAGTAGGTCGACAAATTCAGAACCGGGAGCGGTAGCGACCGGGACGAAGATTCAGTGGCACTTGGTTCTCGCGACACTTTTTACGCCGCTTGGGGTTTTTAGTTTGAGTCTTCGACCTGGTCGCTACCGCTCCCGGTTCTGTATTCGTCGACCCACGACTGAATGCTATCTCGCTCCCATGGTGTAAGACCGCCTGCCACCGCGACTTTGTGCACAGCCTGGTTAACGAAGGCGCCTTCTTGCGGCGCTCGCGATCTCGTAGACAGCAACTGCAGCCAGCGCAAAAAGAAAATAGTGAATGACAAGCACGTAACGATATTCCGTATGCAAGGCTGACTGCGTGCAGAAGTAGTAACAAGGAACCGCCAGCAAGAGCGCGAGCGTTTGAAATTGTCTCCGATAGAAAAGAATGCCGGCGCCGATCAGGGTTAAGGGTAGGAAGAGTGCGGTGATGAGGATCTTTTGCACTATACGGAGCGGCCACTGCAGTAGAGTTGAGTCACCAGGATTTGTTGCTGCAAGTCTGAGGGGCGTTCGCTCAAGCCGCAGCATCGAGGCGGCTCGCCGGATCATGACTCCAGCAAACCAAAATGGATGCGCCCGGATAACGGCCAGACCGCGGGTTAATCGTGCCCGGTCACGCTCCGTGCCGTCAGGCGTGAAGAGCGAGTTGGCGTAGTCAGGCCGTTTGGAAGTTTGAGCCTCGCCACGGATTAGCTCTACATCAGTTTGCGGCAAGCCAAGCGACCCGTCGGTGTTGTAATCTGCAATGCCTTCGACGAGAGTTTGTCCGGCTCCAAGGGACACGGGGATAAACTTGCCGAAGACGACGGCATTGCGAATCGTAAGCGGACAAATAATTAGCAGAGTCCCGCAAAGCAGGACGAGCGCGGAACGCAGTCGAGCGCCGCCTTTGCAGATGAAGAGCAACAGGAGGGCCAGGAAAAGCGCTAGCAGGAGCGCGTTTGCCCTTAGCCAAACGGAGACGCCGATGAGCGCGCCCGCAATCAGGATCTGAAGCAACCTTGAACGACTAGGCGCATTAGGCCGCGAGCATGTTTTGCTGATGATGAACATTGCCACGAGGATCGGCAGCGTTGCGAGCGAATCCGGCAAGAGCGTCAGCGAATTCCAACTGAACTGTGGCGCGAAAGCAGCCATAAGCCCCGCGATAAGGCCAATCGCAGCCGGAAAGAATTCGAAAGCGATCAGGACGATGACGACCACCGAAAGCGAGTCGAGGATTATTTGCAGGAACTGAGTTGCGGTATCTGACTGGCCGCCGACACGATACAAAACCGAGAGCAGAATTGGATAACCCGGCGGGTGGCCCATGAGATCAGGATTGTTGGTTGATGACGAAGCATCGTAAAGCGAAGCAACACCGTTTGCCTGTATCAATGTGGCTTGGTGTTTATAGTTGAGAGCGACACTGGTTTGTACCGCCAGGGCTTCATGGTGGTGGCTTTGCCAGTTTAGAAGTCGAACTCCCAACGCGGTGAAAAAGATCAGAGTGACAATTAATACTCTCCAACGCGGAGCCAGGCGATTAACCGCAGCTCCCCCCATAACCGAGGGGTGATCGGGCGTTTCGCCGGCGCCAGGCTCGGGTCGTTTCATTGTCAGCGGATTATACCGAAGCTAACGTGATTCAAGGACATTCGATTATTTGTTTTGCCGGAGAGGATTGGTGGTATCACCATCCGCACTCGAAGTATCACTTGATGCGACGCTTTGCCAGAGCCGGCAACCGGGTGATCTTTGTAAACTCGATTTCGATGGGGTTGCCCAGTCTGTCGAACAAAGATCTGCTGCCGCGCGTTGTCCGCAAGCTGCGCTCATATGCTCGTCTGGCGCGTCCTACGCCCGAGGGCGTCACAGTGGTTTCGCCCGCCGTTATTCCGTTCTTTGGCACTCGACTCGCCCGCGCCGCAAATCGCAAGTTGCTCGCTGTGCAAATTGGAAAACTGGCGCGCCGTGGCGGTCTGACGCGACCAATTCTCTGGATCGCGATTCCGACGGCGGCTGACATGATTGGCCAGTTTGACGAGCGGCTGGTGATCTATCAGGTGTCGGACAAGTATGATGCAAACCTGATGGATCATGCGACCGACCTGCGAACGATCAGAGAGCTTCACGAGCGGGCGATCGACAACGCCGATCTGGTGTTGTATTCCGGGCAGAAATTACTGGCCGAAGCGGATCGCGGTCGTGAACGTTCATTTCTTCTGGAACAAGCGGTCGATTTTGATCACTGGTCACAGGTCGGGAGCGGCAAACTGGAAATTGCAGAGCCGGTGGCGCGAATTCCGCGACCGCGACTGGGTTATTTTGGGGCGATAGAGCCGTGGCTGGTGGACCAGGAACTGATAACGCGCGCGGCCAGAGAGCGTCCGGAGTGGCAGTGGATCTTCATCGGCAACAAGTCACGCGGGGTCGAGATCGAAGCCTTGCCAAACACGCATTTTTTGCCTCCGGTGCCTTATCAGGAATTGCCTCGTTACGCTGCCGGTTTTGATGTCTGCGTGTTGCCGTGGGACACTGCGCACTCGTTTACGAGTTATGGTTCAGCGATAAAGGTTCGTGAATACCTGGCGACGGGAAAGCCGGTGGTAATCTCACCGCTGCCAGAATACGAATCGATGGGCAAGGTGTTACGTATTGCGCGCACGCACGACGATTGGTTCCGTCTGGTAGAGGAAGCCTTGCAGGAAGACGATCCGGCTGCGGCGCAGCGAAGACAGGCGGCAGTTTCAAGTGGAACCTGGGACGCACGCGCCGAATGGGTGTCGAGTTTGATCGAAAGGACTTTGGAACAAAAGCAAGAAATGTAATCCGCAGATTACGCTGATTACACAGATATACAGATCAGTATTAGTCTAATTGTCTTTCCGTTAATCTGTGAAATCCGCGTAATCTGCGGATAGTGATCCTAAATGAAGCAGCTTTTACAAAACTTGAGAACAGGCGAAGCCACTGTGGCCGAGGTTCCGGTTCCCGTAGCGCAACCTGGCCGCGTGCTGGTTCGCACTGCTGCCTCCCTGATCAGCGCCGGCACCGAGCGCGCGCTGACTGAATTGGGACAGAAAAGTTTGTTAGGTAAAGCCCGGGAGAGGCCGGAGCTGATCGGAAAAGTTTGGGAGAAGGTGAAAACTGAAGGCGTCGCGCAAGCGCTTGAAGGCGTGCGCGACAAGCTCGATCAGTCGCACGCTGTTGGTTACAGCGCCGCTGGAATCGTTATTGAGTGCGCCCCGGACGTGACGGATTTTCGCCCGGGAGATCGCGTGGCTTGCGCCGGTACGGATTACGCCTCGCACGCGGAGATAATTTCGGTACCGCGAAACCTGTGCGTGCGTTTGCCTGAAGGGTTGAGTTTTGCAGAAGCCGCCTTTGGAACGGTAGGCGCCATTGCGTTGCAAGGCGTGCGGCTCGCCGAGCCGACGCTGGGAGAATCAGTGGTCGTCATCGGGCTTGGTCTGGTTGGCCAGCTAACTGTGCAACTACTGAAAGCGAATGGTTGTCGCGTCTTTGGAATTGATATCGACGAAACGCGAATTCAGATGGCGCTCCGGTCGGGAGCTGAAGCCGGCTCCGCTCCCGCTGAAGCGAAAGACAAAGTAATGGCCTGGTCAAGAGGACGCGGCGCCGATGCCTGCATTATTGCGGCCGCGACCACGTCGGACGAACCCGTTGAGCTGGCCGGCGAGATTTCGCGTTTGAAAGGGCGCGTAGTAGCTGTCGGTCTGGTGGGGATGAATGTCCCCCGCAATGTTTATTACCAGCGCGAGCTAACGTTGAAAGTTTCATTGTCCTACGGGCCGGGTCGTCACGATCCCGACTACGAGGAACGTGGCCACGATTATCCGGTGGCCTACGTGCGTTGGACCGAAGGACGAAACATTGAAGCCTTTCTTGATCTGCTGGCGGCCGGACGGATTGATGTGAAACCGCTCATCACGCACCGGTTTCTTATTGACGACGCTCCGAAGGCCTATCAACTAATCTCCGGCAAAGCACATGAGAATTACCTGGCGGTGATACTTGAATACCGGACGGAAAGAGAAGTTGGTCGGCGAATCGAGAATCGATCCGCGACGACCCGGGCGGCGAAATCAGCCGGGCGCGTTGGTATCGGTTTAATTGGCGCGGGTGGTTATGCGCAAAAAATTCTGTTGCCAAACTTCAAGACGGCAGGCGCCGAGTTTTGTTCAATTGCTTCGGCTTCAGGAGTCTCAGCGCGCGACGTGGGAACGAAATACGGCTTCAAGCGTTTTCTGTCAGACGCGCGCAGCGTCATCGATGACGACGAGTCAAACCTGATTGTCATCGCTACGCGCCACGGTTCCCATGCGGAACTCGCGACGCTGGCGCTCGAGGCCGGCAAGCACGTTTTCGTGGAAAAGCCGCTGGCGCTAAATGATGCCGAATTGAACCGAGTGCTTGACGCGGCATCAGGATCTGAAGGGCATTTGTTGGTTGGGTTTAACCGGCGCTTTTCACCTTTGGCTGCGAGGGGGAAAGAGTTTTTTGCAAATCGCCAGGCGCCGCTTTCGATTGTCTACCGGGTGAACGCCGGCCGCATTCCGCTCGAGCATTGGACACAGGATCCGAACGAAGGTGGTGGACGCATCATCGGCGAAGTCTGTCACTTTATCGACCTGATGCAGTTCCTCACCGGCGCGGCGCCGAAAAGCGTTTTTGCCGAATCTGTTGCAGGCGGTTTGGGGAATATCGTTCCCGAAGATTCTGTTTTCATTACCCTCCAATTCGAAGATGGCTCAAACGGGTCGATTGCCTATCTCGCTGAAGGCGATAGCAGCCTGCCGAAAGAGCACATCGAGATATTTGGCGACGGAAAGACTTTTGTTATTGACGATTTTCGCAGCGCCAAACTCTACGCCGAGGGCCGCGAGAAAAAAGAAACTCTGCGCCAGCAGGATAAAGGGCAGGCCGAAGAAACGCGCGCAGCCTGTGCTGTTGTCACCGACGGTAAGCCGATTCCGATTACTCTCCAGGAACTCGAGGCTACAACCCGCGCAACGTTTCGCATACTCGATTCACTGAGAACAGGACAGCGGTGGAAAGTGAAAATTGAACAGTAGCAACATAGGAATAGGAATAGGGGAAAAGGGAAAAAGGGGAAGGGTAACAGACTAGTTCCCCTCTTTCCCTTTTCACCTTTTACCCTATTCCCCTGTTCTCATCACTCGTTACTCATCACATGTGTTTGATATGTGTGGAATTGCCGGACTAATCAGCCTCGATCCTGAGCGAAACATCGGTGCGATGTTGCAGTCAATCGAGCATCGCGGTCGCGACGATGAAGGTGTTTGGACCTCCGCGACGATTGACGAAGCTGGACGGCGCGCGTCGCTAGGGCATCGCCGGCTGGCAATTATCGATACCAGCAAGGCGGGCCATCAACCGATGCTTTCCGCTGATGGGCGCTATGCACTGACCTTCGGTGGCGAAATTTATAACTATCGCGAGCTGCGCGAGGAACTTAAGAGCAAGGGCTGCCGGTTTAATACTGAGACCGACACTGAAGTTCTGCTTACCGCATTTGCTGAGTGGGGCAAAGAATGTTTGCCGCGCCTGAACGGTATGTTTCACTTCGCCGTTTGGGACAACCTGGACCGTACCCTAACACTCGTGCGGGATCACGTCGGCATCAAGCCGCTATATTATTTCTACCGACCCGCCAGTGCCGCCCAACCGGGTTTATTGATTTTCGCTTCGGAAGTTAAGGCGATCCTGGCCACCGGCCTGGTCGATCGCGCACTTGATCATGAGTCGCTCAATCAGTTTCTAACTTTCCTGTGGGCTCCCGACCCCCACACCTTGTTTAGAGGAATCAAAACCCTCCCGCCCGCTCACGTTCTCACATTTCAAACTGATGAAATAAGAATCGCTGAGTGGTGGGATGTGTCCTTCGACAATATTGAGGAAGGGCGGAGTGAGGCATGGTGGCAGCAGCAGGTGCTTGAAACGCTCGATCGGGTCGTGAATATGGAGATGGTTGCCGACGTTCCGCTCGGATCGTTTTTGTCCGGCGGGATCGACTCGTCAGGGATTGTTGCAATGATGAAGCAGCACAGCGGCGACCGAAAAGTTTCGACTTATACCGTTGGGGTTGAAGCCGAAGACCTGCGCTACGACATCATTCCGGACGACGTTGAATGGGCGCGGCGTGTGAATCAACATTTGGAGACTGACTACCACGAGATCATGCTGCGACCAGCGGTTGCCGAGTTGCTGCCCAAGCTCGTCTATCACATGGACGAGCCCGCGATAGACATGGCGATTCCCAGTTATCTGGTCTCGCAAGCCGCTCGGGAAACGCTGCGCGTCATGCTGTCTGGCATGGGCGGTGATGAGGTGTTTGCCGGTTACCCGCGCCAGCTGGCCATGAAGATTGCAGGAGCGTTTGATCCGGTTCCGGGAATGGTGCGCCGCCCATTAATGAAGACGATCGAACGTTCATTGCCCGGCGGGCGGCCGGGTCGTCTGACAGCGCCGCTGCGCAACGCCAAAAAATTTGCCCGCAGTGCGGGTCTGGAATTTGAAGAACGATACCTGGGATATGGCACCTATTTTACAGACGGCGTGAAGCAGCAACTCTATGACGATGATATGCGGGAGGCGACGCGAGGGCTCGATGCTTACGACGCCCATCGGCGTTTCTTTGCTCGCGTCAAAAACGCGGCGCCATTGAATCGTTTGCTTTACGTCGATCTAAAAACCTTCCTGCCCTGTCTCAACCTGATAACTACCGACAAAACTTCCATGGCCGCAAACCTCGAAGTGCGAGTGCCTTTTCTCAATCGCCAGATGATTGAATTTACAGCGCGGATGCCGCCAGACTTGAAACTGCACGGCTTCAAACGCAAATACATTCTCAAGCGTGCACTCGAGAAACTATTGCCGCGCGAGGTGGTTTGGCGAAAGAAGGCGGGTTTTGGCGCTCCCATTCGTTCATGGCTGCGCGGCGCTTTACGACCGCTGGTTGATGATCTGCTTTCAGAGGAGACAGTCAGGAAGCGTGGCTTGTTTCGTCCGGAGGAAGTCAGACGCATTGTTGACGCTAACCTCTCCGGCCGCGAGGACTTCAGCCTCCAGGTTTTTCAGTTACTCAACCTCGAGCTTTGGCAACGTCAGTTTATGGATAAGTGAAGCAGCGCCCATCTGCCAAACTCACTACTACTTCGACCGGAGGTGCTGGTTCTGTTTGGAGCCCGAGGCAGAATTCCCTGAATCTACTCCGCACAAATACGGAACCGGGAGCGGTAGCGACCGGGTTCAAGTAGCGATAATCGAGCGCATGAATTCGAGAGTGTAAGGTAAGTTGAACCCGGTCGCTCCCGCTCCCGGTTCCGTATTTGTGCGGCGTTCGTGGAGTGGTAACACCTAAGTCGTAACAACCGAACCAGCACTCAGCCTGATAGTAATTGACAATGCTTTGGGCTGGTCCTATTCTGCCTGTGCCGCACCCAACGGCCAACTCCCAACTTCCCTGAGTTCCGGAATTGATGGTCCAGGACAATTCATTGCTAACAGGTTCAGACGCTCATTTGTCACGAACTGAAAATGACCGGCAGACCTCTGTCTTGCTGGCTGAAGATGATCGGGCCCTGAGGCGCTTTCTGGAAGTTGTGCTTGAGCGCGCCGGCTACCAGGTGTTTTCCGCGTCTGACGGCCTGGAAGCAATGAAGTTGGTGTTGTCCGCGTCGATAGACGTTGTCGTAACCGATGCGATGATGCCGAATCTCAGCGGCCATGAATTTTGTCGCTTCCTGCGAAACAGTCCGAAACTTTCTCA
>Ga0070706_100007767_pt1 | contig 10032 bp, 10 predicted proteins | sample KBSK5501metaG_FD_65476 | JGI IMG/M metagenome (GOLD analysis project Ga0070706, IMG submission 65476) | Corn, switchgrass and miscanthus rhizosphere microbial communities from Kellogg Biological Station, Michigan, USA - KBS K5-50-1 metaG | ecosystem: Host-associated > Plants > Roots >... | reverse complement strand
CGGCACGACCGTCTTCGCAGATGGCTCTTATGACCGGGTCAGCGACCCTTCGGTTGCTTATGATGCCAGGCACAACGTCTGGATGATTTCCTACCTTGCCCACAAGACCAGTCCTTCTAGCGGGTCCCTTACCGATGTGCTTGCCAGCCGCTCGCCTAATGGAGGACTTACCTGGAGCACGCCGGTACTGGTGAAGCAGGGTGGGCCAGGGAGTGCTTTCGACAAAGACTGGATCGTCTGTGATGATACGGCCACCAGTCCCTTCTACGGTCACTGTTATAGCGAGTTTGACGAGGGGTGTTGTATCGACCTGGTTCTGATGAGTACCTCTACTGACGGTGGACAGACGTGGTTAGGGCAAAGGACGACTGCCGACCGTGCTTCGGGCCTTGGCGGACAACCGCTTGCTGAGCCCAACGGGACGGTGATTGTGCCTTTCATTGTGTTCACTTCAGCATTGAGCAGTGAGAACATCGCGGCCTTTCAGTCCACGAATGGAGACGCAAGCTGGAGCAGCACCGTCCTGATCTCTCGGTCAGCCTACCATCATCCCAAGGGAGGCATGCGCGCCCCTTTCCCGTTCCCCTCTGCCGCAGTGGACCGGTCGGGCAGAGTGTACGTCGCCTGGCCAGATTGTCGGTTTGAAAGCGGCTGTAGTGCCAACGATCTCGTGTTGAGTACCTCCGCCGATGGCAAGACCTGGTCGGCAGTCCAGCGCATCCCTCTTGACCCCATTGGCAGTGGCGGCGATCACTTCATTCCGGGTCTTGCCGTTGACCAATCGACCTCTGAGAGCCGAGGTCACCTGGTCCTTGCCTTCTACTATTACGCAAACGGGAACTGCAGCTCCTCCACGTGTCGGCTCGATGTCGGCTCCTCGTCATCAACTGACGGAGGAAAGACCTGGAGCTCGACGAAGCACCTGGCTGGACCAATGATGTTATCCTGGTTAGCCAGTACCTCCCAGGGTAGCATGGTAGGTGACTATATCTCCACCTCTTTCTGCGGTGGAAAAGCTTACCCAGTCTTTGCCGTAGCCACGGCACCACGTGGAGGCGTGTTCAACGAAGCCATGTTTACTGTATTGGGTGGCCTCAGGTAACGACCAAGCAGTGTATCTATAACGACGAGGGCTACGTGTGTTATGCATGCACGAACGAGCACCAATGTGGGGAAGAGCTGCTGTTGCCAGAGGTCAATTCGCCGTGAGCCGGCGTATGTGTCTATACCGGACAGAATCCTGCTTATTTCTACGAGTAGTCCATCCGTTTGGATGCTTGAAGATGCCTGATCGGCATCGTATTATACAAAAACTTTGTAACTACCCAGGTGCCCAAGCGATAGGCAGTGGTTGACCAGCAAAGACTGCCGCCAGCGCAGCCAACATGGGATGCCCCTGCTTGCACATGGTGGAGAGGTAGCTGCGAATGCGACAAAAGGCGGTTGCGCCATCCTCACTTGTAATTTGCCTGCAATGCGCACGCCGGTTTCATCTGCATGCTGCAACGGACTCGCGCTCGAGAGAGTCAGCAATCTGCGCCACTGTCGAGGCAAGCCGCTCTGCTGCGCACTCAACCCACGTCAGCACGGTTCCCTCTGACACCTCGCAGGCGCACAGATCAGCGAGGAGTTCACTGACCCGCGCCAGCGGCACCAATTGATACGCATGCAGATAGACGGCTAGGGCGCGCACCTTCGATCCTGACCTCCCCAGGGCCTCTACTCCCACGGGGAAGCTTCCCCGGCTCACCCGGCTTCCACGCTGGGCAACACACTTCCTCTACCTGGTGCTCTCGCACTACCAGTCGTACCTCCGGCAGATCATGCACCTGTCGGCGTTCCCTGAGCTGTCCGGCCACGCCCTCCAACGGAGGCTTTCAGTGAGCGCAGACCAGGGGACGATGCCGCACTACCTCATCAGGACTGGCCACTTGCATCAACGTGTGCCCTGCATGCCCCGGTTGCCCTCCCGTCGGATTCTCGCTGTGGTGACGCTGGCTCCGGGGCTTTCGCGCTTTCCCCGTCACTCGACGGCGGTTTGAGGCTCGTGTGGCTGTCTTTGGCTAACTGTCCTTCTATCCGTTGCAACCGTTCGGCCAGCTGGTTGATCTGCTGGTAGGCCGCAGCTAACTGCGCTCGCAACTCCGCGTTTTCTTGCTCAAGTTGAGCGATACGTTCCTCTTGGGTCATGGCCCTATTCTAGCAGACCTCAGCAACCCACCTGGGTAGTTATCATCTTCCAATTGAGTGCGGATTACCCGAATGTTTGACGGTCAGGAGGAACCCGTGGTGTGCAAGCCATTGCTGACGGCTCTTCCCCCCTTAGTGATCAACTGTTGCGCAAGGTGCTGTGTAGAGGCATCAGCAACGGGCAGAAACGGCCACAGGCGATGCGCCACGGCATTCACCGCCAACAACACTCCAAAACGCTGGATCACATAGGCGACCGTCGACGCAGTGGGTGTCGGCATGGGTGCGCCATTCACGCCTGATTGGAGTGGGATGGTGATCAAGCAACCCGTGGCAGACGTTGGCCCCGGCACCAACTGCGGTTCGGTATTGGGCGGCGTTGAGGCGAATACCAGGGTAGACATATCTCCAACAGCGGCCTGACACACCGGGGCATCACTCCCGAAAGGACCGCTCTGCCTGGCGGGTGTCACGCCCCACCCCATGCCGTTCCAGGTAATATTCAAGGGGACCGTGAGAGCATTTTGCTGTCCGAGAATAAAACTATCTGCCTGATTCTCCTCTACTACCCGTCCATCTTGGGTGGCGAACTTCCAGAGCAATTGCACCTGAACGGACACTTGCCACACTGCTGGAGACAGTGTGATATTGGATCCAACGAAGGCGGGAATATCGCAGAATAACCGGCAGTTCTGGTTGCCTGAGTCGCATGCCCCATTCGCACAAGGCGCATCGGGTGATGGACCGGTATCCAGTTGCAGGCGCAACGTCGCCTCCAGTGGCTGGTGAGCAGTCGCGAAACAGATCGCTGCAAGCTGTAAGACGACGGTACAGGACCGTGTGTTCGTCCCGGAGACAGCTGGGGTCTGCGCATACACCTCTCCTGCCTGTACCGTCTCACTGGGCTGCTGACGGTCGAGCACTGTTTGCGCTGCCTGGATCAACGCGGCACGCTGCACTGCGGAAAGCATGGTCAAGTTGGTCGGAAAACCAATATAGGCGCTGATCGTGCCTCCCAGGTGAGGCGCGGCATTGGGGAACTGGCAGGTAGCACTCCCGAAATCCACTGGCACAGAGATACGGCACTGCTGCGGCGCAAATGGAGCAGCACGCCAGGTCAACATATGCTGACCAGGTGGTAAACTGAAGAGCGTATAGGCTCCTCTGGAAAACAAGGCAACCTGCTTTCCGTCGACAGACAGCGATCCCCAAGGGGGATTAGCATCCAGTCCAAAATAAGAGGTTGATGGCTCGACGGTTGGTGGCGACCCGTGCAGGAAGAGTCGGCTAACAGGGGTAAGAGCGAACAAGACGATCAGCAGCGCCAGCCCCATGCAAACGGCAGCCGCCATGGTCTTCTGTTTGCGGTACTTGGGGGAAAGCAACCAGGGTTCCATGAAGAAGCGTGGAGTGTTTGTTGAACCCTCTTCGTCATCTTGAGGCAGATTGGTGATCTCTACAACAAAATCATCGTGTGGTTCTTCCAACTCGTTCTGATCCATGCCGTCTTCAGCGCTCGTTTCATGACGTATTCGCTTCACATATTACATCATCAAGTGTACAACAACCTGCTGAAATGAAGCTGAAACAGACTGGAAGGAAAAAAGAAAGCGGTTAGCATTCACAGGTTCTTCTTTCCTGGTACTTCTCAGCACACGAAAGTTGGAGGAAGAGCTAAACGTACCATCTTCAAGACCTGGGCAGTTACAATCTTCTTTTCTACGTCTAAGTTGACGGTACCGTCTGCTCTTCTGTATGGACTCGGCTCCGGTTTGCTCCTCATTCCCCGCCCTCGTACTTGAACGAGAGTGCCATTTTCAGCCGGTAGGTCAGCGGCTTGCCAGGCCCGATGTGGATGTCTTGCTCGACAATGCGGACCATCCGCAAGTCCCGCAAACTGTGGGAAGCCTGCTCGATGGCAGCCGCAGCCGCCTTCTTCCACGACCCGTGGCTGGTTCCCACCAACTCGATGACCTTGTACACACTTTCTGCTGATACCCCCGTATTCGCTCACACTGCCTCGGAAAACACGAGCCAGCTTACAGCTTTTCCTCCGCTACTGCTTCTCTACTCCCGCTACCGCCCGAGACGACAGACAGCCCTACTGTTCTCCTTCTACTACTGGGTGGGCGTGGTTTACGGATAGATGCCGCGCATCTGCGTGGCCTCGGCAACCCGCGAGATCGCCAGCATATTGGCAGCCAGACGCAGATCGCAGTGAGACTGGTCGGCCTTCTCTGCCACCGCAGCAAAGGCACGATTCATAATCACTTCCAGTTTTTGCATGATCTCTTCGACACCCCAGAAGAAGCTTTGCAGGTCTTGCACCCACTCAAAGTAGCTGACGGTGACGCCACCTGCATTGGCCAGGATGTCTGGAATCACACTGACACCCTTGTCGAACAGGATGGTATCGGCCTGGGGAGTCGTTGGGCCATTAGCAGCTTCTGAAACGATGCGCGCCTGCACGCGGTCGGCATTCTTCGCCGTGATGACCCCTTCTGTCGCGGCCGGTATCAGGATCTCGCACGGCACCTCCAAGACCTCCTGCACGCTCACCTGCTGGGCATGTGGGAAGCCGACCACGCTGCCATGTTCCTGCTTGTGGCGCAGGACCGCAGCCGGATCAAGCCCGGCCCCATGGTAGATGCCGCCGCGGGTATCGCTCACCGCTACCACCTTGCACCCTTCCTTGTGGAAGAGGCGGGCAGCGATGGAACCGGCGTTGCCATAGCCCTGGATGCTGACACGCGCCCCTTGTAAAGGCATGTCCAGACGCCTGGCGGCCTGGCGGGTCACGAATAACACGCCCGTGGCGGTGGCATCATTGCGCCCTTCGCTGCCACCGATAGAGAGGGGCTTGCCGGTAACGACAGCGGGGATGGAGTACCCTTCATGCATGGAATAGGTATCCATGATCCACGCCATGACCTGCGCGTTGGTGTTGACGTCAGGAGCGGGAATATCACTGTGCGGCCCGATAATAATCGCGATTTCGCTAGCATAGCGGCGGGTCAGGCGTTCCAATTCCCCAGGACTCATGTGCTTGGGATCGCAGATGACGCCGCCTTTGGCGCCACCGTACGGGATGCCCACGACGGCACACTTCCAGGTCATCCACATCGCCAGGGCTTTGACCTCATCCAGCGTCACGTCAGGACCGTAGCGGATCCCACCCTTGGCAGGACCACGGTTGACATTGTGCTGGACGCGATAGCCGGTAAAGGTTTTCATCCGACCGCTATCGAGCCGGACCGGAAAGTTGACGGTGAGTTCGCGTTTGGGCTGTCGCAGCACCTCGCGCAGATCCTCGGAAAGGTGCAGCTTGTCGGCGGCAGCTTCAAACTGCTGAAGCGCCATGTGATAGGGGTTGATAGCGGCAGCCGTCACGTCGTTCATCGCGGCCTGCACCTTGTCCTTGTCTCGAGTCGGCATCTTGTTCTCCTGCCAGTTTCACGTGGTGGCGCACGACGCCCCAAAGGCGTAAATCAGCCCTCATGCCTCACTGCACGGGGCAGGACCTTGCACTCTGTCGAGTCAACAGGTTCCTAGTGAGATGTATACCACAGGCAACTCACAACCCCATCAAAAAACACACCGCAATCCTCACATTCCGCTCACACTTCTCAGCCCGGCCTTCAGCTGCGCACCCTAACAAGAGGGGGTAGAGCGAAGCCTCAATCTTGTAGGGATAAACCCATCCTTTAGAATGCCATGAGTTGTGCTGGCTTCTTGGGACATCCGTGCAGAAAAAAGGGACGGTGAGCAGCGATCTCCCATGGAGAAAGAGGGAATGCATGTCAAGCGGAACAGCGCATCCCTCTTGGGGGAAGAAGGCTGTGGAGCAGTGCGCGAGTGCTTGCGGTCTTGCCTGCCAGGTGAGGGCTATTGAAACAGCGTGTGAAAAGGCACTGAGCACGTCACTGACACACTGAACTGGCTACTACTTGGTACACCCGTTCTCTGTACTGGCTACTTAGATGAGGCGTGGTCATAAATACCCACGGGTTGCGCAATGAGATTACCACCTTGCATGAATCGGCCTCACCAGGGGTGTTGTTCACACCGCTGGTCTGGTGGCAATGATGGGAAAGTGCTGCTTTCCTGGAGATGAGACGAATGCAACGAAGCATGGTCTGGAGGCACTTCGTTGCAAAGTGCATCGCGTTGCGCAACCCGTGGGCAGAGCCAGGTTAGGTGTCAACTTCTCATTCATGTGCGCAGGGATGCCCCGGCTACGCCTTCCTGCTCCTTCCATCGCTCTGCGTTCACGCCGACCACCAGGAGCCAGAGCAGCAGCGGGAATTCTGCCAGGCCGGCGGTGACAGCGATGAGGGGGAACAGATGCTGCGCGAGCGGCGGTACGAGATAGAGCATCCAACCCAACCCATCAATCGCCAACAACACCCCCAGAATGCGAGGCAGAAAGATCGACCGGAAAATGAGGGAGCCGATCAGGACGCACCACAATCCAAAGAACACCAGATAGATGTCGTAGGCCTGCGCATTCAGTTTGAGAAACAGGAGTGAGAGATCCTGCACCTGTTGCGGCGTAAATGCGCTCAATGTGCTCCCTCCTTGCAGGACGAGCAAGGGGGCAAGGTACAAGAGGCTGCTGAGCGCCTGCATTGCGCATCCCACAAGTATGATGCACAAAGCGAGTAAAGAGATGCTCCGGTTTACAGGCTTCAACAAGTCATAGAGGAGAAACGCCCACGCGATATGGAATGCAACAGCAATGAGTGAGGATGCGAACCCTGCCCAGAATAGCGGCTCATGTGCCAGGATATTTGCTGCTGTCGTTGCAGCGTTGCCAACAACAAGCCTGCCCAGAACAACTACTTGGCCGAACGGTGATGTCAGCCCTTCGAGAAATTGAAAGCCCCCAGCCATCCTGGCCTTCGTACGTGGGGACAATGCTGCCATCCGTTTCGTCGCCTGAGAATCTCCTGTACGGGGCTCGGGGTCGCGTGGCTCGATGCTGGATCCAGGTTGTGCTTTCATGTGTTTCCTCCAAGTTTGCTTTGATTCGGTCGTTCATTTACTGTAAACGAGAGAATGAGATGGCGGTCAAATGACACACGTATGTGACGTAATAAGACTTCTTCGTTTCTCTTGTCTCAGCCATTGAAAGCGCTTCAGAGGCGAGTAGAGGTAGGAAGAAAACGTTCAGCTGTTACGTCACCGAATTGTACTCTATTACCGCCATTTCATTCTCTCGTTTACAGGTTGAGGAGCCAATTCACGCCAAGGAGCAACCTCGTTGCGCAACCCGTGGGAAATAGGGAGCCAAGCTGAGGACTTGCCTCAGCCCGGCAGAGCCTCTATCCTTGTGGTAATCACACACTACAAGGAGAGGAGACAGCCCTATGGTATCCCAAGACTCATTACTTGTCATGTTAGTCCAACTGGTGGATCGACTGCCGATGCCATGTGCGCCACAGAAACGGGGACGTGGGCATCCGCAAGTCTATCCTGATCGCTTGTTCTTAAAGGCCTTAGTGCTTATGATGGTGCGTCACTTACATAACGTGCATGAGTTGCGAAGTCGGCTGGATCAGCCTACCACCGAGATGCAACGACTCCATACCCTGCTGTGTGAGCAGGGCCGTTTTCCTACACGTCGCACCTGGGAACGACGCTTGAAAGCCATTCCCGATACCTTACCAGCCCAGATTGGCTGTCTAGGTCGCCATCTGCTTGACCTCATCCAGCCTTGGCGAACGTTTGGACGTGCGGTGGCCATCGACAGTACCATCCTGCGAGCCAGAGGAGGCGTGTGGCATCAAAAGCATCGCGCGCAAGGCGAACTTCCCCACACCTCGATTGATCCCGAAGCTCACTGGACCAAATCGGGCTGGCACGGCTGGGTCTACGGCTGGAAACTGCACGTCGTCTCCGTCGTGGCAGGAGTCTGGTTTCCCATCGCTGCTGTGCTGACCCCAGCCAATGTCGCCGACAGTGACCCTGCTCCCGCACTCTTGCGAGAAGTGCCCGCCGAAGTCCGTTTTGTCCTGGGAGATCGCCATTACAACACGCCCGAACTCTCTGCGAACTGTGAGCAGGCCAACCGATTACTGGTGACCACACGCTATGGACGCTATCCTCACACGGACGATGGCGTCGAAGTGCGCCGCATCTTTCATAAGCTGCGTTCCATCACTATGGAAAATTTTAATGAGCATTTCAAAGGCATCTTTGATGGGCATGGGCAAGTTCCCACCAAGGGCTTGCTCGCCACCCAACGCTTCGCGTTAGGAGCCATCTTTGTCTATCAACTTGCTTTACTGTACCGCTTTGAGCACAACCTGGAACTTTGCGTTGGACTCAAAGCCTTTCTCAAATCGGCCTGATGATTTATGACCAGGCCTCACTTAGATCATCCGTTCAAAAACAAGCCCTTCGCGAAGGAGAAAGAACTCCTTTCCCTGCTTGCAAACACAGGCGGGTCGGTGTAGAATCAGACGTCGTCAACAGCAGACTCATGCTTGGATAACGCTATTTTCATGTGATGGAGAAGCTTCTTGTATGGCTGGTGTTTTTATCTCTCTCCAGCGGCTCTTGGAGGGCTGCTTGGAGGCGCTCTCCTCTCGCTTGACTCGTTGGACCAAACCGCTCACTTCTTCCTTGCCACTGCAAACGCTGGCCGACCTTGGCCGGAGCAAGTCCGAGCTGGTGGCGGAAAATGCCCTCTTGCGCCAGCAACTCATCATCCTCAAGCGGCAGGTGGAACGACCTGCATGCACGAAAACCGATCGACTGCTCCTGGTCCTGTTGGCCAGGCTGGTTCGCACCTGGCAACAGGCCCTCTTCATCGTTCAACCCGACACATTGCTGCGCTGGCATCGGGAGCTCTTTCGCTTGTACTGGAAGCGCAAGTCAAAGGCCTCTTCCCACAAGCCGAAGCTCGCCGCGGAAACCATCACCTTGATCAGGCAGATGGCCAAGGACAATCGGCTTTGGGGCGCTGAAAGGATTCGCGGAGAATTGTTGAAGCTGGGCATTCATGTCTGCAAGCGGACGATCCAAAAGTACTTGAGGACAGTGCGCACACAGCAACCACGAGGCCAGAAGTGGAGCACATTTCTCCACAACCATGCCGCACAGGTCTGGGCGTGCGACTTCTTACAGGTTACCGATCTGTTCTTTCGCCCGCTCTTCGCCTTCTTCCTCATCGAACTGAAGTCAAGGAAGGTGATCCATGTGGGCGTGACACGCTCTCCGTCCGATGCCTGGACCGCACAACACCTACGGGAAGCCACTCCATATGGGCAAGCGCCGAAATATTTGATTCGAGATAACGACAGCAAATTTGGGCCCAGCTTTGCTCGGGTGGCGACAACCAGCGGCATCAAGCTTCTCAAGACGCCCTTTCACGCTCCCCGAGCCAATGCGGTCTGTGAGCGCTTCATGAGGAGTGTGCGACAAGAATGTCTCGACCATCTGCTGATCCTTGAGGAGAAGCAACTCCAGCGCGTGCTAAAGGCGTATGTGATGTACTTCAACCAAGCACGGCCTCATCAAGGGATTGCGCAACAGATTCCTGAACCGAGACAATCAGCTCTTTCCTCTCATCACGCAGGCGAGAAGGTGATCGCTCTTCCGGTCATGGGTGGACTGCACCATGACTACCATTGGGCTGCCTGAAGGGGGAATCACGTGTGCGAGCGTCCAACTGGTGGACCAGGTCCATCCAGCTGGGAGCATCATGCCTCAAGAGGTCTTTTGCCGCTCTCTCCTGCAGTCTGTGCATGCCTTCCCTGATGATCTGCTTCCCATCCACGTCTGTTTTCTCTGGTCCATGGGAACCATTCTCCGCAATTTCGATGGCTGAGTACTACC
>Ga0070706_100007764_pt1 | contig 10034 bp, 13 predicted proteins | sample KBSK5501metaG_FD_65476 | JGI IMG/M metagenome (GOLD analysis project Ga0070706, IMG submission 65476) | Corn, switchgrass and miscanthus rhizosphere microbial communities from Kellogg Biological Station, Michigan, USA - KBS K5-50-1 metaG | ecosystem: Host-associated > Plants > Roots >... | reverse complement strand
CCTGTACTGGCTACTTTGTATATCCGTTCCAAAAATCAGGAAGGAAACCTTAACGCCACCTATCTGATGCGAATATGGCAAAGAAAAAGAACCAGTAGAGCTATCATGAGCGCTCTTTTTTGGAACGGATATACAAAGTAGCCAGTACAGGGACTGGCCGCGCAGAGCGCAACGCCGGGCCTGCATGCAATTGCTGCGGGGCCAACGGGTGGACGTGACTGAACCCACCACTGCTCAGCCACGTCCCCCAGCGCCGCCTGTCGTGCTCTCCCGTGTACAGCGTGCCCATTACCGCCTGCCCTGGAACCAACGACTCGAGCGCCTCGCCCGCGCAGAGAGCGCTGCCCGGCCACTCATCATGCTGTTCGGGATTCCAGCAGCCTTCGCTGTCTGCCTGGGTTTGCCGATCGCTTAACGCGGCAGGCGTCTTCGCGAGATTTGGGTTCTCTCCTCGCGTGGGCGAGCGGAAGCGATGCCACCAGCTTACCAGATGCTCTCTCCCACATAGACCGACGCGTTTTCAAACCGGCTTCTGCCTCGTTTCCCTTTGTCTGAGAGAAAGAGCAGAAAGGCGGTTTCGGGGCTTCTCTCTGGTCGGCGGGGATCTCCCACCAGCGTGACCAGGCTGTCCATGCGTTCAAAGCCGGCTTGCTCATAAAAGCCTTTGAGGGTGGAATGGAAAAGAACCAGATCCGCCTCTGCTTGCTGCTCAATAAAGGCTTTCGCTGACTGCACCAGTTGCAATCCATAGCCCTGCTTCCGAAAAGCCGGATAGGTAAACACACCACTTAATCCATAGGTGAGATACGTTTCTCCGGCATGGGCCAGCACGTCCCACACAATTTCTAACCGACTGATGAGCACTCCCTCTTCTTCCAGCAGAAACGTGACGGGATGCAACTCTGGCTTGCTCGTCCAATCTCTCAAGCGGTTCTTGCCGCTAAACAATTCCGGCCATTGGATGCGCACAAAGGAGAGGATCTGGCATTTGAACCGCTCCGGCACATCCTGGCTGGCAAAGATATACTGCTGTATCATGCCAGTCAGTTTAGCAGAGGCGAGGAGAAAATGTCCAGCTTCTTCAGCTACGTCGGCTCGTTGCGCATCGCGTGGGCAATATGAGAGCGGTGGTGGATGGTTTGGTCCAGTCGACGAAACGGTGGTGGAACGATTGAAGGCAAAAGCTTGTCAAATGAGTGATGAAGGTGAGAATCCTATGCACAGTGTACGTTACCCCTTTGTGAAGATGAGCAGGTGAATACTCTCGATTTTACACGTACTCTGGGGAATCGGCAAGGCGCGAGAGATGTCATTAGCAGGGAGTGAGCCTTTTGCGCATTGACGCATCTGGACTAAGATAAAGTCAGGTGGTACAATTCGGCCCAGACATATGCGGGAACTACCCGAAATGGAGGGACGACGAGGATGAAAGATCATCCTGAGCGCAAGGGGAGATTGCAGCTCATCGAGGCGCTGTTCGCAGGCCACTCATGGCAGTCGGCGGTTGCCCAGAGCCAATTGCACGTGTCTCGCGCTACCGCCTACCGCCTCAGAGAGCTTGCTCGCGACGAGGAGAAAGCTGCGTTAGCGTTCCTGGATGATCGTCATGGTCATCCCTACAAGGTGACCGAGCCAGTGCAAGCCTGGATCAGCGAGTTGTGCACGGACCAGCCGCAAGTGGCTTCGAGCCGAGTACAAAGTGAACTGCAAAGCCGCTTCGGAGTCGCAGTCAGTGTGAGTCAGATCAACCGGGTGCGGGCCAAGTTAGGGGTGAGCCACCTCTGGCGAGGTCGGAACCAGGGACCAGTTAAAAAAAACTAAATGAGTCGCAGCCGGTCTGGCAAGAAGGGATTGGTAGCTTGCTGCTGCTAGCAGCAGCCCAGCAAACGGGACTACTTGAGGCGCTGGTTGGGGCCATCATGGAAGTAGCTGATCCGACGATCCCGGGAGTGAGTCCGCCCAATCCAGCGCTGGTAGCGCGTCTGCTTCTCACGTTGCTGTTTCTCCCGGTGGCTGGCCTGGCGCGCACCTGGGACTTGCGGAGCTATACCGGAACGATGCTGGCCCTGGTGACAGGTCGCGAGCGAGCCTACAGTCAGCGCTACGCCGAACGGTTTCTCGCCCGCCTGGCACATGCTGGAGCAGCCGAACGTCTGACGGAGGTGATAGCGAAGTGGACTTGGTCACTGTGGCAGAGGGAACACGCAGGTTCCGACCAACCCACTCATCCCGCCGTCTTTTACGTGGACGGGCATCGCAAAGCGGTCTACAGTGACGTGCTCGTTCCACGGGGACCAGTGGGCAAGCTCGGCGGAAAAATCCTGGGCTGCCGCGAACTCGTCGTGTTACATGATGCTCATGGACACCCGCTCCTGGCAACCACGCATCGAGGGGATCAACATCTAACGATTGGTTTACCACGGATGCTCCACTGTTATGAGCAAGCGACCGGTCAGGTTGCTCTGCTGCGGGTCGTCGTCGATCGGGAAGGGGTCGCCGCTGAATTCCTCGCGCAACTCCAGTTGGAAGGACGGCAGGTCATCACGTTGCTGCGCAGTGACCAATACGAGTCGGAGCATTCGTTTGAGCAAGTGGGAGCATGGCAACCGTGGCGGTACAACCGAAGCGGTCAGGTGATCGGCGAAGTAGCCGCCGCCCGTTTCGCTTTGAAGCGACCAGACGATACTGATCCTGCGGTCTCGGTCGAGGTGGCTTTGATCCGCGATTGGCGCAAGTTGGTACCAGTTGAGGGAGTCGGTGAAGCAGCTGATGACAGCGATTGGCAAGCTGACCTCCCCGATCATCAAAAGCCCTTCTGGGAAGAAGGATGGCAGGCGGTAGCCGCGCTGCCAGCTCCCACGACTCCGAAACTGCTACCGGTGATTACGACAGGGCACGGCATGGACGCGGTGGAACTCGCTCAGACCTACTTCAGTCGCTGGAACTGCCAGGAAAATGCCATTCGCGACTGGTTAATTCCGCTCAATTTGGATACCAATCATGGCTACAGCAAAGAACACGTGGTCAACTCAGAACTGGTGAAACGCCAACGCGTGGCGCAAGGGAGACAGCAGCGTCTCGAACGCTTAGCACAGACCTGTCGAGGGCGCCTAGTCGACCTGCGAGAGCAAGATCAGGAGCTGCAAGAGCAAGTCCAGACCTATGAACAGCCCTTGCGTGAGCTCTCGCTGCAAGTCATGCTATTGGAAGCCACAGGCCAAACCGAGGAGCGGGACTACTTTCCTCTCAAAGCGCGGCAAGTGGCAACGGAGTGGGAAGTCCGCCAGCGCAAAGTGAAACTGGAGAAGCACGCCGTGCAGAGCCTTGGCCTCTTGACGAAATGTGAGAGCTATTGCCGCGAACTGCGGTACGTGCTCAGGCGACAAGAGGACCTGGAGGCGCAGGCGCGGGAGATGTATGAACTCGATCACGCCAAGGACCAGATCATGACAGTGTTGAAGCTGGGACTGGCGAACCTGGGCATGTGGGTCAGGGATCAGTATTTTGGCGAGAGTTACCAGCACTGTGGGTGGCAACGGTTGTTGCCCTTTTTCAAGCTTAGTGGGTGGGTGACCACGACGACAAATGAGGTGAAGCTTGAATTGTGCGCATTCAACAACCGGGCGCTGGTACGTGATTTAGAAGAACTCTGCCACAACATCAACGCTGCTCGGGTCGCCCTTCCAGACGGCAGACGGTTAGTGGTAGCAGTCGGGGAGCGGCTCCATGCTCGCTCGGACGCCGCGCCGCTGGCGCTCACAGGGTGAATCTCACTCTAGCTGCGTCACTTGTTCAAAAGGCAAACTCCCTGATTAGGTGTTCTCAAAGGCCTCATCTGACCGACGGATACTGCAAGTAGCCAGCACACGTACACTGGCGCGAATGTAGACACGCTCAACAAAATAGCCGAGGCGTTGGGCGTGACTGTGAATGACCTTATAGAGAACGTGCCAAATGAAAAATGACCCCCGCATTGCTGCGGAGGCCCTATGCTGGTTGTACCCGGCGCTTACTTCTGTGTGCCCTTGCCCAGGAGTTCAGTGACCTTGTCACGGGCCTCGGTGACTTCTTTTGGCTCGGCGTCATGCGCTTCCATCTCGCGGTGCGCCTTGAGCAGCCGTGCAACTTCGTACACCGTGCCTTTCAGCGCATTCATGCTCGCCTCGTCGATTTCTGGCCGAGCCAGAACTGCGGTGACAACAGCCTTCAGGTCTTTGAGGCTGGATTGCAGCGTGCTAACCTTGGGCTTGCCCACAGCCGACTTTTTAACTCGCGGCGTGAACTTGGGCTGGCGGGCCTTGAATTGCTCGTCGGCGGCCAGGTCGCGCTCCCACTTGCCCTTGACCAGTTGCTCAACGTGCATGTCGGTAACTGGCACGTTCTTGGCTGCCCAGTTGAGCATCAAGTTGACAGCGCGGTAACGGCTAACCGCGTTTTTGGGTTCTTGCCCATTGCGAACGGCGCGAAACGTGTACAGGTCGGATGCTTGGGTCATGATGTTGGTCTCCTTTCGGGAAACTGAATTTTTTGCGGGTCAGTCACTTGCTGACCACGGTCGGATGGTACACGGGCGACCGCCGGGCGTGTCAACCACTTTAGCGGTCAATATCTTGACTTCTCAAAAACTCGTTTCTTGACTTCTCGTTTCAGGTGAGCAAGATTGCTCTAAAAGAGCTTGACAAGCTCACTCAAGCCGTGTATACTTGGCTCAGAGAGTTGAAGTCAATTTGAAGAAGTTCTCAAGATGAGATTAGCCACTATCCGAGCAAAGTACACGGGTGAGTCATTGAAGAACCTGCGACAAGGCCTACTCATGACTCAGTCACAGTTGGCAGAAAAGTTGGGTGTCAGCGTGACTACCCTAAGCTACTGGGAGCACAACCATAAGCAGCCCACGCTCAATCACCTGGCCGCATTAAAGAAGTTCTTTGAGGAAAGGAGTAACTAGTATGACGGGCAACCAATACTATCAAGAACCTGTGGAGGGTCGATTTTACCCAAAGGCTGATGTACGTGGCGAGGTTGAGTGCTGGAATTGGCAAGCAAGTGTGAGCAGCCGAGGGTATGGGCTATTCTGATAAGACGGTAAAATGCGCCTTGCCCATCGTGTCGCATGGGAGCTGGTCAACGGGCCAATACCAGACGGTATGGAGGTGGGTTGTGTTGCGAAAATGGCAAAGATGCAGTAAACTCGACGGTATGCTGAGAACCGAGAGGAACCGATTTCATGCATACCTCCACCCCGTTCAAATGGCGTCACTTCCAAGCTGATATCATGTTGCTCTGCGTCCGGTGGTACCTCCGTTATCCGACTCGGCTACCGGGATCTGGAGGAGATGATGCTCGAGCGGGGATTGCACGTCGATCACACCACGATCTACCGCTGGGTGCAATACGACGCACCCGAACTGGAGAAGCGCTGCCTCCCTCATCTCAACGCGACGAATGACTCGTGGCGCGTCGATGAAACGTATGTGAAAGTGAAAAAGGTCTGGATGTACCTCTATCGCGCTGTGGATTCTCAGGGAAACACTGACCTGATCATCCTGCCCGGCACCAAAAATACGCTCTCGGACATGGCCTGGCTCTGGCGGCAAGGGCTCGCGCAGCACATACGGCAGTGCGTGAAACGTGGTTGTGCCGTGATGGGAATCTGCGGTGGGTACCAGATGTTGGGCGAACGCCTGAGTGACTTCGCTGGTGCCGAAGCAGAATCTGGCACGGTCGAGCCCGGCCTGAACCTGCTGCCCGTCGAAACCTTGTTCGAGCCGATCAACGAGAAGATCACGCGACCAAGTGAAGCTCAGGTAGATGCCTCTGCGCTCCGTGGCCTCTTTGCACACATGAGCGGACAACGCTTTCAGGCATACCAGATTCATGTAGGGCGTACGGTGACAAAAGGGAGGAACGGCCAGGGCGGCACCTGTGCTTTTGAAATGTATCCTACGGGCAAAGATGGCTGGCTCAGTGCCGATGGTTGGCGTGCAGGATGCTATTTACACGGCTTGTTCGAGAATGACACCTTCAGGCAGAGCCTGGTAGCAGCACTGGCAGGGCGGCATTCCGTCCAGTTCATCCTGCCAGTGCAGGTCGGTTTCAACCGTCAACTTGAATACGACAAGTTAGCCGACTTACTGCGCAGGTACATGGATATCCCTCGGCTCAAAGCTCTTTGCAACCTCATGAGCTGAAGAGAAGCTGTCACAGAGGGACGCCTGCTATGCACGAGTCTACGACCGCCAGCACACCGGGAAGGAGTGCGAGAGAAAAACCGGTTCCCTTATTGCACTTGCCAGGTTTTTCAGGTAAACTATCCGCTAAGATCGATCTGCGCAGGTTTCTTTTGCATTCCACCTTCTGTCGGCTCAGGCACGGAGCCTGCCCTAGAAAGGAAGCAAATCAGTTCTTTCATCCGCTTGTTGGTCCCCTGGGGGATGGTGATACGAGCGGAACCCCGGGCCAATCAGAACGCGCCCTGCTGCTAGAACAGCTGAGCCTATCTCTCGTGTCGTCTCCTGAGGTGAACCCGTTCAAAGTCGGGGAAAATGCTCAACCGGAGACGATGCTATCGGCGCAAGTTCATCTTGAATCAAGATGAACTGCCTTCTGCAAAGAAAGGAGCCTTTCCATGCGTCTTTGGAAACGCGCTGTCCTCTACAGCGCCTCGGTATGCCTGGCTATGTTGAGCGTCCTCTTCCTTGCGGTGCCTGCTACCTCGGCTACCGAGTGGGCGCTGCGTACCTTGTCCGTCGTGAACTCTCCGACCGTCGTGGGCAACTTCCTGGTGGACCAGGACCGCGGCCTGGCGTTCTCACAGAACAAGCAGAACGAGCCGGCCATCACCCGCGACCCGCTCACCGGCGTCTTGATCGCTGGGGCCAACGACGAAATTCAGGAACCACTCTGCCCCGGCACCACTGTCCCACTTGCCAGCCCCTGCCCCTTCGCGCCCGGCGTCCCGATCTCGGCCTACTACCGCTCGACCGATAGCGGCAAGACGTGGAGCGGCGGCTTCCTGCCGGGTTTCAATACCATCGGCCGGGTTTCTGGAGGCGACCCCAGCCTGGACTACGGCCCGCGACGCTGCGCCAACGGCTCGTTCAGCTTCTCCTGCGGTGTCGTCGTCTACTACGGCAGCCTGGCCGACCCCTTCCAGGAGTTCGCCGGCGAGCAGGTCACCGTCTCGCGCTCCTACGACGACGGCGCGAGCTGGAGCAACCCGGTGCAGGCTACCTCCACCGACAACAAGTCCGACTTCGACGACCACGACTGGGTCGCCGTCGACCACTTCTCCGGCAGCCCGCATTTCGGGCGCATCTATCTCAACTGGGCGGTGTTCTGCAACACCTGCTCGGGCAACGGCAACGTCAAGCTTTACGTCGCCCACTCCGACGACGAAGGGCGCACCTGGTCACCGGCCGTGCAGGTGAGCGCGGCCAACAACAACTTCCCGCGGGGCTTCCGCGAGACCGGCCAGATGGCCGTCTCCTCGGACGGCACCGTCGAAGCTTTCTGGACGGAGAACGCCGACTCGACCAAACTCCCCAGCCTGCAAGTGGTCGCCACCTCCACCGATGGCGGTCAGACCTTCAGCGCGCCGATCACCATCGCCCAGGTGACCGATTACCCGCTGACGGGCACGCCGTTCGACGTGGTGGATCTCTTCAACCGGGTGCCCGGCATGAGTGCGCGCGTGGACTGCTACCCACACCCGGCCTCTGATCCCAGCAGCAAGCGCGTCTACGTCGTCTGGTGCGACTTCAGCGGGAGGCATGGCGTCATCAAGGGCGCGGTCTCCTCCGACGGCCTCCACTGGACCGGTCTCGGCACGATTGCCAGCGTCTCGGGCCGCAACGCCTTCTTCCCAGAGGCCAGCGTGGCCCCCAACGGCACCGTCAGCCTGACCTTTGATGCCTTGACGCAGCCCCCGGCCAACAACCCCTTTCAGACGGGCGTGCAGGTCTACGACAACTACTACGCCGAGTCTGCGGCGGGTGGGGGGGCCTTCGGCGGGCCGCTGCGGGTGAGCAGCGCCTCCTCGAATCCAGACGGCTCCAGCTACAACAACTTGCAGGAGCAGTTCCTCGGGGACTACATTGGCATCGTGGACGGGCCTAGTAGCGCCTACCTCGTCTGGACGGACGCGCGCAGCGCCACGCCCTGCCAGGCGGTCGACACCTACCGCACGGCGGTGTACGGCGGCTCCAAGACGGCGGTCGCGCCCAACCCGGATAACGCCTGTGCCACCAGCTTTGGCAATACCGATACGGAGGCGGCGACCGTGAACTATTGAGCCGACGCGGGAACTCGGCAGGAGCCGCGAGGGGCGACGTCGCCCCTCGCGGCTCCTGCCGGCACCCTGGCGCAGATGCACCTACGGCTCAGGAAAACTCTAGACATGCCTGCATGACAAGGAGGAATGGGATGCCAAAGGAAATCAATCGGTGGGCGATGTATCCACGCACAACATCTACGGCTTCTCTCCCCGAAGCGCTGAAATTGGAAGTCAGCACAAAGGCGAATGAACTCATCGAAACTGTTCTGAAGCCGAAGTATATTCAGCCGCCACCAGAAAACCCGCAGTTCAATTATATTGTCGCTATCTACGGCAAGTGGTACCACAAGGCGTTCTACTTCTGTGCCGACTATCGCGTGGCAGGCCCACATCCAATAGAGCCGGGCTTCGAGGCGAAATTTGCGCGGATGCAGTATGCCGGGAACCGACGCTTTCATCTCTCCTTTATGCGCTATACCGGGCAGTGGATACAAGTGTACACGGACCTGACGGTGGACGAGTGCATCGAGACGATCCGAGATGATCCCTACTTTTCCCTCTGATAGGTAGGAATGCGGCTAACACGCGTTCACACCATCGAAGGAATAGGAAGCGGTTCGGCATGTAGAGGGACATCATGCTGGCAACACACAGGAATCAGTGGCAGATTTCCATGGCAACCTCTCCGTTGAACAGCTTTACCACACCGTGATTGCCCTGGCGAGTACATCACCTGATGCCTCCACAGCGGCTCCCCTCGCCACACGAGGTACCACCTCTACTAGTGGACAACGAAAATCTGTATCACCTCGGGACTGGTCTGCCGACATGGTACAATGGCATTGCGGCCGAAGCGAACGACGTGTCCCTGCCTACCCTTGTTTAAGCAAGAACGAGAGCAGTCCCTGACTGGCTGACACATTTCATCTTGAGGAGTACAATCTACTGGCAGTTTGGAACGACAAGCTGTGAGCTTGGCTTCCTACAGGAAATCACGTAGGTTGACGGAAAGGAGGCGCTATGACCGAGGAAGAAATCATGGATGAGCTTGTAGGGTTGGCGATGGATTGGGCTTTGGGTGAGGAACCCACCGGTGCTACTGCCGAGGTGACAGAGATTGTAGAAGTGGACCCGGTCGAGTGGGTGACGCCAACAGCGGGCGTCTCTCCCGATCGGGCCTTTGTGGTGACTGTCTTGCTCGATTATGCTGAGGTGACCGATGAGGCGGAAGTCGAGGGTGAACGTGATGTGTCGGCGGTCTATGGCTACTTCAGGGATGCTGATCGCTTCGACTTCACGTATGGGGCCGATTACCCCCTGATTGAGCCTGACTATGATGAGGATGAGGAGTTGGATGACGAGGAGTTTGGTGGGACAGAGGAGGAGCAGAGCTGATGAAGCTGGCGGGTAGCCGCTTGTGTGTTTCGAGCGGGGCGTGAAGGCCGATCACCAGAATCGATGCGTGCGCGCTGCACCTCGATGTCCCGCGTGAAGTCAATGTGCTGCTCTCCGACCGGACGATGCAGACTTGGGACGCACTGTTCCTGGACAACCTGGCTCGCGAGGGTATGCTGCTCCATGCTCGTGGTTCTCTTCCCGCTCCACTCGCGGCGAGGCAGTCCCTTCAAGAACGCCTTGAAGACAAAGGAGTCATATGCTGATAACCGTATAAGGAGCATCTATTTGACGCTCCCTCTCTTTCTATTATATTCAGTGCCTGCAAGCGCCAGTCAGCATCAGGATACCCGATCGTTTGCCA
>Ga0070706_100007762_pt1 | contig 10035 bp, 11 predicted proteins | sample KBSK5501metaG_FD_65476 | JGI IMG/M metagenome (GOLD analysis project Ga0070706, IMG submission 65476) | Corn, switchgrass and miscanthus rhizosphere microbial communities from Kellogg Biological Station, Michigan, USA - KBS K5-50-1 metaG | ecosystem: Host-associated > Plants > Roots >... | reverse complement strand
TCTGGCTCAAGCGGAGCGCACCTCGTCCAAAGCACGTTGCTGCGTTTCCCCACGGGAACGATTGAGCGTGGAACGCGCAAACAGCATTGAGGTGGCAAGGGGCAAAGTGTCCTCCCAAGCCGTCTCGCACACGGGGGAGGAAGCGGCACTGCAACGAGACTTCGGGCTCAAGCCACGGCGCCTCACCGCCTGGGTTAACACCCCGCGGCTTGCGGCGGGCTAAAGCCCATTTCTGTCAGCCCGGCGCGCGCAAGCCACTCGCGCAGCACCTGATGGCCCACGCCGGTGCCGCGTGGACCCACCACCGCAATGTCTGGCGCAGAGTGTTCCAAGAGCCCGTCGAGGTCTTGCGCATTCACCGCCGCTTGCCACGCGAGCACACTATCCAACGCGCTGCTTTGCCGCATCGCCAGGCCTTTCTTTGCCTGAATGAACCGCGAATTGGGACGCTGGACACCGAGTAGGTGAGTCGCGCGCCCCCGGCGTATTACCTGACGCCACGCGGCGCCAGGCGCGTCACGCACGGCTTCAGCGCCCTCGCTTGAACGGGGCCTCCATGTACGGTCAGTTTACCCCACACCACGAGCGCGGGCGGGCCGGCACGACGAGCAGCGAGACCACAAGAGCACCGCCCGCTGTTCATCAATAGACGGGAAAGTTTAGGGCGAACATCAAGGTGAACACCCCCAGCGAGACGGCGCCGGCAAGCACGAGCGCCTCCCGCAGCACAGGGCGATTGCGCAGGGCGTGCGCGGCGACGAGGAACGTCGGAAAGATGATGCTGAGGTAGCGGCCGAGCGACGAGATGTGTGGATAGTCAATAATAGGCGCGATAATGCTGAAGGCGGCAAACAGTGCGTAGGGGAGCCCGAGTCGCCTGATCACCGGCACGAGCGAGAGGAGAAACACCATCGTCAGCAGCAAATACACGCTGTAAAGGATCCGGTTGTACTCGATCGTGCGCACGAGCTCGCCTGGATTGAGCAGGTAGGGCAGCGCTTCCTGCAGCCCGGTCAACTGGAGGTGGCCGCCGTTCCAATTCCCTGGGCCAGACGCTACGAGGTACTCGAGCGGGTTACCATAGACCACATAGCACATCGCGAAAAAACCGAAAGTGCCCATCGGCGCCAGCGCCAGCCAGAGCGCGTCGCGTCGGAGCGGGCCGCGCGTGCGCAGCCAGTCCAGCGCGTAGGCCAGGATCACGCAGAACGCCACGATCAGCCCGGGAGGTCGCGTAGCGCCAGCGAGAAGCGCGCCCAGCGCCGCTAGCCACCATTGCCGCCGCTCGATGCCCAGGAACGCCAGCAGGACGCACAGCAGATAGAGCGACTCAGTGTACGACACGCCGTAGTACAGCGCGAATGGGAAGGTCGCCAGCAGCAGCACCGCGCCATAAGCCGTGGCAGCGCCGAAACGATCCAACGCGAGGCGATACAGCACGACACACACGGCGACGAACGTGCTGGTCGAGACGATCAACCCGGCGAGCAGATAAGAATACTTATGCTCGAACAGTAGAGTTACGTGCTGGACGAGCCAGATGGCCAGCGGGAATAGCGGGAAGAAGTTTGCCAGGATCACGCCGTGGTGGTTCACGTTGTAATAGCCATGCTGGGCGATCTCAACATAATACTCAGTATCATAGCGATCCCACGTCGCGATGTGCCCGGCGAATGTCGGGCCGTTGATCAGGCGTGCGCAAATGTCCACCAGCAGAAACAATGTGAGCCGCACCCCCAGCGCGATGGCGATGGGCGTGCCCATCCAGCGATTTCGCCGCAGCCAGTCTGCCACCGACGCCAGTTGCAGCGCCGTGCGCGCAGACGCGATCCGCTCGCGCAGCGGCCGGCGAATGGAAGTGGGCGGCGTGGGCGGCGTGGGCGATGTGGATGGTGTCGGCGTATCCAGCATGTCGTGCTTCACTTCATGCGATGATGAGTATCAGCGGGGCCAGCGCCGTGACGGCCAGCAGCGTCGCGTACGAGGCGCGCAGTGCAGGCGCACGCTGGCGGGCGGCGATGAGCAGCGCCAGCACCAGCACCGGCGCGGCCAAGCGCGACGGGGCACGAACATCCGCCCATTGGAACCAATACGTGAGGCTGAGCAGCATGCTATAGAGCACCACCATGATCGGCAGCGGGTCGCGCAGCAGGCCGCGCGGCCCCTGCTCCCAGAACGCCATGAGCGCGATGTAGACGGCAAGGACCAGCGGCACCACCACGCACAGCACCGTCAGCCCGAAGTCCGGCCGGAAGCGTTCCTGCCAGAGTCCCTGGAACGGGATGAGCACGAGCCGTGCCGCGCCGCTGTCGCCCGCGATCAGCGGGAAGCTGCCATAGAGCACGCGTAGCACAAGCTGCCAGGTGACGAACGGCCCGAGCGCGATGGCGGCGCTCGTGGCGAGCACGCGCCAGCGCCGCTCCACAACTAACGGGAGCACCAGGAAGGGCAGATAGAAGAGTAGTTGCTCGCGCGAGAGGAGCGCCGCGCCGACCGCGAGCGCGGCGAGCAGCGGGCGGTTCTTGCGCAGGAGGTAGATGGCAACCACGACCCACATCACGCTAAACGGATCGGAGAGGTCGCGCAGGAAGCCGATGACGTTGCCGGCGTACAGGCCCGCCGCGGCGCCCAGCCAGCGCGAAGCGCCTGCTGCCACCGCAAGGCTGCCTACTAGCCAGACAATCACGAGGATCGCCGCGAAGTTGACCAGCAGCAAGGCGTAGGGCAATAGCTGCGGCTGGCCGAGGGCGACGAGCCGGGCCGTCATCGGGAAGAAAATACGCTCGACCCGCACGAGCCGCAGGTCATCCAGCGGGCAGGTGGCGCTGTCGTGCGCGCAGGTCACGATGAGATCGGGATGCAACCCTAGATAGTAGTTGAACTGGCCGTCGTAGCCGGTACGGTTGAGCGCCTGCTGCTGCAAGCCGATGTGGCTGGCGAAGCGGCTGCCGATGTCGATATAGTCTAGCACGGCATGCGGGCCGAGCACATACGTATTATGCAGCCGGCCGTAGAAGCCGAAAAGGAGCAGCAGGAGCACGATCGCCGTGGCGAGCAGCGGACCGGCCGGTGAGAGGTGCCGTATGGTCCGCGCGGCCGCGTGCATCCGACGGCGCGCGGGCTCTGGTAGCGCTGCGACGGCGCGGTCGCCCCAGGCGGCCTCTGCTTGTGTGCCAGATATGGACGCGGCTGAGCCGATGCTATCTCGCACTTTCCACATGCCGGCCAGACCCTCTACCGTACACTTGAAGTGGGCGCGTGGGCAGCCGAGCGCGGTTCTGCGGCTTATCGCGACCGGCGGCCCCGGTTACTTATCCGCAGTGGCGGGTATCCGCGACGGCATGAGACGTCCGCTCGTATCGTCGTCTTCCAGCCGCGCCTCTTCGTGATACTCGGCGTCGGTGTTGACCTTCCATGGATCGAACTGGGTGCCCGTGGCGATGTTGCGCGCCACCAACAGCGCCGTCATCATCGAATGGTCCTGATTGTTATAGTGGTGCATGCCGTTGCGCCCAACAAGGTGTAGGTTGGGCAGCTCCGCGCGCAGGTAGTTGCGGACGACGGCCAGATGGCGCTTGTATACGTCGTCGTAGACGGGATACGCCTTGGGCTGGCGCACGACCACGCCCCAGAGCACGTCCTCGGCGGCGCACAATTTGAGGGCAGCCAGCTCGTTGCGTGCCAGCTCCACCAAGTCCTCATCCGACGAAGCCCACAGCCCGTCACCCTCGAAGCAGAAGTATTCGAGGCCCAGGCAGGTGGTCTGTGGGTCGGCGACCATGTCTTTGCTCCAGTTCTTGAAGTTCTGGATGCGGCCGACGACGGCGGTGGGATCATGGATGTAAATCCAATTGTCGGGGAAAAGCTTATCCTGGTTTACCACAACGGCGACCGTGAGGAAGTCGCGATACTTGAGGCCCTCCGCGGCACCGATCACCTTCGGGGGCAGTGCTGGGTCGCATTTCTGTATTAACTCGCGCACCGGCAGCGTCGAGATGAAGTCGCTGCCTTCCAGCTCCTCCGTTTCGCCGGTGCTGCCGCTCCGCACGACGACGCTGTGCACGCGTCCGCCCGCATGCCGAACGGAGACAACCTCCTGGTCCAGCAGGACGGGATACCCCTGGGCGGCCAGTGTCTGCGAGACACGCTCCCACATCTGGCCGGGGCCGAGACGCGGATAGCGAAACTCGTCGATCAATGTCGTGATGACGGCGCCGCGGCGCTTTGGGTTCTTGCGCTTGGGAAGCAATGCGCTCTTGATGGCTTGGCCGAGGTCTAGTCCTTTGATGCGCTGCGCGGCCCAATCCGCGGAGAGCTCTTTCGAGCTGATGCCCCACACCTTCTCGGTGTAGGTTTTGAAAAAGATCGAGAAGAGGCGATGGCCGAACTGATTGCTCACCCAGTCTTCTAGCGTCTGGGGATTCTTGACGGGACGGATGCGCGCCCAGACATAGCTCGACATGCAGCGGATTGTCTCGAGGGGACCCATATTGAGCAGCGCATTGGTGGCCTTGAGCGGATAGTCGAAGTACTTGCCGTTGTAGTAGATGCGCGAGAGCCGGTCGCAGGTCAGCATCTCATCGCCCAAAATCTCCGTCCAGAGATCCTCGACCTCCTGACTTTTGGAGAAGAAGCGATGGCCGCCGATATCGAAGCGATTGCCACGGTGCTCGACTGTGCGGGCGATGCCGCCAACGAAGTGCGGATCCTTCTCGATTACCGTTACCGGAACATCGGTGCGCCGTAGCTCATGCGCCGCGGTAAGCCCCGCTGGGCCCGCCCCCATGATCACCACGCGTTTGCTTTGTGCGTCGCGTGGCAGCGCGCTCGTCAAGCCCATAGATCCCTCGCTTCACTCGTTGCCCTTGGATTGGTACGCGCACAACACGACGCACCCCAACAGTGTAGCATTGGGGCGCAATGCCGGTGACCATGCGACGGGACGAGTGTGCCACTTGCTCCGTCACATGCGAGGCGCCACATCGAGCGCCTCTCGGCACCTCTCTTATATCACGACGCGTGCCGAGGAAAATGGTCGCATGGCAGGGCGCCTGCATGAGTCGGACCGATCCACCGGCGGCCGTCCAGCGGCGGACTGCGCCCACATCCGATGCGCTCAATCCATGCCGCCGAGCACGAACAGCAGGGCCATCAGGCACAGCAGCGCACCGGAGGCGAGGACGACGAGCTGGCGCGACGTGGCCTCGCCGGCTGGGACCTGTACTACGACGTCAAGGATCCCGTGTGCGACGCGATCATGGTGGCAGCGGCGGATTGGGCCGGCTCGGTAGGCTGGCGCACCGAGCCTTACTCCTGAGCCGGCGTGGCTAAGGGGTAATCGCGATCACCCGCAGCGGGCTGCCGGAGCCGCCGACAATCTTGAGCGGGGCGGCGATCACGACGGCGCCGGTCGGTGGTAGCTGGTCCAGGTTGATGAGGCTCGTGATGCCGAACTTGCCAGCGCCGTGCATCGTGGCATGGTTCGGGAACGGCGGGTCGAAGGTGCCGGCCTGTCCGGCGTCGGTGCCCACCGTCTCGACGCCGACGCCGAGCACGTCGCGCTCGCCGGCCAGAAATGCCGAGCACTCCTTGGCGAATCCCGGCGAATGGGCGCCATCTGGCCCGGCGTTCAAAAACGCATCACGGCTCTGTCGCTTGCTCCACCCGGTGCGCAGCAGCACCCACGCGCCCGCCGGGATACGGCCGTGCTCGGCCTCCCACGCCTGTACGCGCTCCACCGTCAACAAGAAGTCAGGGTTTTGCTCGACATCGGCGGTGACGTCTAGCACGCAGGCGGGGCCGATGAATTTGCGCGGCGGGATGGTGTCGGTGGTGTTGTTGGGCAGATCCTTGCCGCTAATCCAGTGGACGGGCGCGTCGAAATGGGTGCCGGTGTGCTCGCCCAGATGCAGGGTGTTCCAGTACCAGGCAGGGCCGCGTTGGTCGTAGCGCGAAATCTCGGTCAACGTAAGCCCTGGTGAGCCGGCGAAGATAGGCGGCAGGTCAATCACCGGCGTCTCGGGCGCAAGGGGCGTGGTCAGATCCACAATCTTCAGATTGCCGGCATCGAGCTCCTCTAGGAGCTGGGTCAGCGCGTTGGGACGAAAGCTATACACACTCGCCTCCTTCATCTCTCGCGCGGCGCCGCGCGCTGCACTCTGCCCACTATCGCGCACTGCCGCCCAAAGTGCAATGTCGTCCGGCGCCCGCGCGGGGGCTGTCATGCCGCGTGTAGCTCAAGCGTTGCAGACTAGCAGCGCAGTCGCTGTGCTGGGCTGTGTGTTGACCGCGGGCTGGAGGTCGCGTTGTCATCGCTAGCCGTCGTGTTCCTCGCCATAGTTGCCGGGTTGATGTTGGCGACGGCAAGCGGCTTCGTCAACCCCACGCGCCGCAGATGTATGCGCTGGCGCTCCGTGCCGGCGACGGGCACGAATATTGGCGGAACGTCGCCACCAGCGAGCACCTCACCCTGATGTGCAGCCTACCCTAGCCACCCAACCGTTTCCTCGCCTCGGCGAGCGCCGCGCCCGCGCCGCGCGCGATGGGCCTGCCATGGCCAGGCAGACTCGCGTCCACCTCGAGCGTGCGTGCCAGCTCCGCCAGCGTGCGTTTCGCCTGCGCGTCGTCGTGGTTGAAGATGGCGGCAGGCGGCAAGATGCGTCCCCCCTGATGGTTATAGGCATCCCCAGCAAAGAGCAGCTTGCGCCCTGGGTGATAGAAGATGATCTGGCCGAGAGTGTACCCCGGCGCCTCGATCACCTGCAGCCCGCCCTCGCTCGCCAGCACCGGCAGTGTCTGGCCGCCGCGCACCTGTTGGGCAACGGCCACCGTCGCCAGCCGCGGCACGATCGCCACCTGGAAGACGAGCCGCAGCATGCCATGGGGCAGCTCGCGCGGCGCGGCGCCTTCGATGGCTGGGGCGTCGAGTGGTTGCGCGATCACCTGCGCGCCGGAGAGCGCCGCGAGCCGCGCCGCGCCGCCAACGTGGTCCGCATGCTGATGTGTCAGGAGGATGCGCCGCACGGCGCCAGCCTCATGCCCGATGCGCCGCAGGTAGCGGACGATCTTGTCCCCGCTGCCCGGCAAGCCGGTGTCGATCACTGTCAGCCCGTCCGGCTTGACGATAGGATAACAGAGCAGTCATCGTCACCGCTGGCAGTACTGGCAGTGGGCGGCGGGAACAGTCGTGCTTCCGGTCGAGCAAAGCGGTAGGTGACATGCAACACGGCGCGCCGTTTGATGCGCCCGCTTCTCTTGGTCAGCCCCACCTCTTCCGTGTGGACGCGAATGTCCCGCACCAGCACCGTCAGGACCTGGCGCTTGCGCTCTGGCGTGAGCGGTCCGCTGTCTATCGTGGCGCGCAAGGTCATCAGGAGGTCCCTGGCGGTTGCCAGACGTGCCTCGGTGTCCGTGGCGTCTGCGAGCGCCGAGGCGAGCGCCGCGCGCGTCTTGGTGTGCCCTGCCTCTTCTGCGGCTATCTCATCGAGCTGCCGGTCTTTGGTGCGGTCGTCTATGCGCCCCTTGCGGTACTCGCGCATCACCGTGTCCCGCTCGCCCTGCAATGCGTCCAACGTCTGCTGGACCTCTGCCAGCCCGGCGCGCTGGGCCTCTTGCTGCGCACTCGTGGCATGGTGCTCTGCCGCGAGCAGAGCGAGTGTCTCGCCAGGATGGTGTACCCAGTAGTCCACATCGTCCCATATCTGCTGCTCGGCAGATTCGGCATTCACACCGGGTGAGGTGCATTCCGCTGGCGCCTTCCCTGCGGCGACACGTGCCACATGGGACCGCTCGTGGCGCCAGCGCCGGGTGGAGCAGACATACGCGCGCCAGCGCTCCCCGACATGCGGTCCCGACATGCGGCGCCACCAGGCGACCACGTACAGGGCGCCACACGTATCGCAGTGTAAGAGATCATCTAGGAGGTGCCCATGCTTCTCGCGTGCCTGGCTGTAGCGGTGATGCCGGCGCAGTGCGGCGCGGGCTTGCTCGACTTGCTCAGCGGTCAAGATGGCGGGCACGGGGTGTGTGATGGTGCGCCCGTCCTGTGTGGTGATGGTGCGCGCACCGGCATAGATGTTGTGGTGGTCAGAGAGCATCCGATAGAGCGTGCCCGTAGACCAGCGCGCGCCCGCTTTGCGTGTGGGGACCTGCTCGGTGTCGAAGTACTCAGCGATTTGGTTGATTGTCCAGTCTTCTTGCACCAGGAGGCGCCAGCCGAGACGCACGCCGTCCACCTAACTGTAGCCGCTGGCAGTGTCTACGGTGTCTGCCAGCACAAGCCGGGCGTCGCGCTTGCGGCCTTCGACGCGAAGGCCGTACGGTGGCCTGCCGCCCATCCACGCGTTGCCCTCTAGCCGACGCGCCATGCCCTCGTCCGTCTTCTCTAGGATCATGTCGCGTTCCAGCTCGGCCACACCGGACAGCACGGTCAGGAAGAATTTGCCGGCAATCGTGCGCGTGTCCACGTTCTCCTTGAGCGAGACGAGCCGCGCGCCGGCTGCCTCGATGCCGCGCTCCGGGTGGCGGATGGCGTCCAAGATTTCAGGCGCATTCCTACCGAACCGGTCCAGCTTGGTCACCAGCACCAGGGCTACGTGGCCGGCGCGGATGTCGGCCAACAGGCGCGCGCCGTCCGGGCGACTGGCAAACTTCAGCGTACCGCTGACGCCGTCATCCTGGTACCACCCGTAGGGCGTGATATGGTGGGCGTTCATGTAGCGGTCAAGCAGCCCGCGCTGATTCTCGATGGTGCCTTGCTGCTTCTGCCCTTCGCTCGACACGCGCATATAGACGGCTAGCCCGGCTGTGGTGTCTGTGGTCTGTTCTGGCATGGTGTGCGTCCCTTCCGTGGTACACTCGCCTGGGTGCTCCCCCCGTGCCTGTCGCGCGGGCGGGTCCTGCCTCACTGCCGCCTAGGTCATTCTAGGCGGCGTTTTTTCCCCGTATGCTCTGCTCTCCGAGCTTCTCCACATCGGCGCGCCGCACCAACTTCAGTCGCCCGTCAAGCGCATCAGGCTTGGTCGCGAGCTTCTTGTCGCGAATAAGCCGCGCCATTTTGCTCTGCGAGATGCCCAGGTATTTGATGGCCTCGCCTACCGTCATCAGCTCGTCTCCCTGTGTCATCGTCGGTGCCTCGCCTTTCTGTGTGTGTCAGCCCTCCCACCGGGTTTCGTGAGGTCGCTGTTAGTATAGCACATTCGCGCGCAATTAGCAATATTAGCTAGCAAAAGCCTGCGTTCTCTCGCAATCTGTGATATACTCTTAAGTGAGGCCAGGGCAATGGGCCAGGGCCAGACGGGAATCGCGACAGGAGATGCCCATCATGAACAGCCGACAAGCGGCACAGTACGTGCGGGGACTTGAGATTGCACGGCGGGATGCGCTCACGGTCGTGGCGCATGGCACGCGCAAGAGTGACGGCGCCGCCGTCTACTGCGTCCCGAGCCGCAGCCAGGCGGGCACCTGGCACGTGATTGTCGTGAGCGGCCTTGACCTTCAGTGCGATTGCGCCGCTGCTCAGCATGGCCGCTATTGCGCCCATCGGGCAGCGACCAGGCAGCGCCTGGAGATTGAGGCACAGGTGCGGCGGGATACCCAGGAACGCGAAGTCGAGCGGCTGCTGCATGCGGCGGCACGCGAGCTGGAGGCGCGCATTGACGCACGGGCAGCCCTTAACCGCAGCCCCAAGCCCCGCAACGATGTGAGAGGTTTCTCGGTGTTCAAATGAGCGAAGAGCAGGCGCGTGCGCTCGCGGCGGACATCGAGCGCACGCCGGGCTGGCTGACCGAGAGATGGGAGGGCGCCACTGGCCAGTGGTATGTGCTGGCCAGGCGCGACACGGATCCTCTCACGTACTTTGTGCTGCGCACCCAGCGCGACTGGGAACAGCTGCACAAGCTGTTGAGTGACGTCGTCTAGCGCGTGTTCAGGTCTTGTACGCGTGTGTTTACCTTTCTGGGGCCAGAAGGCCCCTGCCTTCAGGCAGGGGGATGAAGGGCCCTCTCCCGTTGCCAGTTGTGCCCGCTTGTGCGAGAA
>Ga0070706_100007761_pt1 | contig 10036 bp, 8 predicted proteins | sample KBSK5501metaG_FD_65476 | JGI IMG/M metagenome (GOLD analysis project Ga0070706, IMG submission 65476) | Corn, switchgrass and miscanthus rhizosphere microbial communities from Kellogg Biological Station, Michigan, USA - KBS K5-50-1 metaG | ecosystem: Host-associated > Plants > Roots >... | reverse complement strand
CGGAAGAGGACCTGCGGCGCTGGCTGATCCTGCACGAGATGACGCACGCGTGGCAGTTCGCCGCGCATCCGTGGTTGCGCCCGTACATGGAAGAGTCGATGCGGCTGCTGGTCGACTCCGTCACCAAGCGAGCTCCGGCGTACACCCGAGTGGCCGCGTTCGCGGGCGTGCTCCCGGCGCAGTGGCGCGTGATGCGGCAGGTGCAGGGCACGATGTCGGTGGTGGAGGGCTACAGCAACCTGGTCATGAACCACCTGGGCGCGAAGCTGCTGCCTGGATTCGCGCAGCTCGAGGAGGCGTACCGCCGGCGCAGCTCTGGCAAGAACGCGCTCGAGACGGTGATCTGGAGGCTGACCGGGCTGGAGCTGAAGCTCCAGCAGTACAGGCGGGGGGAGGCGTTCTGCCAGCAGATCTACCGCAAGTACGGGCTGCAGGTGCTGAACCGGGTCTGGGACGGCCCGCAATCGATGCCGAGGCTCAACGAGCTGGGCAACCCGGAGGCGTGGCACCGCCGGGTGGGGACCTGAAAGCTCGGATAGTCGCGACTATCCGGGATATTCGTCGACGAGATGTTCGGATAGTCCGGACTATCCGAAGGCCTGCCTGCGGCCTAGTCCCGCAGCTCTTCCTGCGCCGTCTCCTCGCTGATCGGCATCACCGCGACCGGGAGGTCGGCGATGTCGAAGTACCGCACCGGCTTGTTCAGACGCTTGGCGATCCCCACCTGGACTTTGACCCCCAGCGAGAGCCGGCCGAACACCCACACCTCGTCCGACCGCGACAGCAGGTTGTTCATCGCCTCGCGCACCACGTCCTTGTCGACCGTGTGCATGAGGTAATAGTCGAACAGCATGAACGGGCTGACGGGCACCAGGCCGGAGTCGAGGACGAACTTCTGGATGTGCGCGCGCCAGTAGAAGCTCTTGTTGGACATGGCGACGTAGACGAGCCGCTTCGGGTGCCGGAGAGTCTCCTCGGCCTGGTCGCGCGCGCTCGGTTTGGTGGTCGGCTGGAAGATTCGCTCGAGGATGTCCTCGGCAGCCTTCCCCGTTATCGCCATCTAACCCCTAGCTCGAAAATGAATTAAGCGCCGGTTATCGTATCAGCCGTGCCCGCAGCCTCCCGCTTCGACCTGTCGGGCAGGGTCGCGCTGGTCACCGGGGCGAGTCGCGGCATCGGCAGCGCGATCGCCGAGATCCTGGCCGAGCACGGCGCCCAGGTCGTCCTCTCCAGCCGCAAGCAGGCCGACCTCGACGCCGAGGCGGAGCGGATCAACGCCCAGTACCCCGAGAAGGCGACGGCCGTCGCCGCCCACGCCGGGCGCCCGGAGGAGCTCGAGAGGCTTGTCCAGAGCGTGATGGCAAGCTTCGGGCGGATCGACATCCTGGTCAACAACGCGGCCACCAACCCGTACATGGGGCCCGTGCTGGGGACGGAGCTGGCCGCCTGGGACAAGACCTTCGAAGTCAACCTGCGCGGGGTCTTCCTGCTGACCAAGCTGGTCTACGAGGCTTCGATGGAGTCGCACGGGGGCGCCATCGTCAACGTGGCGAGCATCGGCGGCTTGCGGCCTGGCGTCGGCCTGGGCGTCTACAACATCACGAAGGCAGGCGTGATCATGCTGACCCGGCAGCTCGCGCGCGAGCTGGGTGGCAAGGTCCGCGTCAACGCGGTGGCTCCAGGAGTGATCAAGACGCGATTCGCGGAAGCCCTGTGGGGCAATGAAGCGATCCTCGACCGCGTGCTGGCCGCCAACCCCATGGGCCGCATCGGCGTGCCGGACGAGGTGGCGGCGGGCGTCCTGTTCCTGGTCTCCGATGCGGCTAGCTACGTGAACGGGGAAGTGCTGGTGATCGACGGGGGCGGGGGCGAGGTTTAGGCTGCGGCTCGCCTTCGCCGTTGGCCGAAGCCGGCTGCCGGCTGTGGATGAAGTCCTCCAGCTCCTTTTCGTACTGGTACGCGTGCCGGTCCGGCTCGTAACGCAAGACGCGGCGCTGCTGGATGAACTCCTCGAAAGCGGCGCGCGTGTCGCGTGACGCCCGAAAGCCCAGCTCGCGCGCCGCTTTGTTGACCGCGAGGGTGCGGCCCCAGCGGAGCAGGTCGAGCAGCTGCGGGGAGAGGAATGCCAGCCCGGCCGTGCGGATGGCCAGCGCGGCGAGCCCCAGGCCCAATGGCGGCAGCACCGGCGCGTGCAGCTTGCCTCCGGAATCGAGCAGCGTCGTCAGCGGCACGTTGCCCGGGGGCGCGATGTTGTAGGCGCCGCCGGGGCCTCGCTTGGTGGCCAGCACCATGGCGTCGATGCAGTCGTCCCGGTGGATCAGCTGCAGGGGCGGGTCGTAGCCGATCACCGTCGGCACCACCTCCAGGTCGAGGTAGCGCGCCAGCGGCTGTGGCTCGTCAGGGTTGAGGCTGTTCGCGAAACGCAACGCCAGGATCGTCATGTTGGGGTTGCGCACCGCGTAGTCGCTGACGTACGACTCGACCTCCACGATGTCGCGCACGAACTGGTGGCGGGAGTTGACGTCCAGGCGGTGGTCCTCGCGCAGTCCCGTCGGCAAGTCGAAGCGCGAGCCGTACACGTGGCCGGACGACTTGAGCACGAAGCGGCGCACGGGGCTGCCGTCGCCGGCGCAACCCGCCAGCAGGTTGAGCGTGCCGATGACGTTCATCTCGTGCGCCCGCGCCGGGTCCATGTCGAACGAGTCGATGCGCGTGAGCGTGTGCACGACGGTGTCGACGCCGACCGCGCGCACGAGCTTGCCGATGAGCGAGTGTCGAATGTCGAGCTTCAGGTAGTCGGCGCGTCCGAGGTCGTAGCGTGGCTCGCGGATGTCGATGCCGATGACCTCGGCGACATCCGGGTCTTCGACCAGGCGCTGCACGACGAGCGCGCCCCACCAACGCGCGACACCGGTGACCAGGACGCGCCTCTTCTTCGGCATCGTTCCTACTCTATTCCGCCCGTTTGGCGTCAGGCGCGCGCCTCATGCGGAGGGATTTCGAACGTCTGGCGTCAGACGCGCGTTATCCGCCAGGTCAGTACGTGCGCTTGATCACGTCGCGCTCCATGAGCGCGACCGAGCGCGAGACCGTCTCGAGCAGCGGTGATCTGGCCTGCCGCAGCGCGAACTCGAGCTGCCGCAGCAGCGAGTACAGCGCCTTCATCGCCTTGATCGCGTCGCCGATGTCGACGTTGGCCGGCAGCGGGATGCGGTCCAGCGGCTCGCCCGCGGACCACCGGTAGGCGAAGTCGATGTAGTCATGCGACGGCGAGCGCAGGTTGGGCTCGTCGAGGTCCTTCTCCATGTCGGCGAAGCGGAAGTACAGCGAGCGGATCAGTCGCGCGGTCTGAGCGATGGCCGGCGTGGGGTAGCGGCGCGCGCCCCGCGCCTGCCGGTCACCGCGCCTTTCGCGGTCCTCGGCGGCCAGCATCACCATCACCGCGCACAGCTCCTCCGGCGTCAGGCCCTCGAACCAGCCCAGCCACACCGCCTCGGCGACCAGGATCGTGTTCTCGCCGTACACCCGGGCGGCGAACAGGCCCTTGTCGGTCGGCTTGTTCTGCTGCAGGAATCCCGCCTCGGCCAGGATTCGGGTGAGCCGGCGCAGCTTGCGCGGGTATTCGTCCATCTGGCCGGTCACCTCGCGCTGGCCTCTGTCCAGCTCCTGCTGCAGCTTGCGGATCTCGCCGTACTTCTGCAGGAGCTCGCCGAAGCGCGGCGACCGCACCACCTTGAGCTTGCGCTGGCGCTCGAGCAAACCCTTGGCCTCGATCTCCAGGCGCTGGGCGACGCGCGACGCGTGCGTGGGCGCCCGGCCGCGGCGGCCGCGCTGGTTGCGCCGGGATGCTCCCGGCTCGCGGCGCAGGCGACGCAGCTCGATCCGGATCGCGCGCCGCCGGTCCTCGAGCTTGTAGTACTGCGCCACGTCCTCGATCGACACGCTCGGGTCGTCCCACATGCGCTTGATGTCGGCGAGCTGGTCGCGCACGTTGGCGAGCCGCTCGTCGGTCTCCACCGCCGCGAGGCGCTTCTGGAACTGGCCGAACGACCGCTGCATCAGCGCCTCCGCCTCCTCGGGCGTGTACACGCGCAGCAGGTTCAGGGCCATGTTGTAGCTGGGCAGGAACTTCGACTCGACGACCAGCGTCGGGCCCATCGCGACCTCGTAGATCGTGCCGACCTCGACGTCCGCCTCTTTCAGGATCACGCCATGGCCGATGACGTCGATGCCGCGCCGCCCGGCGCGACCCATCAGCTGGGTCAGCTCGCCCGTGGTCAGCGTCGAGAAGTTGACGCCGTCGAACTTGGTGAACGACGACACGACCACGCCGCGCGCCGGCATGTTGATGCCCAGCGACAACGTCTCGGTGGCGAACACGACCTTGATCAGGCCACGCTGGAAGAGCTCCTCGACCATCTCCTTGTGGTAGGGGAGCAGCCCGGCGTGGTGCTCGGCCAGGCCGCGGCGCAAAAGGCGCGCGTCGACCATGCGGCGGAACAGCGCCTCCTCGTCCTGGTCCTTCAACCCCTGCAGCCGCTCCGCCGCGACGCGGTCGATCGCCTCCTTTTCGGCCGTACTGGTGAGGTCGAACTCGTGATACGCGCAGCGCTGCAGCGCCTCGCGGCAGCCGCGCCGCGAGAAGATGAAGTAGATCGCGGGCAGCATCTCCTGGCCGCGCAGCTGCTCGATCACGTGCAGCAGGTCGTTCGACGGCAGGCCGCGGTAGCCGTGGATGCGGTATGACGCCTCTTCTTCCTGAGCGGCCTTGCTCCAGGTGCGCTGGTCGATGCCCCCGTCCTCTTTGAACAGTGGCGAGAAGCGGTTGTTGATCGCCAGCCACATCTTCAGCTCCACCGGCCGCACGTCGTGGAAGACCGTCTCCATGCCGCCACGGTTCTCGGCCATCCAGTCGGCGATCTCCCTGTAGTTGCCGATCGTGGCCGACAGCCCGACCAGCTTGATCGTCAGGGGCGCCTGGATGACGATCTCCTCCCACACCGAACCGCGCGGGAAGTCGTCGATGTAGTGGACCTCGTCCAGCACCACGTATCGCACCAGGTCGAGCCGGCCCGGGTCCTCGTAGATCAGGTTGCGCAAGATCTCGGTCGTCATCACGACGACCGGCGCGTCGTCGTTGATCGTGTTCTCGCCGGTGACCAGCCCGACCGTCTCCTCGCCGTAGGCGCGGACGAAATCGTGGTACTTCTGGTTGCTGAGCGCCTTGAGGGGAGTGGTGTAGATGACCTTCACGCCGTCCTGCAAGGCGCGGAAGATGGCGTATTCGGCGACGATCGTCTTCCCGCTGGAGGTGGGGGCGCTGACCAGGACGCCGCCCCGGCCGCGGTCCAGCTTCTCGATCGCCTCGCGCTGGAAGTCGTCCAGGTCGAAGGGCAGCGAGTCCTCGAACTCCTCGACCAGCGTGTCTACGGTCTTCACAGCTGGATGAGCTCCGTCGACACGTCGGTGACCTGCGCGCCGTCGCAGTGGGCCTCGACGAAGGACAAGGCCGCCGCCAGCACCCGGTCGGCCTGCCGCCGGTCGCCGCTTACCGTGGCGATGGCCAGCTCGGCGAGCTGCCAGCGGTCGAGCTCGCCCACCTCGGCCGCGCTCACCTTCAGCTCCTGCCGCAGGCGGCGCAGCAGGCCGCTGATCACCTGGCGCTTGGACTTGAGGGAGCCCGAATCAGGCAGGTGCAGGACGACCCGCGCGACCCCTAAAGCGATGCCGGACGCCATCGAGTTTGCTTTTTGACCATTTGCCGCCAGTACTCATAATCATCGGTTTAGGCTTTAAGGCGCCCGCAGCAAATCAATGGCGGCGCCGAAGGGGAGGTAGCTGATGAGCCGAGACGAGGGTTCCGGAGATCCGGGGTTCGAACAGTTCGAACGGTTTCTGGATGAGTGGTCACGCCGGGACTTCCTCCGGCGCATGGGCTACGGGGCCGCATGGCTCGCCTTCAGCGGAGGGGCGCTCGAGCTTCTAGAAGCGTGCGGCGGCGGCGGCGGCAACACCAACTCGGTCACCCCGGTCAAGGGCGGCAAGCTGATCGAGGGCACGATCAGCGACATGTCGACGTTCAACTCGCTGAACTCCGGCGATACGACGAGCACGCAGATGATCGTGCTCAACTTCGACGGCCTCCTTGGCATCAGCGCCAAGGGCGACAACATCCCGATGCTGGCTTCGGCCCTGCCGCAGGTCTCCGGCGACTCGCTGACGTTCACGTTCAAGCTGCGTCCCAACCTGAAGTGGTCGGATGGCCAGCCCATCACGGCCGACGACGTGGCCTTCACCTACAACCTGATCTTCTCGCCGGACACGAAGGAGTTCATCTCCCGCTACCGCGCCAACCTGGAGGGTTACCTCAAGAGCGTCACCGCCAAGGACCAGCAGACGGTGGTGTTCCAGTTCAGCAAGGTGCTGGCGAACTTCCCGGACACGCACTGCCGGTACGGCATCCTCCCCAAGCATGTGCTCGGCGACGTCGCGCCCAAAGCGCTCAACACGCATGACTTCTTCAAGGGCCCGACCGCGTCCAGCGGCGTGTTCAAATTCGTGCGCTGGGACAAGGGCCAGCAGATCGTGTTGGCCCGCAACGAGAACTACTGGGCGGGTGCGTCCTACCTCGACCAGTACATCTACAAGGTGGTGACCGACGCGGTCGTCCTGGCCCAGCAGCTCAAGACGGGCGAGCTGGATGCCGGTCAGCCCGACGCGAGCCAGATGGACAACCTGAAGACCGCGTCGAACCTGACGACGCTGACGCACGTCAACCCGGGATTCGTGTACTACCAGCACAACCTCGGACCGGGCACGAAGGGCTCCCAGATCTTCGGCGACAAGAACGTGCGCAAGGCGCTCTACATGGCCCTGGACAGGACGGCCATGGCGAGGACTGCGTACTTCGGCTTCGCGACTCCTGCCGACTCGCCCGAGGCCCCGACCACGTGGGCCTACAACACGAACATGAACCCCAAGTACACCTTCGACAAGGCCAAGGCCGAGCAGATGCTGGACGCGGCGGGATGGATGAAGGGTTCCGACGGCATTCGCGCCAGCGGCGGCACCAAGCTGGCCTTCGAGCTCAACACCAACTCGGGCAACAAGGTCCGCGAGAGCCTGATTCAGATCATGCAGCAGCAGTGGCACGACATCGGCGTGCAAGCGACGCCGCGGCCGATCGCCTTCCAGACCCTGGTGACGCAGATTCGCGCCACCCACACCTTCGACGTGATCCTGATCGGCATCGCGTTCGGAGACACCGACCCCGACCAGACGACGCTGTGGACCAGCTCCGGCATCGGCTCCGGCGGGCTGAACGGCATGCAGTACAAGAACTCGCAGGTGGACGACCTCATGGCCCAGGCACTGACCACGACCGACCGGAGCAAGCGCAAGCCAATCTACGTGCAGATCCAGAACATCCTCATGGACGACCTGCCGGCGCCCATCCTTTTCTTCCCGCAGTACCTCTGGGGCATCGGCAACCGGGTCAAGAATTTCAACGTCGGCCCGTACAACACCTACCAGGGGCGACCCTGGATGAAGGACACGTTTGTCACCGACGGCAAGTAAGGAGATGACACAGCCGCGTTAGCCTAGGCAATGCTGCTCAAGTACGTCTTGGGGCGGGTCCTGGCGACGATCCCCGTCGTCATCGGGGTGACGGTCATCACGTTCTCGCTGATGCACGCCACGGCGGGCAGCTACATCCCGGGCGTCGACCTGAACCCAGCGCTCAAGCCGGAGGACATCGAGGCCATCAAGCGATATCTCGGCCTCGATCGTCCTCTCTACGTGCAGTACGTGACGTGGATCGCCGGCCTGGTCCATGGCGATTTCGGGCGCTCCATGATCGACGGCAGCACCGTCTCGAGCCACATCCTGGACCGGCTGCCCGCCACGCTCGAGCTCACGGTGACGGCCATCGTTCTCGGCATCGTCATCTCGATCCCGCTGGGCGTCACCGGCGCGCTGCGTCGCGGGAGCAAGCTGGACCACTTCTTCACGGCGCTGTCGGTCGGCGGGTTTGCGGTCCCGGCCTTCTGGCTGGGCCTGATCCTCATCCTCATCTTCTCGGTCCAGTTCGAGGCATGGGGGTTGCCCTTTCTGCCTTCCGGCGGCGTGATGACGCCAGGCACGCAGGGCGGCGACCTGCTCGACCGCCTGGTGCACCTGTTGATGCCGGCGACGGTCCTCTCCTTCGTCTACATCTCGATCTGGTCGCGCTTCACGCGCTCGAGCATGCTCGAGGTCCTCGGTCAGGACTACGTCCGGACCGCGCGGGCGAAAGGCATGACTGAGCGCCGCGTCGTCTACCTGCACGCGTTGCGCAACGCCGTCATCCCGCTCGTGACGCTGGTCGGGCTCGAGCTGCCGGCGCTGGTGAGCGGCGGGCTCGTGGTCGAGGTGGTGTTCAGCTGGCCCGGCATCGGCAAGCTGCTCTACGAGCGGGCCCTCGATTCCGACTACACGACCGTGCTCGGCATCACGACGTTCGCAGCGCTGCTCGTGGTGTTCGGGAACCTGCTCGCCGACGTCCTGTACGCATTGCTTGACCCGCGGATCCGGTACGCATGATCTCCCCGCTGCCCATCGAGGTCGACCGCCCGCAAGAAGCGCGGGTCCCATCGCGGGCGGCGCGCAGCTACTGGCAAGAAGCGTGGGGCCGCCTCCGCCACAACACGATCGGCATGATCGCGGGCGGCCTGCTCCTCTTCTTCGTCCTGGTCGCGATCTTCGCGCCCCTGCTTTCGGCCCTCATCACGCACCAGGACTACCAGACGCTCGACCTGAGCAACCCATTCGCGCCCCCGCTGTCGCCGGGCCACATCCTGGGCACCGACGACCTTGGACGCGACGAGCTGACACGACTGCTATGGGGGGCGCGCGTCTCGATGGGCATCGGATTCCTCGCCGTGGCCGTCGCCCTGCTCATCGGCGGCATCGTCGGCCTAGTGGCCGGCTACTACGGTGGACTGATCGACGGTTTGTTGATGCGCTTCGTCGACATCATCCTCGCGGTGCCCGCGATCTTCCTCTTCATCCTGATGGCGATCCTGTTCAAGCCCAACACGGTGACTCTCGCGCTGATCATCGCCTCGGTCGGATGGGGCAGCATCGCCAGGCTCGTGCGCGGGGAGGTGCTGTCGGTGCGCTCTCGAGACTTCATGGTCGCCACCTCCGCGTTGGGGGCGAGCGATGGCCGGCTGATCTTCCGGCACCTGTTCCCCAACGTGCTGCACGTGATGATCGTGTTCGGCAGCCTGTACCTCGGCCAGGTCGTGCTGATCGAGGCGGCCCTCGACTTCCTCGGTCTAGGCATCACGCCGCCGACGCCGAGCTGGGGCAACATGCTGACCAACGCGGAGACGTTCTTTTTCCACTCGCGGACGCTGGCGATCTTCCCCGGCATCACGATCTTCCTCACAGTCCTCGCCGCCAACCTGTTCGGCAACGCCGTGCGCGATGCCTTCGACCCGAGGCTTCGCTAGCGGGTGGCGGAGACGGTCCTCGAGGTCCGCGACCTGACCACCCATTTCAAGACTCCGGAGGGTGTGGTCAAGGCGGTCGACGGCGTCAGCTTCGAGCTGCAAGCGGGCGAGACGCTGGGCATCGTGGGCGAGTCGGGTTCCGGGAAGTCGGTGACAGCATTGAGCGTGATGCGACTGGTGCCGCGGCCGGGGAAGATCGTCAAGGGCGAGGTCCGGTTGAAGAATCGCGAGCTGACCGCGCTCACCGAGGCCGAGATGGAGGAGATCCGCGGCGTCTCCATCGCGATGATCTTCCAGGACCCGATGACGTCGCTCAATCCGGTCTTTCGGGTGGGGTGGCAGGTGGCCGAGCCGCTCTTCGTCCACCAGGACAAGAACCGGAACCGGGCGCTGGTGGCGGCGGAGAAGATGCTGGGCCGGGTGGGCATCCCCCACCCCAAGGACCGCGCCCGCGACTTCCCGCACCAGTTCTCCGGCGGCATGCGGCAGCGGGCGATGATCGCCATGGGCCTCACCACCATGCCGGGGGTGCTCATCGC
>Ga0070706_100007760_pt1 | contig 10036 bp, 10 predicted proteins | sample KBSK5501metaG_FD_65476 | JGI IMG/M metagenome (GOLD analysis project Ga0070706, IMG submission 65476) | Corn, switchgrass and miscanthus rhizosphere microbial communities from Kellogg Biological Station, Michigan, USA - KBS K5-50-1 metaG | ecosystem: Host-associated > Plants > Roots >... | reverse complement strand
ACTTCTTGCATCACCGGTAATCTGCCGTATGCACCACTGCCGATGACGAGTTGGCGGCATTTCCAGGGTATGTTTTCTTCAACGGAAAGTGGTGTGTGCCCAAACTCTTCGCGGAATTGCTTGGATGCTTTTTTCTTGCGTTTGGAGATCTCCCCTCGGTCGATCACGACATCATGCTCATAGGTGCTGTCATCGATCCGGATGGAGCCGAAGGAGAAATTGTCAAACCGCATAGGCGCCTCCTTGGGAAAATGTGGTCAGGCGCTCTTCTTCGAGGTGATGGCGGAAAACGCGGACCAGCGCTGTTCGACGTTCTTGCTGCCGCAGTGCGGGCACTGCACCTCGCCTTCTTCGTAATCCACGAGAGACAGAATCTTGTCGAAGAATTTATTGCAGTCAGGGCAGAAGAATTCGTAGTGGGGCATAGAGACCTCCACAATTCTGAAGGGTGATGGCAGAATTCTAGACCTCTTGGTCGGCAGGTTCAACATGGGGTCAGGTCACGGATTTTGCGCGGTCGGGTCGCGGATTTGTCAGGAGATCTGGGTCACGGATTCTGCGAGGTTCAGCGGGCTAGAATTGGCGTAAACTGCAAACCCGTTAGGTTCGGGGGGAGTGACTAGACGGCCTCGTCGCGGATGGCACCCCGAACTTTATCTGCGACCTCTGGTGGAATTTCGATCATGTTGTGGGCTGTACGCGCATGTTCGGCAGCCTGCTGCATGATGTCCTCGTTCGTTGCGCCCTTCGCCACAAAGTCGCAGTCCATACCGACGTCTCTACAGCTGACTGTTTTTGCCATTGTGATCTCCTCTCACGGATTTTCCATGCGAATCTCCGACTGTATCGTCTCGACCGAGGAATCTTAGTCCCCGGTGCCTATCCGACGCAAATATGGAACGACCGGGTCACGGATTTTGCGTGGGTTTTGAGGGGGAAGGGCGCGCGCGCTTTTGGCTGTTGCGGTGACCAGTTTTCGCGCCCGCTACTGCCTGGTCCTCAGGCGGCGGCGAGCGGCTTGGTGTGCCCAAGCTGGGTCCGCAGCGTGAATTGGTCTACATAGTTCGGAGGCCCCAACCAAGAGGTTGCCCAAAAAATGTTGTTGACTTTGTAACTCTGGAGGATACGCTGTTGCTGCTCAGCTCGGCAAGGATTCAGCCCTATTCCGTATCTGACTGGATCGGCCGCGGCTACCTAAGGGCAGACCTCAATTGAATTCTCATGACCGACGGTTTATTGCCTGCTACGTTTCGTGAGCTTGCTCAGGTGACATAGGCACATGAGGATCGTGATGGCAAGACATTTCCGAACTCTATTGACTGTCGCATTGTTGAATACTTGGATTGTGTTTCTAGGGCAGCCAGCACTCGGAGACGCAAATACTCAGAATCCGGACTCACAGCGTCATTCAGGAACTCGGGCTGTGGGCCAGAAGAAGCGCCGGGCATCTCGTCCAGCACAATCCGAGAACCCCGAACCCCAAAAGAACAAGTCTAACGAGCCCTCAGCCGGCGTCGAGCTCAAGAAAGCTACGAGTCTGGAACAGGAGAAATCCTCCTCATTTTCGCGAGGTGACCTGATCACACTGATCGGAACGCTCGCCACCGTAGCTGCCCTCCTCGTCGTTTATCACATTCGTTGGAAGACCCGCGCCGAAGAGGCAAGAGACGATTTCAAACGGCACTTTTACGAGTTTAGTAGCGGTGAGCTGTCGAAGGCCGTGAGCGCGGATGATGCTGGAGAGCTCGAGGACAAATTCTTTAGAGGCTACGAAAATGACAGCAACGCTAACGTCTACGTGGCCCGAAATCTAGATGTCCGTCGTCCACGTTACCTCGAACCGTCCAAGCAGTTTTTGTTGGGATCACACCATGGGCTAAAGTGCGTCGAAATAGTGGGCGGACGACAGCAGGGAAAAACATTACTGCTCGCGCGCTTGGCCCAGGAATTTGCAGCAGATCACGGCTGGAGACTTTGGAACTCCCTTAGGAGGTGGGAAGTGTGGACCTGCAATAGGACAAGTGTCCAGCACGTATTCGCTCACCCAGACCTGATACGGCGGTATTTTACGGCCTACCATGGCAGTGTTTGGCGGCCATTGGCCCGCCACAAGCGGCTGCTACTCGTTTTAGATGACATTGCAACACCCCAGGCGGTCGCGGCTTCTCTGGCAGCATTGCGCGTCCAGGGGAATGATTTCGTAAATACCCTTGTAACTTTTCCAATCGCGGTGCTCGTATCTTGCGTGGGCAGCGTGTTACCTCACAAACCCTACTCTGTTCGAACTCTACCAGAGCTGCAACTACAGAAGGAGGATATCAGCCAGATTCTCGATAAATGGGTGGATCGGGACAGGTTGGACAAGCCAACTGCCGAGAACCTGAAAACTGACGCTATGTTGCGCCGACTGTACGGCAAACAGTTGTTCGCTTTCCTATGTGTTCTATTCAAGAAACAGAAGAGTAATTTGAAGCCACAGCCCACAAATGACTTTTTGAAGAAATTTGATACCGATTACCAAAAGTGTTGCCAAGCTCACACCGACGCCATACTCGCGATTGCTGCTTGCGAACTCTTGCGAATTGCCGTGCCCTTCCGGCTGATTCGGAAACTGGATTCTGCTTTTACGTTGGACCAGTCATTTGTGTTAACGAACGCTTTCGCAGGTCGTAGCGATGACCTCGTGTATGAAACTGGGGGAGCGTTCCTCCCCAAATGGCTGCTCGAAGACAAGCAAGGCAAATCATCATTTACCGAGCTGAAGGAAGTTTATACGAAATTGTTAGACGCGGCGGAAGCATTGAAAGACTTTGGTGTTGTCCTTCCCAGCGAGCGGCGATTCGTGGCGACGCTACTGTCAAAGTTGACGGAGGGGGTTCCGCGTGCGGTCTTCCGCGGGCGCTCGGAGAAGGTCGCTGGCATGCTGTTGAAGCATTCACTGATTAGGCGCCGCACCCAGGCACTTGATGAGGGTGGGACCACAGCCGAGTTGGCCGAGTGGGCGATACTCACCGCCGATCTTCACGACTGGGAATCTGCAAACCCTCTTTTCCTCAAGGCACTGGTGGCTTGCGCAAATTCCGAATACTTGGACCCAGAATGCGGTTTACATCTTCTAGCAAGCATTCGGAGAACGCCTGACAAGAACCTGTTGGCCAGCGCCAAAGACATATGTGCGTCCTTGCTCCAGCGGGTCGTGCAAGATCGTACCCGTAAGCATTTTGCTACCGCATACCTACACGTTTATACAGATCTGCTGCGACGTCTTCCCGGTGGACTTGCGCATGGCATAGCTGCATGGCACGAGCACGTTGTGAAAAAAAAGAATGTGGAAGCTGATGCAGGACTTTACATGCGGCTAGGCGAACTAGAAGAGGCGCTTGGAAAGGATCTACGTGCTGCCTACGACGCGTTCTCTATGGCGGTGAAACTCGCCGAGGCCGAAGGGCCGGCACAGCAGGTCAGTACAACGCAGCGACTTGCCACCTTCCTCAGTCGCTATCCAGGCCAGGCTGAGGGCAAGTTAGTGGATCAACTGTTCCAGACTGCTCGTCAGGCAGCAGTAGCAGCCGGCGTGCCTTGGCAACCTATTGCTAACGAGTGGGCGCAGTATAAGGTCTCACTCGCCGCCAAGAGGACCGGTGAGGAACGAGTCAAATTGTTAGTAGAAGCAGAACAACTGTTACGCGACGCGCAAAAAGCATATGAAGATACGGTTGAATCGCATACATGGCTGACTTTGGCGACATTTCTCCAGACTAAGGTAGATGACTTCGGACTCGGTGGATCCGAAGAGCTGGTTGAGGCAGAGCGCCTCTGTCGGGAAGTTATTGATGACGAGTATGTCAATCGAGAATCGAAACTAATGGCGAAGCACCAGTTAGGCGCGCTGGTCGCGCTAAGTGATAAAAGTTATACATACGTCATGACAGTAGACGGTAGGCAACCGAGCGAGACGCGGCCGCGACCCGCACGTGCTGAAGGTCTCAGGATACTCCGTGGCGCATTTGAATCAGTCACAACCCGCAAATCGAAAACATCCAGTACGTACCAAGATGCGATTACGCATCGCCTTATTAAGGATATTTACCAAAAAGAACTCGAACTCGTGGAGGGATTTGATCCAGAGCGGATTGAGTCTGTCACTGAGCGGGCGCGGCGATTGTTGCGTCGCGAGGAGTTTCACGCCAACCATACCTTCGAGGGTTTGTGCGGATCGGAACCCGAACCAGCACGCCGAATTAAGGAACACGTGCTTCTATCGCGCGATTGGTTTGCATACTTCCTTTGGGGCGTCAAGCATCGCGTCGTTGCAGAAAAACGTAAAGGGATCATTATCAAAGCATATCGTCATTATCTGACGAACATTGAAGACTTAGAGCGATGGGGAATGGGCGCGGACTCACAAGAACCTTGGAATGGAGCTTTCCGCATTTACCTGCATGTCGTGACGTTCGGGGACGTCTATGGTGAAAGTTATGAATTGGAGAAGGGGAAGAAACAGCTCTTGCTAAGAAAAAAGGGTTGGATACGAAAGTTAATTGTGACTCTGCCCGCAGCGAGAATTCCCGATCTGCTGCGCGATACCAAAAATGGTGTTCGTGTACGACAACTTCTTGAGCATCTCAGGAGTGACTCAAAGAAGTTTGGAGATACAGACGCGAGGTGGATCGCAGAGAACCTAGAAGAGCTATGGACTAACGACCTTCAGTTGCCCTTGCCCGGATATTCCCCCAACGTCATGATCGGCTCGGTATCTACCGCCACTTCTCGAAGACCAACCGGCATTGTAATGTCGGATGCCTTCCTTTCTGATCGGTTAAGGGCCGTCAAATAGCGCGAAGTTGCTCATCTAAGCACTCAAGAACGCGGCCCCTTGACCTGTTATAATGTGGGTGTATTGTACAAGGGCGGTGTACGCCAATCGTACCTCTTACCATTAGCTCATTTTCGCATGAAAGACACAGCGGAAGTATTTGACCGGAAAGATTCCTACGAGTCGAGAAGGGAGCCGTTAAGACGTCTCTTCCACGAAACAATAGAGGAAGCGATCCGGGATCACATCAAAGCGAGAATAAGGCCGTATATTGAGAGAGCTGGATGTGATTCGCCGATCAAGGATGAAGGCAACCGAATATTTTGGGAAATCCTGAGCGGGGCAGATCAAGAAAGGATTACGGCCGAGATCCAGGAGGCTTCCAAGAGCATCGTGGCCTCCAATCTACCGTTGGACACCTTCGCAAGAGATCTGATTGCAGAAGAACCAATTAGGGAGTAAATCGGCAGTTTCTCCGGCTAACGGCAACCCGGGTTTAGAGTAGAATGACATCCTCCGGGCTAAAGCTTGGGGGTTCCTTTTTACCCCGCTATGGGTTGCGTAGTATTTCCTCGCCTGCCGTTCCAATGAAGGGCAAGATCAAAACGCCGTGTCAGAAACGGCTGGCACCCGGACGGCATGGGTAAACCGTCCCTTCTGGAACGGAGCGGCAATGATATCAGCACCCCGCTGCTTTATCTTTCCTTGAACTTTTCTTTATCTTTTCCTTATCCCGCTTCCATATCCCTATATATAGGCCCCTCCTGGCGGCGTTCCTCGCCTGGCCAAGAAAAGCTAAACTCACGGCATGCACCCTCCTTATCTCGGGAATCCCAGCTTCGGGGAAATCCACCTTCTGCAGTTGGCTGGAGGAGAAGAGGGATTCCGGCACCTCGACGTTGAGAAGCCCGGTGTGCTGGACGACACGGAATTGCGACGGCATGGGCTACCTTATTCGACGCCGGTACATCTGCGGCATCCTTTGTTCAGGGCCTGGAGAGGTTCGGGCGCCCGGTAGCCATCAACTGGGGCTTTCCGCCGGAGCACCTCAACACTGTCCGCAAACTCTCCGAAGGTGGCGTAATGCTTTGGTGGTTCGCCGCCGACTGGGCCGTCGTTCGCCGTAAATATGAAGAGCGAGCCGATCCGCCCCTTCACTACTTTGACATTCAAATACCAAAGATTCAGGCAGCTTTACCGGAGATCAACGCCCTTTTCGGGGCGCACGTGGAGTACACGCTGCCTTTCACGGGCATCTACAGCGCACCTGACAAAATCTGGAAGAGCATGCTCGACACCGACGCAGACTCCGACAAGAGGAGATAGGACAGGCGATTCCAGGATCGCCAAACCTTCGTTTCCAAACCGAACAAACCTCTTCCAAATTTTGACTGTATGCCTCCCCCCCTCAGAACCACTCACGGAAAGACGGCTCCGCTCCGCGCCTTTGCCCTTCAAAAATACCCCGGCAGAAACATACAAAACGAAAGATTGGGCAAGGACAGACGTGACGACCGCAAGGTTGTGGGATCTCGACGACGCGCTAAGCAATCTGGATGCGATCAAAACAAAATTGCCGCAAACCTATCACACCTACACCACTCGCATCACGGAATGCACCGAGAGCATCCGCCAAGCCTTTGCTGACTACCGCACACAGCATGCTAACAATTACCGGCCGAGGGATATCATAAATGTGCACCAGCGCCTGCGGGAACTGGACCCGTACAATTTCCCCCTGGACCTCATGGACATTTCCGACCACGAATTTGAACGCTTGGGTCATGCCGAGTACTCTTCACGCGACCCCAATGCGTACATGGCGCCCCGCGCGCGATTGGCGAAGTACGATCCAGAACGGTTTCGGGGAGTATTCGGTCCGAGGTATCCGCTTGAGAGTCTTCCACGATTGCGCAAAGCCTGGGAAGATAAGGCATCTCACGGATATGCCGAAGACTTAGATTATTTCAAGGACTGGCAAACGATCGAACGGGTGCTGACGGAAGAAACTCGGGCTCAGGCGCCGCGAGAACAAAAAGAACAGAATCCCTGAGCTTCGCGAGAAACAGAGGACTTGAGCGAAGGACGTTATCGAACATTGGCAGATGCACTCGACACCCAAGTCCAGTTCCGTACTCAGGAACTTGCGAGAAGAAACTCGGACCTGCGTGACCTTTCGGGGCGGCTCTTGGCGTTTCAAGACGACGACCGAGTTGGCGAGCGTTGCTCTTAAGCGATCCTAGCGCCAAATTTTCGGGTGGAAAACCGGGCGACAGGCAGAAAAACAAATGGCCCGGTTTTAAAGTAGCCACTCAGGCCCATGACTCCCGCGCTCTTTGCACTGCACAGCACAAGAGTCATCGGACGATAGACCCCCAATGCCTTGAAAATCCCCGCCCCGAAGGAGCGGAATCTACACTAACGGGGAACGCTGCCTCTCCATTTCCCGCTGAGCCAAGACAGTGTTGACAATGGTTGGATCTGCATGCAGGCGCCGGATCAGGCTGGCTTTCCCCGATTTCAGCGTTTCGTATAGGACCTGATCGTCATCGCCCACTAACAGAATGTTTGTGGCAGCTTTCGTCAGCTGCATTAGTAGACGCTCTTCTGCCTCATTAAAGTCCTGATATTCATCTACGATGAAAAGCTCGTCTCTGACCAAAGTCTCATCTTCCTCCAATGCTTCTCGCGCCGCTACGATCAGGTCAGCAAAGCCAGCCGCGTTGTAAAACCGGCTCAGGACAAAGTATGTATCCCTAAGAGACTTCCATTCTTGTTCGTCTGAATACGAATCATTATGAAACTGCTTTTCTAGTTCCCTCCATTTATGAGTTGAGCGGTTTAGAGTCGGATGAAAATGAAGCACGTCCGTCCATACGACTCCTTGCCACAGACCAGTTATGATCTTCAAATGGGGCCGGAATCTTCGCTTTGAGAAGCCGTGATTTTTTTCAACAATACTCCTTGCAAGCTTATGTAATGTCCAGACCGTAACTTCTGGCGAATGTTCTGCTGCGAGCTTGTTCTCGACATCCGTCTTGAGATCGGCAACCAACTTTCGGACGAAGCTTGTGACAAGGATGGTTTTGTCCCTGTGGGCATCGAGCCAGACTCGAATCTTGTCCAAAAACAGATAACTCTTCCCCGTGCCTGGTCCTGAAACGATGAGCATTTTCGGTGCTGGATGTTCCGCAATTTGCTTTGGCATTGGTGTTCCTGAAAGCTATCCGCTCCTCCGTGGTCAGGACATCCAGCTGACCAGTCGCTTCATTGATCTCACTAGCAGAGAAGGGAGCCCCATCCTCCTTGATCAGACTGGCGATGGCTTTTGGTGGTTGCATGTTATCCGGCGCCGTAGCTGACGACGCGTCAATGATAAGAATTCCTACACCGTACCGATAGGGGAAGTGCGTCAAGGGCCGTTGTGTCGCGGAGCGACAGGGGGAAGGCAGTGGCTATATACCACAGAATGGCCGAGTGTGGCAGAGTTCGCGATGGGGGTCTGGAAGGGCGGATGGCGATTAAGGTAGATCAGCTCATGCAGTGCTTGGCTCACCAAGGCCAGAAAATGCCGTTCAAGGCCGATTCACAGTCCTTCAGTATCTTCGACGCCATCCTTCCTTCCTCGTTCCGGTTCCCTGGCGGCATCAAAGCTTGACGCATGGTCACTCGGCCCCGCAGTGAGCACTGTGTCTGGTGGTTCGAATCTAGTCTTGATTGCTGCCCCAATCGGGGAAGCCCTCCAAGACGATGTTGCCGACAAGGAGATGCTTATTCGAACCGTCCGAGTTCATTATCCAGATGGCAGGATTTCCGAGACAGTCTCCTTGCCAGAAAACTAGCTTGGTACCGTCCGGCGACCACTTTGCATGGCCTGATCTTGAACAGGGCGTCCCTGGCTTCCCGACAAAACTTGGAGAATTATTGGTAAGATTGACCAGTTCGCTCCCATCAACATTAACGATGTAAACATCGTTCTTGCTTCCCGGAAGCTCTTTGTCAAACTCGGATTCGAGGGCGATTTTGGTCCCTTCGGGCGACCAGTCTGTATCGTGTATGTCCAACCCCGGTGGCGTGATCTGAGTCAATCCGGAGCCGTCAGTATTCACGATGTGAACGGTGGCGAGGCAACCGGCATGACCCCTGGCACAAAGACCGCGGCTGAAGACGATCCGCTTGCCGTCCGGCGAGAAGTGAGGCTGGAAGTCAAAAGTGCCCGCAGGAGCCGCGGTTACGCGCCGCACGGTCGTGCCATCACTGGCATTCATTATGTAGATTCCCTCGACGCCAGGCGAACCCTCTCTATCGAATACGATCGTCGCTCCATCGGGCGAGTACTCTGGTGCGACATTCTGGCCTGCGTGACTGGTAAGCTGTACACTGTCGCTTCCATCAGCTTTCATCGTAAAAATATCGATAACAAACTCCGATTCGGTTGTGTTCCGATCGCTGTGAAAAGCTACACGCGAGCCATCCGGAGACCAGTCGCTGACCTCGCTGAAATGATTGGCGGCATCGAAGGTCAACTGTTTCTCACCAGTGCCATCCGGTCTTATGCTAAAGATTGACTCGCTCTGCGTGTCTGGAAAGAACCGAGCAAAGGTAATGCGTCCGTTCACACCTGGAAAGGTTGCCTTGGCAGGCAGTACCCAATAAACGACAAACAGGACCGCGATAAGCCACAGCCATTTGCGAATTCTACATTGCACGACTCTCATTGGTGTTCACCTCGCTGGCAGATTTGTAGGGCTATTAGCGCACGATGTTGCCTTAGGTGGCCCACTCCCATCAGCCTTCATGATGAAAACGAAGCGCCCCCGTCGGGTCCGAGATTGGTGAGCTCCTTCACATCTCCATCGGGATTCATCGTGTAAACGTCCGGCCCAAAAATGAAGGCTATCGGGCCGTTCTTCCCTGGGAAAGCGGCATGGGCGGGCGACACAAATGAGCCAATCAATAGGGCAAGGGTCACAGTCACCTCGAGAATCTTGATATCAGACTTCATTTCGTTCTCCTCAAAATCCGAGGTAGGAGCTGCCAAAGCTCGCTTGAAGCTTAACTTCGACAGGAAAATTCGAGCAATGACCAGAGTGTTTATTCAGTGTTAGTTCTGTGTTAGCATGCAAGTACTTGAAAATGCGTCGATTGTCTTCATGCTCTCGCTGGAGCTTGCCGTCGAATGGTAAAATTCGCGCAATGCTTGGGGGCGTTTTTGCATGG
>Ga0070706_100007757_pt1 | contig 10038 bp, 6 predicted proteins | sample KBSK5501metaG_FD_65476 | JGI IMG/M metagenome (GOLD analysis project Ga0070706, IMG submission 65476) | Corn, switchgrass and miscanthus rhizosphere microbial communities from Kellogg Biological Station, Michigan, USA - KBS K5-50-1 metaG | ecosystem: Host-associated > Plants > Roots >... | reverse complement strand
CCGGTCGCTTTCGTCAGGACCTGCTCTTTCGGTTAAATACAATTGAAATTGCCTTGCCTGCATTGCGTGACCGGCGAGAAGACATCATGCCGTTGGCGAACCATTTTCTGCGTCAGCACGGGCAGCGTTATCGGAAGCAAATCTCCGGCTTCGACGAAGTAGCCCGGGAACGGCTCCTGCAACACTCGTTTCCCGGCAATGTCCGCGAGCTCGATCATGTCATCGAGCGCGCCGTCCTGATGACGCGCGGTCCCCACATCAAAGTAGCCGATCTGGGACTAACGACCGGTCGCGATGATTCGGGCACCCTCGAGGCTATGAGTCTCGAGGAAGTCGAGGCTTTCCTGATCAAGAAAGCGCTGGCGCGAAACGATGGAAACGCCCGCAAAGCCGCGGAGGCGCTAGGTTTGAGTCGGAGCGCGTTTTATCGTCGGCTTCAGCATTATGGCCTCTGATAATTTCGAGCTTCCCATTTCGATCCGAGCCAGACTGGCATTTACCGACTTTCGAGCCCAATGAAGCGCGTCTCGAGAAATCAACGTCGCCTTTCACTCGAGAATCGACTGACTTGGCTCGCCTTGGGAGCCGCTGCGCCAGCCGCTGTTATCGCGCTCATCATTCTCTGGTCGGGCGATTACAGCGCCAAGGTGCAGTGGACGCTTACCATCGTCATCTTCGGCTGCTTTGTGGGATTCATCTGCAGCGCGCGTGAACACCTTATCCGTCCGCTGCAAACAATGACGAATCTTTTGGCGGCTTTACGCGAGGGAGATTATTCAATTCGAGCGCGCGGTGCGCGCGAAAACGATGCTCTGGGTGAAGCACTTCTCGAGGTCAATTTGCTCGGCGAGACACTGCGTGTACAACGCCTCGGTGCATTCGAAGCCACGGCGCTGCTGCGCACGATCATGGCTGAAATCGATGTCGCTGTGTTCACTTTTGATCCTGGCCGCCGGTTGCGTCTGGTGAATCGCGCTGGCGAGCGTTTGCTCGGACGGCCAATGGACAAATTGCTCGGTCGAAGCGCAGAGGAGCTCGAGCTCGCGGTTTGTTTGGATTCAAATGAAGACGCGCCGCTCACGTTAAATTTTCCTGGTGCATCTGGGCGGTGGGGTGTTCGGCGAAGCACTTTTCGCGAGCGCGGTTTACCCCATGAGCTGCTCGTGCTCACCGATCTGAGTCGCACCCTGCGCGAAGAGGAACGCCGGGCGTGGCAACGTCTCGTGCGCGTGCTCGGACACGAAATGAACAACTCGTTGGCGCCGATCAAATCGCTTGCGGCTAGCTTGGAGATACTTTTGCAACGCCAGCCGCCGCCAGCCGATTGGCAGGACGATGCGCGCAGCGGCTTGAAATCAATTGCTGCAAGGGCGGACGCGCTGAACCGTTTCATGGAAGCGTATGCAAGGCTTGCGCGATTGCCCCCACCGCAAAAAGAAGATGTCGATCTTGGCGAACTCGCCCGCCGTGTTGTGAAATTGGAGCCGCGCCTGCGCGTGAATCTGTTGCCTGGCCCCGAAGCAAGAATCAGTGCCGACGCCGCACAGATTGAACAAGCTTTAATCAATCTAGTGCACAACGCGGTCGATGCATCACTCGAAACCGGCGGCGTCGTCTCGATGGGCTGGCGCGCGAACGGAGATTGCGTCGAAGTTTTTATCGACGACGAAGGTCACGGAATAATGAACCCGACCAACCTGTTCGTTCCGTTTTTCACGACCAAACCCGAAGGATCCGGTATCGGCTTGGCGCTAAGCCGCCAGATTGCGGAAGCGCACGGCGGTTCGCTGAGTGTTAGTAATCGAACCGATCGCAGTGGGGCGGAAGCCGTTCTTCGTTTGCCGCGCTGACAGCTCGTCCCAAAAGCGGGACGGAGGAATCCCACTACCGAGGCGAATTCAATCAGAGGAGTTTAGTGCCTTAAACGATAAGTAGCTTGTGATCAGAGTATTGTGATTTTATTTGGCGCGATGGCATGCGCATTGCAATAGGGGACGGGGAAGACCTTTTGAATGCTGTCAGCTACATCAACGCACATCAAAGAAGCCATGTGATGTGGAAAAAATTCAGTCCCCGATGACAAATCCCGAAAGAAAAGCCGAGGATACAATTGTGCGGCCCACCGGTTTTACTTCGAACTTGTCCGCAATGGATATTCCGCGGCCGGATGTCGCTGCCAAGAAACGTAAACGCCGGATCATCACGATTTCAGCGGTCGTCTTCGGAGTGATTCTGGCCACCATCGGCTTGTCGCGATTGAAGCCGGCGGTGCCAAGTGTCGATCGCTCGACGGTCTGGGTCGACACGGTCAAACGCGGGCCGATGGTCCGTCAGGTGCGCGGACTCGGGACGCTCGTTCCCGAAGATATCCGCTGGATCCCGGCAAACACCGAGGGTCGCGTGGAAAAAATAATCGTCTGGCCGGGCACGCACGTCGAACCCGACACGATCATTTTGGAATTGAGCAGTCCTGAGCTCGACCAAGCTGCTCACGATGCCGCGCTGCAAGCGACCGCCGCAGATGCCGAGCTAACTACTTTACGCGCGACTCTGCAGCGCGAGTTGCTCGACCAGGAAGCAACTACTGCGAAAGCCAAATCGGATTACGAGCAGGCGAAGATGGAGCGCGAGACCAATGATCAGTTGGCCAAGAACGGCTTGATCGCCGAGCTTCAATACAAGACCTCAAAAGTGAAAGAGGCGGAGCTGGTGAACCGGAATGAGATCGAGCAAAAGCGTCTCAGCTTTTCGCACGACTCGATAGATCCGCAGCTCGCAGCAAAGCAGGCCGCCGTCGATCAAGCCAAGCAGCTCGCGAAATTGAAACTCGATCAGGTCGAAGCGCTGCATGTGCGTGCTGGGATGTCGGGCGTGCTGCAGCAATTGCCCGTGCAAATCGGGCAGCGTGTGAAAATCGCTGATAACTTGGCGCGCGTCGCCGACCCAACCAAACTGAAAGCTCAGGTCAAAATTGCTGAGACGCAGGCGAAAGATATTCAGATTGATCAGAAAGCGGTGATCGATACCCGCAACGGGGTTGTGAACGGGCACGTTATTCGCGTCGATCCGGCGGTCGAACAAGGGACCGTCACTGTCGATGTTGCCATTGATGGCGAACTGCCGAAGGGCGCGCGCCCGGATTTGAGTGTCGATGGTACGATCGAGCTCGAACGGTTGAATGATGTTGTTTATGTCGGCCGGCCGGCGTTTGGACAGGAGAACAACACAGTTGGCATTTTCAAACTCGTCGCCGGCAGCAGCGAAGCCGTTCGCACTCCAGTCAAGCTAGGCAAGAGCTCCGTCAACACGATTGAAATTGTGAACGGTCTCCAACCTGGCGACCAAGTTATTTTATCCGATACCAGCGCGTGGGATTCCCACGAGCGCATTCGACTGAATTAATCGCTCAAATGCCAAGCAATTCCCAATCATCAATCAGAAATCAACAATCAGAAATACGAACATGAACAACGGATCAACTCCTCTAATTCATCTCGAAGACGTCACCAAAGTTTTCCTCACGGACGAAGTGGAAACCCATGCGCTTTCGGGCATTCATCTGGACATCCGCCCCGGCGAATATGTTTCCATTGCCGGCCCATCCGGTTGCGGCAAATCGACGTTATTGTCAATCCTCGGTCTGCTCGACACGCCATCGGACGGGAGTTACTCGCTCAAAGGCCACGAAGTGGCGAATCTTTCCTTTCCTGATCGTGCGCGCATTCGCAATCGCGAGATCGGTTTCATTTTCCAAAGTTTCAACTTGATCGGCGACCTGACCGTTTACGAGAACGTTGAGCTACCGCTGACCTATCGCGGGATGGCCGCAAGCGAGCGTAAACAATTCGTGACCGAAGCGCTCGAACGCGTCGGCATGGGACATCGCGGCAAACATTTGCCCAGCCAGCTTTCCGGCGGTCAGCAGCAACGCGTGGCTGTCGCCCGCGCTCTGGCCGGCAAACCGGCAATTCTTCTCGCGGACGAACCCACCGGCAATCTCGATTCGCGCAACGGCGAGGCGGTGATGGAACTCTTAAAAGAATTGCACGCCGTCGGAGCAACAATCTGCATGGTCACACACGACGAGCGCTTCGCCCAGCATGCCGACCGCACTGTACACTTATTTGACGGTCGTGTAGTGGAAGACCGAATCGCCGCCTAACGACAACATCGACGTCTTATGTTTGGAGAACTCTGGCAAGATCTCCGCTACGGCGCGCGAATTTTGCTCAAATCTCCCGCTTACAGCGCCATCGCGACTGTTGCGCTCGCAGTGACCATCGGCGCGAACACCGCGATTTTCAGCGCAGTCAATACGCTGTTGCTGCGCCCGCTACCGCTGGAGGATTTGGACCGGCTGGTTTTCAGTGTCGCACTGCGTGAAGGCTTCGATCCATTCGGGTCGTGTTTGCTGGAATTCGAAGCGTACCGGCAACGAAATCATTCGTTCGCGAGTATCGGCGCGGCGATGATACGCTCTTTCAATTTGACTGGACGCGGCGAACCTGAGCGCATTCGCGGCGCGTCGATCATGGCGGATTATTTGACAACGCTCGGCGTGAAGCCGGTTCTCGGTCGCGGTTTTACGCTTGAAGAGGATCAACCCAGCGGTCCGGCTGTCGCGCTGATTGGTTACGGCTTTTGGCAACAGCATTTCGGCGGAAACACGAGTGTCATTGGTGAAAAGCTGAATCTCGAAGGTCGCAGCTACACGGTCATCGGAGTAATGCCTCCGGGTTTTGATCTTCCCGAGGCGGCTGAAATCTGGTTGCCGCTGCAAACCAAGATCGACAGTCTGCCATTCGCGGACCGCGCTGTCCCTGGCTATGAAGTCGTGGCCAAACTTCGTCCGGGAATCAGCCTCAAACAGGCGGATGTGCAATCAAAATCCATCGCGCGCCAGTTGGAGCAGGAATTTCCACAGGTCCGCCGCGGATGGAGTGTCAAATTGGTTTGGCTGCGACAAGAATTGCTCGGCGACGTCGCGGGTCGGGTGAATAAGGCGCTCATCGCGCTCATGGGCGGTGTCGGATTTCTTTTGGTTATTTGCTGCGCGAATGTGGCGAATCTTCAGCTCGCCCGCGGCATCGCACGCACGCGCGAGCTGGCATTGCGACGCGCTCTTGGCGCGAGCCGATCGCGTTTGGTTCGACAACTTCTCACCGAAAGCATGTTGCTCGCGTTGGTCGGCGGCGCGGGCGGTTTGTTGCTTGCCCATTGGATCCTTCCGCTGCTCGCTGCGATGAATCCGATCCCGGGTATTTCGCTCGCCGGTTTCTTTCATACTTTCAGGATCGACAGTCGCGTTTTAACTTTCGCGCTGCTCGTCACGCTCGCGACCGGTGTGATTTTCGGATTGGTCCCAGCCTTGAATGGTGCGGGTGAACGCGAAGTGATGCCGCGGCTCAAACAGGGCGATCAGCGGTCCGGTGGTGTGGCTGGTCGCGAGTGGTTGAATATTTTGATCGTCGCAGAAATCGCGGTGGCGATGACGTTGCTGGTTGGTGGCGGATTGATGTTGCAAAGCTTCAATCGACTTCAACATGTCGATCTTGGCTTCAGGCCGGACAATCTTCTGACGATGAAGATGATTTTGCCAGCGTCGAAATATTCCGAGTACCGACAGCGGGTTGCGTTTGTCGATCAGGTTCTTGCGCGCGTAAAAAATTTACCGGGCGTTCTCGCCGCCGGCACGACGACTAACATTCCGCTGGAGCGTGAGATCGCCTACGACTCCGTCTTCAATGTCGAAGAACGACCGGCAATTAATCCGAACGATGTCCCAATCACATCGCACCGTCTCGTCAGCCCGGATTATTTGAAAACGCTGGGCGTGACGTTGATCAAAGGAAGGTTGATCAAGGAGAGCGACCGCGTCGGGAGCTCGCCGGTCGTTGTGATCAGCGAAGAACTGTCGCGTCAAGCGTGGCCTGGAGAAGATCCGCTCGGCAAGCGGATCAAGCGCGTCCGGGCAGATCAGAATTTTCCGTGGATGATCGTAATCGGCGTCGTCAAAGATGTGAAAGAGGATTTGTTCAACTACCGGGTCAATCGTCCGGTATGGTATGTGCCGTACGCGCAGGTCGAAAATAATTTCCCGGTAAACTTGGTCGTGCGAACGAATAGCGATCCGACAAATTTGGCCGCGGCGGTTCGCGAAGCCGTCCATGGGATTGATCCCGATCAACCAATCTCAGATGTCATGACCATGAACGAAAATCTAAGCGGTGTTCTCGTGACTGAACGTTTCGGCGCGATTTTGATGAGCGTGCTAGCTGCGTCTGGTCTGCTGCTCGCCGCGCTCGGGCTCTACGGCGTGATGGCCTATTCGGTTTCGCAACGCACTGCTGAGATCGGATTGCGCGTTGCACTAGGCGCACAACGCGTGCACGTGCTGCAACTCGTCCTCGGTCAGGGCGTAAAACTAACATTGTTAGGCGTAGCGATCGGTTTGACTGCCGCCTGGGGCCTTTCGCGATTGCTCGTGAGCTCGCTTTTCGGCGTGAGCGCGACCGATCCGGCGACATTTGCTTCGATTTCGCTTCTGCTCGTGTCAATCGCGCTACTTGCATGCTTCCTGCCAGCGCGCCGTGCACTAACTGTCGATCCAATGGTTGCGCTGCGTTACGAATGACTAGTATGTTAAATGAGATCAAACTTGAGCTGCGGGGGTTGATGGATTCAGCGCAATTGCGATCGCCACGCTGGCCCTCGCGATCTCAGCAACCAGCGCGGTTGTCAGTTTGGTCAATGCCACTACTCGTTAGGCCGCTGCCATATCACGATCCATCTAAACTGCTTTTGCCGTGGGAACAACGGCGCCGACCCGATGTTCGCGCTTATTCACAACGCCTAGGTTTATGATCAAGCTGCGCCGAATCGAACGTTTCTATCCGCTCGCCAAAGCAAAATTCTTTTACGTTCTCCGCGACATCAACATCGACATCGAAGAAGGCGAATTTGTTTCGATTATGGGTCCGTCCGGTGCCGGAAAGTCTTCGCTGCTTCACATTCTTGGGATGCACGACCACGGTTGGAGCGGCGAATATTTTCTTGGCGACACTGCTGTCCATCATCTCAAGGCAAAAGAACGTGCGGAGCTGCGGAACGAACAGATCGGATTCGTTTTTCAGCAGTATCATTTGCTCGATGACCTGACGGTTTACGAGAACCTCGAGATTCCGCTCTCGTATCGGAAAGTGAACAAGAGTGAACGAGCCGCCGTTGTCGCGGATACGCTCGATCGTTTTCAAATCGTCGGAAAAAAAGATTTGTATCCGAGCCAGTTATCTGGCGGACAGCAACAAATCGTGGGCGTAGCGCGCGCGATAATTTCCAATCCGAAGCTGCTCCTGGCCGATGAGCCGACTGGAAATCTTCATTCCAGCCAGGGCGAAGAGATCATGAATTTGTTCAAAAAACTAAACGCCGACGGGACAACGATTGTGCAAGTCACGCATTCCGAGAAAAACGCCGGCTACGGAAACCGCATCATTCAACTGCGCGACGGATGGATCATGAAGGAGAATAATGGTTGCTGATCTAAAATTCGCTTTTCGCCAACTTCGCAAATCGCCGGGATTCACCCTCGCCGCTATTCTCATGTTGGGCGTGGGGATTGGTATCAACGTGGCGATTTACAGTGTTATAAATTCCGTCCTACTGTCCGAACTTCCTTATCCGGAGCCTGATCGCCTTGTCGCGATTTCAGAAACAATCGGAGACTCTACCTGGCCCACCTCTTATCCCGATTATTTAGACTGGAAAACGGCACAGCATTCCTTCGATGATGTCGCGGTCTCACGGCGTGACGACTTCAACTTGACCGGTAACGGAGAACCCGAGCGCTTCTCCGGCTTGTTTGTCACGGCGAGTTATTTCCGCGTTCTCAAAGTTTCCCCGAAGGTGGGTCGCACATTCTTCGATGAGGAGGATTCAGCGCCCGGCGTTAATCCGATCATATTAAGCGAACACCTGTGGCGCTCTCGCTTTGCCGCCGATCCGACGATCGTTGGGCGGAAGTTAGTTTTAAATACGATAAGCTGTGAGGTCGTTGGCGTTGCGTCGGAAAATCTTTCGATCATTCGCAATCCAGAAACCGCTCGCAATTCCCAAGGCACCCGCAATGTCGATCTTTACGCGCCATTCGGTTTCTATGCGAATCGACCTTACATGCATGACCGAAGCAGCCGACTTGGATTTTATGGTATTGCCCGATTGAAGGCGGGCGTTTCGATCGAACAAGCTGCAGCCGACCTCAAAGTCATTGCTCGAAACCTTGAACTAAAATACCCCGACTCCAATACGAATGTTGGCATAGCGGTTAGTTCGCTCCACGACAGCGTGATTGGGCAATATCGGTCGATGCTGTGGTTGCTCGAGACAGCAGTTGCTCTTGTGCTTCTCATCACATGCGCTAACATCGCCAACCTGCTGCTCGTTCGCACCGCTGTAAGAAAAAAGGAAATCGCAGTGCGCGCGGCATTGGGCGCAAGCTGGGGAAGATTAGTCCGCCAACTGCTTACCGAAAGTGTGGTCCTCGCATTCTTAGGGGGCGTCCTTGGTTGTTTGCTCGCTTTCTGGAGCAAAGACTTAATCGCATCGTTGTCCCCTCATGACCTCCCGAGATTGCAGGAAATCCGATTGGATCTGCCGGTCTTCGCCTTTGGCGCACTCATTACCTTGGGCGCGAGCCTCCTCTTCGGCTTGGGTCCGGCTTGGAAGCTATCCAAGGCGGAGTTGAATGCCGTATCGAAATCGGTCGGCGACTCACATCCACATCGAAGCTTGAGCGCACTGATCATCGGACAGGTTGCGTTTGCCTGCGTTCTGCTGACGGGCGCTGGCCTTCTTACCCGAACCTTTCGAGCATTAGAAAGCGAACCACTCGGCTTTAAGCCGAATCATCTTCTCATGGTCGGGATCAAGCTCCCGGGACTGAAATATCATGAGCCAAGCGACCAAGCGAAATTTTATGAGGAACTGCTTGAAAAAGTTGAGCGGCTGCCCGGCGTAAAGGCTGCCGCCATCGACGACGATGTGCCATTCGGTGGTTTTCGTTCTCAAGAACATTTTGCGGTCACAGGTCAACCGCAATCGCGATATGGCGAAGAACCATCGGCAGAGGCGCACTGCATCTCGCCAGACTATTTCAGGACCATGGGAATTCCGCCGTTGCGCGGCCGAAGCTTTCGACGTGACGACGTTTTAGGCAAACCACTCGTCATCATGATTGATGAGGAACTTGCGCGAAAATTTTTCCCAGGCCGCGACCCGATTGGTCAGCAACTTAATCAGCGTATTAGCGAGACGGACACATCGAGAACCCATTATACAATAGTGGGGATCGTCCCAAGCGTGAAGCATGGAGAAGTTGGGATTGAGCCCAAGATTCCGCAGATTTATTGGCCCGCGGCTCAATTTTCCTGGCTGCAGACGACCCTCCTCGTTCGCACTGAGGGTGAACCCACCACGCTGTTACCTTCAATTCGAACCGCTATTCGTTCCATTGATCCGCAGTTGCCGATTTTCGGAACGCGTACCATGGAGGAGGCGGTTGCTGCGAGTCTTGGAACACAACGGCTTTCCGCAACGCTGATTGGCGGATTCTCTATTCTTGCATTGTTTCTCGCCGCTCTTGGCCTGTATGGAGTCCTTGCTTATTCGGTGACGCAGCGAACTCGCGAGATAGGAATTCGAATCGCGTTGGGTTCGCCGCGGTCCGGAATTTATGGCCTGATTGTACGCCGTGCGATGATGATGGTTGGGCTGGGGATTTTTGCTGGCGTCGCACTCGCCATCGGCTGCGGTCCGCTAATTCGACATTTTGTTTACGGAGTCGCGCCTTACGATCCCGCGACGATCATCAGTGTGGCGGCTCTATTAACAGCAATTGCGATCCTGGCCTGTTTATTGCCCGCACGCCGCGCCACTCTCGTTGACCCAATTCAAGCCCTACGTTCGGAGTAACTATTATGATAAATGATCTGCGTTTCGCCTTCCGGATGCTCGTTAAGTATCCGGCCTTCTCCATTGTCG
>Ga0070706_100007756_pt1 | contig 10039 bp, 10 predicted proteins | sample KBSK5501metaG_FD_65476 | JGI IMG/M metagenome (GOLD analysis project Ga0070706, IMG submission 65476) | Corn, switchgrass and miscanthus rhizosphere microbial communities from Kellogg Biological Station, Michigan, USA - KBS K5-50-1 metaG | ecosystem: Host-associated > Plants > Roots >... | reverse complement strand
CGGCCGCAGCGGACGTGGCACTCGCATATCGCGGAGCCTCGCGCTAACCGGTCGAGCGCCGGTGGCGGCGCAGGGAGTCGATCACTTGACCGCCTCCAGGTTCAGGGAGATCGCGAAGGACCGGCCCGCGATCTCGAACGAGCGGGACGCCCAGTCGTCGAACGCATGGTGCTCGACCCGTCCCGGGTCCCACTCACGCACGTCGTGAAACCCCGCCTCCCCCAGCAGGCGCGTGAGGTAACTGCGGTTGAAGACGCTGCAGTGGTAGTTGGAGGGGTAGTCCTGGTTTCCGAGCAGCATCGGCATGATGGCTTCGACCTCGTCCGCGCAGGCACGGTAGATGTGCAGCATCAGGTCGAAGTCGGGCACGGACAGCCGCAACACGCCGGACGGCTTGAGCACCCGTCGCCATTCCGCGAGCACGGCGAGGTGGCGGCGGAATGAGACGTGCTCCAGCACGTGACACGCGTACACGAGGTCGGCGAAGCCGTCCTCGAACATCGGAAGGTGCGTGACGTCGTGGGCGTGATGAATGTGCGGGCCGCGCCGGATGTCGACGTTGATGAATTCCGGGCTGTTGGTGGCGCCGCAGCCCAGGTGAATGAACCGGCCGCCATCGCGATTGACCGGATAGGCCGGAGGCGAGAGGCGGTGCTTGAGTGCCGCGCGGCGGATGCGCATCCAGTCGAGCACTGTGACCACCGGGCTCCTCGGCGCCGTCATCGGGTCCAGGCCGATGTGGCCAAGCCCGGCCGCAGAATGCCGACCACGAAGCCCGTCAGCGGCCACCCTCGGGCGGGAGGTGCGATGGCGTGGCACGCGGCGAGCGGAAGGTCGCGCGCACGGCGGTCCACAGAGCGCGCGCCGTCGTCTCCGGATCGCCCAGCGGAGAGATCAGCCCTCCCGCGACCGCGGAGGCCAGGACGCGCCAGGTGACCCCCGGCCGCCCGGCGTCGACGCTAGCCAGCATGGCGCGTCGGACATATGTACGCGCGGCGGCACCGAAAGCGTCCAGCCTGTCCGCCGGCGCTCCGTTCGCGCGCGCCCAGCGATACGCGTCGGCGACCGCGCGGACCATGGGAACGTGGTTGTCGCAGCCCGGCCGAAACGTGTTCGAGCGGTGACGGCGATACACGCTCACGGGTTGGACGAGATCACCCGGCGCCAGGTTCGCGACTGCGGCCAGGCGAAACCAGAGATGGCAGTCCTCCGCGATGCGCAGGCCCTCGTGGAAAGGGCCAGCCTGCTCGAGGGCGGCCCGCCTCACCACGACGGCGCTCGTGTGCCAAACCCGCTGACCGACCAGGGCAGTCAGGAGGTCAGTGCCGCGCAACGGTTCGGTCAGACCAAAGATCTCGCCGGAGCCGGACCACTCCTGCCGCGCCTCGGCCGTCTCGTAGCGCACTTCCGCGAGCTCGTACACGCCGTCGATTGCGGAGTCTCCGGAGAGAATCCGAGTGGCGTTTGTGAACCGGTGGGGGAAGACGTAGTCATCGGCATCGAGAAAGCAGACGGCCTCGCCCGTACTGCGCTCGACGCCGACGTTCCGGGCCGCCGAGACTCCGCGCGGCCGTGGCTGCGCGAAGACCGTGACCATGTTGGGATGGCGCGCGGCCAGGGAGCGAGCCACCTCGAGCGTGACGTCGGTCGATCCGTCGTCCACGATCAGGATCTCGAGATCCGGCTGGCGGGTGGCCATCAACGACTCGACCGCCTGGGGAAGGTACGCGGCCGCGTTCCGCGCGGGGACGACGGCGCTGATCCTCATCCCTCCCGCGCCGCAATCGCCATCTCGTAGACCTCGACATAGCGACGGGCGATGGCTCCGCTCGAGAAGCAGTCCCGCGCCTTGGCCGCCGCCAGATCTCCCATTGCCCGCAGACGGAGGCGATCCTCCGCCGCCCGCAGCAACGCCGCGGAGAGCCTGTCCACGTCGCCAGACGGCACGATCCAGCCGGTCTTACCGTCATCGACGATCTCGGGAAGCCCGCCTGTCGCAAACGCCACGACGGGTGTGCCACAGGCCGACGACTCGGCCGCGATCAGACCGAAAGTCTCGTAGGTGGATGCCACGAGCGTCACATCTGCAGCGCGATAGCACATCGCCAGACCGGCCGGATCCTGGAACCGTAACGTGCGCGCCGCGGTAGGCCGTGCGCGCTCCGCTGCCAGCTCTGACGAGTGTCCTATCAGGAGCGCCAGCAGCCGCGGTATGCGGCACCGGGCGACGGCGGCCAGACCCTCCAAGGCAATGCCTTCCCTTACGCCCTCCACGCTCTGGCCGGCCATCATCACCACGAAGGCGTCATCTGCTATCCTGAGATGGCGGCGCGCCTGCTCGCGCGAGCCCGGCACGAACGTCACCTCGTCGATCGGCTCGTGGACGACCGTCACCGGCTGGCCTTCAAGGATGGGGCTCTCGGCGGCGCGGGCGGCGAGCCACCGGGATACCGTCGTGAACTGGGCACGGATCTGCCGTATCACGCGCCGCTTCCGTGCCCAGTTGAGACGCGTGGCGTCGCGCGAGACCGGGGGTACTCGCCGCAGGTCCGGGCAATCGCCACATCCTTGTCGCCACCGATCGCAACCGTACGGGCACGCACAATGCCCGGTCATCATCCACGCTTCGTGGAGAGTGATGACGGTCGGTCGGCGGCGCGTCACCGCCGCCAGGCCGCCGAGGTCCGCGTAACCGTGCGCACCCCAAAGGGTGTGGACGTGAACGACGTCTTGATCCAGCGTTCGCATCAACTGCCGGAACCCCGGCGCGTAGAGAGTTTGGAGCCCGGTGATCCTGGACGCCCAAGCCGAGGATCGGTTGAGTCCAGGGAAGATGCGGGGGCGAGCGATCTCGGTCGTTGTCGGATCATCGCTGGAGCGGCTCCCCACGAAGAGGTGCGACTCATGCCCGAGCCGCCCCAACGCGCGATGGATGCGAACGACGGCCGACTCCGCCCCACCGCCATGGTCCGAGGCGTGCACCAAAGCAACACGCAACGCGCGCGAGGGCGCCGCCTGGATGGCCACGGAATGAAGTTCCTGGACGATACCGCCCTCCGTCGTTTGCCTCGCCGCGCGTTCCTAGTTCACTATCTAGAGTCCGAAGCGGCCCGGTACGGCAATCGATTATAGGGGCGGGGGGTGACGCTGACACACCAAGCCGTAAGCGCGACGACCGCCATCGTGGTCACCACGATATACGAGCCGCAATTCCTGTCCGACTACGTGGCCAACCTCGCGCGGTTCGGCCGGCGGGAGGGAACGACGATCTACATCGTCCCTGACCGTAAGACACCTCGCTCCGTCTCGATTGCCGCCACCGAAGCGGGGCGCGCGGGATTCCAGGTCCGTTGCCCGGAAGCCTCTGAGCAACAGGAGTTCCTGGCACATCTCGGCGTGCCCACGGACTTCATTCCCTGGAATACCGACAACCGGCGCAACGTGGGTTTCCTGGCCGCGCTGGCCGACGGCTGCGACGTCTTGATCTCGATCGATGACGACAACTTCTGCCTCGCGGACGTCGATTTCGTCGGCGATCATCGCGAGGCGCTCCGCCCGCGCGACGGGGTTCTTCGAGACGGCGACGTTCTCACGGACGGGCACGGGTGGTTCAATCCCTGCGCGCTGTTGTGCTACGAGCGTGACGCCCGCGTCTTCCCGCGCGGCTTCCCCTATGCCGCGCGAGGGACTGCGGTCGCGCGGGCGGCCCATACGACGGCGCCGGCCCTGACCCAGCCCATCGCCATCAACGCCGGACTCTGGCTCGGCGATCCCGACGTCGACGCGATCACGCGGCTGGCCATCGGCCCGCGCGCCACGGCTTTCGAGCCTCCGTCGGTCGTCCTCGGCCCCGACGTCTGGATGCCGATCGACTCGCAGAACACGGCCCTGACGCGGGCGGCGGTCACGGCGTATTACTACGTGCGAATGCAGTACCCGGTACGCGAGCTGGTCCTGGACCGTTTCGGAGACATCTTCAGCGGATACTTCGCCCAGAAGTGCGCCAAGCACCTCGGCCAGGCGGTGAGGGTGGGCACCCCGGTGGCGGATCACCGAAGGAGCGCTCACGACCTCATCCAGGACCTCTATCACGAGCTGGCCGGAGTCGCGCTGCTCGAGGACTTCGCGCCCTGGATCCGGGAGGAGCGCCTGGAGGGAACGACGTACCGTGACGCTTACGCGTCGCTCGCGGAGCACATCGAGGCGGGCGCCGGGCGCTTCGCGGGCCGCTTCTGGGATGAGGGGGGCCGTGACTTCCTGCGCGCCACCTCCAGGAACATGCGGACCTGGCTCGACGCCCTGAGGCAGGTCGCCTAGGCCGGATGCCGGGGCCCCTCGTTTCCGTCATCGTCCCCAGCTACAACCAGGGACGGTTCATCGCCGAAACGCTCCGCTCGATCCTTGCCCAGGAGTACCGTCCCCTGGAGGTCCTGGTCGTCGACGGAGCCTCGACGGACGAGACCCTCGACGTGATCCGGTCGTTCGCCGACGCCCCGGAGCTGCGGTGGTGGTCGGAGCCGGACGCCGGCGTCGTGGATGCGGTGAACAAGGGCCTCGCGCGCGCCGGCGGCGCGATCGGCGCCATCCAGAGCTCTGACGACGCCTATCTGCCGGGGGCGGTGGCGGCGGCAGTAGCGGCCTTCGAGGACGATCCCGACCTCGCCCTGGTGTACGGCGACATTGCCAAGATCGACTCCGCGGGCCAAGAGATCGGTCGCACAACGCTGCCACCGTACGCTCTCGAAGCCCTCCTCGCCGTGGACACCTGGATCCCCCAGCCGGCGGCGTTCTTCTCCCTGGCCCTCGCCCGCCAGCTCGGGGGGTGGCGTCCGGAGGTCCCGTATGCGGCGGACACCGACCTTTGGATGCGGATGGCCTTTCGCGCGAAGGTGCGGAAGCTCGATCGCGTGATGGGGAAGCATCGGATCCACCCCGCGCAGCGCGACCGGCGCGGCGAAAGCGTCATCCGCGACTACCGCCGGATGCTGGAGACCCTGCCCGAACTGCAGGCCCGCCCCGAGCTCTGGCGGGCGGCGGCCGCCGGTCTGGCCCTCATCGTCGGCCGCTACAGTTACGACGCTGGCCACCTGCGAACGGTGCTGCGCAATTGGCGCTCGGTCTGGCTGCGCCCCCGGCGCGCGCGGGCTCTGGGCGCGGCGGGCCTGGTCCCGTTCTTCACTCCGGCACGCGCCCTCGTCTCGCGCGCTCTCCGGCGATGGCGTCACCGCGAGAGCCCGGCGTGAAGGCGGGCGGCTACACCCTGCGCCAGACACTGGGCGCCGCCGTGATCGACGCGCCGCGGCTGCTGGCCCGAATGGTCGGGAGGTCACGCTGGGTGGGCCTCGCGAACCGCCGAGACCGCCTGCACGGGACTCGCGACGGGGAGGGCGTGTTCTGCGAGGGGCCGTGGAGCAGCGACCTGCATGTGTGCTCCGTGTTTCCCGGCCTAGGCCGCCTGCTCCTCGCCCGCGCAATGCGCGATTGGCCGTTCTCCCTCCGCCCGCGAACGCATCGCGGAGATCCGGAGATCACGTTCGTCCTGCCCTTCCGCGGCCGCGAGCGCCTCCCCCTGCTGCAGGCCACGCTCGCCTCCCTCCTCGCGCAGGAGGGCGCCACCGTCGAGTGCGTGGTGGTCGAGCAATCCCAGGAATCCGCCCTGACCAGCGTTCCCGAGGGCGTGCGCTACGTGCACCTTCCCCATCCGAGTGATCCGCTGGCCTGGCGCAAGGCGTGGGCGCTCAACGTGGGCGTGCGGACGGCGCGCGCCCCCGTGGTCGTCTGCCACGACGCCGACATCCTCGTTCCCGTGGGGTATGCCCGCGAAGCGCTTCGGGTGATCGCGGAGGGGGCGGAGGTCGCTCAGCTCGGCCGCTTCCTCTTCTACCTGGGCCGGGCCGCGACCGCGCGCGTGGTCGCCTCCGGGTCGCTACGCGGGGCGGGCGCCCCGGAGCGCGTGAACCAGAATTGGCCGGGCGGAACGATCGCCCTGCGCCGCTGCACCTTCGATGAGATCGGCGGCTTCGACGACGAGTTCGTGGGGTGGGGCGGCGAGGACAACGAGTTCTTCGACCGGTGCCTCTCGCGACGCTTCCTCCGTCACGCCCACCTGCCTTTCGCGCACCTGTGGCACCCCGCGCAGCCGCGCAAGGACGATCCGGTGTATCGGGAAGAGGCGCGGATCCGCCTCGAGCAGGTCCTCCGCCGCGATCGCGCGCTGCGTATCGAGACCCTGCGCCGGCGCCAGCTCACGAAGGAGGTTGCCGCCCCGGCACAATGAAGGTCGCTGCGGTCGAACAGCGGCGGCGCTACGGCCTCCTGGCCGAGGACGTCTGCGGCGGCAGGCCGGCGACGGCGCCAGGGCCGCCCGCTTCCCTCAGGGGCACCATGTCGTGACCGTCCCAGGTCCTACACTCCTCTCGCTGACGTTCGACGACGGTCTCGACTCCCACCTAGACATCGTCGGACCGGCTCTGGAGCGAGCTGGCCTGCGCGCCACGTTCTACGTCCAATTGGCGGCTCCGCCGTTGCAGCGGCGATGGAAGGAGTGGCAAGAGCTGGCCGCGCGAGGCCATGAGCTGGGGAACCACAGCATGCTCCACCCCGCCGAGGGCCGCCGCGGATGGGTGACGGCGGCCAACCGGATCGAGGACTACTCGCTCGAGCGGATGGAGACCGAGCTGGCGCTGACCAACAGCGTACTGTCGATGATCGATGGTCAGGCCGTTCGAAGTTACGCGTACCCATGCAGCATCGACGTCCTGGGACGCGAGGGCTGGCCACGCCGGCTCTTCACCGAGCGTGGGCTCGACCGCCGGCGGTGGGGACGTCTCATCCTTCCGCTGCTTCCACGGTGGGGATCCACGCGCCGCGACTACACGCCGGTGGTCGAGAGGCTCTTCTTCTGCGCGCGCGGCGGCACGCCTCATACCCCGGGTCTGAACCGCTACCATCTGCAGGCGCTGTCGGCCGACGGCCTTGAGCCGTCCGGGCATGGCGCGCTTCTCGATGACGCCGCCCAGCGCCGCTGGGCGCTGCTGCTGTGGCACGGTATCGACGGGGACCACGGGTTGAGCTCGACCCGGCAGGCGTTCGTCGTCCTCCTCGAGCGGATCGCCGCCGACCGGCGCTTCCTCGTGAAACCGGTGCTGGACGCGGCCAGGCACTTCTGGCGCTGATGGCCGACACCCGGAGTGGCCTCGTCTCCACGATCATCCCTGTCCGCAACCGTGCGCGCCTGGTCCGCGAGGCCGTCGAGAGCGTCCTGCGCCAGGAGTACCGGCCGATCGAAGTGATCGTGTGCGACGACGAGTCCACGGACGACACGGCCGACGCCGCCGAAGCGTTGGTGCGGCACAACCCGGGACTCGTAAGACTCTTGCGGGTGACGCACCGCGGGCAGGGACAAGCCCGGGAGGCCGGAAGGCTCGTTGCGGAAGGCGAGTACATTCAATACCTCGACAGCGACGACCTGCTGCGGCCGCGGAAATTCGCAGTGCAGGTACAGGCCCTGCGAAGAAGTCCCGAGTGCGGTGTGGCCTACGGCTGCATCGCCCTCTGGCGCAGCGGGGATCCTCCGGCCGACCGGCCGCACAAGTGGACGGGACAGGCCCTGCCCACACTCTTCCCGTGGCTTCTGGTCGACCGCTGGTGGACGACCCACGCGCCCCTGTACCGGCGTTCATTGTGTGACGGCATCGGCCCATGGTCGGATCTGAAGAGGTCGGAGGACTGGGAGTATGACGCGCGCATCGGCGCTCTCGGAACCAAGCTCGTCCACTGTTCGGAGTTCGTCGGCGACCAGCGCCGCCACGAAGGCGAGCCGCACCTGACCGATGCGACCGACTGGAACTCCCTTGAGCGCCTCCGCGATCGAAAGCGGCTCTTCGGCATGATGCTGGAGCACGCGTTCACGGCGGGCATGACTCCGGAGATGCCTGAGATGCAGCACTTCTCCCGGCGGGTCTTTCACGGTGCGCGCGCCTGCGCGGCGGCCGGCCTCGAGGACGAGGCGCGTGATTGCCTGGAGTGGGCCAAGAAGGCCGCCGGCCCGGAACGTTCCCGCTCCGCCGCCTTCCGAGTCTGGGACCTCATGGTCCGCGTGCTCGGCGCGCGGGCGGCGGGGCGTGTTGCGGCCGGCGGCGATCTTCTGCGGAAACGACCAGGCCCGGCCACCTTGAAGGAGTCCTGGATGCCGGGCGCAGCGCCTCGGGTTCCTGTTTCCGGATCGGATCGCGGCATGGAACCGTGACGACAGCCCAGCCGGTGGGGAGCCGACCGTCATGAACACGGTGGCCGCTCGGAAGGCCTTCCGACGCTACCGACACGACGTCCGGCCGGGTCGCCTGTGGGTGCGGCGGCTCTAGGCACGGGTCGAGCGCACTCGCTCGGCCGTGCGCATCAGCTCGAGCAGCGGCCGCGTGTAGCACAGATAGTCGATCAAGGCCCTCTGCCGGCGGACGATCCACCGGTAGAGGCTCGTGTCCGCCTCGAAGGCCCGGATGCGCTCCGCCACCTCTTCCACGCTGCTGGCCGACGTCTCCTTCTCGAAGAGGAACGGGCACGAGTGCTGGGTCGGGTCTCCGATGGCCAGGCATCCGGCGGCGATCGCTTCCACCATCGAGTTGCCCCACACGGGCCGCCCCCCCGCCTTGACGAAGTACTTGCTCGACATCAGACCGTCCAGGTGGTCGCCAAGAGGCATCGGGACCTCCGGCTCCGCGGCCGGACTGGAGGGGCCGCGATCGAAGAGTGGCACCGCCCGGGCGAGCACCGAGCGCTGTGCCGCCGCCAGAGCACGGTCCGTGTGATGCTCGAGGAACGTCCCGTGCCTCTCGCCGTCGAGAGGCCGGCCCATCAGCTCGTGGAAGCAGCCGTAATAGTGGAGGAAGTAGGGAAACTCCACGTTGTGAGGGCGTCGGGTCGATCGGGGAACAAACGGGCGAAAGGCCTGCGTGAGGTGGATGTCCTGGCCCGCGAGGGGCGCCTCGAGAGAGCGGGCGTACGCGCTCGTCTTGACCTCGCGCACGTAGTAGCACCACACCGTGCGCGGGTACTCCTTCGTGACGCGAGCGGGCACGGACACATCGGAGCTGATGACGAGATCGTACCCGCCCCAATCGATGCTCGCGGCGTCGACGGCGAAGGCGCCGTTGCCGTAGGCTCGGCCCGGAATGTGGTCCCGAAACGCCTCGAAATATTCGAGGGGGCACCAGCGGCATTCCGTCCACTTCTGCTCCCAGATGCGGCACTCCGGGTCCCCTTCGCTGCGCACGACCCGGAAGTCCGCGGCGAGCTTTGTGAACAGCGCCGCCGGCCCCGATCGGAAGTAGGTCGACAGCACGGTCTCGGCGGCGGAGGCGCCCGGCGCGCAAGCGTAGAGGTCGTCGTGAACGTCCTGCTTGACCACGGCCACCCGGGAACGGGGTCCTTCATCGAGACGCCGCTGAAGCTCTTTCGCCGCACGCGCGGCGACGATGGGCAGCTCGGCACTCTTGAAGGCCTGCAATCGAAGGCGGCCCATCGCGGCCGCCATCCGCCCCCTCAACCGTCCGATCAAGGGTTCCGTTCCAGCTCGCGCCGGATGGCGGTGGCGACGATGCGGTAGCCCTCGGGCGTGTAGTGGCCGGGCGTCCCCTGGGTCATCATGAATAGCGACATCGGGTTGGGGTGCTGGAGGAAGTCCGGATGGACGTCGACGCATCCGACGCTCAGCCTCCTCACTACCTCGAGCACCCGACGACGAACGATGTCCGCCCCGCCCGGACGTCCGTACCGCTCCCAGGCCGGCAGATACACGAACACCAGCCGCTGCGGACCGACGACGTGGCGCTGCGCAAGCTGGAGGATCCGTTCCAGCGTCGCGTACTCCTCTTCCGAGGGACTCGCGGGCGGTCCCAGGGCCGCGGTCTCCCGCGTCGGACTACGGTCGGATCCCGTCATTCGGACGGACGCGGCACGGAAGAGCCGTCGCAGGTTCCGGAGCTTCAGCACCGACATCGCGCTGTCCAGCCGTGGCGGGGGCGGGGCGGCCTGGGCCGCG
>Ga0070706_100007754_pt1 | contig 10039 bp, 8 predicted proteins | sample KBSK5501metaG_FD_65476 | JGI IMG/M metagenome (GOLD analysis project Ga0070706, IMG submission 65476) | Corn, switchgrass and miscanthus rhizosphere microbial communities from Kellogg Biological Station, Michigan, USA - KBS K5-50-1 metaG | ecosystem: Host-associated > Plants > Roots >... | reverse complement strand
GGATGCGCGGATGGTCAAGGGATGTGCCCGGTAGTGCAAGACCGCCGTCGCCGGCCGGCCCGACAATGACCCGGTGACCGACCAGAGCAAGGGCTTCCTGAGCAGGCGCGGCTTCCTCGGCGCGGCGGGCATCGCGGCCGCGGGCGGGCTGGCGGGCTGCTCGAGTGCGCTCAAGCAGACCTCCACGTCGGCGTCCCCAGGGGCCGGAGGCTCGGCGGGCGGCGGCGGCACCATCAAGATCGGCTTCGTCAGCCCGCAGACCGGCCAGCTCTCCGTGTTCACCCAGTCCAACGGCTACGTGCTCGGCCAGGTGCGTTCGGCGCTGGCCAAGGGGCTGACCATCGGCGGCAAGAAGTACTCGGTGGAGATCATCGCCGTGGACAGCCAGTCCTCCTCGGCCCGGGCCGCCACGGTCGCCTCCCAGCTGGTACAGCAAAGCCACGTGGACTTCCTCATCGGCACGGCCACGCCGGAGACCGTCATCCCCGTGTCCGCGCAGGCCGAAGCCTCCGGGGTGCCCTGCGTCCTGACCATCTGCCCGTGGGAGCAGTGGTATTACAAGAGCAGCGGCGCCGCGAACACGTTCCAGTACTCGTACATGTACTTCCTCGGCACCCAGGAAGAGACTCACCTGTTCACCAGCGTCTGGGCCAAGGCCCCGGTCGGCCACGTGGTCGGCGGCCTGTGGCCGGCCGACGTGGACGGCGCCGGGTTCGAGAAATACATGAAGGCGAAGTTGGGCCCGATGGGCTGGAAAGTCGTGCCGTCCGGCGGATACACCGACGGGACCTCCGATTTCGCCTCGATCATCGCCACGTTCAAGGCGGCCAACGTAGATATCCTGCACGCCGTTCCGATCCCGCCGGACTTCATCACGTTCTGGCGCCAGGCTCACCAGAATGGCTTCACGCCGAAGATCGCGTCTATTTCCAAGGCGCTGCTGTTCCCGAGCGCGGCGGCCGCGCTCGGGCCGCTGGTGAACAACGTGATGTCGCCGCTGTGGTGGACCCCGCAGTTCCCCTACACGTCCTCCCTGGACGGGACCACCGCGTCGGCCTTCGCGGCCAGCTACAAGACCAAGACCGGGAACGACTGGACCCAGCCGATGGGGTTCAACTACGCCGTCTTCGAGATCGCGGTCGCCGCGCTCAAGGCCTCCGGCGACCCCACCGACAAGGCCGCGGTGGCCAGCGCGATCGGCGAGCTGAAGGGCCAGGCCATCACCGGGGCCTACGACTTCACCAGCGGCCCGGCGCCGCACGTGTCGCAGATCCCCGAACTGCTGGCGCAGTGGCGGGTGCAGTCGGGCAGCCCGCAGCTGGTGGTCATCGACAACTCCGAGCTGCCCGCGGTGTCGGTGGCGAGCAAGCTGCAGTTGCTGTGAGCCCGTGAATCCACCCTCCCTCGAGGTCACCGGCGTCGCGAAGAGTTTCGGCTCGCTCGCCGTGCTCACCTCGGTCTCGCTCGCGGTCGGTGCGGGCGAGGCCGTCGGCATAGTAGGGCCGAACGGGGCCGGGAAGACCACGCTGCTCGACCTGCTCACCGGCACCGGCCGACCTGACGCGGGGCGGGTGTGGCTGCACGGGAAAGACGTGACCAGGCTGCCGCCGCCGCTGCGCGCCCGGATGGGACTCGGCCGCACCTTCCAGGTGCCGCGGCCGCTCGGCGACCTCACCGTGTTCGAGAACGCGCTGGTCGGCGCCATGCGGGCGGGCGGCATGCGCGGCCGGCACGCGTACGGCGCGGCGTACGAGGCGCTCGCCCTCACCGGGATGACCGGCCAGGCCAACACCCGCTCCTCCGCGCTGCGGCTGCTCGACCGCAAGCGGCTCGAGCTGGCCCGGGCCCGGGCCATGCGGCCGAAGGTGCTGCTGCTCGACGAGATCGCCGGCGGGCTGAGCGACCCGGAGACGGAGATCCTGATCGAGACCATCCGTTCGGTAAACGCGAGCGGCACCACGATCGTGTGGGTGGAGCACGTGATCCGGGTGCTCACCGCGGTCTCCACCCGGCTGGTGTGCCTGGCCGACGGGCACGTGCTGGCCGACGGACGTCCGGCGGAGGTGCTGGCCAGCGACGAGGTGCGTGCCTCATTTCTTGGCGGCGGAGTCCTCGGGGGAGGGGTGCTGTGACCGCGCCTCCGCCGGACCCCCTGCTAGAAGTGACCGGGCTCGACGTGTTCTACGGCGACTTCCAGGCCTTGTTCGGCGTGTGGATGTCCGTGGCCGGCGGCCGGGCCACCGCACTGGTCGGGGCGAACGGCGCGGGCAAGACCACGCTGCTGCGCACGATCGCCGGCGCCCAGCCGCCCGCCGCCGGCTCGGTCCGTTACCGCGGCCGTGACCTCACCGGGGTCCCGCCGCACCGCAGGATTTCCGCCGGTATCGCGCTCGTCCCCGAGGGCCGCAGGCTGTTCGGCAGCCTCACCGTGGAGGAGAACATCCAGGTCGGTGCCGCCGCGGCCGCCTCGGCCGACTGGCCGCTGATGCGGATCTACGACGTCTTCCCGATGCTCGCCCGCCGCCGCGGACAGCGCGCGTCGACCCTGTCCGGCGGCGAGCAGCAGGCGGTGGCGATCGCCCGCGCCCTGGCCGCGGCGCCCACGCTGCTGCTGCTCGACGAGATCTCCCTCGGCCTGGCGCCCCGGGTGGTCGGCGAGCTCTACCAGACGCTGACCGCGCTGCGCGCCGAAGGTGCCACGCTGCTGATCGTCGAGCAGGACCTGCGCCGGGCCATGGCGGAATGCGACGACCTGGTGTGCCTGCTGGAGGGGCGGGTGGCGCTGGCCTCCCCGGTGCCCGCGGTGAGGCGGGAGCAGGTGGTGGCCGCCTACTTCGGCGAGGGCGCCCGGCCGAGATCCGGCGGTGCGCCGACGTGAGCTGGGTCAACTCGGTCATCCAGGGGCTGCTGCTCGGCGGCCAGTACGCGCTGATCGCGTGCGGTCTCTCGCTGGCGTTCGGCGTGATGCGGATCGTCAACCTGGCCCACGGCGACCTGGCCGTCTGCGGCGCCTACCTCGGCCTGGTGCTGTCCTCCGCGCTCGGCGTGCCGGTCTGGGTCACGCTGCCGCTGCTGCTGCCCGCCGCGTTCGCGGCCGGCGTGGCGCTGCAGGTAGCGCTGTTCGGCCGGGCGCTGCGCGGTGGCGTGCTGGCGCCGGTCCTGGTCACGTTCGGCCTGTCGGTGATGATCGAGAACCTGCTGCAGGTGGCGGCGACGTCCGACCCGCGTGGCCTGGCCGGCGGCGGGCTGGCCCTGGCCAGCTTCCGCATCGGCAGCCAGATCACCGTGTCCTGGCTGTTCATGACGGCGTTCCTGACCGCCTGCGCGGTTCTGTCCGGCCTGCAGTTGCTGCTGTCCCGCACGTCCTGGGGGCGCAAGGTGCGGGCGACCGCGGACGACCCGGACACCGCCCGGCTGGTCGGCATCAGGGTGCGGCCGGTCTTCGCCACCGTGATGGGCATCGCGGTGGCCACGGCCACCCTGGCCGGGGTGTTTATCGGCACGATCGGCACCTTCGATCCGTACCAGGGCACGAACTCGCTGATCTTCGCGTTCGAGGCGGTGGTGATCGGCGGCATCGGGTCGCTCTGGGGCACGCTGGCCGGCGGTATGGCGCTGGGCGTCACCCAGGTGGTGGTCGGGCAGGTCAACCAGGCCTACGCGGTGCTCGCCGTGCACCTGCTCTTCCTGGCCGTGCTCGCGGTCAGGCCGAACGGCCTGTTCGCCGGCCACCAGGCCGCCCGCGAGGCCGGAGCCCTCGGATGAAGCACACCGCCGCGCCCGTGACCGGTACTGGTGAATCAGACGCTGGGCAGCCGGTCACCGTCAGCCGGTGGAGCCGGACCGCGTCCGGCTCCACCGGCGTGGCGCTGGTCGCGGTGCTGGTCCTCGCGGCCCTGCCCTACTTCGCCGGCGGCCCGGCCGAGCAGCCGCTGATCACCCTGCTCACGTTCGTCGCCATGGCCAGCCAGTGGAACCTGCTGGCCGGCTTCAGCGGGCTCACCTCGTTCGGGCAGAACGCCTACCTGGGTCTCGGCGCCTACGCGCTCTACCTGGTCGCGGCGCACGGGGTGAACCCGTTCGCCGCCATCATCCCGGCCGCTCTCATCGCCGCGGTGATCTCGCTGCCGGTCTCCGCGCTGCTGCTGCGGCTGTCCGGCGGCTACTTCGCGGTCGCCACCCTGGTCATCGCGGCCGTGTTCCAGATCGCGGCCACGCTGTCGCCCTCGGTCGGCGGCACCACAGGGGTGACCGTCCCCGGCCTGGCCGGCTACGACCCCGTGCTGCGCGAGGCGCTGATCTACTGGGCCACCCTGGCCGTCGCAGTGATCAGCGTGGCCGGCGTCTTCTGGCTGGTACGGCGCACGTTCGGGCTGGACGCCCGGGCGGTGGGCAGCGACCCGGTCGCCGCGGCCAGCGCCGGCGTTCGGGTGGGGCGGATCAGGCGGCTGGCCTACCTGCTGGCGGCGGGCGGCGCGGGCGCCGTGGGGGCGCTGATCGCGCTGCAGACTCTGTACGTCGAGCCGACCACGGTCTTCAGCATCCAGTACAGCGTGGACATGCTGTTCATGGTGCTGATCGGCGGGATGGGCACGATCGAGGGCCCGGTGCTCGGCGCGCTGGTGCTGTTCGGGCTGCAGGAGACGCTGTCCTCCTACGGCGCCTGGTACCTGGTCATCGTGGGCGGCCTGGCGGTCGCCGCCACCCTGATCGCCTCGCGCGGGCTGTGGGGATTCGCTGCTGACCGGTTCGGCTGGTCCCTGCTCCCGGTCGGCTACCGGGTGCGTCCGCCGAGCGGATGACGGCACATCGGCCACGAGGGTGACGCAAATCGCCCGCGCGGGTGACGAGTACCGGAGCTGCGGCGCGTACCATATTTTATGTGGAGAGTCGCGATAATCGCGAACTCACGCCAACGACGGGGGTCGTAGGCGGGGCTTCTAAGCCCGGGGCCTGGCAGTCCGTAACTACCATGCCGTGGGCCTGGCTAGCTGCTGGCCTGGCCGCTTCTGCCCTGTTCGCCGGCGGGGTCGCGCTGTTCAGTTCCGACCCGCGGCACCGGCTGTGGGGCCAGGCCGCCGCGGGCGGGTACGCGCTGGCCGCGCTCGCGGTGACGGCCTGGCGGTCCCGCCGGACTCGCGGCGTCGACGTGGCGCTCACCGCGATGATGTGCGGCGCGATCCTGTTCCCGCTGCTCTGGCTGATCGCGCACGGCTACGGGGAACCCGAGGTCGGCGTGGTGACCACCTCCGCGAAGGAGCTCATCCACGACGGCACCCCGTACCGCAGTGCGCAGGCCCTGGCCGCCACCACCAACCCCAACCAGTACAACCCGTACCTGCCGCTGATGGCGGTGTTCGGCGTGCCGCAGGCGCTGCTCGGCCACGGCGTGCTCACCGATCCCCGGGTCTGGTTCGGCGCCGTGTTCCTGGCCACCTTCGCCGTGGCGCTGCGGATCGCCGGGGCCAGGGACAGCGTCCGCTGGGCGATGCTGCTGACCGCCTCGCCGATCATCGCGTTCGAGCTGTGCGTCGGCGGCACCGACGTGCCCATGGTGGCGTTCATGTGCCTCGGCTTCGCGCTGCTCTGGCGGGAGCAGTTGACCAACCCGATCCCGGCCGGCCTGGCCTTCGGCGTCGCCTGCTCGATGAAGGCGACCGCCTGGCCCGCCCTGGTGATCGCGTTCGCGCTGGTCTTCGTGCGCGACGGCACGCGCGTCGCGTGGCGGTTTGCCGCCGTCGCGGTCAGCGTGGTCATCGTCATCGTGGGCCCGTTCGCCGTGCTCAAGCCCGGCGCCCTGATCAAGAACACCATCTTGTTCCCGCTCGGCCTGGCCAGCGTCAAGTCGCAGGCGGACAGCCCTCTGCTCGGCCACGTCCTCGCCCAGACCGGCGTGATCGGCCACACCATCGTCGTCATCCTGCTCATCGCCTCCGGCCTGGCCATCGCGGTGTCCCTGGTTGTCAGCCCGCCCCGCGACGTCCCCGCCGCGACCATCCGCCTGGTCCTCGGCCTGTCCGCCATGTTCGTCCTGGCCCCGTCGACCCGCTTCGGCTACTTCATCTACCCCGCCGCTCTGGTCCTGTGGCTCCTGGCCGCCCAGGCCGGCCGCACCCCGTTCTCGACGAGAGTGCCGCTGCACCCCAGAGATGCGGTCGAGAGCCATTCATTAGCCAGGTGACCGCCAGGGCCTATTGTGGGTTAGTGCGTCATGGGCTACGTGCCACAGGGGTCACTAAGGTCACTGAGGCAGACGATGCGGCAGCGGCGACGCCGACGGCGGAAAAGGACCCGGGGCCAGCCGGGTGGCTGTTCGGCGCCGTTACCGTGGTGCCCGCGCTGCTAGCCGTGGCTTGGCTGCTGCCGGCCTTCCCGCTGCTGCTGGGCGGCCGCCTCTCGGCCCCGCCGATGGTGTTCATGTTCGCCCCGCTGGCCGCCGGGCTGTGCTACTTCGCCATCCGCCAGCTCCCCGCCGCCTGGCCCGCCTTCCGCGAAACCAGCGGCAAACCAGCCAGCGGCAAACCAGCCATCAGCAAGCCCCGCACCCCGTGGTGGGCGCTGGCCGCCACCGTCGCCATCGCGGCCGCCTTCACCGCCTGGCAGCTAGCCGAACGCACCGAGCAGATCATCTACCTCCGGGACCCCGCCACCTACCTCCAGGTCGCCTACTGGATCGCGCACCACGGCTACCTGCCCATTCCCGACTCGTCGGCCGCGTTCGGCGGCCCGCACCCGGGCCTGAGCTTCGCCAGCTCCAACTACTACCCGCGCGGCGCGGGCATCGTGCCGCAGTTCATGACCGGGACCCCGCTCGTCCTCGCCGCGGCGATCTGGCTCCACGGCATCAACGCCGCCCTGCTCATCACACCCGTGATCGGCGGGTGCGCGGTGCTGTCGTTCGGCGGCCTGGCCGGGCGGCTGGCCGGGCCGGGGTGGGCGCCGGCCGCCGCGGCCGTGCTGGCGCTGAGCCTGCCCCAGCAGTACACCAGCCGCGGCTCGTTCAGCGAGCCGCTGGCCCAGGTGCTGCTATTCGGCGGCCTGTCCCTGCTGGCCGACTCGCTCGTCATCAACAGAAACACCAAGACCGACTGGCCGGGCCAGGACAAGGTCCTGGCCGCGCTGGCCGGGCTCGCGCTCGGGCTGACCATCTTGGTCCGCATCGACGGGCTGAGCGACATCCTCCCGGCCGTCCCGTTCCTCGGCGTGCTGCTGGCCGCGCGCCGCCGGCAGGCGGTCCCGTTCGGCGTGGCCCTGATCGTCGGCGTCGGCTACGGCCTGGCCGACGGCTACCTGAAGTCGCGTCCCTACCTGGACCTGGAGGCGCCGTCGCTGCGCCCCCTGGGCTACATCGTGGTGGCGGCCATCGTGGCCACGGCCGCCGGACTGACCATCACCACGAACAAGCGCGCCCGCGACACCGCCAAACGGCTCCTCGCCACGAAAACAGCGCACTACCTGCCCACCGCGGCCGCCGCGCTGACCGTCCTCATCTTCGTCGCCTTCGCGGTCAGGCCCCTCGTGCAGACCGTGGCCGGAGAGACCAACGCGACCTCGATCGCCTACGTGGCCGAACTCCAGAAACTGGCCGGCCTGCCGGTCAACGGGCGGCGCCAGTACTACGAGGACAGCCTGTACTGGGTGATCTGGTACCTCGGCGTCCCCGCCGTGCTGCTCGGTGCGTTCGGCCTCGCGGTCCTCGCCAGACGGTGCACCCGGGCGCTCCTGTCCTGGCAGGACAGCACGGCGGCCGCCCGCATCTGGGCGCTCCCGCTGATGATGGCGATCTGGACGATCGTGACCGTGCTGTACCGGCCCGCGGTCGCCCCGGACCAGCCGTGGGCGAGCCGGCGCCTGGTGCCGTTCGTGCTGCCCGGCCTGATCCTGGGCGGCATCTGGGCCGCTAACTGGCTCAAGGCGCAGGCCACCCAGCTCGGCCGGACCAGGGCCACCGCGATAACGATCGCGTCCTGCTGCGCGGCCTCGCTGCTCATCCCGACCGCGCTGACCACCCTGGACCTCGGCGTCACGCAAGCAGGCGGCGTCAACGCGCACGGCATGGCGTTCCGCAAGATCGGCACCGGTGAGATCACCGCGGTCAGCAGGCTCTGCCAGGACATCGGCCCGGGTACCTCGGTGGTCATCCTCGACTCGCTCACCGCCGACCGGTTCGCCCAGGTGGTCCGCGGCATGTGCGGCCTGCCCACCGCGGTCCTGGTCCATCCCAGCGCGCTCGGCCCGGTGCTGCAGGGCATCGAGCAGAACGGCCGCCGCCCTGTGCTGCTGGCCGAGAACAAGGCCGAGCTCCCCAGCTCGCCGGCACCCAGGCAAGTCGTCAACCTGCTGACCACGCAGGAGGCGCACAACCTGACCGCCCCCCCGACCCGAACCTGGCTTATCCACTACACGGTCTGGATGAGCACCATGACAGGTCCCGCAGCCTAGTATCCTCGCCGCTCGTGAGCATCTTCGCGGCTGAACCCGAACCAGCACCTGGGCACGCGCCACCGCACGTCTCCATCGTGCTGCCTTGCTTCAACGAGGAAGAGCACGTGCTGCTCGAGATCGAGCGGATCTGCACCGCGATGGACAAGAGCGGGTTCAGCTATGAACTGCTCGCCATCGACGACGGCTCGACCGACCAGACCCTGGCCCGGCTGCGCCGCGCCGAACCCGACTTCCCCAGCCTCAAGGTCATCGCCTTCCGCCGCAACGGCGGCGCCGGCACCGTGCGCAGGATCGGCACCCAGCAGGCCAGAGGCGACATCGTGGTCTGGACCGACGCGGACCTGACCTACCCGAACGAGCGGATCCCCGAGCTGGCCGCCATCCTCGACGAGGACCCGACGATCGACCAGGTGGTGGGCGCGCGCACCAGCGAGGAAGGCACGCTCAAGATCGCCCGCGTGCCCGCCAAATGGTTCGTGCGCAAGCTGGCTGAACGGCTCACCAACGCCGACATCCCCGACCTGAACTCGGGCCTGCGCGCGTTCCGCCGCTCGGTCGCGCTGCCCTACCTCAAGCTGCTGCCGCCCGGGTTCTCCTGCGTAACAACGATCACGCTGGCGTTCCTGTCCAACGGGCACGAGGTGCGCTACATCCCGATCGACTACGCCAAGCGGGCCGGCCGGTCGAAGTTCCACTTCTTCTCCGACGCCTACCGGTACGTGCTCCAGGTGCTCCGCATGGTGATGTACTTCAACCCGCTCAAGGTGCTGATGCCGCCGGCCCTGACGCTCCTGGTCCTCGGCGTGCTCAAGGCCATCTACGACCTCGTCGTGCACCCGCTGCACTTCGCCAACGACACGATCCTGATCTTCGTGACCGGGATGATCCTGGCCTCGCTGGCCCTGCTGGCCGACCTGATCGTCCGCTCCCGCGCCTGATGAATAAGCAGAGCACATGAGGATTGCCGTCATAGGTCCGGCGCACCCCTACAAAGGCGGCGGCGCGAGGCACACCACCGAACTCGCCCACCGGCTGGCCGCCCAGGGCCACGACGTGATCATCGAGTCCTGGCGCGCCCAGTACCCCAGCCGCCTCTACCCAGGCCAGCAGACCGTCGACGTGCCCGAGGGCGCGCCGTACACGCGCACCCGCCGCCGCCTGGCCTGGTACCGCCCGGACGGCTGGCTGGCCGAAGGCCGCCGCCTCAGGCCCGCCGACCTGGTCGTCTTCACCCTGCTCACCCCGCTCCAGGTGCCCCCGTACCTCGCGATCATGGCCGGCCTGGGCCGCAAGCCCCGAACCGCAGTCATCTGCCACAACGTCCTCCCGCACGAGCGCCGTCCCGGCGACATCCCCCTCACCCGTGCCCTGCTCTCGCGCGCGGACACGGTGATCACCCACTCCGCCTCCCAGGCCGCCCAGGCCCGCGAGCTGGTCCCGGGCGCGACGGTGCGGACCGTAGCCATGCCCGCGCACCTGCCCGCATCCCTCCCGCAAAACCAGGGCACCGAACGAGCCGAGGTATCCGTCCCCGCGCACACCCCAGTGCTGGCCCGGGGGGACGAAACCCTGATCCCCCCGGAACCCCCCGCTC
>Ga0070706_100007752_pt1 | contig 10039 bp, 2 predicted proteins | sample KBSK5501metaG_FD_65476 | JGI IMG/M metagenome (GOLD analysis project Ga0070706, IMG submission 65476) | Corn, switchgrass and miscanthus rhizosphere microbial communities from Kellogg Biological Station, Michigan, USA - KBS K5-50-1 metaG | ecosystem: Host-associated > Plants > Roots >... | reverse complement strand
GCTAACGGTGCGACGCGAGCTGAGGTGCTCAGGAGCATTGCGGAAGACGGACGTTTCGTAAGCGCGAAGCGAAACGAGATGTTTGTGATGATGCAATACTTCGGTTACCTGCGGCGCGATCCGGACGCCAGCGGTTACGCTTTCTGGCTGCACAAGCTGAACGAGTTTGGGGGCAACTTTGAGCAGGCGGAAATGGTTAAGGCATTCCTGGTCTCTGGTGAGTATCGCAACCGGTTCATTCCATAAGCTGGGACAGGACTGACTTTGTTAGCGCTTCGACTCTCATCCAATGCGAGAGTTCAGCCGATTTCAGTTTCGGTTCAGTCTCAAGCAATCCGCTGCTGTTTTACGCGTTCAAAGACGTTGACTTGTTCCGTTAGTAGGAATAATCTCTGGCTGTTTATGGAAGGCTAATTGAAATTCCGGGGGCGATTCCGTCTGCCAGCCTTTCCATGGTTCCACATCCACTAAAAAAATCGTTCGCTAATGGCAGTGCAGAAACGTTGGTCTTAAAGCGACCAGAGGACTCTCTTCGTGAACAGGATCTTTGTCGGTTTGTTCTTCGGAGTGAATGAGACCACTTCCGTATACCTCTACAACCTACAACGAAGCCCATGGAGGCCTGACATGAGAAACTTCGCGTTACTCAACCGACGCTCGCCTTTAGCTGCACGCCTCGGCGTACTCATTTGTGCCGCTCTTTTGGCTGCAGCCTTCATTGCGCCAAGGGCTTTCATGCAGGAAGCGACGCAACAACCGTCGGCGATGACCGAACGTGCCACAGCTGAGCTAAGCCGCGCCGCCAAAGAGGACGCGAATGCCGATGAGGTAGTCGCGGAGTCGCCGTCTGCATTTGCTCCGGATCTGATTACGGTAACTAGTTATCCCTTCAGCAGCGCCGGCGGAGTTGTACTCGAAGACATGTCCAGTGGCACAACGCAACTCGTCGGTCCAAGCTTGGATGATAATGCTTCAACGGTTACCAACATTGGCTTCGACTATTGGTACGACGGAGTTCGCCAAACGCAGTTCTCGGTCAACGCCAATGGCTTGTTACGTCTTGGCGGAACGGTTGTTTCGACCGGATTTACAAATAGCCTTGCGTCCACCACTGATGCCCCCAAAATCGGTGCTTATTGGGACGACCTTTGTACAGGTTCAAACGGTAAGGTGCATTTCAAAGTTATCGGCAGCGCACCGAATCGTAAACTCATTGTCGAATGGCAGAACATGCAGATCACACGTGGCGCTGGTTGCGCGGGCACGGGTAACGGTACTTTTCAAATATGGTTTTTTGAAACGACCGGCCTCATTGAATTTGTCTATGGGTCTATTCAAGCTGCCAATGCCGCTGACGGCGGTTACTCAGTCGGTCTGCAATCAGGCGCAGCCACAAACTTCGCCAGCGTAACAACGACCGGCGCAACGGTTTCTTACGCGGCGGCGAATAACGCACAAACGAACGCCATCACCAGCGGCACAGCTTACCTTTTCACACCGAATGTTCCAGCAGCGCCTTCCGGTCTGAGCTTCACAGCCATTACCCCGCTTTCAATGACACTGAACTGGACTGACAACGCCAGCAACGAAGTGGGTTATGTGATCTATCAGTCAACCGACGGCATAAACTACACCTTTGTGACGCAGACTGCCGCCAACGCAATCTCTCAGGCAGTCAATGGGCTCAATCCGAGCACGACCTACTTCTTCAAGGTCTTTGCCGTAACCGAGGGCGCCCTTAGTTCTTCGCTAGATGGAAGCCAGGCGACGACGGCTCCGGGCAATGTGGTGTCTACCGGCGCCGGTGGTCTGTGGAGTCAGATGACGACGTGGGTTGGAGGCGTCGTGCCGGTCAGCACCGATAATGTCACGATCTCGGATGGCGCGACGGTAACGATTGACACTGCCGCTGTCGCTTTGAATGTGACTGTGGGGACTGGCGGCTCAGCTGCCACACTGCAGTTTGACTCCGCAGCCCCGCAGTCGTTAACAGTCGGGCGGTCTGTAACCGTCGCCACCAACGGCACCTTCCAGTCTGCTGCAAGCGGAGCCGTTACCACGCACGTTCTTTCGGTAGGCACGGATCTAATCAACAACGGGGTGCTCGACTTCAGTACCAATACCGACACCGCCGGCGCCGGAGTCACGTTCACCGGAGCAGCCAACAATACTTTTGGCGGCACCGGTACCACGACTGACATCAGGACACTTACCATCGATAAGGGGACCTCCAGCGCCAACACCCTCGAATTGAACCCGACGAACTTTAGTGTTCAGGGGACGACTACGGATGGAACGCCGATGGCCTTCCTCACTTTGACAAACGGCACACTGAAACTTTCCGGTACTTTCGTGGCCAGTGGAAGAGTGTTCACTTCAGCTGCTTACACAATTCCTGCGACTGCGGGCTTCTGGCTCAACAACACCAATTTCACTGTTACCGGCCAGAATAGTTCACCAACCGAGGCGGGCTTACTTAGGATCACGCAGGGCACTTTCAATATCGGCACGGCAACCGGCGACTCGATGGGCTTTAGTACGGGGAGCACTATCATTGTCGAAGGCGGCTCTGTTAGTGCGACAGGACGATTTGGCGTGGCGGCGGCAGCCAATGCCATCACTTACACTCAAACCGGTGGCATTATCACGGTTTGCACTGTAGGGAACGCCTCGTCAACCCTGGGCAGCTTTGACCTGGGCACTTCACTAACTTCATCCATCAGCATGACGGGCGGTACGATTATTGTTCAACTTGCCAGCACTGGCGTACCTCCAATTGATTACCGTGACCAGGCTGGCTCGGGCACACTAGGTGTGACCGGCGGTACTTTGCAATTGGGAAATGCCGCTTCAGGTGCAGCAAAGGCATTCCAACTGCGTGGTGTTATTCCTAATCTGGTTATTACCAACACGAGCGCGAATCACACTGCAACCATGAGTACCACACTCGTCAACTACAACAACATTTCCCGGAATATCACCATCAATACTGGCAATACCTTCAACGCAAACAACGTTGTCTTCCTGTTCAACGGAACCACTCTCACTAACAACGGCACGCTGACTCACAACGGTGCGTCCTCCAATTTTGTCTGGTTCCTGCCCACTGCGCCTGTGTCATACACAGGGAGCGGCGTGGTCACTGCTCCCATGACCAATTTTGCGATACAGGCGGATCAAGGTCTAACAATAGACCCGGCATCACCCGTCATTGTTGCCAATGCGGTGAGATTGTTCAGCGGTAACATTATTAACTCGAATAAACTCACCATCGGCAACGGCGGCGTAACTTCCTCCACAGTCCAGATTGGCAACACGACGACACCGACTGCTGCCGGAACTTTCGATGCCGCTCCCACCTTCAATCCGGGCACAGTTGGAATAATAATGTCTTACCTGAGAACGACTGCGTCCCGATCCACCGGTCCAGAAGTTCCGGCGACCCGGTCAATCACGACCTTTACCTATGACGACAACGACCTCACTCATACGCTGACACTCGCTGGCGGTGACCTTACCGTCACGGGTACGACGGCGCTTACTAACGGGCGACTCGTAACTGGCGCGAACACGCAAATCGTAGGCAGTGCGGGCATAGTCACTCGCACCACAGGTTATGTGGATGGAAACTTCAGGAAGAACCTGACGGCAGTCGGGAGCAAAACATTCGAAGTAGGTACGGCTAATGCCTACTCGCCCTTTACTTTGAATGTCACCTCCATCGGCGCACCAACTGTTTTCACGGCGAAGGCAGTGCAGGGGCCGCAACCGAGCGTGAATCCGGCGACGTCTATTCAGAGATACTGGACGTTGACTTCTGCATCTAGCATCACGGCGGATCTTTCATTCCAATACCTGGCTGGGGATGTGAGTGGGACTGAAGCAAACTATAAAGTCATTCGGGTGATAAGCGGAACGCCAGTAGCGTTCCCGACCAGTGTAGTCACACCCGCTACGCATCTGGCCACGCTGGCGGGAGTCAACAACTTCTCTGATTGGACTGTGGGCGAAATAAGCGCGCCGACAGCCGCGCCGGCTACGATCAGCGGCCAGGTGACGACGACAAGCGGAGCGCCACTGGCAGGTGTAACCATGTGGTTGAGCGGATCCCGTTCGGCACTCGCCATTACTGACGCCGGTGGCAACTACCGCTTCGAGAATGTCGAGACCGGCGGCTTCTACACTGTGACACCGTCTATAGTTAACTATCACTTCAGTCCAGCGAGCCGCTCGTTCTCGTTGTTGGGGAATACAACTGACGCGCTGTTTACGGGTGCGCGAGATGCGAGCAGCAATATCAACGTGATAGACACGCCGGAATACTTCGTGCGGCAACACTATCTTGACTTCCTGGGACGCGAGCCAGATAGCGCAGGCCTAAGCTTCTGGAGCGATCAGATAAGGAGTTGCGGTAACGATTTCAACTGCATCGAGCGGCGCACGATCAATGTTTCGGCCGCCTACTTCCTGTCGATGGAGTTCCAAAGGACAGGCGGACTGGTCGATGGACTCTATCGTGCGAGTTACGGGCGGGCGCCACACTTCGATGAGTTCATGCCTGACGCTGCAAGAGTCGGCCGGGATGTGATTGTCGGCGACCCGGATTGGGAAGCACAGTTGGCGACAAACACGCAGGAGTTTCTCGACGCCTGGGTTGATCGGGCGGCTTTCCACGCAACCTATGACAATCTGCCTAATGACGCTTACGTTGAAGCGCTTATCAGCCACACGGGCGTGACGTTCACTGACGGTGAACGCGCGACGCTGCTCGGCGGCTTAAACGGAGGGACTCTGACGCGGGCTCAGGTTCTTGAGCGTGTCGCAACAAACGAACAATTCGTCAAAGCGAAGTTCAACGAGACGTTTGTGAGGATGCAATATTTTGGTTATTTGCGGCGAGAGCCGGATGACAGTGGCTTCCATTTCTGGCTGAACAAGCTAAACGAATTTGAGGGCAACTTCGAACGAGCGGAAATGGTCAAGGCATTCCTGGTCTCGGGTGAATACCGCGACCGCTTTCGTCCATAACTAAAGAGCCGGCAGTTGAAGGAGCTGTCGCAAATCAAGAAAGAGCACGGCAATTCACCGTGCTCTTTTTTGCTGCTTTGGTGCTTTACACTTTGAACTTAACGCCTTGCTTCCCAGCTAAAATCATTCCATGTTCCTCAATTAATGCTGCTGGGGTCGTTCGATTGAGCGCAGGAAATCTGAATAACAATATAGGTCTTTTTTAGTCGCCTGATTTCTCGAGCCTGGTTTTCAAGCAGCTCGGCATAGTCGGCGGGAGGATTTCCCCAGCAGCCTATGAGACTGTAGAAACGGATCTTCCTGCCCTTTCCATCAACCAGGCTTCCTTTTTTGCAGCGCGCCTTAAGCTGCAGCAACCTCATTCTTACGGTCAAATTCTTCTTAGGAGACTGGTTAGCTTTGCCAGGGTCGGGAACGACCACATTGTCGAGATCAATTCCAGACGGAAGACATGCGGAGACTCGTGTGTTTGCTGATGTTGTAGTCGCGGTCGTAGATTTTTCCGGAGGCTGGAGAACGGGATCGTACGGGCGGCGCTTGCGAGGTGTTTGGAGAGTTGTTCGAGGCTCATCAGTTTCCAGAGACCTTGGTTGCATCACCTCGTTGAAAAGCGGTTGGAAGAAGTTCTCCAACTTTACAGCCGGCGCCGTAGCGCTTAGGGAAATTGATGCCAAACAAAAAAACGCGAGTCCTCGAAGCTGATACATTTTTTACCTCCAGGCAAAGAACGCTTCCCATCCGTCGTCTTGCGGCTCTGCGAGTTTTTAGTTGTGGAGGCCGGCTACAACTGCCGAAATGTCGGGTGACGAGCAGAGTGAGCTTTTTGGCTTGCTCTGCTCGTTTATTTTCGGATAAGACAAATTTCCGGCGGATGTTGTCAGTATCTACGGGCAACTATTGACATCCGATGTCGTTTCCGAATAATCTCGCGCTCACCAAAATGATGCGGGGCTGGATAGCCCGACATTTCTCGGTTCGCAAGCCGAGGTCAGTACTGCAAAAATTGGGCTTAGCATTCCATCGGACGATGGCTGTCTCTTCTTCTATCAATAGCGTGACCTTCTCTTTCCGTCACAAACTTCAATCTACCTAACGGTTCAGCGCAGTAGATTGATCCTACAAACCTGTTCCCCTCTTGAAGAAGCCAGGGGTGTGATGAGCGAGCCAATGCCAGTCTATTCTCGCAAAACAGCAGTCTTCGCAGTTTAAGATCTTCCTATTAAAAAAACCTGTGTTCTCGCGCTTGAAGGGCTCACCTGTTACGTTTGTGTGAACCAATATTTCGAGTACTCCGAAGGAGAAACGACATGAAACGAAAGATTGTCTTTGCGCTAGCTGCCACTTGTGCCGTCGTGTTGACCCTGGTGATATTGCCGAAGGGTGAGGCTCGGCGTGCTGATCTGAGCTCTGAGCCGCAAACGCCAACTTCCGTTCCTGAACAAAGCTATCGTAGTCCCGGTGACCGGCATAAAGTGCGAATCGATGATGATGCGACTGCGAAGGAAGTAGAGGCCGCCGGCGGTCGTTTAGTTTCAGTCTATGAAACCTTCAAGATCTATGAAGTTAGTTCAGCGGTCGCGAACTCGCTTGCCAATCGCGCTAACGCACACCTGGCGGACGACAACAACCTGGTTCTGCTGAACTCCGGCGCGATCGACACAACTACGCCCGAGGTGCAGGCAATGCGCAGTGCCGGCAGTAGTGGTGGTGGCAAGCAGATGCGACTGGTGCAGTTCCGAGGTCCGATTCGCCCCGAGTGGTATCAGGCGCTTGTGGCCACCGGCGCACACATCGTCACCTACATTCCTAACAATGCTTATCTTGTTTACGGAACTGCTGAGACGTTGAGCGCAGTGCAGCAGTTGGCCTCCACCAGTGCGGCTGTCCAGTGGGATGGGGCGTATATCTCGGCGTACCGCCTTGACCCGGCGATTACCGCCTCAACCTCTACCAAAACCAAAGAGGGAGCGACGCAAGGAAAAAACCAGGTGCTGCCGCAGCGAAACCTCTCCGCCAAAGGCAACGAACAGTTCACCATTCAGATGGTTGAGGATCAGGCAGAGAACCAGATTACTCTGGCGCTGATCGAGCAGTTCAAGCTTGAGCCGATCATGAAGCAGGACAGCATGCTCGGTTACTTCAACGTGTGGGTCACCCTTCCGAGAGATGTGGTTATTAATCAGGTCGCCGAACGCAGCGACGTGGTTTCAATACAGCAGTGGATCACGCCGAAGAAACGAGACGAGCGTCAGGACATCATCATTACCGGCAACGTAACTGGCTCACCGGCCGTGCCCACTCCGATGGACTATCTGGCCTACCTGACCGGAAAGGGTTTTTCGACCAGCACAGTTTCGAGTTTCGCCATCAACTTGTCGGACAGTGGTGTTGATAATGCAACGACGACACCCAACCACTTCGCTCTCTACACACTTGGCGATCCGACTAACCCAGCCAACAGCCGCATAATCTACAACCGTTTGGAAGGAACCCCGAACGCCGGCAGCACCCTGCAGGGTTGCGACGGTCACGGCAACGAGAATGCGCATATCATCGGCGGTTACGTCCCGACGGGAACTGTCGGCGGTGTTAACTTCGGGGCCGCTCCGCACGCCGATGCTTCCGGTTTCCGCTGGGGACTTGGTCTCGCGCCGTTCGTCAAAATCGGTTCGTCCGTTATCTTCGACCCCGATAGCTTTACTTTTCCAGATTTCGAGAATCTCGAATCGAAGGCCTATCACGATGGCGCACGGATCAGCAACAACAGTTGGGGCTCGAGTAACAACTCATACTCGGTTGATTCGCAAGCGTACGACGCGCTGGTGCGCGACGCACAACCAACCGGCTCAACCTTTGCGACTGCCGGAAATCAGGAATATGTGATCGTCTTTGCCGCCGGCAACGACGGCTCGGGGGCGAACACGGTGGGTGCGCCGTCGACCGCAAAGAATGTGATCACGGTCGGTGCTGCCGAGAGCGTCAATCCGTTTGGAGGCGCCGACCAATGCGGTGTTGGGGACTCGGGGGCGGATAACGCAAACGATGTCATCGGCTTTTCGAGCCGCGGTCCGACGTCAGACGGGCGCAAGAAACCGGACATCATGGCCCCCGGCACGCACGTTACCGCGGGTGTCGCACAAGCAAGCATCGCCAGCCCGACTGGCAGCGGCACGGGCGCGCAACTCGCGTGCTTTAACGCCAACGGCATCTGCGGCGGCACAGGCCCTCTGCCAGGCGGTAACTTTTTCCCAGCCGGGCAGCAGTGGTACTCAGCTTCATCGGGCACCAGTCATTCGACGCCCGCCATCGCGGGCGCAGCGGCCCTCATTCGGCAACACTTCATCAATCAGGCTCTCACGCCGCCGAGTCCGGCAATGACGAAGGGACTGATGATGAACTCAGCCCACTACCTGAACGGTGTAGGCGCGAATGACACGCTGCCTTCGAACAATCAGGGCATGGGCGAAATCAATTTGAATGGTTACTTCGACGTGTTTGCCACCGCCCACTCTTTCCACGATCAAGTGCCGGCCGAGACTTTCACTGCGTCCGGCCAACAGCGAGTCATCACGGGGAGCGTGAGCGATAATTCAAAGCCGTTCCGCGTCACACTCGCCTGGACCGACGCTCCAGGCCCAACTTCGGGCAATGCTTTCGTTAACAACCTCGATCTGGAAGTCACGATCGGCGGCAGCACTTATAAGGGTAACGTATTCAGCGGCGCGTTCTCGACGACAGGCGGCGTCGCGGACACGCGTAACAACGTCGAGAGTGTCTTCATACCAGCCGGAGTCACCGGCTCATTCGTCATCAAGGTGAAAGCCACCAACATAGGGGGCGACGGCATACCTAATAACGCAGACCCCCTCGATCAGGACTTTGCTTTGATTGCCTACAATGGTACCGAGGGGCCGCTACCTGTGCTTAGCGGTGGGGCTACCGCGATCACGGCCGAGAGCTGTGCGCCTTCTAACAATGCTATCGATCCAGCTGAGACGGTTACGGTGAACTTTGACCTCTCAAACGTCGGCACTGGGAACACCGCTAATCTCGTGGCCACTTTGCAGCCGACGGGAGGCGTCACGTCCCCCAGCGGTCCACAGAATTACGGTGTGGTAGTCGCGGGCGGTCCGGCGGTAACACGTCCGTTCACTTTCACAGCGGGGACAACCTGCGGCCAAACGATTACGGCTACCTTCCAATTGCAAGATGGCGCGACCAACCTCGGGACCGTGACCTTCAATTTCCAGACTGGCGCACTCGGCGCCACCGTTGTGGCGGCTTATTCAACCGGTAACCTCGCCACGCCGATTCCCGACGTGTCCTCAGTTGAGATTCCGATCAATATCGCCGATACGGGTGTCATTACCGACGTCAACGTCAAGCTTCGAGCGAACCATACTTTCGACGGCGACCTTGTGCTCGAACTCGTCGGACCGGATGGCACGACAGTACTCCTCGCCCAGAACCGCGGCGGCAGCGGCGCGAACTACGGCAGCGGCGCGTCCGATTGCTCGGGGACTAAAACGGTCTTCGATGATGCGGCGGCCACGGCCATCGGGAGCGGCACTGCTCCGTTTGCCGGCACCTTCAGGCCTGAGTCGCCACTCTCGGCATTCAACGGCAAGACCATAACCGGCCTGTGGAAACTGCGGGTCACCGACACCGCGGCGCTAGACGTCGGAACCGTGTTCTGCGTCGAGTTGGAGATCAGTCGGCAGCGCTTTGTTTGCTGCGGCGTGACTGGCACTCCACAGATCGTTTCGGGCGGGGCACCCGTTATCACGGCGGAAAGCATTAGTCCGGCAAATAATGCGCCCGACCCCGAAGAGACGGTCACGGTCAACTTGCCAGTGCTTAACATCGGTGACGGCAACACCGTCAATCTTGTGGGGACGTTGCAGCCGACTGGCGGCGTCAGTGGCCCCAGCGCTCCGCAGAACTACGGCGTCGTAGTGGCTGCCGGTCCGGCGGTCACGCGGCCGTTTACTTTCACGGCCCAAGGCACTTG